>Ga0126381_100003166_pt1 | contig 17963 bp, 26 predicted proteins | sample PanSoiMetPlot_28_FD_96465 | JGI IMG/M metagenome (GOLD analysis project Ga0126381, IMG submission 96465) | Tropical forest soil microbial communities from Panama - MetaG Plot_28 | ecosystem: Environmental > Terrestrial > Soil > Tropical forest > Bulk soil | place: Panama | collected 2016-02-17 | reverse complement strand
CGCCCCATTTTGTCTCCACAATCGAGAGAAGCGTGCCCGGCGCGACGTAGCGCAGATCGGCCCCAAGGGCGAGTTGGAAGCCGCCGCCGAAGGCGGCCCCATGCACCGCGGCGACCAGGGGCACGGGCAGTTCATAGCCAGACGATGTGTTGGGCCCAATTGCAGATGCCGTGCGTGCGCGCGGCGAGACCCGCGAACGGCAAGAGGCTGCCGCGCCCCGCGACCGCGGCGACTCTCTCGACATCAAACCGGCGCAGAAGGCGGACCCGAGCAGGCGCTTCAGGCGTCAACCCAGCCGGTGAGCACGCGAGGGTATATCGGTTCGCTGGATCACGCCGTATGGCGATCAACGGAGCTCAAACGCCAGTTGCCCGCGGGGTCCAGCTCGAGCACCGTCGGACGCAATCCGAACGGCTCAGGCGTAACACCGCGGATCCAAAGCCACATGCGTTCGACGGCGACCTCAATGAAGGCTGCGTTCGCTCGGTCTGCGTCACTGGGGAAATAGACGTCGTAGGCTTCCTTCCAATACCGACGGATCTCGGACGCATCCTCAAGCACCGCGGCCTTGCCGATCAAAACGACGAATGCATCTTCAGGGTCACGCTGAAAGATGAGCTCGACGTTGCCGGCACGCCGGATGTCGGACGCTTTGCGCGACCGACCATCAGTAACGAATCGGATCGTCCAGCGGCTCTCGTCCGCGTCGGGCAGGATACGCCCCATTGGCCGCGCGCTGGCGCGGCCGTTGTCGCTTTCAGTCACCAGCCAGCAGTAGCGTACGCTTGCCACAACCTTTCCGGCTCCCGCTAGGAGCCGGCTAACTCCCCCATCATCGCGCCCGTCGTGCGCCTGTGACATTGGAAGCCTCCATCCAGCAGGTACAGCGGATTCAAGTGATCTCCAGAAGCGATGATATCGATTCTTGACTAATAAGTCTAGACCATATAGTCTAAATAGATGGGACGCGCACTCTTCGACAATGCGGGCTTTCTCGCCGCGGCCCGCGCCTTAGCTTGTGAATGGGGCCCCAGCGCTGTGACGGTCGATTCTGTGACCCAGCGCCTCAAGGCGCCAAAGGGATCATTCTACCATCGCTTCGCTTCGCGCGACGCGCTACTCGGCGAGTTGTGGCTGAAAACCATCTTTGCCTATCAAGAGGGATTCGTCAGAGCCATCAAGGCCGGCGACGGGCTCGCCGCCGCGCTTCACACCCCGGCCTGGGCACGCCTGCACTTGGATGACGCGCGCTTGCTGTTGCTCTACAGCCGTCATGATTTCGTGCACGGGGATTGGCCCACAGCTCTCAGACGTGGCGTACGCGATCAAGCGCAGCGGTTCGAGTCCTGCCTGACGAGCTTTGCACGTCAGGCGTTTGGCCGCGCTGGTCCGGCGCAGCTCCGGCGCGCCACGTTCGTGCTCGCAGAAGTTCCGATCGCTGCTGTAAAAACGCACCTTGAGCGTCGCGAACCGCCGCCGATGTTGGTTGATGAATTGATAACGAGGACGTATCACGCGATCCTCGACGACGAGATGCCGAGCTATACCGACGACGACGCCTCAACTCGTCCGTGATGCCGCGTTGCAATTCCTAGGCCCCCCTGCCGCCGCCGCCAAGTCCGGAATGTAGTGCGGCCGACGCCGTGGCTTCGCGTCCGGAACGTTACGTCGTGCCCAGTTTTGCTGTTGACACCGTCAAAGTGGTATAGCTTGATGCACCGCTGCCAGCGAGACGTGCGGCAGTCAGCGTTGGGATCGTGACGTGTTGACGCTGTGGCATCGGCATTTTCAACACCCAGCACCGAGTATGTGTTGCCGGTGCGGGACACTGAGATCAAGAGATCCCTATGCCTGATCTGCCCGCACCAAGAGCTCGTCAGATTGCCGCAGCAGTGATTGGGAACGCACTCGAATGGTACGACTTCATCATTTTCGGTAACCTGACGATCGTCATTTCCCGATTGTTCTTTCCAGCTGAAAGCCAATATGCATCGCTGCTGCTAACCACCGCGACCTTCGGGGTCGGCTTCTTCATGCGCCCGGTCGGTGGCATCTTGCTCGGGATCTACGCCGATCGCAAAGGCCGAAAAGCCGCGCTGCAGTTGATCATCAGCGTGATGACGGTCGCCATTGCCATGATCGCGTTGGCCCCTCCCTACGCTGTCATCGGCGTTGCAGCCCCGGTGATCATCGTAACCGCTCGCTTATTGCAAGGCTTTGCCACCGGCGGAGAATTCGCCAGCGCCACCGCCTTCCTGGTCGAAAGTGGCCTTCCCAATCGACGCGGCTTTTACGGTTCTTGGCAGATGGTTGGCCAAGGTCTAGCTGCGCTGGTCGGAGCAATCTTGGGCGCCCTGCTAACGCGGAATCTTGCGCCCGAATCGCTTGACAGCTGGGGCTGGCGCGTGCCTTTTCTGTTCGGCCTGCTCATCGGGCCGGTAGGACTTTATATCCGCCGGCATCTCGAAGAAACTCGCGCTTTTCTTCAGTCGCGCGAAGGACCAAAGAAGAGACTGGGTCTTGGTCCGATCCTCGCCACGCATGCGAGACCCGCCCTGGCGTGCGCCGGCGTCGTCACCGCGGGCACCATATCTTTCTACGTGATCCTGTTATACATGCCCACCTTCGCGAGCACGCAACTTCGTGTGACGTTAGGGGAAGCCTTCACAGCGCAGGCGATAGGCCTCGCCTGTATGATCGCCATAACGCCGTTATTCGGAGCGCTCTCGGATCATGTTGGACGCAAGCCAATCATGATCACCGCGCTCGCACTTTATCTCGTTTTGCTCTATCCATTATTTCTTTGGGTTCATACCAATCCTTCATTCCGAAATTTGATGATTATGCAGCTCGTGTTTTGTACTTTGCTGGGCGCATTTATAGGTCCCTTTTCAACGTCAATGGCCGAGCAATTTCCCGCTCGCACGCGCTCCACCGGCATGGCGGTTGCATATAACGTGGCGGTGATGGGCTTCGGCGGGTTCGCGCAGTTCTTCGTCACTTGGCTGACGAAGGCGACCGGTTCTCCGATTGCCCCGGCATTCTACGTGATGTTCGGAGCCTTGATCGGCTTAGTAGCTGCATTCTTCCTCGTCGAACAACCCCGCGGTGACGCATCTCTGCTGCCGCAGCAATAGCGGCATATCCAATCGAGCTCTCGTTTCCGTCTCTGTTTGCGGGTAACGAAGCGACGGGCTGATATCGCTGGCCCGCCCCAATGATCATGCGGCCGCCAACGGAAGCCTTGTGGCCGCCAACGCTGCACCCATCGGCATGGGTTCAAGCTGCCAGGGTAGCGACTCCGCCACCGCCGGAACCAGGACTGCCTTTGTTGCCGAAGATGTGCAGCGCTTCAGTTTCGCCGCGCGCGCATCCTCTAGCCAGGCCAACGCTGCTCTGCGGCAGCGCTGCTGCCGCAGAGCGTCGTGTCGCCCCAGGTCGTCGCCCCCTGGCGGGTTCCTAGGGTCAGTGTCGAAATGCCCGGAGATCCAACTACTTGCCCCATATCGTCTTGTAGTGCATCTGATAGTTATTGTCAGGATCATATATGTTATTAGGTCCACCATCATATTGTATGTTATCTTTTGTCACCAGGTGAACAGGTGCGACATAGCCGCTCGGGGGTTGCCCAGACAAAGCGCGGTTTAGCTCATCAACAAGTTGCCAACCAGCTTCGTGGAGCGGCTCCGCAACTGTCCCGATTTGATATTCTCCAGAACGCACACGGTTGAAGGCCGCGACACTGCCGTCGCCTGCGGAGATAAAAGTGGGAGGACCGGACGACGGTATCCCAACGCTACGAAGGGCGGGAGAGGCGAAATCGAAGTAGAGGTCATTGATGCCCAATCCAGTCGTCCAGCCCTTTCCAAATCGCTGCAGCAACGAAGTCGTATTCTGAGGCATCCGCGCCGCCGTATCCGCTAAGGGCGTATTGACATAGTCGAGGAGCTTGCAACCGGAGCACGCTTGAATCACATCTCGCATAGTCTGCGCCTTCTTTATACCTATGGCATCGCCGGACTGCCAAAAGATCACCGATCCTGCGGCGCAGTTCGTCGTTTGGAGAGCGTATGCCGCCGCCACCTTTGCCACGCTGGTCGCGTCCGTCGTCACGTTAGTAAAGATCGGCGGATCCCCGACCGGTCCCGACGACGCAGTAGAATGCCAACCAACGATCTTGATACCCTGCTGTGCTGCAGCGCGGATCGCCTTTGCCTCCTCCTGCGCATCAACTGAACCAAGTATAATCCCGTCTGGCTTCAACGCCACTGCTTGATTGATCGCCGCAACCCTCCCGGCGACGTTGCCGGCTCCGTCGATGATCTTCAGTCTCCAACCAATCGCGGCAATCGCGCTTTGAACGCCCTCACTCACCCCCAATACCCCGCCGTTGCGCATGTCTTGCGCTGCGTAGACCACCAATTTGTCCGGCAGAGCCTTGGGACCCGTCGCCGGACCATCCCACTCGGTGGTATGACGCTGCGCTGTCGCGAGCAACTCCAGCGCGGCAGCCACAGGACCGGATGGCGAGCTTCCACAAGACGCCGAAGTCGCCTCCGCCAATTGCGCGCCCAGCGCGGTTTGAATGCCGGCCCCCAGACTCGCGCTCGCCAATACGCCAATCAGTGCATTGATTCTCAGAAACTTGATTCTCTTAGCGGTCATCTGTGAACCTCCTGGGTTTTAAGGTAGTCCGTTTGGCAAGTCGAAACGATCACGGGTGGGCGTTTAGCGGACAACCCCTCCGGATTGCTCTTGGTCTTGGTTGGGTTTATCCTCGACGTCTATCCCGGATCCCGCCCGCTGTCCGGCTGCGAGGCCGGCCGACCTTTGTCGCCGTGAAGTAAGTCCAGCAAGTCCCACGGCGATTAGCAGTGTTACGCCGTTGAAAAGCGGCTCCACGTAGAATGAGCTCCCAAGCTGCTCGATACCAGCAATTCCTACCGAGAGCAGGACGACCGCAACGATTGTCCCCCAAACGTTGACACGAGCTAGGCGGAACGCAGTCGATCCGAGTAACGCGCCGACGAATGATGGCAACAAGTAGGGCGGGCCTACGTTGCTCTGCCCGATTTGGAGCTTTGCTCCGAGGATAACGCCGGCAACTGCGGTAATGAAACCAGATGCCGCGAAAGCGAGGATTACATAGCGACTCTTGGGAATACCGACGAGCTGTGCTGCTCTGGGATTCGCACCAATTGCATAGAGGTATCGGCCAATCGGTAGATATTCGAAGGAAATCCATAAGCTCACAGCTAGCACGAGAACGTACACGGCGGGCGCTGGAACGCCGAAAACCATCAGGTCATTTATCGCGGTGAAGCCACTCGGCAACTGGCCCACAATTTGCTGACCACCGGTGTAAGCAATCGATATGGCATAGAGAATAGACCCAGTGCCGAGCGTCGCAATAAACGAATCGATCTGCGCGGCCTCAACCAGCAATCCGTTGATGATTCCCACCAGCAAGCCGATCGCACACACTAGCAAGATTGCTACCTGCCAGGGGAGGCCCGCTTCCACCTGAAAGCCGATGGAAAGGATGTGAGCGAGTCCTATCCCATATCCGACGGAAAGATCGAACTTACTGGCCGCCAACGGAATCATTTGAGCAAGCGACACGAGCGCCACAATTGATTGATCGCTCAAGATTGCGCGGAAAGTCAAAATTGTCAGGAACGTGGACGGAAGCAGCACCGTGAACGAAACGATCAGTATAACGGTCACAAACAATAGTCCGTACCGTACCAACAGATTGCGCGCGACAACAACCGCACGAGCCAATTCGATGCGCGCGAACAGCTTCGCGGTTTTGGATCCTTCATCCGACTTGAGTGAGGTGTGCATCTTCATTCAGTTTCCCGTTGCGGCACTCGCGAACTCGATGAGCCGCGGAACCGAAATTTCCTCTCGCGACAGTTCAGCGACCATTTCACCGCGATTAAAGACGAACGCGCGATTACACACCAGCGCAACTTCTTCAAAGTCGCTTGACAGAATCAAAATGCAGCAACCGGCCGATAAAGCTTGATTCATGATCACGTAGATGTCGGACTTTGCGCCGACGTCCACGCCCTGAGTGGGCTCCTCCAGTGCAAAAACGATTGCCGGTGTGGCGAAGCCGCGTGCCAGCACGGCTTTCTGCTGATTGCCGCCGCTTAGTGTGGCAATCACCCGGTCAGGATCGGCGGGGCGCACATAGAATCGTTCGAGCAACTCGCGCGCCTGGCGTCTTTCCGACCTCGGTAGTAGGAAGCTAAACAGCTGTCTTTGCATCGTTGAGGGATTTATGAAGAGGTTCTCGCGAACCGTGAGACCGGGAGCAAGACTCTCTTCCTCACGGTTACTCGTGATGAACGTGACCCCCGCTGCAATCGCCTGCCGTGGCGAGCCGAGTACGACCCGCCGGCCACGAATGCGGATGTCGCCATGGGCGCGGGGAATTATGCCGGCTATCGCTCGGCCAAGCAGCTCATGTCCTGCTCCACGCAGCCCCGTCAAGCCAATGATCTCGCCCGCCATGGCGGAGAAGGAAACCGGTTTTAGAGCCCCAAGCTGGACGCCACGCAATTCCAAGAGCGGTTCTGAGGATGGCTTTGGGGCTCGGATAAAGACAGCCGAGAGCGGCCTTCCGACAATCGCGTCTACCAATTCTCCAGTCGACGTTTCCGAGACGTTCCGGGTCGTGACAAGCCGGCCGTCCCTCATGACTGCAACCCGATCGGCAATCTTAAAAACCTCGTCGATGCGATGTGTCACATAGATCATCCCGACCCCGCGCTCACGAAGATGCCGAAGCACATCAAAGAGCCGATCGACGTCGGCTGTTGGAAGGCTGGCAGTCGGCTCGTCCAGCACGAGTACATCAACGTGCATCGCCAGTGCTCTGGCAATTGCAACAAGCGACCGCTCGGTGCGTGACAAATCGGAAACATTGATTGTTGGATCAATCCTGAGGCCGACGTGCTCCAACGATCTCTCAGCGTGTTGTCTGGTCGAGCGCCAGTCGATCATTCCGAGCGCCCTGTCGTAGCCACTGACGAGAGCGATATTCTCGGCAATCGTCATGGTATCGATTAGTCCATGGTCTTGGTGAATGAACGCAAGCTGATTATTTCGACGATGATCAATAGGTTCGCCATGAAGAAGTATTGAACCCTGATCGGGCTGGTATATCCCAGCCAGGAGCTTAATAAGCGTGGATTTGCCGGCCCCGTTCTCGCCCAGCAATGCCACGATCTGTCCCCGCGGCAAGGTGAGGGAGACGTGGTTAACTGCAAGAGTTTCGCCAAAGCTTTTGCAGAGGTCCCGCAATTCTACAAGTGGCGAGACTGAAGGTTGGCACGCGTGACCCTGAGAGCGTAGCATCAGCCAGCATTTCCAGGTACTTATATTTCCGACGCAGCGGATTATTGCGCTTGTTCGGGCGCCTTGGCTAGTGGCGGCAGTCAGTGCTTCAATCTCGGCAAACCCGGATCTTCTACTGCTCGACGAGCCGTCCGAAGGCATTCAGCCATCGATCGTAGCCGACATCGGCCGAATGTTGCAGCGGATCAACCTCGAACTTGGCACCACAATCCTGTTTGTTGAGCAAAACCTCGATATGAGCCAGCGGTGTTATGTCATGGACAAAGGCCGCATTGTGGCCGAGCACCACCGCGAAGCGTTGCAAATCGCGACGCATTGCGAGGGTTTACAGATCTAAAACGCGCTGTTGACAAGGAGGAAGACGCGGACTGGCTAAAAGATTCAATATTGGCCTGCAGGGCGGTGGCGCAGGGCAAGGCCGGAACCCGTCACTTATTGTCGGAAGAGCTTCAGGGCACCTATCACTATGTATATGGCCCTTATGCCAGGCCTGTGCTTATCATCAAACTCGGCGATATTGTCGAGGTCGAAACGCTCGACGCCTTTGGCGGAAGCATCAAAAGCGAGACTGATATCCCCAGCGAGAAATTCGGCCTGCCGGAATGGTCCCATCGCCGTTGAGGGCGCCGAAAAAGGTGACGCGCTGGCGATCCTGGTCCACAGCATCGTCCCACGTGGTCCGCATGAGACAACGGAAAAGATCATGACCACAGCGCACGACCGATGAGGGATGCGGCGCGAATCGCCTACCGCGAATTGGTCTTGTGGCTGGTAGCTGAATATGGTTTCGACAAGCTAGAGGCGTATATGTTGCTTAGCCAGGCTGGGCGCGTTCGCCTCGGTAATGTGGTCGATCCAAAGTACACGCTGGGCGCTTCTATTTCTCAAGCGGTACCTCAGTTAGAGTTCGATCGCCCTCACCAGCTGAAATCGCTAGTGGTCGAGGGCCTCATCAGCTGGTTTGGACTCTGGTGGCGCGCCAAGCGTCCGCGCTGTTCATATCCGGCTAGCAGATTTTTAGCCGCTAGCAGAGGCGTAGGCGTCAAGCTTCCAGCGACCACTTGCGGCGGCCGGTGACTACGCCAACCAGTTGCCGCAACGGCTCGAGACCGTTTCTGCGGCCACCAGCAGCCGATCAATTGCGAATGGCCGCGCATTTTATCGGCTGCCGGCCGCGGAAGCATTGGTCACGTGTGCATTGGCAGATGTCTCGATGGGTGGAGGGTGGCTCGAGTTCAGTGAGCCGCCCACGAGGCCAACTCCCAACCTCCAACAGTTTTTTACCGCGTGCAGATTTTCGGCGAGTTGGCGCTCGCGAAATATTGCCAGCGATCATGGCCGGGCTAGAAAGTGGATCGAGCAGCAGCGCGGATCATGTGCAGGCACCGGCTTAAATGAAGCCATAGTGTACTAAACCAAAGTATAGTCCTGAAGGATAGGCGCAATCCAAACAAAAAACAGCACGTTTGCGCAAGCGAATTGGCGGCCAGGGGAATAAATAGTACCGCAAGGGGGTTGTAACCGGAGGTAACACAAAATGCTCGAGCTCTATCTGCTCGCAGTGCTGACGAGCATCGTAGTCGCCGGCGGTGGTTGGCTTCTACTGCAACCCACGCCGCGGAGGTAAAACGAGATGCATGTCGCCCATTTGTTCGCGGACGACATCCGCGAATACGAGATTGTAGCACGCCGTCGGGCGACTGCGATCAGGATGACCTTCACAACGAATCGGTGCCGATGGTTCCGGGTACCGTGCGGGTGGATGAGTGACGCATGAGCGACTTGGTTGATCGTGTCGCCGAGGCAATGAAAGCAACTGAGCTTGATTGTGCTGGCTGGGACCCTGACTGCTTGCGCGAACTAGCTCGGGCGGCTATCGAAGCTGTGCGCACCCAGGATATGGCAAACGCCGAGCCCGCTCCGGCTGACCAGCAAGCGGGCCAACATCCCGAGGAATTGCATGACCCGTTTTCTAGACGAGGAGTTTGGGCGCTTTTTTGATCGAAACTTTTGAATGGGCGACTGAGTAGGGAACGCTGGAGTTAAACACATGGGTACGAACAGAATCATCTTTCTCGCTATCGCGGCGGGCCTCTTGTACGTGGATTGGGTTGGGGGCATTGTGACGTACGCGACCCATATGGTTCCTGTTTAAGGGCGCGACTAAGCGCCGAAACATTCGTGGATGCAAATGCTAACAGCGTTGGTTTTGCCATGCTCGATTGGAACGACGGATCGCAGACAGCTCGCGCAAGCGCTCGATCAAACGGAGTTGCCTTTCATGTGCGTGACATATGGCATCAAAACGGCGACCAAAAATTCGCTGCCCGAAGGCAAGCACGTCACGACCGCGTATGTCCGCAAAAGCCAGATTATCCCGTAGTCCTGGCATGGTCCTGCTTTCTGCTCTTTGTCGGTGCGGGCGCTTTTGCCCTCGGCATGGCGATCCACCACGAAGCACTGGCCAAGCAACAAACACCACGGCTCGATCCGATCTATTACTGCGCGACGGGCGTTGGGATGCCGGCGTTTGAGCCCTGCAAGGAAAGGAAAGGCCAGAGGGACATCTGATGTCTGCCTCAGAGCACATCTACCTCGTAATGGATGCAGGGAGCCCCGTGGCTGCCTTCACGGTTCAGCACGAGATGCAAGCTTATCTCAAGCGGCGGCTCGAAACATTCACGAACCCGCTGGTTTACACGTTCGGAGGCAATCAAGGCCCTGCCATCATGACCATGTCGAGGGCGTTGGCAGACTGAACCTGGGGTTCTAGGAAACCGACTAGGTTATTCAAAGCCGGTAGTTGTCACGATCGGCTTGCTTGTGGCCTATCTCATGCTCGCCGCGGTTGTGTTTAGCCGACGGGCTATGCCGCCTTTGCCTGTGGGCAAAATTTCACTTGCAAGTCGGACGCGGCCCCGCCATTGACCGCGCCCCACGCGGCGAGCCGCGAGTACGGCGCCATCATCGCCCCTGGCGTGGGTACTTCCGCACGAGCACGTGGCCGAGGCGGAGAGCTTGGTAACGAGGGAGTAAGCCCATTGCGACGAGGCCGAGGTTAAAAACGATCGTCGCCGCTGCCGCGTTGAGAGCGTTCAACATGACGAATCTCCTTTTCCTGTCCTTTGATTGGTCTTTATTTGATCCCCAATGCGTCCGGCTGGCCCGCGCCAAATAGTGGGGAAAGCTGATCCACCGCATTGCCCGGTTGTGGCACATTGATTTGTGGCCCTGGATTGTTGAACTGCGGCGTTACTGGCTGCTGGGCACATACTCGGGCAGACCCCAATCGCCGCGGTGAGCGGCGTAGTGTCCATGCAAGGACACCAGACCCGCATAAAGGACGTAAATGCTCGCTTGTGCCACTGAAGCACGCCCCCAAGGATCGTACTCCGCGTAGCTGGTGGCGAGCGCAGGGGCGGCAAGGCCGAGCATGATTGTCGCCACTGCGGTGGTGGGAATCTTCGACATGATCAATCTCTTGTTCATTTACTCAGCGAGGCCAGGTGCCGCCATGCGATGGTATGTCCCAAGCCACAATTCGCGCGCGTAGCCGGGGTGAGGGCACTCTCAACCGCACACAAGCTTGGCGCTCAACGGAGCTGAACCAACGACACACAAGGAAGTCGCGTCCACGTCGGAAGACCGGTGCAGCGGCGCGCCGATTGTCTTTGATTCTCGAGATCATGGGTCACCTCATTCGCATTATAGGTGCCATACTCCTATTAGCGCCCCATTCGCGTCACTTCTTATCTAAGAAGCGAACAATTTGTCTGTTCTATCCATTCTTCTAAAGTTACTGTTTTTCATATTCGAGTTAAGAGGTCGAGGACAGCAACGCGGCTGACATCTCTGCCAGCAAAACCGCGGATGGCGCAGGCGCGAAGTGCTTCCCGGGATGATCGGCGCACTAACGCGCCGTTCAACGGCAACGGCGAGCGCCATGGTCGCCGACCCGCACTCAGCGACGGGCGGAAAAATCCTGGTTACGGTGCCGCCTCGTGATGATCCTATAGGGCGAATTTACGCTCACAGACATATTGACGATGCGCGACAGCGCATCGGGGTATTTTTGCTCGAATTGTTCGAACTTGCTGGAATCGGCTCAGTACCGACCATCGACCTCGGTAAGGAAGCCGTCGACGGCGGTGGCACCCACGCAAGCCAAGCACCGTTGCGATGTTTTCTAGGATCAAGCTCGACCCCACGCGGTCTGCAAGTTTTGACCTCCGCCCTCTCCTCGGTCAGGCGGACGATACGACCCGCGGGAAACCGGTGCATCATCGCCTCCTGCCTTGAGCCTACTGGGCAGGTTCGATGCGCGCCGGTTGCGCATCCTGCTGGTCTCCTTCGGTCCGGGCGGCTCCATCGTACATTGCCCTCCAGGCGGCAAGCTTTGGGGCCGACCGGTCGAGAGCCGACAGTTGGCGCAGCGCAACGCGGACGCTCGCGCGCGCAAAGCGGTCGTTGCCGACGTTGATCGCGGACGGCCCTTCACCCGCCGCGATCGCCGCCGCCACTTTTCGCTTGAGAGCAAACAGCCTGCTATCGCCGAACGTCTCCAGCATGCGTTGAAATGTCTCGTGATGTCTGTCGTCGAACGGTCGAGGATGCCCGGCGGCGTCCTTGGCAGGATGCGGCGGATAGAGGTGAGCGCATGGCACGAATCCGCTGGGTATTGGCTCAGTTGCCGCGTGCGTCCGTCGGTGCGCGAGGAGTTTAGGCAGCACGTGGGTGTGCGGCCCCATCGGGCTTCGTCCGTCGGCCGCGGGAATCGGCTGGAACACCTCGATCCGTCCCAGGCGGCTGATAAGCACGCGATGCGGGCCCGCGGCGAGGATCACCCCCATTATGTCGTTTGTGGGTTCTAACAAACCTCGCCCCTCCTGCCTCCGCAATTCACCGAGCAGACCCGGGTCCGACGTGCGAATGCAGACGTCAACCTGAGGGCAGCAAAGGCCGAGATCGAACAGCACAGCATCGCGGTCCTCGGGTCGGAGCGCCGCGGCATCACGACCGATCTCGGTGATGGCGCTTCGCCGGTTCATCGCGCATCGATCGTCGCGAAGGCATAGCGCCAGGCGATGGTTCCAGCCCTCGCCAACAGCCGTCTCCGACGCGACCAGCCTTATTTCGGCAGTCGGCTCGATGTGAATACCGCCGCGGCTGGTAACGGCCGACAGGGCACAGGCACTCCGGGACAGGCCCACTGGCTCATCCGCATCTCGCATGAATTCGGCGATCGCCCCGAATGTACCGAGGCTCCAGTGGGCCTCAGGATTGGCGATCTGCTCGGCCAGCAGTGCGAGCGTCACCACTGAATCGGACATTTGGCTCCTCCCTTGTGGCTGTCCGGGCACGACGGGAACGCTGTCGCGTTTCCCGCGAATGACCGCGGCTTGGCAGGCCGCCTGCGGCGCGACCGCTTGGCGAATCGGGGTGCAGACGCCGTCGAAGGCGCGCGGAACGGTAAGCGCGATGAACTGAGCCCGCAGGTCAGCTCGCTTGATCCTTGGTTCGCGATACGGCCGGCGAACCAACCGAGGCCTGCCGATCAAAGCCTGTTGGGCCCCGGTAGCGGACATCAAAGAAACTCGTTGGTCGCTGCATTTTAGCGCGGTGGCGAAACCAGCGCTTTTCTCCCTCGCAATGCGGATATCCGCTCCTTATCAGGGGCCCCAACAGACTTCCAGTCCGAGTTGGCGTCGCCATTTCGGACGAGAGCGCTATTATCACTCTAAAATCGCCAGTGAACCCTGCCCGCTAAAGATGGTCACGGGCCCGCGTTCGGTAATGTGGCAACTGTCCATCGCCGATGAGGATACCCAGGCCCCCAAGGTTGGAAAATTCCTGTAGACGCCGACACTGTCGTTGATGCCGGATATAGAGACGCCAGCCGACCCCATACGATCGAGGGCAGTGAGGTCCCACGGCTCGACGTTGCCGTCGGGCCCAGCCGGCACGAGCGATAAACTCGTTTCCAAGGCGCAAGCGTTTACTAGCTCAAGCACATAAGGCGTTAATTGAATGCAAGAGCGCTCAGCGATTAGCGTGGTTCGCCGGCACTAAAATCCCATCTGAAGTCTATTGCGCGCCGTCGGTCGGCTCTTAAGTGATCCTGGTTGACACTTCCGTCTGGGGTGACCACCTGCACTTAGGAAACAAAAAACTGACGCAGATCCCTGAACTTGTGCGAATGGTCGCGCACCCACCCGCGTAAATAATCGACGTCCCGCGTCCCTTCGTTTCGGTCAATTCGTCGTTGCTATTGAGATGAAAGCAATTTTCCCTGCCGCGGAACCGGTCCGCGCGAAGGACATTGATGGTCAAGGAGCGTCCTTGAGGGGTGACCCATGGTTGAACAGCGCGAAGTGGAGCTCAAATTGGAGGTTCCGGCGAGAGACCTGCGGGAGCTGGAGCATTTTGCGCCGATCAAAAAGATCCGCGGCGGAAACGAGCTATTGACCTCAGTGTATTTTGATACTGACAAGCTGAAGTTACACAAGAACGGATTTTCTTTGCGTATTCGGCGCATTGGGGATCGACATGTCCAGACGATCAAACGGGGTGGAAATACCGCAGTGCTGGAGCGGGACGAATGGGAGTCTGAGACTGAAGGCGAATTGCCCGATTTCAAGGCCGCACGGAAGACGCCGCTGCGACCGCTCTTGTCCAAGAAGGTACGACGAGCGTTGAAGCCGGTGTTCGAAACGCGCGTTCGCCGGACCACCTATCCGATCAAGCACGGCAACGGTGAGATTGAGGTGAGCGTCGACAGAGGAGGGATCATTGTGAACGGCAGATCGCACCCTCTGCATGAGGTAGAGCTGGAGGTCAAGCGCGGCGCACCTTTGGAGCTATTTGAACTTGTCCACCAATTGGCCCGTCGAGTGCCGCTTACTCTTAGTGCCAAGAGCAAGGCGGAACGAGGTTATGAACTTCGTACCGATGAGATATCGCCGCCGATCAAGGCGATTGCCGTGCATCTCGCGCCGAACCAAGGCACGGCGGCGGCTTTTCAGATCATTGCACGTGCTTGCTTGCGCCAGTTGCTTGCAAATGTGCCGGCTCTCCAAGCAGGCGATCTCGAAGGCTTGCATCAAGTGCGAGTGTCGCTGCGACGCTTGCGTGCGGCCATGTCCTTATTCGATGAGCTGTTGCAGGGCAATCAGTCCGCCGCACTCAAAAACGAGCTCAAATGGCTTACTGGCGCCTGCGGCCCAGCGCGAGAACTTGATGTATTCATGGAACATTTGGTAAAACCGTTTGCACGAACACACCGAGGCAAGGAAGTGGTGGCACTCCGTGACGATGTGCAACACCGACGAGAAGACGCGTTTTCACGGGCGCAGGCAGCCATTGATAGAGCAAGATTTCGAGCGTTGGCACTTGACGTTGTCAAGTGGATTGAAATTGGCGACTGGACGCGTGATGAGGATAAACTGAAGCAGACATTGCGCGAGCGCCCAATTGCGCGCACGGCGGCTAAAGAGCTGCGCCGACGATACAGCAAGATATTGAAGCGCGGAAAACGCCTTGATACCTTGAGTCCGCAGAAAAGACATAAGTTAAGGATTGCGGCAAAGAAATTGCGATATGCCAGCGAATTTTTCGTTGACGTTTTCCCTGGAGCGAGGCCGGCGCGACGACATCGTGAATTTGTCGGTGGCCTAAAAAAGCTTCAGGACTGCCTAGGGGAATTGAATGATATTGCAGTGCATGAGGCGCTGACCGCCGGGCTGATAGAGCGCGACGGAAAGACGGCTGCGGCACAGAGAGCGTTCACAGCTGGTCGGCTGTCGGGTCACGAGGAGGTGCGCGCGGCTGCAGTGCTCAAATCGGCCACAAAGGCTCATCGGGCCTTCAGCAAGCTCAAGCCTTACTGGAATTGAGGTAGTCGCGAACACACCCTGAAGAAGTGCAGGCCCGCGCAACTCGGCACACTCAGGATGCGGGCGCGTGCTGGCTCGTTGCCGACATTGCGGAAGGCAAGGCGCCGGCGTCGAAAAAGTATCGGCCAGGCGCAACGCGATCGGGCGCACGTTCTCGATGACGAGTTCACCCTCAGGGTAAAGGCTTCGTCCCCGCAGGCTTGCGTGAGCGACGGCGCACCGATGTAACCCTGTGCGCGATCTATTGCTCCGCGTGCCGTCCATCGGCCGCGGTACCGGGTCGGACGGTAACGGTCGCCGTCCGTCCGGCGACCAGGCGGACTTTGGGCGGGAGCCTGTCGATGGCGACGCGCACCGGCACGCGCTGCGCGAGCCGCACCCAGTTGAAGGTCGGGTTCACATTGGGCAGCAGGTTGCTGCTCGCTGCACGTTCGCGGTCCTCGATGCCGGCCGCAAAGCTCTCAACGTGACCGTCGAGTGGCTGGGATTCACCCACGATACGGACCAAAACCTTGTCGCCGATTTGGATATGCGGAAGCTTGGTCTCCTCGAAATAGCCGGCCACATAGAAACTGTCACTATCGACCAGCGCGGCGACCGCCTTTCCGACCGACACGTAGTCACCCGGCCGCAGGCTGAAATCGGTGATGGAGCCGTTCACCGGCGCGGTCACGTTCGAGCGCACGAGGTTCAGCTTCGCAAGGTCGCGGTCGGCGACCGCCTGATCGTAGGCAGCCCCGGCCGCGGTCGCAGCAGCGGTCGCCTGCTGCTGCTTCTCAAGCGAGACCGCGGCGTCACTCAGCGACAGATAGCGTTTCATTTCGCGTACCGCCTCGTCCCAGGTGGCGCGTCGATTGACAACCACGGCCTCAGCCTGGCGCAAGGCGAGCTCGAAGCGGGCACTGTCGATGCGGAACAGCAGGTCGCCGGTGCGGACCTGCTGATTGTCGTGAACCAGTACCTCTGTAACGAGCCCCGAGACATCGGGCGTGACCCCAACGACGTCGGCGCGGACTCTTCCGTCGCGTGTCCACGGCTCCACCATATAGTAGACCCAGAACTGCCACGTGACGATGGCCGCGACCGTAACGACGACCAGGGTTACGGCGAAACGTCCAAGCGAGAGCGAGAAGCGTTTCATGAGCGTGATCCCAGGATAGATGGGGCTCCGATGCCGGCCCAATGCGAAAGCAGGACGGCGACCAGCCCTAGGATGATGATGTAGAGGCCCAGGTCGAACAGCGGCCGGTGCCAGACCACATGATAGAACCCGACGAGCACGAGCGCGCGCCGGAGCACGGCGGTGACAGCAAATGCCAGGGCCGCCCACAACAGCAGAGGGGGGATTAGGACGCCGTAGAAGTCGAGCTCGCCGATCATGCGGCCATGCTCCCGGGTTCGGGGAGCAATGTTGGCGGGGCATCCGCAAACAGCGCGCGCCGGACCCCCACCAACCCGAGTAGTACGGAACGCATTTTTCTGCCCGCTGGCTCTTCCGCGACGACACTCATCGCGCGGTCGATCTGCTCCAGCAACAGCGCTCGCGTCCGTGGCGGTTTGCCGAATTCGGCAGCGAGAGCCCCGTAGTAGGCCGCAATCCCATCGAGGACGGCGTCTACTGCGCGGCGGGACTTCTCGGACAGCTGCAAGCGTGATGCACGCACGTCGATAACGCCGACGCCGACGCGCAGGTCGAGCATTGCGTCGTTGCCCCCAGCGTCGGAGTCCGGGGGGAGCGCCGCCAGCCGCGGCGTGAGTAGACCCAACCGGTCGAGCATGCGGGCTACAAGAACCGCCCGGTCCGAGGCGTCGCTCGTTTGTGCCGCCGCCGCGATATCCCTCCAACCAGCTCGCAACAACCGGCGCGTGCTGAGGTCAGCGCCGACAGAGCGAATAATCCGGGTGACGATCGCCGCGATGCTCATGCCGGCGATCGATGCCAGGCTACCGTTAACATAGCTCGGGAAATCCGCGCTATAGGCTATCTGTAGATTCAGAAGGGTGGCGCCGATGATCGCGATGCCGGTGGCGAACCCTGTCAGGGCGGGCCGCGCGATTCCAAGACCAATCAACAAGAAGGTCGGCGCGAGCACAAGTGCCAGCATCGGGAATCCGTCGATCCTCGGGAGCACGGCGAACAGGTATACGAGGTCGATCACGATCGCGATCACGGCCGCATAGATGAAGGACACGATAGCCGGAACCGGATCGTCCTGGGTGGCGAAGAAGCAGCAGACGACCGCCGCGATCTGAGCGGCAAGGGCGCCGTCCGGCCACGCCGTCGCGATCCAGATTAAGCAGCAGACACCAATACTGAGTATCGCGGCGAGGGCGGACAGCATCGCCATGCCATGGTCACGATGGACCGCCGCGCCGACGCTGGCACGCGCTGTGATGCGGCGAGCTGGCGGCTTCGGGGTTTCGGACGCGATATGGCGGCGCAGCTCGCGACAATCCTCGATCACCGCCACGAACTCGCGAAGCCGCTCCAGCAGACTCGCGAGAACCAGTCGGTTCCAATCGGGGCGGCCCAGGTCTGGCCCCTGCTCCGTCCGGTCGAATCGAGTAATGGCGGCGCGCAGCTCTATGGCGGCTGACCGGGACGCCTCGCTGCCGGCACTCACCCATGCGCTCGTGTCGGCGAGGAGTGCCTTGAGGGCCGGTGAAACGGCTTTTGCCTGGCGGAGGGCGTCGAGACGATCG
>Ga0126381_100003165_pt1 | contig 17964 bp, 9 predicted proteins | sample PanSoiMetPlot_28_FD_96465 | JGI IMG/M metagenome (GOLD analysis project Ga0126381, IMG submission 96465) | Tropical forest soil microbial communities from Panama - MetaG Plot_28 | ecosystem: Environmental > Terrestrial > Soil > Tropical forest > Bulk soil | place: Panama | collected 2016-02-17 | reverse complement strand
CCATGCACGAGAAATACCGCCGGTCCCGTTCCCCAGTGCCATGCCCGAATGGGTCGCCCTTCGGACCTGACAGTGAAGGCGCGCGCCCGGCCCAGCGTCTCGAGATCGCCCGAAGACAAGGGACGATGGGGCGGTGTGAAGAAGAGCCTTTCAGCCCACCAACCCGCGAGCTCGGGGAAAACGGCCTGCGTGCTGCGCAAGCCGAGCGAAATAGCAGTGAGTGCCAGGTTCGCCATTGGGGTGACGGAATGTAGCTTACTCGCCGTGGATACCGACGTCCTCGTCATCGGAGCCGGACCCGCCGGGCTCGCCGCATCCCAACAGCTCAAACAGCATGGTGTCTCCCACAGGGTGCTCGAGCGCGGCGACACCGTCGGGCACACGTGGGCCCATCTCTACGATTCGCTCGTCCTCCACACGGGCAAGCGGATGTCGACATTGCCGGGGCTCCGGTTCCCGGCCGATTACCCGACCTTCGTAAGTCGCACCGCTTTTCTCACGTACCTCAAACAGTACCGCGAGACGTTCGGACTCCCCGTCGAAACCGGAGTGCGTGTGGACGGGATCGAACGGAACAATGGCACCTGGACCGTCACCACCTCCAAGAGTCCCGTGACGAGCCGGGTCATCGTGATGGCGACCGGGATCGTCGCGAATCCGGTCGCGCCACGGTTTCCCGGACAGGACCAATTCCGGGGCAAGGTCCTGCACAGCGTCGAGTACCGGAGACCCGATCCGTTCAAGGGGCTTCGCGTGCTGGTCGTAGGGGTCGGAAACTCGGGTGGGGAGATCGGCGCCGAGCTCGCGCATTCGGGGGTTCAGGTCACGATCGCCGTGCGCTCAGGCGCGAACGTAGTGCCGCGGGAGATCGTCGGAGTCCCGATTCAGTACATCGCGTATTACGTGCGGAAGCTCCCCCGGCCCCTCCAACGGGTCGTCGTCTCCATGGTCCGGAAGATCACGATCATCAGGAGAGGACCACCGGTGCTCCCCCCATCGCCGGTGTTCGCGCTCGATGCCGTACCGCTGATCGGTTTTCACCTGGTCGACGCGATCAAATCGGGCGCGGCAGCGGTCAGACCCGGTCTGAAAGAGTTCACGGCTACGGGGGTACGATTCACAGACGGCCGCGAGGAGCCTTTCGACGCGGTGATCCTCGCCACCGGCTTCCACGCCGCACTGGCCCCCCTCGGCAACTTGATCACTACCGACGCTAAGGGATTTGCCCGGAGGGCCGACCGGGTCACGAGTGCCGATCAGGAGGGGCTCTACTTCGTGGGCTCGAACTATGACTCGGGCGGCGGGCTTCTGAACATCGGCATCGACGCGCGCCTGGTCGCGCGCCGGATTTCAGGACGAGGGTGACGTGTAGCAACCTCGCGACAATCAGCTTCCCGATGTCCTCACTGCAGCACCCGCCACTCCTGGCCTGAATCTTGAACTAGGGAATACCTAATGAACGTCGCACGCGCCAAGACCCCCGACGCCAACCGGGTCCTCACACCAGAGGCCCTGGCCTTTGTCGCGCGTCTGGCTGAGAAGTTCGACGCCACGCGCCGCGGATTGCTCGAACGCAGGAAGGCGCGCCAGGCCGATTTCGATCGCGGGGTGCTCCCCGATTTCCTGACGGAGACGCAGTCGGTCCGCCGCGACTCGTGGAACGTCGCGCCTCCTCCGAAGGATCTCGAAGACCGCCGCGTCGAGATCACCGGACCCGTCGAGCGCAAGATGATGATCAACGCGCTCAACTCGGGTGCCCGGGTGTTCATGGCCGACTTCGAGGATGCCCTTTCCCCGACGTGGGAGAATGTGGTCCAGGGTCAGGCCAACTTGCAGGACGCCATCAAGCGGACCCTGACGTTCACGAGCCCCGAGGGCAAGGCCTACAAGCTCAACGACAAGATCGCGACGCTGGTGGTACGGCCACGCGGATGGCACCTCGATGAACGTCATGCCACGCTCGGTGACGCCCCCGTCTCCGCATCGCTCTTCGATTTCGGACTCTGCTTCTTCCACAACGCGAAGGAGCTGCTCGCGCGGGGGTCGGGACCGTACTTCTACCTGCCCAAGCTCGAGTCCCATCTCGAGGCCCGGCTCTGGAACGATGTCTTCACGTTCGCGGAAAACGCCCTCGGCGTCCCGCAGGGAACCATCCGTTGCACCGTCTTGATCGAAACGATACTCGGCGCGTTCGAGATGGAAGAGATCCTGTACGAGCTTCGCGACCACGGCCCCGCACTGAACGCCGGCCGCTGGGACTACATGTTCTCGATCATCAAGAAGTTCAGGACGCAGGCCTCCATGGTACTGCCCGACCGCGTGCAGGTGACCATGACGGTGCCCTTCATGCGGGCGTACACCGAGCTCCTGGTCGCGACCTGTCACCGCCGGGGAGCGCACGCCATCGGCGGCATGGCGGCGTTCATTCCGAGCCGGAAGGACGCCGAGGTCAACGCCCGGGCGATCGCGAAAGTGACGGAGGACAAGGATCGCGAAGCGGGGGACGGGTTCGACGGCACTTGGGTGGCCCACCCTGACCTCGTGCCGGTCGCTCAGGCGTCCTTCGACAAGGTCCTGGGGACTCACCCGAATCAAAAGCAGCGCCTGCGCGACGACGTCAGGACCACCGGGGCGCAGCTCGTCGCCCTCGGCATCCCCGGGTCCTCCGTGACCGAGGCGGGAGTCCGGACCAACGTGAGCGTCGCACTTCAGTATCTGGCGAGCTGGCTCGCGGGCGTCGGGGCCGCGGGCATCAACAACCTGATGGAAGACGCGGCGACCGCCGAGATCTCACGGGCCCAGCTGTGGCAATGGATCCGCAGCAAGACCGTCCTGGCCGACGGCCGCACCATGACCACCAGCGTGTACGCCGCCGTCCGGGATGAGGAGCGGAAAAAGCTCAGCACCGTCCCCCACCTCGATGCGGCGGCCCGGCTGCTCGACGGCCTGGTCCTTGCAGCAGAGTTCACTGAATTCCTCACGATCCCGGCCTATGGGGAGTTGGACCGAGCACAAGGAGGATGAGATGAGCAACGAGACCCTGCGGGACATCGCGGCGCTGGAGCGACGCTGGGCCAACGACTCACGTTGGACCGGGATCAAACGGGACTATTCAGCGGCAGACGTCGTGTCCCTCCGGCCCTCCCTCCGGATCGAGCACTCGCTCGCACGCGCGGGAGCCGACCGCCTCTGGCATCAGCTCGAGGCCACTCCGTACGTCCAGACCTTCGGGGCCCTCACCGGCGCACAGGCGGTGCAGATGGTGAAAGCGGGGCTCCAGGCGATCTATCTCAGCGGCTGGCAGGTGGCCGCCGACGCCAACCTCTCGGGCCAGACCTACCCCGATCAGAGTCTGTACCCATCGAACAGCGTCCCCGCGCTGGTGAAGCGTCTCAATCAGGCCCTGATGCGCGCCGATCAGATCGAGCGGGCGGAGTCAGGACATGCGAGCGTCGACTGGTATGCCCCGATTCTGGCTGATGCCGAGGCGGGGTTCGGCGGGCCGTTGCACGCATTCGAGCTGATGAAGCAGATGATCGACGCCGGCGCCGCGGGCGTCCACTTCGAAGACCAGCTGGCCTCGGAGAAGAAGTGCGGCCACCTGGGCGGCAAAGTCCTGGTGCCTACGCAACAGTTCATCCGGACCCTCGTGGCCGCACGCTTGGCCGCCGATGTCCTGGACGTGCCGACGCTGATTGTGGCCCGAACCGACGCATTGTCCGCGACGCTCCTGACCTCCGACATCGACCCGCGGGACCAGGCCTTCCTGACCGGAGAGCGCACCCCGGAGGGATACTTCCGCGTGCGGGACGGCCTCGAGCCGGTGATCGTCCGCGCCCTGGCCTACGCCCCCCACGCCGATCTCCTCTGGTTCGAGACGTCGACTCCCGATCTCGAGGAAGCGAGGCTCTTCGTCGAGGCCATCCACGCGAAATTCCCCGGCAAGCGGATGGCCTACAACTGCTCCCCCTCCTTCAATTGGAAGCAGCACCTGGGCGACGCCGAGATCGCGAAGTTCCAGGAGTCGCTGGCGCAGATGGGTTACAAATTCCAGTTCATCACACTGGCGGGCTGGCATCTCCTGGGCCTGCACACGTTCGATCTGGCGAAGTCGTACCGTGAAGAAGGGATGACCGCCTACGTGCGGCTGCAGCAGGAGGAGTTTGCGCGGGAGGCGGATGGCTACACCGCCACCCGTCACCAGCGCGAGGTCGGAGCGGGATACTTCGACCGCGTGCTGGCGGCGGTGACGGGCGGTGAGGCCTCGACGACGGCCCTGAAGGGGTCGACGGAAGCCGAGCAGTTCCGGGCTACTGCGTCCGGTCGCTGACGGCGCGAGCGGAGCCCTTCGCGCCGCTCCACTGCTGGAACCAGCTCATCATGTAGAGCTGGGTGCGCATGAAGTTCGACGGCTTGGATCCGGTACCGTGATACTCGTCCGCGAAGCGCAGCAGGACCGTGGGCACATGTTTCATCTTCAGGGCCGCGAAGAATTCCTCGCTCTGCGGCATCGGTGTCCGACGGTCGAGCTCGCCGGTCATCAGGAGCGTCGGCGTCGTGATGTGCCCGACGTACATCAGCGATGAGTGCGCCAGCCAGGGCTCGGGCTTATCCCACCAGGGGTCGGTGAACAGGCTGTACGTGAAGAGCGGGACGTCGGTGACGCCCGCCATGCTGATCCAGTCGATCACCGGGCACCGCACCGCGGCCGCCGCGAATCGCCGGGTATGCCCGATCACCCAGCTCGACAACACTCCACCGCCTGAACAACCGGACACAAACATCCGCGTCGTGTCCACGATCCCCCGCCCGATCACTGTATCGACGCCCGCCATCAGGTCGTCGTAGTCGGGCCCGGGATAGTTGTGGTCGATGCCGTCGGAGAACGCCGTGCCGTAGCCGGTCGACCCGCGCGGATTCACGTACAGCACCAGATATCCGTCGGCCGCGAAGTTCTGGAACATGTAGCTCCAGCCCACTGTGTATGCGGAGTACGGCCCGCCATGAATTTCGAGAATAAGCGGGTATTTCTTGTGCGGATCGAATCCCGGCGGTGTCACCATCCAGGCTTCCACGTGCGCGTTGCCGCTCGACCGGTACCAGATCTCCTGCTCCTGCGCGAGACGCTTCCCCGCCAGCACGTCGTCATTCACCGAGGTCAGGCGGGTCGTCCCGTCGAACTTCTTCAGGCTGTACCGCACCACATTGCCGGGGTGGGTGAAGTCGCTCTCGGTGCCGACCGCGGTGAGGTCCTTGGCCATCGAGTTGAGCGAGAGCATGTGGGTACCGGTGGTGACGGTCTTCACGCCCCCCGCCAGTGCGGCGAAGTGCACGTTCTCCGTGCCCGTATCCTGCGCCGTGAAGAACACGCCGCTGTTGTCTCCGGCCCAGGTGAGCTCTCCCGGATCGCGGTCCAGATTGCCGTCGATCTTCCGCGGCTGCGAACCGTCGGTGCCCATGACGTACAGCCCGGCCGTGGAGTGCGACTTGGTGGACGAATCGTATCCGGCGTACGCCACGAGCCGGCCGTCGGGTGAGATTGCCGGATTCGCCCAGAAGCCCGGGCGAGTGGTAAGACGCTTGATGCCGCCCGACGCGACTTCCACCCGGTAGATCTGCGAGGACTCATACGCCCAGTCCGAGGTCGAGTCCATCAGGCCATCCACGAGAATCGCTTTCCCGTCCGGCGTCCAGGCCACCCCTGCCGCGCCCGACAGGCCATCGAACCGGGCGCCGACATTCCAGGCACCGCTCGTGAGCTGGCGCGGCGTGCCGCCGTCCGCGGAGATGACGAACAGGTGGGTGAATCCGGGTTCGGTGAACCCGACGCGGTCTTGCCGGTAATGCAGGCGATCCTCCATCCGCGGAGCGGGCGTCCACTTCGCGCCTTCCGGCGCAAGCGGCATCGCGATCTTCCACGTGTCTTCGTGCGGGACGAACATCACGAAGGCGATCGACTTGCCGTCCGGTGACCATTTCGGATCACCGGGTGCGTGCTCGGTTCGCGTCACCTGACTCGTCGCCCCCTCCGCATCCATCCAGCGAACGAAGACTTGCATGCCCTTCGGGTCGCCGTCCGCGAGATAGAGGATCCGTGAACCATCGGGTGACCAGCGGGGTGACGAGCCCTTGACCAGCAGCCGGTTGTGCGACCCGTCCGTGCGCATGGCCCAGATGGCGGACTCGAACTTGTCTTCGAGCTTGTTCACCCACCGGCGGGTGTAGAGGATCTGCGTGCCGTCCGGGGACAGCTGGGGATCGGACACGCCCTCCATGTCGAGATAGTGATTGACGGTCAACAGTGAATCGGAGGCCGGTTCCTGTGCTCCGGCCCGCGCACCCGTGACGACGGCGAGCGCGAGTACGACGGCGATACCCTTCGGGGCGTTCATCTGAGCACCACTCCTTTGCCGAGAGCCTCCCGGCTTGCGAGCAAGAGAGCACGGCTCGCCGGAAGCGGCAAGTGCGTCAGGAATCCTCTGATCGCTTGCCGACGTAGTCACTGGAAAATGGAGTTAGATTAGATCCATGCGCCTGTCACAACTGCTTGGGAAAGTCAGGCTCTGGTTTGATACGGCGGCCGCACCTGAGTCGTCCGTGCAGCGGGTGGACTGGGTGCGGGTGATTCCGTTCGTGCTCATGCATGCCGCGTGTCTCGGCGTGATCTGGGTGGGATGGAGCTGGACCGCCGTCTCCGTCGCGTTCGGCCTCTACGTCGTCCGAATGTTCGCGGTGACCGGCTTTTACCACCGCTATTTCTCGCACCGCACGTTCCATACGTCCCGCCCCGCGCAGTTCGTCTTCGCCGTCCTCGGCAACACCGCCGTGCAGCGCGGCCCGCTCTGGTGGGCCGCCCATCACCGCCGCCACCACCGGCACGCCGATACCGAGCAGGATGTGCACAGCCCCCGGCAGCACGGCTTCTGGTGGAGCCACATGGGGTGGATCACGTCCGATGGGAATTTCCGCACCGACTTCTCCCAGGTCACCGATCTGGCGCGCTACCCCGAGCTCCGGTTCCTCGACCGGTTCGACATCCTGGTCCCCCTGCTCCTCGCCGTCGTCCTCTTCCTGATCGGCGGATGGCAGCTCCTGATCTGGGGCTTCTTCATCAGCACCGTCGTGCTGTTCCACTGCACCTGCTTCATCAATTCCCTGGCCCACACCCTCGGCCGCCGGCGCTTCGACACGCCGGACGACAGCCGCAACAGCCTCATCCTCGCGCTCATCACCCTGGGTGAAGGGTGGCACAACAACCATCACCGGTATCCCGGCGCGGTGCGTCAGGGGTTCCGCTGGTGGGAAGTGGACTTCACCTACTACGGCCTCCGGGTGCTCGCCCTCGTCCGCTTGATCCGCGATCTCCACCCCGTCCCCCGGCGGTTGCTGCAATCGACCTGATCCGCGGAACCCTGTCCCGCCGGCTCGAGCGCATCACCTACGGACGCATCACGCTCGACGGCCATGTGTTCGGGAACGGCTCCGGCCCCGCCGCGACGCTCCACGTCAAGGACCCGCGATTCTTCCGTGCCATCGCCTTCGGCGGGGCCCTCGGCGCTGCCGACGCATTCATCAACGGGTGGTGGGAAAGCGACAACCTGGTAGCCCTCGTCCAGGTGCTCGTGAGAAACCGCGACGCGCTCCAGGGACTCGAGCGCGGGTTCGCCCGCCTGGCTCGCCCCTTCCGCGCCATCGGCCACGCCCTGCGGCGCAACTCGCGGAGCGGCAGCCGCCGGAACATCGCGGCGCACTACGACCTCGGAAACGATTTCTTCCGGCTCTTCCTCGACGATACGCTCGCCTATTCCTGCGGCATCTTTGAAACGGCCGGTGCCAGCCTCCACGACGCGTCGGTCGCGAAGTTCGACCGCATCTGCCGGATCCTCGAGCTGTCCGCGAAGGATCACCTGCTCGAAATCGGGACCGGGTGGGGCGGCTTCGCGATCCACGCCGCCCGCGAGTACGGCTGCCGCGTCACCACCGCGACCATCTCGAAGCAACAGGAGGTCCTTGCCAACGAGCGGATCGCCGCAGCGGGGCTTTCATCGCGGGTCACGGTGGTGAACCGCGATTACCGGGACCTGGACGGAGCCTTCGACAAGCTCGCGTCGATCGAAATGATCGAGGCCGTTGGTCATCAGTACTTGAACGGGTTTTTCCGTGTCTGCGCGGACCGCTTGACGCCGGACGGGCTGTTCGCCCTTCAGGCCATCACGATTCAGGACCGGTTCTACAAGGCGGCGCTTCACGAGGTCGACTTCATCAAGGCCTACATTTTTCCGGGATCGTTCATTCCCTCCAGGGCCGTCCTGGCCGAGGCGGCGGCGCCTACGGATCTCACCCTCGTGGACCTCCATGACCTCACCCCCCACTACGCCGAAACGCTGAAGCACTGGCGCGAGAGTTTCCTGACCCGGCGGCGGGACGTTCTGGCCCTCGGGTTCGACGAACGGTTCGTGCGCCTGTGGGAGTACTACTTCGCCTACTGTGAAGGGGGCTTCAGGGAACGCGTGCTCGGCGATGCGCAGATCCTGTTCGCGAAACCCGAGAACCGTCGTGGGGGAATGTCACAATCGTGATACGGGTCACAATCTTACAAGACGGACCTCTTTCGCCGGGGGGTACACCCCCCCATTTTGGTGCAGTCAATTTCGAGGTGAAACCGTGTTAGCTACCCAGGTGAAGTTCCAGAGCCGTGCGTCGACGGCTTTCATGGACGAGCTCAAGGACCGTGTGGACGCCTACTTCGCGTCCCGGCACCTCTCGCCCAAGGCAAACTTCTCCATGGTGATCAAGTCGGTGATCCTCTTGAGTGCCTATTTCGGCGGCTATGCGCTGCTGCTCACCAACTGGTTGACCCCCTGGGCCATGCTGGGCGTCGCGTTTCTGATGGGCGTGGCGATGGCGGGAATCGGGTTCGCGGTCTCGCACGACGCACTGCACGGCGCATATTCGTCTGATCCGCGGATCAACAAGGCCATCGGCTACACCTTCGACCTGCTGGGCGCCAACGGATACATGTGGAAGATCACGCACAACGTGATCCACCACACCTACACCAACATTCAGGGCGTGGACGAGGATATCGCGGTGTCACCCCTCATCCGCATGTCGCCGCGCTCCGACTGGCACCCCATTCACCGGATTCAGCAGTACCTCGCCTTCGCGCTCTACAGCTTTTCGACGTTATTCTGGGTGTTCGTCAAGGATTACAAGTATTTTCTGGCCACCAACCTCGGCCCCTACGCCAACAAGAAGCATCCGAAGAGCGAGATCGTCTCGCTCCTCATCACCAAGGCCGTGTACTACAGCTATACGATCGTGATTCCGCTGCTGGTGCTGCACGTGACCTGGTGGCAGTTCGTGATCGGGTTCCTGGCCCTGCATCTGACGGCAGGATTGATTCTCGGAGTGGTGTTCCAACTGGCCCACGTGGTGGAAGGACCGCAGCAACCGGTCTGCGACTGCAACGGCATGATCGAGAGTTGCTGGCCGGTGCACCAGATGTTGACGACCGCGGACTTCGCGACCCACAACCGGCTCTTGTCGTGGTATGTCGGCGGGCTGAACTTCCAGGTGGAGCATCACCTCTTCCCGAAGATCTGTTCGGTCCACTATCCGGCGTTGAATCCGATCCTGCGGGAAGTCGCCGCGAAGCACGGCGTTCCCTACTACTCGAATCCGACTCTCTGGTCGGCCATTCACTCGCACTACGAGACGCTGAAGGAATTCGGGAGGGCCCCAAAGGCCGTCCCGATCGCCGCCTAGCCCGAACTCCCCAGGGCCACCGTCCCCTTCCGTTCCTGCTTGCCCCAGCCACGGGCGGTCCCCTGGATCGCCGCCAGGACGCTCTTCACCACCACCCAGTACATGACCTGCCGGTAGGCGAACCGCTGGATCAGGATCAGCCAGGCCAGTGACCGGTCCTCGTCGGGCTCCATGAGCAGCGCAATGACCGCCGCCAGGAAGTCGACCGACAGGAAAATCGAGTAGAAGAACACCACTTGCTCGAGCGTCTGGTAGGCGTATTCCGGCCCGTGCTGCACCCAGTTCTGATAGACTTTGCCGAGCGAGTACAGGAACATCAGGTCGGCGACCGGTGAGATGAACGGGAAGAGCAGCTGGAAAATCCAGATGTTCGCGAGCCCGACAAATCCGAACATGCCGAAGCGGGGCCGCAGCAGCGCGTATTTGTGCTTCCACGCGCACTGCAAGGTGCCGAAACTCCAGCGGAAGCGCTGCTTGGCGAGACCGCGCAAGGTGTCGGGCGCCTCGGTATACGCCGTCGCCCGGTCGGCGTACGCGATCTGCCATCCCTGCTCCAGGATGGTCATCGTCAGATCCTGATCCTCGGCCAGCGTCTGGCTCGAAAACCCGCCCGACTGAAGAATGAGATCCTTTCGCCACGCCCCGATCGCCCCGGGCACCACCGTGATGCAGTTGAGCAGCGAGAAGGCCCGGCGATCGATGTTCTGGCTGGTCACGTATTCCACGGCCTGCCAGCGGGTCACGATGTTGATCCGGTTTCCGACCTTCGCGTTCCCCGCGACCGCGCCGACCTTGGGATCGGCGAGGGGTTTGATGAGCGCCGCGATCGCGCCCGGGGGGAAGAGCGTGTCGGCATCGAGCGCGACGATGACATCACCCGAAGACCGTTCGAGACCGAAATTCAGCGCGCTCGCCTTCCCGCCATTCGGTTTCCGGAAGAGTTTGACGCGTGGGTCGTTGCCGAACTCCTCCCGGACCACGTCCGAGGTGCGGTCAGGCGACCCGTCATCCACCACCAGCACCTCCAGCCCTTTGTAGCCCTGATCGAGAACGGTCCGCACCGTCCGGCACACCACCCGGTCTTCGTTGTAGGCCGGGACAATCACCGTTACGGAGGGTTGGTAGTCCTCCGCGGCCGGGGTCGGACGCTGGTGCCGGCGGGCGTACCGCTGGCGGGCCGCCAGCGCGAGAATTACGGCGAGGCGGGCCATGCCGATGGCCATGGCGACGAGGAAGACGGCGTGCATGGTGAGCTCGATGCGCGCCAGCACCGTGTACGACGTCAATTCGACGAAGTGCCGGAACGTCGACCCCTTCGGCAACGGTGCCATCGCCTGCGTCGTGGACACCCCGGCAAGCGCCGTGACCGTCGTGAACGCGTATCCGCGCGCGCGGATCGAGTCGATCAGCGGTCCCAGAGCGGCGACGGTCTGACTCCGGTCCCCGCCGCCGTCGTGCAGCAAGATGATGTTGCCGCGGTCCAGCTGCTTCAGCGTGCTGTCGATGATCGTCTGGGTCCCCGGAGAGGACCAATCGGACGGATCGATGTGAAGCCCGACGGTGATGTAGCCGAGCTCCTGGCCGATCGAGACAGGCACGAGCTCGTCAGGGGTGGTCGGTTCCGCGTCTCCGAAATACGGAGGCCGCCACAGCGCGGTCCGGCGATCCAGAAATGCTTCGAGCAGGCGTTCGGTGGCCGAAAGCTCGAGCCGGGTGGTCCGGCGGCCGACCAGCGCCAGGTTCGGGTGGGTGTACGTGTGATTCCCGATTTCCATCCCCTCGGCCAGCTCCCGGCGGAGCAGGTCGCCATGGATGGCGGCGTTCTCGCCGATCACAAAGAACGTCGCCGTGATCCCCCGCGACTCGAGCGTGTCGAGGATCATCGGCGTCCACTTGCCGTCGGGACCGTCGTCGAACGTGAACGCCACGGCGTGTTTCCGCCGTCCGTAGCGCCGGATCACATAGGTCGACGGCGTCTGCGTCACCACCTCTCCGGTCACGGTCTTCGTGACGGAGTCGATGGTCATCGTCCGCTGGCCGAGGGTCGGCTCTGCCACCATCCGGAGGATTTCCCCGGTGCCGATGAAGTTCACGTCGTAGCCGATCCGCATCGTATCCATCGGCGCCGGATCAGCGGCCAGCCCGTCCCGGTGCAGCACATTCCAGAGTGAGGGATCCTCGGCGCCCAGGCGCCAGATGCCGACGCCCGCGACTCCCCGTCCGAGCGCGTACCTGATCTCGTTCCAGGCGGTCGGCGCATCCAGGTACCAGACAATGCTCGTGACTGAATCCTTGTCATCCCAGCTGAAGGTCGGATTCAGCGCGTCCCGGTCCATCGAAGGTTGGAGATTGTTGTCCCGCGCCAGCTGCATCACGTCCTGAAAGGTGAGCTCCGTCGCGCTTTCGGATGTGTCGGACCATTGGTAGCCGTATTGTCCGATCCCGACGATGATCTTGCGTGCCGGGATGCGACGGAGGGTACGCTCCAGGTTGTTCTCGAACCAGTGCTGGCTCGCGATGGGACCGGGATCGTCCGATGGATCGTGCTCGTCGTAATCCATCAGGAAGATCTTGTCGTCGACCTTGGCGTACGCCTCGAGAGGCCAGGACGGATCATCTCCGGGCACGGCCTGGGTCAGGAGCTTGTCCTTGGGAAGCTTTGCCAGGGCGCTCTTGAGCTGATGCAGGAAGGACAGCAGCAACGGGTGCATCGAGGAAGGAAGCTCTTCGAAATCGATCGTCACCCCCGCCAAGTCCAATGCGCTCACGGTGTCGACGATCATCTTGATGGCTCGCCGACGGTAGGACGGGCGGCCGATCAGGGTGGACACCGCACCGGCATCGAACCCGTCACCCGTGGCGTTGGTCAGCATCAGGAAGATGCCGGGCATGGGGGTCTTCGCCTGCTTCTGGTAGTAGAAGACGCTGTCCTTCACCTGGATGAGGAGCGGGAGCGAGTCCTTTCCGCGGTTCCGCACCAGCCCCCACTCCGCAACGATCCAGTCGATGTTGTTCTTGTTGGTGTCCAGCGAGACGCGGCTGTTATCGTCCCAATTGACGTAAAATCCAGCCACGATCGGGTCACTGGGCACCCGCTGCTTTACCGACGTATTGGACGCCGACCTGCGGGTGTACATCTGCTCGAGACGTCGAGCCGGCGGCGCCGGATGCTGCTTCAGTTGCTCGAACAGCTTCTCCCGCTCCGCGACCCGCTCGCGTTCGGCCGCCACAGAAATGTTCTGGCGAATCTGCGGTCGCACCGCACGGGGCACCCGGCCGAGGGAGTCGGCCGCGGTCTGGCGGAGGGGCAAGTCCGGAAGGAGCGGGGGGATGATGAGGCCGGTAAGGACGAAAATCGCGGCGGCCAGGGTGATCGTGCCCAGCACCCAGGCCCCGAGCCGGACGTTGCGCCGCCGGCGTCCGGTGGGATCGAGGAACATCTGCGTCGACGAATGGGGTGTCACGGCGTAAAAACTAACGCCGGGACGGGCGCCGGGGGGACGCCGTCAAAGCTTGAAGCGATACCCCGTAATCATCTTCAGAATGAACCGGTCCGTGCCGGGGGTAAGCCCGAACCCGGCGCCGAGGTTGAATTCCCAGTCGGGTGACAGGTTCAAGTCCAGCGCGGGGAAGATCTGTTGCTCCTGCTCGTTCAGCGGGTCGAACCCCGACAGGGGGCCGAGGGCCCCGTAGTACTCAAGGCCGAGCGTGACTTTCTCGGTGAAGTCGTAGGTCACGGAAACGTTCGGCGAGAACTCGAATCCCCTTCCGGCGTTTTCCCCGCGGAGGGATTTCTCGAGCGTCGGATCGACGGCCCAGTAGAGCTTCCCTGCACGCTGGTCGATGATGGGCCTGATCTCCCAGGTCCACGTGTCCGGAGAAAAGACCCGCCGCTGGTAGCCGATCTCCTGTGACAGGCTCACACCCACCGGCCAGTGCCAGCTCTCGGGGACGCGGAACCGCGGACGGATGTGGTCCCCGACCCAGCCCCACCCCTGCCCGGCCCGTGCGCTCGTGAAGATGTAGAAGCCGGTCTCGAACCACGGCGTGAAGCCGTGCGTGATCTCGACCGTCTCATGGAGTGCGTGTTGCGTCGGAAACATCCCGTCGACCACCGTCGCCCGGCCGTCGAACGTGAAGTTCGAATGCAGCTCGAGCATGGTGTGGTGGGGATCGACCAGGTCGGCGCCATACACCTGGATTTCGTAATTGTCCTGTGCGGATAACGACGCGGCACCGAGGACGGCGAGCGCGAGAACGGCGAAGGGTCGCATGGTGCCAATAGTACGTGGCCGTCGGGGGGACCGTTGGCGGATCGCTCCCTTGCCAACATCTTTCTGACGGTGACCACCCCCGTGACCGAATCGCGCGACCGCCGCGCCGCCGTTCTCGCCGGCTTCCTCGGCTGGACGCTCGACGCCTTCGATTTCTTCCTGGTCGTGATGACGCTGACCGCCATCGCCCAGGAATTCCACAGGCCCGATGCCGCGATCGCCTGGTCCCTCACGCTGACCTTGCTCTGCCGCCCTGTCGGCGCGCTCATCTTCGGGCTCTTGTCCGACCGGTATGGACGCCGGATCCCGTTGATGATCAACCTGGTGTTCTATGCCCTGGTCGAGATCTTGACCGGCTTTTCCACCAGCTACGCCGCATTCCTGTTCCTGCGCGCCCTCTTCGGCATCGGGATGGGTGGGGAGTGGGGCGTGGGCGCATCGCTGGTGATGGAGAAGGTGCCCGCCGACCGCCGCGGATTCTATTCCGGATTGCTTCAACAGGGGTACGCGGCAGGGTATCTGCTGGCCGCACTCGCGTACGCCTTCGTATTCCCACGCTGGGGATGGCGTCCCCTCTTCTTCATCGGCGGTGCCCCAGCCCTGCTCGCGATCTTCGTTCGGGCGCGGGTGAAGGAGTCCGAGGTCTGGCTCAAGAAGCGCGAGCCCACCTGGAACCGCCTCGGCTCGACGCTCGCGAAGCAGGTACCGCTCTTCCTCTATCTCGTCGTCCTGATGGCGCTCATGAACATGTCGTCGCATGGCACCCAGGACCTGTATCCCACCTTCCTTGAACGCGCCTGGGGTCTCTCCCCCGTGTCACGCTCCTGGGTCACCGTGGTGTCGATGGTCGGGGCGCTGACGGGAGGAATCCTCTTTGGCCATTGGTCGCAACACTGGGGCCGCCGGAAGACCATCATCGCGACCTTGTTGGGTGCGGTGGTCGTCATCCCGCTGTGGGCCTACGCGCCGTCACTATGGCTGTTGGTGGTGGGCGCGTTCCTGATGCAGTTCCTGGTGCAGGGCGCGTGGGGCGTGATTCCCGCGCACATCACGGAGCTCGTGCCCGATCAGGTACGCGGCGCCTTGCCTGGATTCGCGTACCAGTGCGGTGCCGCCATCGCCGGATTCATGCCCGGGCTCCAACGACAAGTGGCGGGGACCCTCGGGTTCCCCGCCACCATGGCTCTTTCTGCCGGCGCCGCATTTGTGATCTGCGCCCTCGTCACTTCACTCGGGCGAGAAAAACGTGGCATCCTCTATGGTTCCTAGGCGTCTGTGCGTCCAGGCGTCTAGCCGTGTTACATCTTGGGTGGGCCCGCCAGGGCCTGCTCCATGGCCGCCTTCACGAACACCCGCGTCTCCTTCTTCATCGCCTCCCTGAGCTTCGCCCTCCCCGCCTCGCCGCCGATCTGACCGAGGACCTGCACCGCGGTCTGCGCGAAGAGCGGGTCATAGTCGGAAATCAGCTTCAGCGCGAGCGCGGCGGCGCGGGCCGAGTCGCCGGTCGCAGCGAGGGACCGGAGCCCGACCTGGCGTATGAACCGGTCTTCCGAAGTCGCCGTGTTGCGCTCGAGGGCGTCTTCCGACCTGGGGTCACGAATGCGCGCCAGGAAGCCCATGGCGGTGAACCGCAGGTTCGCGACCTGATCGGGGCCGACTGACGCGAGCAGCGTCGGGAGCGCGTCTTTGCCCTTCTGCGACGCAATCACCGATAGTGCCACCGAACGCACGTCGTCGTTCGGATCGCTGGCGTACATCCCGTTCGCCGCCGCCAACGCCTGCGCGGCGTCGAGCGAATCGAGGGACTGCAGGGCCTGCATGCGGACCTGCGGCTCGGGATCGTGCAGCGCCGACGCCAGGACACTCTTCGAATCCGGGTTGGCGTCATGATCCATCATCCGCGCGGCCGCTTCACGCAGCCATTCGGTGTGGTCATTCAGGACCAGGAACCGCCGGGTCTCGACGGCCGCGGGGTCCATGTTGCCCTCGAGCTCACCGAGCGCCCAGCGCCGCCCCCGGATATCCAGGTCATGCTTCGCTTCGTCGGCGAGCTCGGGCACCGAGAGGTCGCCTTTGACGGTGCCGAGGAGCCACCCGCCCTCGTCAAACCGGAACGAAAGGGGCTCGGACGGCAGCGCGATGGCAAAGGTGTCGGTTTGGTGATGCACAAAGATCTGCTGACGGATCACCGAGTCGCGCGTGATCACCCGGATCGTGGCCGGGAACTGGAACACCGGATGCAGCGAGTCGATGGGCTGCGTCTGCGACACCACCACATGCAGCGTCTTGAGGTTCGCGGCCCAGTGCCGGTGGAACTCGACCTTGGGATACCCGATCCCGTACGCCCACTGGTCGAAGAACCAGTCGAGATCGCAGTTGCACGTCTTCTCCATCGCAATCGCGTAGTCGGCGGTCACGACGGGCTTGTAGGCGTTGTCGACCAGAAAACGATGCATCCCGGTCCAGAACACGGAGTCCCCGAGCAGCCGTCGCAGCTGGTGCGCCAGCTGCGCGCCCTTTGGATAGACGTGCCCGGAGAAGAAGAGCGCGATGGGGTCGGTGCCCTGGTACTTGCCCCAGACCAGGGATCGGACCTCATTCTGGTCCGCCTGCATGGCCGCCTGCTGCTGGCCATACCAGTTCAGCTCCGCGTCGTCCCACCCGCGGGTCTTCTCGTCCTGCACCGACTCCATGTAGGTCGTGATGCCTTCATTCAGCCAGATGTCCGCCCAGTCGGCGGTGGTGGTGAGATCGCCGAACCATTGGTGCGCCAGCTCGTGCGCGTTGAGGGACCGGCCGGCATTCTCCGGTTCCTCTGACGCGGGATGGAGCGCCAGGTCCGTCTGGGTCGTGGCGGAGACATTCTCCATGCCGCCGTATGTGAAGTCGGGGATGATGGACTGGTCGTACTTGTCCCAGGCGAAGTTGACACCGAGGACTTGGGAGTAGAGCTCAATCATGGAGGGCGTCTCACCGAACGTGCGCCAGGCCGCGTTCACGGTATCGGCGTAGGTCCAATACTCGACCGGAATGCCGCGCCACTGGTCCTTCAGTACGGTGAAGGGCCCCACCACCACCGAATACAGATAGGTCGACGCAGGTTTTTCCTGCGACCAGTGCCAGGTATTCTGCTTGCCGCCAGGCGCCGGGGTGACGCCGATCAGCTTCCCGTTGGACAGAACCTTGAGTCCGGTATCCGCCGTGACGAAGAACTCCCAGGTCGTCTTGTCGTTCGACGCGTCGTAGGTCGGGATCCAGGCGCGGGTCTCCGTCGCCTCACCCTGGCTCCACACGACGTTCCTCCGCGGGACGATGTAGAGGCCGCGTTCAGGAATAGCGTGATAGGTCAGGGAGAACTGGACGGTGTCTCCGATCGCGGCGCGGTGGGCGAGCTTGACCGTGACGTGTGCCGTATCCTGCGTGAATCGCAGGGAGCGCCCATGGTCATCGGCCGCCGCGTCGATGGTCAGATTCTCCGCGTTCAGAAAAACTGTATCGGTCGGCGCCAATGTGACGACGAGGCGCGTCGTGACCGTGGCGAAGAGCTCGCGGTGCGGCACGTCGAAGCGCATCTCGATCTTCTGGTGCAGGAGGTCGAACCGGCGGGCTTCCGGCTTCCAGACCCGTGGCGGGGTGTACTGTCCGATCACACCCGTCTGGCGTTGAGCGGAGGCGATTATCGGAGCGACCAGAGCGACGGCCAACAGCGACATCAAGCGGTTGCGCACGGAGACCTCGGTGAAGGTGTAAGTTCCCAACTCATGTTGGATATCACGATTGAGGCTTGCGTTGAATCGGCGGAATCGGCGGCGCAGGCCCAAGCCGGGGGCGCGCACCGCGTCGAACTCTGCACCGCCCTGGACGTCGGCGGCACCACGCCGTCCCGTGATACCATCGCTCGCACCCGGGATCACCTCAAGAT
>Ga0126381_100003164_pt1 | contig 17969 bp, 38 predicted proteins | sample PanSoiMetPlot_28_FD_96465 | JGI IMG/M metagenome (GOLD analysis project Ga0126381, IMG submission 96465) | Tropical forest soil microbial communities from Panama - MetaG Plot_28 | ecosystem: Environmental > Terrestrial > Soil > Tropical forest > Bulk soil | place: Panama | collected 2016-02-17 | reverse complement strand
CTCGCCGGGGTTAGTCGGTACGCCGCCCACGCGCTCGAGGAAATGATCGTCGGCCCAGGGTAAGTTTGGCTTGATCTGACGCGCTAACTCCTCGAGCAGGCCCTTGTCGTGGTCTACGTGCTGATTCATCGGCACGCACAACTCTAGCCCCATTAGCTCTAACGTTCGCATCTCGGGGCGCGTGGGAATACCTTGCCACGAACCGGGATCGACTTCGCTACCGAACAGGCGGAGGTGTGAGATTGCGAAGGCAATCCCGTCAGTGAAGTTCTTGTGCCACATCACGACTTGCGGTGGAAGTTGAGGATTGTCTCGACTGCCTTGCGGATCTCTGCTTCGGTGTGACCTTCGACGAACGCTTGCTTGATGACCGCCCCTAAGCGGTCCCATACAGTTGCCATTCTGCCTCCTCGATCTTGTTGGGTTATTCGCCGGACGACAGTTCTTCTGGAACCTCTTCTGCTTCACCTTCAATAGTGTCATCGGTTAGTGCACCGTGCTCTTGGTCCCACTCCTGACGGCGCTTGCGCTCGGCGATACGCTCCGCACGCTCACGCGCAGTACGTAGCTCTTGCTGAACCTCTTGCGCGGTGGGATCGTTGGGGAAATGCTCAGTCATGTTATCTCCTTACAGTCCAATCGGTGAGAAGCTCAGGTCGTGTACGCCCACAGAGGGGAGGTAGTCGCCGTTGTTGAACTCACGCCAGCGACGACGCACCCGCTTGAGCGGCCCGTACTTCTCCTCCTCGAGTGTCTTACCATTTGCCTCGTGCTCGATGATCTTGTCGTACCATTTGCCCACGAGTCGAATCGTCGGATACATCTCTCTGTACTTTGGCACCTCCAGGTCTCGGATGAAGTCGTGCTTGAACAGCATCGGCAGAGACTTAAAGCCGTGGAACTGCAGCGCGTCTACGTGCCACCGGAATCGGAATTCCTCGGGGGTGAGGTTTGATTCGCTTCCGATGTAGTCTGCCAATACGTAAGCCAACGCCAGATCAAGTCCTCCAATGTAGGCGATGTATGAGACTCGAGAGTGGAGAACAAGCGTAGGGCGTCCGTTACGAGCAGCCCCGTAGTAGGTGAATCCGAACATGCAGTTGCCCCAACGATGCTTCTTAGAAGCCCGCGCAACGTTGCTACAGAACATGTTAGTACAAGCGCCCTTGGCTCCGACGCCTTGCGTGAGTAAGACTGCGTGGTCAATGAACCGATTCACCTCATCCGCGTCGAGGTATTGCCTGCACAGCCGTGTCCACCGCTGCTTATTCAACCACAGGTCCTTGCCCATGTCTATGTCGAACTCCATAGAGTTACAGGCGAGGAGGTTATCGTAGGAGATCGTGTCCGCTGAACCGATAACGGAGAGACCCCCATTGCTGAGGGTCCCCCGCCACATGCGCCAGATTGAATCTCTCCAAAGCTGACTCAGCGTTCCGTGGTTCTTGATCAAGCTACCGCTGCGGTGGTCGCGAGTGCGAGCCCGATGGCGACGACGCCGAGAATGTCATCGAGCGGGCGGTTGGTGAAGAACGCGAGAATGATGGCGATGATGTATGCCACCAGCGCCGCGATCAGAAGGATCCGTGCGAGTGAGATGGCTGCTACGGGCTGACTCATGGGGTACCTGTCTCCTTATCCGCTTGCCAGTCACGTGCCTTTACTTCCTCCCACGCGGTGCGTACGCACGCCGCGAGGCTCAAGTTCATGGAGTTACAGAAGCTTGCGAGGTAGATGACCACGTCTCCTACTGCATCCTCCATCTTCTTGATTGCGGCCTCCTCATCTGCCATCCCTCGAATGCCTTGCATGTGCTTCAGGTACGCATGTGCCAACTCCCCAGCCTCCTCCGACACACCAAGTATCGGTTCCCACGGTTGCTGATTCGGGAAGTTGTGGTCTACCCAGATCTTATGTTCGTGCTGCAGGCGAGCTAGGTTCACGTTGCTTCACCTTCTCCAAGACATTTGCCCACCCACAGATGTCGATGAGGTTATCTCGGTAGTCTGTCTGAAAGCCGCCTTGCTTCTCACGCATCATCTTCAAGAGAATGCACACCATGACCGCATCCTCAGGAAGAACCTCGATAGCAAAGTAAGCACTCAGCAGTCGCGCGAACACCTCCATGTTCGGGGTCGGGTCACCATACCGAGCTTGCCGCACTTTGTTAATGCCCGCGGCTACATCACTCGGCGTGTTGCTCCAGTCAGTCGCCAACCGTATCCTCCTCGGGATCCTTGACGAAGGTCATCTTCTTCAGGAGGACATTCCACCCACTATCCTCGAGCAGCACCGTAGAGAACGGCTCGTACCCCCGCTTCAGGTGCGAGTTCACTTCCTCGACGTTCGCGAGGGGCTCTAGGATCATCGTCCATTCGGTGTGCAAGTGCGCCTCCTTCCATACATTATATCATCTCGACGTGGATTTACTCGAGTCCCAACAAATAGCGCCGGGGATTCCGCATCAGCGCGGCGTGCTGGTCCTCTTTCTTTTGCAGGTTTCTAAGTACGCTGACGTCCACAGTGCCTGAGCAGACTAGGTGGGTGTATCTGACCGGCCGTTTTTGGTTGGGTCCCTGGATGCGCCGGGAGGTCTGGAAGTAATCGACCCATCCATCGGGGCAGGAATAGTAGATCGTTTCCGCAGCACCCACGAGCTCAATAGCTCTGCTACCGGCTTGCACCTGAAAGACCACACACGTGGGCTTGAGAGGTCGACGCTTGAGGCTAAGGATAGCGTCCAAACGATCTGCGCGCGATGTGGAACCGTCAACCCGGAATGTACGAAAATGCCTGCTGTGAGCAATCGCCGTACAGGCCTCAACCTCCGAAGTGAAACGAGCATAGACCACTGCTGACTCTCCCTGTTCATGCAAGAGCTCGAGGTAATCGCCCAGTTTAAGTAGCTTCTCTGAGTGCACCGATACCCCATCTGTGGTGAATCCACCGCAAAGTTGTAGCAGTCGTAGGCGCTTGACACCTGCGTTTTTAGCCGTGAGAACATCTCCACTCTCCAATTCCGCGACGAACTCCTGCGCCATCTGTAGGTATGCCTTAGCCGCGTGAGCGGGTAGCGTGACGCGCAGAGTCTGATAGAACTGCTCGTTGGCAAGGCCCGCCTCGTCGGCGCTGACACTTATTGAGTTTTGGCGGACCTTCTTCTCTAGTGTCTTCTCTCTGTGGTATCGCACGATTGTCCACCGCCGACGACCCACGCCGTACTGAACATGATCCTCGCGGAAGTCATCGATGGCCGTGCCGAAGATCGAGTCGTCCATGATGCGGAAGGGCGCGAACAGATCGATCCACCCCTTCGGGTTGGGTGTACCGCTGAGGAGTAGCACCCAAGGCTTACCGTCTCCTCTCTTCTTTCGGAGGCGGCGTACCATGCGCCACGCATCCTGCGCGCCTACGCCCCCGGGTCGCTTGTACTCATGGCTCTCATCGAGGACGATCAGATCAGGATTCCACTTCTCCAGTACGCGCTGGCGGTCGCGGACGTAGCCGCGGCGCGAGCGTGTGCGTCGGAACGTCTCTTCGCGCCCCGCGAGGAAGAAACGTACTTCCTGTGGGTCGCCGGCGAAGATGCGCGTCGTAGACTGCCACTCCTCGTCGTAGTTCTCAGCGTCGTACCAGAATGGGAAGTGCGTTTCGATCTGCTCCTCCCATACCTGTACAGCAATCCTCGGCGCGAGGATCAGTACGCGCCTGACATTACCCCTCATCGCGTGAATCCCCGCCACATCGAGCGCCACTTTCGATTTGCCGAGGCGAGGTTCGAAGAACACGCCGTAGTTCCGGTGACGCACGGCGCGGACTATCGCTCGCTGCTGGTGCGGGAACGGCTTAGTTTTGAACGGGTACTTCATTTGCCGCGCCTGCGCCAGCGTTCGGAGCGCTTGTAGTTGTCGGTGTCCTCGGCCCAGGGTATGACCACAGGACGACCCATGTGTGGTGGCTCCATGATGTGCCGTTCTCGTAGGTCCATGAGTACGAGCATGGCGCGGCGCACGTTCCGACGTTGGACTTTCTTGGTGCGATCGCGGACTATGTTTCGGAGTTGGTCGTCGCTCATGCCAATCAGCGTGGCCCCCCGCCGGAGGCCGACGCGCATTGCTATCTCTTTGAACACGAAGCCCACTCTCTGTTGGCTGACATACCCGACTACGTCGCCATGCTTCACCCGGTCCACCACTTGGCAGACCTTGCACCGCGACAGTGGTTCCCCACGCCGCGGACCGTGACGGTATCTAGACCACTCCGTTTCGACAGGCTTCCACGTCTTACACCGCGGGCAGAGTTTCTCTAGAGTACCGTCACAGTCGTAGCGTAGTACCCGCGACACGCCTACGCGGCGCGGTCACGGGCGCGCATCGTCTCCTGAAGTTTCGCCGCGCGCCACGGCTGAAGGATCTCGTTCACACAGTCGATCAGGTCCGGGAAGTACTCCGAGTTGTTGTTCTGCCGCGCGAGGATCAACCCTCTCAGAAATTCCTCCGCGGCCTCGGGCTCGTCGATTTCGATGCTGAACCTCTTCGGCTTGAACTTGTACTCGCCGACCTGCGTCTTCGCGCGCTCCACCTCAGCAACGACCTCCTCGATCTCCATGTCGAAAGAACAAGCGGTACATGCAATGCCCAGCTCGGTCCGCTCGAGCAGACCCTCCTTGCAGACTGGGCACTTGTCGCCAACCTTCAATGCCATCAACGCCTCCTCTTACGCACTCGCCGCGCAGTCGGCTTCAACCGTCGAACTTCTACCGGCTGGTTGCTCGCGCGGAACATATGGAACTTATTCGTGATACCACAGAAGGGACATCTGAGCTCAGCGAGCTTTCTGTCCGTGAATTCGTAGCGGTGCTTTTTCTCGTTCCACTCCTTCCTCGGTGCCCAGATTACATCACCTGTCCTTTTAAATCGCCGTGGCTGCATACAACAGGGACACCAGTAGTACAGATGACCATCCCTCATGCGACGCGGGAACTTGCCCATGAGCCTTCGCGGTATGTAGAACCCGTGACGCACCACGATACATGCTTCGGGATCGGCATACTGCGCCTTCTCCGCAACGAAGACTATCGCATGGGGCAGACTCATCATGAACTTCTTTAGCCGCTTGCCTGTTTTCGGACTGATCCAGGTGACGTAAAATGGATACTTGGCAGCAATCTGCGCGTGAGTCAGCCGCTGCGTGAGGCTTTGGCGTACGCCCCAGGGCACCTCCCATTCGTGACCGTTACGCGCATACCAACCGTCATCCTCTATGAGCTTATTGGCTTTGGCATGTTGCTTTTGAAACCACCGGTAGACGTCATGCCTATGGTATTCTCCCCGCAGGAGATTACCCGTCGTGCCTGCCCCGAAGAGATCCTCGAGGGTGAGCCTTTTCTTAACCGCGACCGTCAATACCTCGCCTCCCTAGTCGTGCGAGCTCGCGAACGTCTGCGCCTCCTGCATCCGCGAGTCACACAGCTCTGTGGTGTCGTCGATCCACTGCCTCCACTGTTCCTGAACGTCCTCCGGCCAGCGTTCGCTGATGGAGTCAATCAAACCCACCGTTACCGCCATGTCCATCATGGTGTGGACAAGCCCTGCGAACGGCGTCTCGTCTCTCGCCATTAGCTCCTTTCTGTGGTAGTGACATGCCGGGGCTAGTTCATCAGTTCCCTCTCGCGCAGGCGCACGAGAATAGCGTGTTGCTCATCCGTCAGGCTGCGCAGTTCACCCTCCCATACGGGTGTGGTGATATCGACCAGCGTCGTGAACTCATCGAAGGTGATTTCGATGGGCACCATCAGTCCTTCGTCGTCGCCTCGCTCGTAGCGGCGGCGGAAATCGTTGATGTTCATAGCAGCTTGCTCCAGACCTCGTCGTACATGTCCTGCATCAGGCGGTCGTTGCCCAGATACACGTCCTTGCTGATTAGTGCCCACTTCACCTGATCCCACACCTCGCCCTTCGAGCGGCAGGCGAGAGTGATTGTCTCCCGATATCGGCCGACCTTGATCGTCAGCGTCCCATCGGCGTTCAGATTGAGGTTGTACGTTAACTTGCCCATGACCTCCTCGCGCGTCGGATGGAGTTGCGCGTTCGTTAGATCATTATACATGATCCCATAACCAAAAGCAATAAATCCACGAGTATACCACCTTGAGCATGTATAATACACTTATGCACTTGACCATTGAATATGTAGCGGGGTTCTTTGATGGTGAGGGTTGTGTTTACGTTGGGTGGACAGCAAATCGTCGCCCTAAGCCTCATGTAAGGATCAACATTACTCAGGCTAAACGCGAGATCCTCGACGATATCCGAGAAACCCTTGGCGTTGGCGGTGTTTATCGCCAGCGCAAGTACTGGCAGTACAGCGTTGGTGGTCGAGATGGAGTTCAGTATTTTGCCGCTCGACTTATTCCCTACAGTCGCCTAAAGAAGGAGGAACTTATCCTTGCCTACGGTTGGGCTTGGGATCATGATAACGGTGAGGACCGCATTCAAGAGCTGCTCAAGTACCAATCACTCTTGCGCGGTGTACCTGTTCGGACGGGAAGGATAGCACGAACATGACTGAGCAACTAACCGAAGAATTTGACGCGGAAGACTTTTTGGAGGTAGTTTATGGCTCACGTGAAGGATGGATCGACCTCCCGGCGCGCGTCGGCAACTACTGGGTACCTTTTTACACCTCGTGGCCAAACGAAGGAGCAGTTACTCGAAGAATTGACAGCAGTCTGCGGGACAGAGAAGACCTCTATTACAGCGTGGCTCAGTTCGCTGAGCGCGGCAGAGCAATTCAGCATGTACTACCTTCCCGTTGGCTCTGGGCCGACCTCGACGAAGTTCATCCCACAGAGGGTGCACGCCTCGGCCTTCAACCCACCATTGCTATCGAGAGTAGTCCAGGTCGATATCAGGCTCTATGGCGGCTCACCAAAGAACTTAATCCCAGGGATCTTGAAAGGGTCAACCGCGGACTCAGCTACGCGCTCGGTGCTGACCGGGGCGGTTGGGACCTTACGCAAGTTCTTCGCATCCCTGGCACCCGTAACTGGAAGTACCCCGGAGGACCCGCCGTCCGCCTGATGTGGCACAACGACAGCCTGGTGTACAAGGCCTCGTACGTGTGGGACAAGGTACGTGAGTTCGTGCCCACAGGAGAACTAAGGTCGGTGATTGGTGGTGGGCTGGAGAAGAAGCCAATCACTGCGCGAGCGAAAGCACTGCTGCGTACGAAGCCTGATGAGGTCGTCGAGGGTGAGCGCAGCGCGCGTCTGTGGGAGCTCGAATGTCTACTGGCGGAGGCAGGTCTAGGCGAAGACGACATCTACGACCTAGTATCCGTCAGTGTGTGGCACAAATGGCGGGGGCAATCGAGCGGAGCAGCCAGATTGGCAGCTGACATCCGTAAGGCAATAACGAAGGTAAGGCGTGAGAAGTATGCTGACAAGACTAAAGAGAGAGATCTCGATCGAGGACGCCCACAGGATGCTGATAGTGGATCCGGTGATGGGTCATCTCCTGAGTCGGCTGATCACGGAGGGGACCGTCTACCTTTCATCGGATTCTCCAGCTTCATGGCTATGGTTGTGGAAGAACCCAAATGGATGATTAGAAACTGGTGGGTTGCGGGTTCGCAGGGCATCATCGGTGGCGAGCCCAAGACTCAAAAGACAACGCTAGCGATGGCCATGGCGATGGCCGTAGCGAGCGGGAAAGATTTCCTCAACGAGTTCACTGTGGGTGATCCGGGCCCCGTCCTCATGGTGCAGGAGGAGAATGCTCCATGGCTGATTCAAGATAGACTCAGGAAACTCGGTCATTGGATGGGTGTTGTTACATCTCGAGGCGTACGCACCCGCGAAGCGGGGCGCGGCGCCCTCGGGAGGTCGTCAATGGAAGTTGAGTTTGGTGAGGATCTGCCACTGCGTATACTCAACAACTTCGGGTTCGACCTGGCAATCGAGGAGCATCGCGATATGCTGGAGGCGGAGGTCGAGTCGCTGCGTCCAAAGCTGCTGATCCTCGATCCCCTGTACCTGATCCTGGGCACAGCTAACGAGAACACAGGCGCAGAGCTCAGGCCCTTCCTCAAGTGGCTGCTGGGCCTGCGGTACGAGTATAACTGTGCAGTCCAAGTCATCCATCACATGCGAAAGCAGCAACAGAACGGGCCAGTCGTCCGCGCGGGGCAGCGACTCATGGGCAACGCGATCCTTCACGGTTGGGTCGACTCGGCTGTGTATACTGCACTTGTAGATGAGACAGCCAGACTTACGCCGGGCGATCCGTGGCTACATACGAAAGCTGAGACTGAGTTTCGCTCGATGCCACCACAGAGGCCGTTCGAGCTATACTCGCGGATCGGTTTGCCTGGGGCGTTGGGCATTGAAGTCCGTTGTGAGGAATTCGATCTAACTGCACTAATTCGCAACATCGTCCGTGAGGCTGGTACTGATGGTATTACGGCGATTGAACTAGGTAAGCAGTTGGGTCTAGATCGTAGAACTATCCTGTCGCGTGTGCGCGGCGCGCCAGCGGAGCTGGGCTTCGTGATTCGAGAGGGTGCACGGGGTCGCGGAAAGTCACACCGTCTATTTCTTGATTCAGAGCTGAACGGTCATGAGTGAACGCCGCGAGCGTAGGCCCGATTTGTATACGCCCATCACTCCTGAGCTGCTGACGTTGCTCGACGAGATGCGCGATTCGGAAGGGTATTGGACGCGCGTCGCGGCGGCGGGCAATATCTCGATGACTATGCTCAAGAGAATTAGGCAGTTCAAGCGTCGCACGATTCCCAAGCATATCATGGAGCGTCTGATCGATGGCACGGGAATTGGCGATATAGAGGACTTTTTCTGGTTTACCAAACAGGATCTCGAATCCCTTGGGATCTGGAAAAAGCCCGATATGCGTGGTCAAGGGCTTTTCTTCTACAAGAAATTCATTGGGATGCCGTACAAGGTCAGGCATGCGAATCGCTCCACAAAACGACATTCAAGTACGGAACGCAGTTTAGAACCCACAGGGAAGGAAAGGACAAGACCGAGTGGTACATCACCGTGATACATATAACCCCCTGCATACTACTATGTAGTATGCGTAGGGTTATATGTGTCTCTGATGTTGGTAGAATGCCTATTTCGAGGAGGAACCTAAGCTTTGGAAGCGTATATGTCTGATCCGATGCGCGTGTTCAAGCTCTACCTTCAGCAGCATGAGAGTATGACTTCGCACGATAACTTCTGGTTCGAGCTGGGTATCTCGGCGATGGCGCTGCAGATCGTGACGTGGATCAAGACCCTCGAGCGCTTGCCTGTAACCACAGACGTAGGTCGACAGGAGGCTATCGTAGCGATGCAAACTCTGCTCAATGAACTAGGCCTGTGGGATAGCGCGATCGAGGTGTACGAGAAGCTTGCTGAGTGGCGCCGACCTAAGTTCCGCGTCGAGCACGACGCTTCGCAGCGAGGTAACGACGGCGTTGTCTAGTCGCGGAAGCTGTACCGGGGTGATCCCTATAGGGGATCAACTTTTTCTGGAGCTTGATTTCCCTCGTGATGGCGGCTTCATCGAGATGTGCTTGATGGACGCGCTTGGGGACGTCAAAGTTGCGGTCTTGCATACGTATCATGCGCAGGATGGTTCGTCTGTGTTGTCTGATCAGGCGACGCGCTGTTCCGGCAAGAATGTAGATTTCGCCGCCATACGGGGGGCTTGTCTTGATGTGAATGTACCCTGGCGCGAACGTTACCGTCATCTCCTGGACGCCGTTCGGAATTCGCAGACGGGGGTAATGACCATGCCGCTTGAAGTATCGGTCGAACGGGTGAGACACTTGACCTCCAGTTGGGCTAAAAAAGGGGAGCGCCAGACTCATATTCGCCTGGCGCTCCCTGCTGTCGCCGTCAGAGGCGGGGGGAGGTCGTGTGCCTCTTACCTCCGCCGGCTCGAGCGCTTGGCGGACGACGACTTCTTCGACGAGCTCTTGGCGCGCTTGGGAGGAATCGTGACGGGAGCCTCGTCCTCGTCTTCATCCTCTTCGTCGTCTTCGAGGTCGTCTTCGTCCTCGTCATCCTCGTCCTCGTCGGCCTCGTCCTTGGCCTTCTTTTTGGCCTGGCGCTTCTTCGCGGCGTCGTCCTTCAGCTTCTCGAGCCGCTCATTGCGTGCCGACTTCAGGGCGTCCTGCGCGTCCTCGATGGAATCGAAACCGAGCGCCTCGAGGGCGTCGTCGATGCTGTCCCACTCGTACCGGTTGTTCTCGTTCTTCGGCGTGTTCTTCGAGCGCAGCATGACGCGCAGGTTCTTGCCGTCGGTGCCCAACGCCTCGGCGAGCTCGCTCGTGCCGATGGTGTCGCGCTCCAACTTCTTGGAAGCCGTCTTTGCCTTCGACGACTTCTTCTTGCGAGCACGCTTCGGAGGAGCCTCTTCCTCCTCGTCCTCCTCATCGTCCTCGTCCGTGTCGTCGTCCGACTCGTCGGCGAGGTCTTCGAGATCCTCGAGGTCTTCGAGCTCCTCGTCCTCCTCCTCATCCTCGACTTCGTCGACTTCGACTTTTGCACGCCTTCTTGCCATCTACGATGGCCTCCTTTTCCTCACGCGGTATGTATCTGGGGTTATCGGCAGCGTGAGAATACCGATAAGCAGATTATACACTATCCCAAGATCCATGTCAACTACCGCGATTGAGCCATTTTCGCTGATGTTCGGCAGCTTGCGGATTCGGGATGATGAGATGTCTCGTTTCGGCTGCTTGGCTCACGTATTTGAAGACGGCGTCTCCGGTGATGGGCGCTATCATATCGAACTTATAGAACCGCCCATCCTTGTTGACGTAGTCTGGCAGCCATTCTATCTCGGTCTGAGCCATCTAGCGTTCTCAACACCTCCTGGTTTCGCGGGTGGAACGTACACAGGTGAGCGCGCGCCTTTGAGCCTCGACTTCGGTTTCTTGTAACCCTTCGGGCGAACCGGATGGTTAAAACTACCCTCGCGCACGTCTCTTCACCCTCATGATCTCCCTTCCTGTGGGACACCAGGCCAGAGCAAATCGATCAGCCTGTCGCTGGTTTCGAGCATAGAAGGTGACCGTATCAACGCGCCGTCCCTTGCGGTAGAGCGCGTAGCGATACGGGTGGAGTTTACCGAAGGGCATCAGTCGTAAACTTCTACCCCGTGCTGTCGGTCGTCGATGCAGATCTGGATGTCGCACAGGTGGATGGGGCAGAGTTCGATCAATCCACCGAGTAGGATGAAGTCTCGTAGAGAGAGAAACGGCATGAGAGCTTCGTAGAGATCAGTGATGTCCGACTCGCCGATGAGCGTCTCGGCAAGCTTGTTCAGTTCAGGACTTACTGGCACCTTAGGCATGGTTCACCTCCCTGTGGTCGTGTGCGTTCATAAGACTATTATATCAAAACTACAGACCGCCGTCAACTTTCGGCTCGGAGCATACCGTGTGAGAATGCCCAAGCTGATGCTTCGGTTCGGTTCTTCACCTCGAGCTTCCGGAAGACGTTTGTGAGGTGGAACTTGACGGTCTGTTCCGTGACCCATAGTTCTTCACCGATCTGCTTGTTCGTCTTGCCTTCGGCAATGGCACGCAGGATGTCAATCTCACGTTCGGTGAGACCTGCTTCGGAAGCAGCTGTGTCCTCGTTCATGGCGGGTAGGCCTTGAGCGCAGAATGCTGTCCCGTAGATGGATGCGCGAATCGCGGAACAGACGTCGGATAGATCGATGGACTTGACGATGAAGCCGAACGCGCCTCGTTTGAAGCATGCCTGAACGGTTTCAGGGTCTGACGTTGCTGAGACTATGATGACCTTGACTCCGGGTAGGCTGTTCGTAATTCTCTCGAGATTTACTAACCCGTCAGCACCGGGCATGCGCAGATCCAGTAGGACGAGTCCCGCGTCGGTTCGTCGAACGAGAGGCAGTACCTCGGGACCTGAGTGTGCGACGCCGACGACTTCGAAAGAGCCGTCGGATTCCAGGATTTGTCGTAGCCCTGCAGCGACCAACGGGTGGTCATCCGCGACTACGACGCGGGTTTTCCGTTCCACGCGACTCCTTAGCTGAAGATTGGGTTGCTCACGTCCGTGATGTAGAACTCACGGTCTTGTACGATCTCTTGCCGACGCGCGATCCAGGCATCGGCTTCATCCTCGTTGCTGAACGGTCCAAACACTTCGTTGGTTTGTTGCGCCAACGATAGGCGGGGTTCACCGGTTCGACTGGGCTCGAACTCGATGACCACGACCAATTTCGGACTGTGGTCGTACACCAACGTTAGCCCCTTTCCCAGATGATTGCCGTGTCAAGGCAACGCCCGAAATGCTCACGGGTCACGGTGTGTAGGACGACGGCAGAACGCAGGATGCGCTCAACCTCATGGCCCGATGCGTACAACGCGAGCCATTGAATCCTCGACTCGAGTAGATCTGTGCGATCGTGGTCGAGGGATGCTGGATCGAGCTTGAGGTCGTCGACGGTCATCTGGAACGGCAACTCAACCGCGACGTATGTGCTCTCCCCGAACGTCTTCTCTCCATATTCTTCCATGTTATCACCTCCTTCCTTACCAGAGTTTCCAACCTCGTCCTATCGCCCAAGCAAACAAGGCGAAGAACGAGCCAATGACGACCCAGCCGATTACATGCGCCATGCTCGCCATAGCGTCCACAGGAACGTACCGACGAAGGCATAAAAGCCTAACACGGCAATTCCGTAGAGCAGGTTGTGGACGACGTGAAATGCCCAGTGGATCATATCCCACCTCCCTGTGGTCATAGGCATTACCAACCCGCGCAACTCGAAGGGAGTAAAGAGCCGCGCGGGTTGATGATGCCTACGTTAGGTAATCGTGGATCGTCGCCGTAATGGTGATCTCCCACCCAGTTTCGTAGCCTTTGATATCGATCTTCTCTCGGACGGAGATATCGTTGGCATCGTTGTTCGTGGTCTCACTGAACACGGAATTGACGACGGCGTAGGCTATCATCATCATATCCTCCGAACGCGGATGGTCGGCGTCGAAATGAGCCGTAACGACATACTCCTGATCCCACGTCCACTGGACTTCGCCGTGGTTCATTGACGGGCGATCAAGCAGCCGTTCAACGACCTCCTGCATGTATTTGGTGTCTATGTCCATTATATCACCTCCTTGCGGTTGACATTACCAACCTGTACGGTATACAGGTTGATAATGGCTACCACATGTCAGCCCAGAGAGCGTCATGGATGGACGCAATCGATGGGCAGATCCCGTCACAGGCACCACCCTGGATATCGAACGGGGCAGCTGAGACCGAATCGTCGTCCTCGCAATAGCAAAACGCCGCGAAGGACGTTAGGGCAGAGTGATCAGGGCAATCGTAGCCCAGATCAAGCAACCACCTGGCGAGGTCGATTGCCGTCGAGGTGTAGTCATATTGGTCGTCGGACCCAAATTCAACGTAGGTTTTCATTTGGTCAGACGCCCACGTGAGCTGCTCACGTTCGATACGGCGGATGTCGTTCATGGTGATCGGAAACATGGTCTTCACCTCCCTTCGGATTCGATGCACGGATCGGGGTCCCACGCCGCAACGTGAGACCCCTCACCCTACGCCGACTCCTCGTCGTCGTCCTTCGGGGCGAAATACTCCCGAGCCGCGGCAGCTGCCTCGTCGGAAATTGCCCACGAGGAATTCTTCAGCTCCGTAGCCCGAGTGTGCTCCTTGCGCAGGTATGCACGCAGCCGCTTCGGATTGATGTTCAGCTCAGCGGCGAGCTCCTTCGGCGTGAGGGGCTTGGTCTCGACGACCTCGACCACCTCGGTTGCCTTTGTCCTGGATGCCATATTTGTCACCTCCTTCGCGCGTGTAGGCGGGTTTTCGTTCAACGTAGTGCTATTGTATCAAACCACGTACCGCCATGCATGAGTCCACGTTCGCTTTTAACATACCTTTAAACTACCTATTTCCGTACGGCTTTGATACGTGGCAGGCCCCCGAAAAAGTTGACAAAGGCATTAGGCTGTGATATGATCTCTTAAGATGGCTGGAACGGCCGATCCCTTCGCGAAATGGCGGAAACCGAAAAGACCCGCCCAGACCTTGGTGCCCCTCAAACAGAACGAGGTCAAGCTCCATGCGGCACGGCTATTTGGCCGCGGGATGGACATCCACCAGGTAGCGCGGATCATGGTCGATTACCTCGTCACGGAGGAGATGCGGAGTCGGCCGATGGATCAAAAACTGCCGCGCGCTCGTGCCAAGTTACGGCGTTGGCTCCTGTCGCGCGATTCCACGTTCCGCGATGCGGTGTACGAACAGGCAGTCGTGGAGTTGGATCTGTCCACGCCAGGAATCCTCGTCGGCATCAGTCGCCGCGCGAAGAGAGGCAACATTCAAGCCGCACGCCTTGCGTTGGAGCTGACAGGCAGGCACAATCCGAAAGGTGAGGTCCAACCGACAACGGTCAACATCTCCTTCGGGTCAGTCCCTCGTCCTGTGGTCAAACCTCCAGCGGATGTCGAGGCGGAGGTCGAAGACGAGGAAGACGTAGCATGACGGCAGGACTTGTCAGTCCAAATGGCTGCCAGCACTGTCTGAGCTATATGGCCAGGACCAACAAAAAAAATGGACCCCGTTTTCACGGGGCCCATTTGCGGTGTTACTCGGCCTTCTTGGCGAATCGTGCGCGAGCCAGTTCGGCCGTATCGGCGTCGATTGCCCACGCGGTGTTTTTCTTGGCCGCGTCGCGGGTGTGCTCCTTGCGGAGCCAACCGCGCAGGGTCTTCGGGTCGATGTTGAGCTCGGTCGCGAGCTCGGTCGGGGTCATGGTGTCGGACATTGTAACTCCCTTCACGCCCACGCATCGGGCGGGGCGTTTGATCGATGTAGCACCATTATACATACGTGGTATGATGAAAATGTCTGCCACGAGTAAAAGGTTTGTAAAGGTCGTCCGTAGGACTTGTCGGTCCATTTGGCCGGCGGCCGTAGGACTTGTCGGTCCGCGATGGCTATTTGGCCAGAAAGAACTAAAAAAAGGGAGCGCCATTGCTGGCGCCCCCTTCGGTGCGTTACCCCTGGGACGGCATATCCCTGAGGATGACGTTCTTCCTGACCCACACGTCAGGGTTGACTTCGGGATCGAGGTCCGTCAGCGTCTTGCGGACGGCGAGCACGATCTCCACTTCCTTGGCGCTCATCCTGCCCTGCTTGTTCAGGGCGATGCGGCAGGAGTTCACCACGCGGGTGACGAAGTCGGAGTATGGATCCTCGACGTAGTTGGACACGGTTCTCCTTTACGAGTTGAGGTAGGCGTCGAGCGTTTCCTCGGCGAGTTCGCCGCGGGAGATCATCTGCAGGTCCTCGAGAACGCGCAGGATGTGGTACATGCCGTTCCGTTGGTAAATCATCCACAACGCTTCTTTGTCTTCCTTGTCCATCGTTTCCTTTCAGGAGTTAAGAGGGGAGCGCGCGTCGGTGCGCGCCCCCCTCGGTTTCAGACCCTACGCCTCCTGCTTCTTGAAGTGCGCGCGGGCGGCGTTAGCAGCATCGGGCGTGATCGACCACGCCGTGTTCTTGACCTCGGCGACACGGGTGAAGTTCTTGCGCAGGTAGTTGCGCAGGTTCTTCGGGTTGATCCCGAGCTCGTCGGCGAGCTGCTTGGGGGTGAGGTTCTGTGACATGCTGTACTCCCTTCGTGCGCGTCGTGTTCAGCGAACGCGCGTTCGATTGATCGATGCGTGCATCATATCGTGCAAATGTGATGAAACATTGAAATTTTCGTAATGAAATTGTTAACATCCCCCTCCGCGTCCCCCCGAAGGACCGAACGTATGTTCGTGCGGATTCGACACGAGCGTAGCGAGGCTGGACGCCGGTCGGGACCGTACCGCAGCCGCGTAGGAGGCACGTGATGCCAGCTCGTAGCCGTCGTCAACAGCGCTGGGCGTACGCCGTGAAGGGCGCGGCGTGGGCGCGACGCCACCACTTCGATAAGGTCGCCAAGGGCGGCCGTGCGAAGAAACGGAGGAAGTAATGCCACGTGTGAGGAAAGGCCCCTCCGGCCCGCGCTCAAGCGCCGGGGGCAAGAAAGGCACGAACAAGCGCACCCCGACCGGTGGCGCAGCGCTCAGCGCGCGCCTCCTGTCCAACCTTCTACCGCCGCCAGGGGGTAGCTACAAATGAGCCCCGCACCCGCACTCCTCACGCGCGGCAAGGTTGTCGGCCAGAACGTCGCCGGTGGCGGCGGCGTGTACGACCTCGTCGGCCCAGACGTGGCGACGAACGGCCAGCAGCGCATCAACTGCGCAGGCGACAGCTCCCTGACCATCGAGGCGGACATGACCGGCGCAGCGACGACTGACCTGACTGTGGCAGTCCAACCCTACGAGGCGGACGGCGTCACCGTCATGCCGATCCAGCTCCCCAGTTTCGCAGGGCAGGAGGTCGTCGCCCCGACCCTGTCCGGTGGTCACGTCTACGCGACGGGCACCTACGACGTGCGCGGATACGACAACGTCCGCGTCCGAATCACCAACGCCAACGTCGGCGCTCAGACCCTCAACGCATCCTGGCGCCTCAGTTGACCCTGGAGGATAGATGAACGACATTACCAGCGACAAGACCGTCAAGCTCACATCCCCTGTGGACATCGGCGTGATCCGCGTCACGCTCGCCGCGGGCACGAAGCCCGCCGACGCGGTGCTGCTGCAGAACGGGTGTACGGGCCACATCCGGTCGATCGTCGTCGAGACGTGGGTCGGAGACGGCATCCACATCAACGCCGGCTGTCACGACCTGGAGATTGACAACATCCATGTGGTGTGCTACGACAAGCCAGCGGGCAAGCACCAGGATGGGGTGCAGGTCATGGGCGGCAAGGGCGTGCATGTCCACGCGGGATTCATCTCCGCGCTCTCAGCCAATAACTCGCAGGCCATGATCCACACCGGCGCGGGCGGGCAGCAGGTGCCGGAGGACGTGATCTTCGACAACCTGACCGTCGATCCGCGCGGAGCGGGCTCGTACGGCCTGTCCAACGGTGAGGGCATCGCCTGCGGGTTCACGAACATCACCATGCTCAGCCGCTCGAACAACCACGACCTGTACCAGGGCCTGGGTACGAAAAACCCGCAGTGGAGTTTCGTATCCCTGCCGCCCGGCGTCAGAAGCAACTTTGACCGGAGTCAGTACCCCGGAGGTTGATCTCCTAACATGTCCACGTACTTCGCACCCAATCCCGAGCTTCCGGCGCATCCGGCCCTTGCGGGTATCGGTGCGCTTGGACGACCCACGCCAACGCCGCCGCTGCCACCGTACACCGGCCAGCGGCTATACGGATTGCCGCCGCAGCTTCCGCCTGCGATTAGCGAGATGCCGAACACTCTTCCGTATCTGCACCCGCAGGTCCCGATCACGAACGGTCAACCACCCATCGCCCCGCACGAGGCAGTGCTCCCCGACGAGGTGAATCCGAACGGTCCGACCTGGATGCCCACTGCCGCGGCGTCGCCCGTGTCGGTCATGCCTATCCCTGTGGGCAACGCGCCGACGGACATGCCCGTGCCGGGCGTCATTCCCGGCGGCCCTGCCCAGATCGTTCCCGCCACTGGACGGACGGACCAGCAACCGATGATCGATCCCGCGCAGCTTGCGGCCCTCGCGCGCGCTCACGCGGGCGTTGCTGCACCACCCGCCTCGGCCGTCAGCAAGAGCGGGCAGGCGATCACTTCGCACGACCTCGCGGCGATGGCTGCGATCATGGGCGCGCACGCGCGGCGCCTTGCCGCCATGGGCGGCTGACCCCCACGTCTAACCATGCCAGGCGAACTTACACTTCACCTCCCGTACGAGCCGAACGCGAAGCAGGCTCAGTTCCATAGCCTCGCGGCGAAGTATCGCGGCTTTTGTGGCGGGTGGGGTAACGGTAAAACCACAGGTGGCGTTGCTGAATTCTTCATTCGCCTGATGG
>Ga0126381_100003163_pt1 | contig 17975 bp, 11 predicted proteins | sample PanSoiMetPlot_28_FD_96465 | JGI IMG/M metagenome (GOLD analysis project Ga0126381, IMG submission 96465) | Tropical forest soil microbial communities from Panama - MetaG Plot_28 | ecosystem: Environmental > Terrestrial > Soil > Tropical forest > Bulk soil | place: Panama | collected 2016-02-17 | reverse complement strand
GCGAAATGGCGAAGCAGCTGAATTCCGTTCCCACCCGGCGTCATCGACTCGATACTCCGGGTTTCGGGCGTGCCTTCCGACGGCGGATCATCATCCGGAGCAAAGGGGGGTGCTTTGTCTTCAATTGCGAAGTAGAGCATCTCTGATGCTAGCCAGCGCCGAATGACAATTGGATGCCCAGATTCACTTCTATAACCGTGCAGAATCACGTTAGCTAGAGCCTCTTCGAGGCAAAGACGGATTGCGTAGCGTGTTCTTTCGCTGAGATGGAGCGTGGCCGCCGATGAATCCGCCCATGATTGGGCACGGCTCAACTCGGCGAGCCGGCTGTCGAGCACAAGTACGTCTTGCGTTTCCTCGGTTGGCATCTGCGGCAATCCCGCGCGCGTGGACTGCGTTTCTATCGGCTCTGGGTCATCTCAGAGCCGCCACGGCATCGTCAAGCATGTGGAAGGTTGGGATCACTTCGTCGATTCTGCTAGTTTTGAGCACTTCCTCAACCATAGGAACAGGGCCATAGAGAGCCACCTTCCCGCCCCGTCTGCGAACGTTCTGCGACGGAATCACGATTGATCGAAGTCCCATCGAACCAATGAACGTCACATGGCGCAGGTCGATGAGCAGATGTCTGGCGCTACCTGCGAGCACGTTCATACGCATATCGATTGCGGCAGCGCCTTCAACGTCCAGCCGGCCATCCAGAACAATCCGGGTGATATCCCCATCCATTGATTCAGTCGTAATGTTCATTCTCATTCCTCTCAAGTGGCGCTCGTGGATCGCAACCGGCGCCCGGAATGCTTTAAGACGTAGCCTTCAAGCCACTCATCGCGGTTTGATTCCTCTCTTGAGCCGAAGGTCTGTATCGAACGAGCAACAAGGTAATGTCGTCAGTTTGTCTCACTCCTTCTGAGAACCTCTCCAGCGTGCCAAGAATCCCCGACAGAAGGGTATCAAGGGAACCATTTGCATGTTGAACGAATGCATCCACGAGGGCAGTGTATCCGAAGAGATTCCGGTCCTTGTCCGCGGCCTCGGTCGCTCCGTCGGTGAACAAAAGCAGCGTGTCGTCAGGATCAAGCCGAATCTTGCTGGCAGCATAATAGGCTTGCTCGACCAACCCGATGGGGAACGATCCCTCCGTATAGAGTTCGCGCACCTGCCCTCGGCGGAGCAAAAGCGGAGAAGGATGCCCACCGCGGACAAATTCCAACGTCCCATCGGGATCAATGAGTCCGAAGAACATCGTTACGTGCCGCCCGACGGTCGCGCGATCGCAGAGAAAGCGGTTCAGATGATCGAAAACCTTGACCGGGTCTGCTCCAAGACTCATTCCTGAGAGCGCACCCTGCAACATGGTGGTCAGCAGCGCGGCCCCCAATCCTTTGCCGGCGACATCGGCAATCAGGATGGCGGTTCGGCCATCCGCCGCGGGGAACACATCGAAGTAGTCGCCGCCCACTTCGTAACAAGGTCGGTGAATCCCGGTGATTTCAAGATAGGGAAAGTCCTGCAAGCCCTGAGGTACGAGCGCCTGCTGGATCTTGCGTGCGATGATCAACTCCTGCTCCAGCCGCTGGCGCTCGCGCTCGTGCTGCATTAGACGAGCATTGTCGAGGATGCTGGCGGCTTGCACGCCCAGTGCATCCAGGATTTGCCGGTCCAACTCGGAAAACGCGGCCTCTCGCTTTGAATCGAGATAAACGGCTCCAAGCAACTCGTCGTGACCAGGAGTATGCGCGGCGTCATCCACGCAAGGCACGCTGTAGAGCGGAATTACCACTGCCGAACGCAGGTATTGCAAAACCACGCTCTGGGCTGCTTGCAGGTTCGCATCAGCAAGGCGCAGATCCTTGTTGATCGCTACCGATCTCTGCTCTACTGCCTGTCGAAGAACTGTGCGGCTCGGGTTAACGGTTTCCGGTGCAAGACTCGTGCGTTCCCGCCCGCGCGCCACCCTGACCTGCATTACTCCCGACGCATCGGGCTCCAGCAGCATTCCCCGATCGGCATGCGTGATTGTGATGGCATGATCCAGCATGGTGGCGAGAATCAACTCAAGCGGAAGTTGCGAATGCAACAGCGATGTCGCTTCAAGAAGCATCCTCAGGCGGTTGAGTTCGAAGTGAGAATCTCCGGTTCTTGGGCCTACCAAGCTATCAAGTCTCGTCTGTCCTTCACCAGAAGCCCGAAGGTCCGAGAAGGATCGAAACACGAGTTGGCACTCAACTTCAGCTCCAAGCCGAATGCGATCACCGTCGCACAGAATTTTGCCCCGATTGATCTGTGTCCCGTTGACGAAAATGCCGCTGCGCTGACCGCGATCCTCGATCTGAAGGCCGCCTGGCACAGCAGTGATCACGGCGCATTTACGCGAGATGCGGGGATCGTCCAGAGCCAGATGGTTTCCGTTTTCGCTGCCCCGTCCAATGAGGAACGGTACTTCATTGATCGGAACCACTTGACGCGGCCAGTTCGTGAATGCAACCTCAACACACGGATGCGCTGCAAAAGCGACGTCCGGCGTAGGCCTCGGCTCGATGAATTCTGCCATCTGTAACTCAAGATGCTGGAGGTTTCCGTTCAGTCCACCAGCATTCGGAGTGACACCAATTCACTCCGTCCGAAATCTCGTGCGCCCGATGCAATACAGGCGAAAACCGCGAAGTTGAGTTTAATGTCCTGATGTTTTCTTGCCTTATGCCCAGAGCGTCCACTCCGAACCGAAACCGCGTGAGGTCGGCAAAAAGATACGATCGGGGCAATTCGCCCTCTGCCAACAAATATGAGCGTATAACATTGTAAGGAGGTTCCCGGCTGCCTGTCGCGCAGCTTCGCCACGGGGGATTCCAAGGCGCCTTCTATCAGGCGAAATTTCCATCAGTCAGCCACCGAATGGGGTGGATTCAGGGCATGGACAACCCAAAAAAGCGGGAGTACGAGCCAGACGCAACCGTCTTTGTGTCCGAAAGCGACTCGTCTGCTTCCGGTGCGAATTCTGTAGAGGGATCTTCGCCGGCGGGAATTGGAACTTCATCGAACACCATAGCCGGCAGCACCCGGGGCAGCGAGCAGCTGCAACCCGGGGCCGTCCTGGCGAACCGCTATGAAATCGTCAAACTCCTCGGCGAAGGGGGGATGGGGGCTGTTTACAAAGCGCGAGATCTGGAGTTGGCAAGAGAGGTCGCGCTCAAAGTCATTCGTCCGGAGCTAGCCAACAATCCCGATATCCTCCAACGCTTCAAACAGGAACTGATTCTTGCCCGCCAAGTCACCGACCGCAACGTGATCCGAATCTTCGATCTCGGGGAGGCGGGAAGAATCAAGTTCATCACGATGGAGTATGTGGAGGGAGAAGGCCTTCATCAAATCATCAAACAGCGAGGCAAACTCGATGTCGCGGAAGCGGTCGACATCGCGGAACAGGTGGCCAAGGGTCTTGCCGCGGTTCACGGGGAAGGCGTCATCCACCGTGATCTGAAGCCTAGCAATATCTTGCGCGACAAACATGGCCGCGTCGTTGTAATGGACTTCGGATTGGCTCGTTCGCTCGCGGGCGACGGAATGACGCGAACCGGCGCAATGATGGGCACCATCGAATATATGTCGCCCGAGCAGGCGCAGGGCAAAGAACTCAAGCCCAGTTCCGATGTATTCGCTCTCGGTCTGATTCTCTATGAAATGCTCTCCGGGATCGCGCCTTTCCATGCAGACACGGCGATCGCCAGTCTTTTGAAGCGCACGCAACAGCGCGCTGTCCCCCTTGCTGATATCGATAGGAAGATTCCGGGCGTTCTGAGCAATATTGTCTGCAAATGTCTTGAGAAGGATCCTGAGCGCCGCTACCAGACAGCCGAAGAACTTGTCGTGGATCTTCGCGCGTGGCAGGGCGGGCGAAGGAGAATTTCCGCCTCCTCGACTCGCTTGTGGATGAATCGGCTTCGGGAGCTGTCCTGGAAGCGGATCGCAATCACGGCGGTTTTGATTGTTGTTACAGCAACCGGAATTGGCTTGTACCTGAACAGACGGTGGCAGGCACCTCCTAGGGCAGTGGCGCACGCGCCCGTTTCGGTCCTGGTGGCTGATTTTCAAAACAACACCGGAGACAGCATATTCGACGATACGCTCGAACCCATGTTTAACGTTGCCCTGGAGGGCGCAAGCTTCATCAACGCCTTCAGCCGGGGTACCGCGCGCAAAGTTGCCGCCGGACTTCCAAACCCAAGCCCAACGCTCGATGAGCAGACTGCGAGGCTTGTAGCTGTGAAGGAGGGTGTGGCCGCGGTTGTGCACGGCAGTCTGAACAAACGTGGCGGCGGCTATGACTTGTCGGTGAAAGCGATCGATGCAGTGACGGGAAAGACGCTCGCCAGTGCCGGCGCTACCACGGCAAATAAAGATGAGCTTTTGCTGGAAGTACCAAAGCTCGCTGCGCCAATCCGCGAGGCTCTTGGCGACACGACACCGAAGTCGGTGCAATTGGCTGCCGAGCAAGGCAGCTTCACCGTAGGCAACCTTGAGGCAGTACACGAGTACGGCATTGCGAAGGCGATGCAGGCCTCAGGAAAGACGGAGGAGGCTCTGCAAGCCTTCTCAAAAGCGGCAGAGCTGGATCCGAACTTCGCGCGTGCCTATGCGGGCATGGCTGCCGCTGCCGGGAATCTTGGCCAAACGGAGAATGCCGAGAAGTACGCCAAGCTGGCGATGGAACATGTGGACCGGATGACCGAACGCGAACGGTACCGCGTTCGCGGACAATACTACATTCGTATCGAGAATTGGCAAAAGTGTGTCGAGGAAAACAGCGAGTTGGTGAACGAGTACCCGGCCGACGATATCGGACAAACCAATCTCGCGGCCTGCTACGCGCACCTGTTGAATATGCCGAAGGCCATGCAAGTCGCGCAGCATGACTTGCAGATTTCCCCTAACGACGCAATTTCGCGGATGAATTATTCGCTGTACTCGTGTTACGCGAACGATTTCCGGAGTTGTGAGCACGGAGGAAACGAAGTGCTTCAACTGAATCCCAAAAAGGAAACGGCTTTTCTTGTCGTAGCGTATGCGCAACTCGGACAGGGCCAGTTAGTTCAGGCCATTGAGACATACCAAAAGCTCGAGAAGGTCAGTTCCAGGGGCAAATCCCTTGCGGCTGCCGGTTTGGCAAATATCGCGCTGTATCAGGGACGGTTCCAAGAGGGAATTCAAATACTCGAAAAAGCCGCTGCGGCGGATATCGCGGAGAAAAACCTTGACTCCGCTGCGGATAAGTTCCTCATGCTGGCCCACGCGAACCTGCTGCTTGGACAGAAGCAGGCGGCTGACGCTGCAGCAGGGCGTGCGCTGGCAAACAGCCAGTCGACAAAAACGCGATTCCTTGCAGCACGTACTTTAGTAGAGGCCGGCGAATCGGCGAAAGCGCGTAAATTGGCCGCTACTCTTGCCGCCGAGGTCCATGCCGAACCGCAAGCCTATGCCAAGCTGATCCTGGGAGAAGCCGCATTGAAGAATCGCGAACCGAACCAGGCCATTCAGCTGTTTACTGAGGCCAAGAACCTGCTTGACACGTGGATCGGGCGCTCTGACCTGGGACGGGCCTACCTGCAAGCGGAAGCTTTTGGTGAGGCGGATTCGGAATTCGATCGTTGTATCCGGCGGCACGGAGAAGTGCTTGAACTCTTCATGGACAATATGCCTACCTATAGCTATTTGCCGGCCATCTACTATTATCAGGGTCAGGGCCGCGAAGGGCTGAAAAGCCGAGGTTTCGCCGATTCCTATCGCACTTATCTGAGTATCCGTGGTCAAAGCACCGAAGATCCGCTGGTGCCTGAAATCCGCCGCAAGCTCCACGAATGAACCAGTCCTGAACAAGTGAATGACGGGGAAGCTCCATCTCAATGGTCCGTGTCACAGCGAAGGCGGCAATGGCCGTTGGCCGACCGGACTGACGGCAGCGGGCCTGCCTCAGAACTTAACGGTGACCACGAGCGGGTTGGAAGGTCCGCTCTGCGCGCCCTGCTTGTTCGCATCGGTTACGAAGTACGTGTAGGTTACGCCATTCTTGACGCTCATGTCGGTAAAGGATGGCGCTGGTGGCTGACCTGTCAGCGTTGTGAGAACGGAGAACGATCCGGGATTCGAGAGAATCTGCTGAAGTGTGAACGAGCCTGCTGCCCGCCAGACCGTGTAACTCCGAGTCTGACCAAAGCCCGGCGCTGTCCAGGTGAGGGGGACTTTCTTTCCGTTCTCCAGCAGCGTTCCAGATGAGACAACGCAACCGGCAACACCATTGAGTGGTACTGTGCAGGTTAGCCCACGCGATGGATCGGCACTGGAGGTGGCCGTGTCCTCATCCTGATCTATTCCGCCGCCTTTTGTTTCGACTCCCCCGCCCTTCGTCTCAATTCCGCCTCCTTTTGTTTCGACTCCGGCGCCACCGTTGTCGATCCCGCCGCCCTTCGTTTCGACCCCGCCGCCCTTCGTTTCGACACCCCCCGAGGCCCCGAACGGGCTCGATCGCGCGTCGATCTGCTGCAGGTTCACCCCCTGCGAAACCACCGAGTCATTCAGCTTCGGGTCTAACGGCTGCCAGTCATTGAGCCCGGAGAATGGAGGATCCCCGACGATGATGCCGTCATGATTCAGGTCCTCGCCCAGTGTCCCTGGGGCAAAGGCATCCGGCGTTACAAAATCGTTGTTCCAGTCAAGCGGCGCCGAAAAAGTGCCTCCTGGGGCGAACGAGCCATCCACCCTGACGGCCGGCAGCTCGCCCGGCAACAGCGGCCTTCCGTCACAGTGCATGCTCGCATAGCGGCTGCCTGTTCTTTGCTGCAGTTGCATGTCGAGAGCATTCGGCGCCGAGTACCACCGGGTGAGATGCCCCGCGGTTGCGCCATTTTCGATGGCTGTTCCGATTCCCGCAGATTCGCTTAGCTGAGGAGTAGTTTTGTACAGGGACGCAAGAGTCTGCCCCGAATAATCAAATCCCCCATCGACAAAGCCGCGCACCTGGAACAGATAGTTCATCACACTCAGGTAGTTGGGCTTGCAGTTCAGCTCGTCTGTGGGCACGCTTGGATTGTTCTGATCTTCGTAGTACGTGCCACCGTGCGTCAGCCCGAGCGTATGACCGAGTTCGTGCATCAAAGTTCCGGTTTGCTCATCGACGGTTCCGACCTCATTGCTGGCCGGATCGTCCGAGCCCCAAAGGCCCAGCGTCACCACCGAGTCGCCGCCGCCGCGAAAGTCGGAGTGTCCGGATGAACTCGTCGGTCCAAGGTAGGTAACCGCGAGCTGAGGCTCGTTGGCGAACGTGTACGTACCGTCCGCCGCGCTGGTTGTGACGGTGAAGATGGTCGTAGCGACGTTGTTAACCCTAGTCTCCGTGACCTTGGTGGGATCGAAGGAATAAGTGCCGTTGAGAGACGTCTGGCTTAGCGCTCCCGTAATGTTTACGCGCGGGGTGATCCCGATGGGCTGGTCGCTGCATCCGGACGGGATAGGGGGTGGTGTGTGGAAACAATCGAAGGGCGTAATCACTAAGGGCGTAATCACTCCTCCGGGAGATTGGAGGAAGGGAGATTGGAGTGTAATCGTTGCCGCGCCTCCAGCAACAGAGATCGAAACCAACTGAGGAATTGTCGGGTCTGCGAGCGCGGAACCTACGGTGCTCCAGTACGATCTTGGCGCTCCCAAAGCGTGACCGAAAAGCATGTAGTGGTAGCTCTTGTCCCGGCCGGGCTGGAAATTACACGAGGTTCCAGCGGGAAGACAAGACTGACCAAATGTCGTCGAAATCGAATTCTTAAGTAATTCGAAGTCTCCCTTCCAGCCAACTGGCTGAAGTGCCGGGGCTGGCGACTGGCCGATCGGCGGCGGCGGACCGGGAAAGGCACAAAGCGCGAGTGGAGCATCAGTGCACAGAAACTGGCTTTCGGGAATCGCGTTTCCTCCAGTTCCGCCGGTAATTACGTAGGGTTCTCCCTGATAGACGTTCGGTCCGAGATCAAAATGCACGTTGATCTTCTGGTCCTCGAACGCCTTGCCCACTGCAAGCAATGCTTCCAGCTTGGGCAGGTGCGAATGTGCAGGATTGATCAGGTAGTCGATTTGAACAAAGATGTCAGGCGTGAGCTTGTCGGCTCCCGGAAGCGCCACCCACTGCCTGCTGACCGCATCCTGGTACCCCTTATCGTCTTCCCAACGATCCAGCAGGCCGTCGCCATCAGTGTCCAGAACTGTGGTGCTCATGATCATGGCTCCCCAGGAGACGCATCCGCTGTTGGTTGCCGTGGGTGTGACAGAGGTTGTCAAAGAGCCATCGGTTGTCTGCAAATTGCTGAGGGGCCAGGTCGGATTGTCCCAGGACCCGTAGATGCCCGGAAAGGGCGGCGACGACGACCCATAGAGCGAAGGGAGCGTTTGCGGCTGGCCATTTTGCGAAGGGCTAATCCAAGTGACCTGCTCGCCTTTATTGGGCTGGCCGTTGGCTACGATGTGCGTGATCTTCGCCACCGGGCTTGTGGCTGGTTGGTAGAATCCGACTAACTTCTGGCTGACGCTCTGTCCTGCGTTGCTCGGTGCAAACGCTCCGTCGTAGAGCACAATGGCATTCAGTGGAACTGCCGGCGAGAGCACGCGGTAGACGATGACAAGCGTCGCACCTAACGCAATCGGAGCTGCGTTGCCGTTGCTGCCACTGTCTGCCAGCCGGACCTTTATCGGGCCGTTGGTCAGGGCGGTGTCAACAACTGTCGCCCCGAAAGTCGGCGATGCCGGATTGGTATCCACCGGCAGGTACGGGTGAACATCCGCCCGGTAGGTGCGCATTGTCTTGGATCCCTGGGAGTTGCCCGAACAACCGCCCGCGCTCCAGGATGTGGGAGCATTCGGGTTCCCTAAGGGTGTCCCGTGGTCAGCCGTGATCGCATAGCCGTTGAAGTAGGCGTGTAGCCCAGCCATAGACGACTGGTTGCCTTCGACGGTCGCCCAATACAGATAGGCTGCAACAATGTCGGCGCCCCTCGGCACAATCGCAGCTACCCCTTTCTGAGCCGGTTGCAGAGTATCGGGAATGCTGATTGTGCCCGGGGCGAAGCCACTCCCATCCGGAGCGCCCCTGACCCAGCCGGCGACAACATAATCGCCGGTTACGAAGTAGTTCTGGAATATGCAAAGTGGGTTGAGTGGGGTGACAACGCAGTTCTGTCCAAACGCCGATGGCGCGAGTCCTGCGATCAACGCCAAACACGCGGCGACCGTTGGAAAACCCGACTGAGGCAACAAGCGAAACAAGCGCAACATATGAATCAACAAGTACATAGCAAAGGGCCCCCGCGGAAAGTGACCGTCTACGAGAGAACAACAGGACTTTAGAGAACAACACTGAGAACCTGATGTCAAGGGCTCGCACTGAGTCACTGAACCGGAGCAGGGTATATAGGGGAATTTCTTCCGATGGGAAGTGTAAGTGTGGGTATGGGGTGCAAAAAACACCAAGCTGAGCGTCCCGAATTTCAGAAGCTTTCCGCCTTAAAGAAGTGAAGGCGGTCGAATTAAAAACCCTTCGAGAGGAGATGCTCACATGAATCGGATCTCTGCAATTGCCCTGCTCACCACTCTTGCTTCTGTAGCGACATGCACCGGCGCAATCGCTCAAGAGTCTCAGTTGAAGGCGAACATCCCGTTCGACTTCACGGTCGGCAATACGTGGATGCCGGCCGGTGAATACACAATCTCAACTCCAATGCGGCTGATTCTTGAGCTTAGGAGCTCAGGCCATGTCGCATCAGTCGTAACCCTCGAGAGCCACAATGAGTCGAACTCGGGCGGCAAGCTCGTGTTTGACAAGTATGGCGACCAGTACTTCCTCCACGAGGTTCTGTGCCCCAGCGTCCGCTCGCTGAATCTTGATATCGCTGGGAGCAAGGCGGAGAAAAAGGCTCGTGAACGTGCCATTGAGGCGAAGCTTCCGGAGGGCGAACAAACGATGGTTGCTGCGCGCTGATGTGCAGGTGGAGTGGCCATGCGTCCTGGAGAAAAAGCGCTCCGGAGCATGGTCACTTCTTGCTTCCCTGAACCTTGCTGTACGACCTTGCAGTTTTATGGCGGTTTAGCCATATACTTCGCCCCCGGAGGCGTGAGACTTAGATCAGCCCTTTAGCCGCATGATTCCTGGTAATCACAATGACGACGCTTGCACACATCACGGCCACTCTCAGATCCCTCAGGAGAGTTCCGAGCTGGACTTCTCCTCGCGAAAGGCCGATCTTCGCGGGCGACAAGATATCTTATGCTGTCACAGTCCCCTTTCATGCCAAGAAGCCATCACGAAATTTAGCGCCAGACAAGTCGAACATCGCCAGACAACTCACGGCCGAAGAGCTGGGAGCTGCCGCCCGCATTCACTCAGAACTGATGTCAATTAGACTCCCCAGTTTGTCGTGGGCAAGCCTGGTGGGGAAGACGATTCCATGTCGTGCGATCGGTGGTGATTTCTTCGATGCAATCGCGCTGACCGATGCGATCTGTGCTGTTGTGGCCGATGTGTCGGGCAAAGGAATGCCTGCAGCCATTGTGGCAGCCATGTTGCAGGGAATCATTCATGCCCAGATGCTGGCTGATCAGTCGCTGACGACGATCGCAGGTGCGGTCAATGAGTATCTATGCTCTCGCGCAACGGGGAAATTCGCGACGATGGTTTTGTTGAAGGTTTGGTCAAACGGAGCAGTTGAGTATTTGAATTGCGGCCACGTCCCGCCTGTACTGGTGAATAATGCAAGTGCGCATCGATTGGAAGGAAGCAATCTTGTAGTAGGACTTATCGCCACGGCGGGGTACAGAGCCGAGGCTTGCACACTTGCGCCGGGGGATCGAATCGTAATTTTCACGGATGGCATCACCGAAGCGGAAAACTCGCGAGGTGAGCAGTTCGGAGATTCTGCCTTCCGTCTCCATGGTGTGGACTCTGTCTTCGAGCAGGTTTCGAGATTCCAAGGGAATGTGGAACGCAGCGATGACTGGACCTTATTCGAGTTGCTCTACCGAGGACTGTGAAGTGCTCCACCCTGGTTCAAGTCAGGTCGAAAAGGTGTAAACTTAGCCGCAACTGGACAGCCTGGAGGTGCAGGTTGAATTCCGGACCAGGCGAGATCACTCAACTTCTTGCCAAGATGAGGCATGGCAGCCACGATGCTGAGGAGCGGCTGATGAGCCTCATCTACAGTGAGTTGCGACGCATCGCTGCACGCTACATGCGCAGCGAGCGTCCCGATCACTCGCTGCAACCGACTGCCCTGGTAAATGAGGCATACCTCAGGCTGCGCAAGATGCACTCCATCGATTGGCAAAGTCGGTCACACTTTCTTGCCGTGTCCGCACATACAATGAGGCAAATCCTTGTTGACCATGCGCGGGCCAAGAATGCTGGAAAACGCGGGGTCGACTGGAATCGGGTGACATTGACAGGCCAAATCGGCGCAGCGGTAGAGGCTCCTGTCGACATCCTTGAGCTTGATGAAGCTCTTGCCCAGCTTGAATCGTTTGATCAACGTCAGGCAAAAGTCGTCGAAATGCGCTTCTTCGGAGGACTCAGCGAAGACGAAATTGGCGCCGAACTCGGAATCTCGGAGCGAACTGTGAAGCGCGACTGGCGCATCGCCAAGGCCTGGTTGTATCACGAACTTTCGCACACTGCCACGCCGGCAAGAACGCTGGGCTCCGCTGAACCACTCTAGCGGGAGTTTTCGTCTGAAATCTTCCGAAGAAGAAGAATGGCATCGTCCCGCTTTTGGTCAAAACGCTCGTCTTTCAAAAATGGCCCAATAGCCGGCGACATGCTTACTACCAGTTGCCAGGATCGCAGGGGGTAGTAAATGCCTCTCATGGTGCTGATGATTTGGTCGGCCTCTTGCCTTGGAATTACTCCTTGCTCAGTAGCAATTTTCAGCGCGAAGCGAATGTTCACGAGTGACTCGGAAACTGCTCGATTTGTGGACGGATCATAGGCAACGGCCACCTCATCGTCCGCGTCGATTTCTCCATCCCTATACATCGCAAAGATCGCACCAACACCGATCATCCCGTATGAGTGAGATTCCACTGCCCGCAGCGCTCCGACGCTGGATGCGCCGTAGACGCGCACTCCGCGGTCAAGAAGGTCAACGATCTCTTTCGGCGAAACCGCCAGGCTCTGATGAAACACGCCATCGATAATTCCTACGGTCTCAATCCCAGGCGGCAGATGGGCGAGATCTCCGCGTTTTATCGGGGGTAGATACGTCGCCTTCAGCCACGATCGCGCCGTGCCACGATCAAGCGTAGGACCAAGGTAAACGACCGCGTCAGACATGGGTCTGCCAGAACTCAAGAGCGCGCCGTCCCAACTTGGCGCGGTTGACTGACCAGGTCTCCAATTGCGGCTGAATGACCCGCACAACAGCATAGGGAGCGCCTGACGGAGTGAAATCGACCACAATTACTTCGTTGATTCCGCGTCGTTGCATTCGGCAAAGAAGATAGTCCAAGTCTTCCTGCACGTCGCCGTAAACAGCTGACGGTAAGGCAGAGATATCTTTCCGTACTGGGGAGTCGTTAATTGTCCATATCCGGTGGTTCACTTGGGAGATACGACGCGTATGGGCATTGAAGCTGCTCAACTCTGCGCCTGGTGGGCAAAGATCTTCTCGGACTCCTTGGATGTCCACGCAACGCGATTGCGCAACTTCAGTCAACGCTCTTCTCACCGCGACGCGGGCATCGGGATGAGTGCCGAGTCCTCCATGAATCATCGGCAAGCCCGGGAATGAGTCATCGAGCACTGCGGCAAAGATTGTTGGAATTCCAATATCGGAAGTTATGTCATGCACGACTGGCCTTAGTCCAGCTCGAGCGAAAAGCTCCATCGCCTGATCACTATCCAGATCCAGGCTTTGAAACATTTCGAAGTCATCCTCCCCGGCATCCGCGGTTTCCGGCGCTACGAGCCGCCTGCGAACCCACGGAATGAGGTGAGCGCCAATCTCCGCCAGAGTCCACGCGTCCCTCTCGATCAGCTCGCACAGCGCCTGACAAATGGCTTCTTCTTTTACATTCCCCGACGCCAGACCATTGGTGAAGCTGATCGCGACAAAAGGACCGGGCAACACATCTCGCCAGAAGTAGCCAGCCAACGATGCTGGCACAAGAACCTCGCGCTTAGAGACTAGCTCATATCCGGATACCCATGAGTATTCGCGAGTCTCGGAATAATCGGGTAACAACTCCAGCAAAGTTGCCCTCGGATCGAGAACACAATAGTCCTTGCTCAGCGTCTCGAAACTGCCAACTTTGATCGGCAATCGCGCACGCAGAGCCGTTTGTCTCTCGATCGCCTCCATCAGAGCGCCAACCTTTGCGTCGATTCGATCGAGTCCTTTTCCGGTGTAGACAGAAATGATGTCTCTCGAGTTGGGGACAATCGCGCAGTAGGCAGGCACACCAATGCAGTCCATGCCGGTGATGTCGCCAAGGCGCGTCACGCCCAGCGCGCAGGCCTCCGCGAAAACCCGGCGGTACGTTTCGTCGGGAGCCACTGCGCGCTGAGTTCCGGCCACCTTTCGTAGGTGGCTGGTCTTTGAATCGAGCGGCGGGGACATCATCCGTTCTTGCAGCACGAGATAGACGCCGACATGTTAGCTGGTTGAACCGGCGGCGCCCCGGCTGGAACCGCTTGAACTGCCCCGTCAAAGAGTAGCTTGACGGCAGCGGCAGCGGCAGTAGAGCCGGCGGCAGTAGAGCCAAGCGACCGCGCAATGTCGCCAAGTGGCGTCTTGTTGTTTCTCAAGTGAAAGGTCTGCTGCGCGGGATTGAGCCCGCCGAAGAAATTGTTGAATTTCGCCAAGTAGTCCGTGAAATCAGCATCGCTGATTTCCATCGCTTCCAACATTTCGGCACGTGTCATCGACGGCATCGGTTACATCTCCTTTTCAATTAAATTGCCTGAACTAGAGCCGAATCAGTGTTAACGATTGTGATCGAGATTGTGATGAAGACCGTAGGCGATACCGCAGGATCGGGGACTCAATCAGAGCAGGTTCAAACTCGACAGAAATGACTTGAATCGGTTGTCAGACCGCAACGGGTCCATCAGGGGATCAACAGCCAGGAAAAGCAGACCTGTAATTCGGTCCTGGCGAGATTTCTCGAGGTAAGTCATTGCTTTCTCTCTGTAACCCAGCTGCGCACAGAGCGTCGCAATGTAGTAACTGGATTCGAAATGTGGATCTGACTTCTCAAGCCGCTTCAATTCATCCAGGGCATTTTGTCGTTGTCCCATTTGTGCCAGTGCAATTGCACGCAAGGCGTCACGAGACGCCCTCGGTGCCGACGGGTCAGGTGGCGCCTCAGCGATCACTTTCAATGCTTGTGTTGGCGATTTCATGGCCAGATAGTCCTGCGCTTCAAGCTCGACAGCGACTGCGGAAGTATGAAATTGGCTTCTGATCTGCTTAACCTGGCGAAGCGAGCTTTCATATTGACCCGAAAAATATGCGGCGACAGCTTCGGTCAAACTAGTACCGAGCGTTTTCGGCCATTCCCCTTCCCCGTAGCTTAACTGCGCACGTGCCTCGGCAAATCGGCCTCGCGCCGTCAACAAATGCAGAGCGTACGAGACGTGCGCTGGAACATAGTCCGGCTCGAGTTCCTCGGCCCGTTTGTAGTTCTCTTCCGCGTCATTCCAGTTGTAGTCCCTGAGGATCTCGACCTGTGCGAGAGATGTATACGCCGCGGCAAGAGTGCTGTCGATGCGAAGAGCGCGGCGAGCCGTGTTTTCAGCCTGGTCCAGCAAAGCGAGCGGAGGCTCCGGGCGGCCATTGTTAATCGCCATGAGCGCATAACTTCTCGAAAGCTCCGCCATGGCCGCCCCATAGTTCGGATCGGCATCGAGTGACTGTTGAAAGTACTTGACTGCTCTCTCGAAGCCGGCATAGGTATGCTCTGCCTGCGAACGCTGCCCTAGCACGAAAGCCGTCTCGGCTGCCGGAACGCTCGAGTGCGGATGCGCAGGTTTGTGTCCTGAACTCTTCTGATCTCGCGTCTGAAGCTGAAGGGTAATCTCTTGTGCGATGTCTTCCGCGAGAGCGGGGTTCTCCATCTCCTTGCGTGTATAGCTCTGACCCCACAACTGAAACCCAGTACGGAGATCGACCAACTCCATGTGCAGCGTGGATTTTCCGCCGGCGTTCACGATCGTCCCGTTCACAACGGTATCAACGTTCAACTTGTGTCTAATCGACTGGGTGTCGGTAGTGTTGTCGAGAGCGCGAATTGTGCTTTGAGAGGGAACCCTGAGGCCCGATACTTGCGACAGGTCCGTCGTAAGCTTCAGCACGATCCCTTTTGCAAGTGCGCCCATCTGGGAATCGCTTCCCTGATCGATCACAGGCAACACCGCTATAGAACTTGTCCAGGCTGGACGCTTGCCATCGGTGAAGGTGCCCGAACGAACGCGCCAAATGAGGAGCAGGGGTAGGACCATTGCTATTGATAGAATGAGCGCCCGGAGAGCCCACGGGATCGCATTCCAGTTCAGGGAGAGTGTGCGTCTTCTGCTGGCACCCTCTAAGCCCGATCGATTCGACTGCGAATCGGAAGCAAGGATGTTGTGTGTGGCCGACATCAGGTCGAGCAGTTGCTGCGCACTTTCGAATCTTTCAGTTGAATTTGGTTCCACACAGCGCGCGATGATCTCGATCCAGACCGGGTCGATCTTGTTGGGCTTTTCGCCGCCTTGGCTTGCTTTCAGGTTGCGCACGGCAGTTTCAATCTCGTTGTGTGAGCGCCGGTAGGGCGAGAGCTTCTCACCAGTGAGCGCTTCATATAAGACAAGCCCGAAGGAGTACAGGTCGCTCGCAGGTGAGCAAGTCCCCGTTTCAAACTGTTCAGGCGCCATGTAGAAGGGCGTTCCAACCGCTGGGCTCTCTTGCGTTCCCGAAGCAGTGAGCAGCGACGACGATGCCTGCTCCGGCAGGCGAGTCAACTTCGCAATTCCGAAATCGGTTACGACGACTCGCGGACTCGATTCTGCACCTGACAGGAAAACGTTCGATGGCTTTAGGTCGCAATGGATGACACCCGCAGAGTGGGCGGCATGAAGAGCATGCGCAATCTGCTCGGCGAAGACTCGAACGTGTTCTGGTGATAAAGGCCCCGTTCGTTGAATCCTCTGAGCAAGTGTTTCACCGATCAGCAACTCCATCGTGAGAAATGTGACTGAGGTTCTGAGTCTCCCTTTCTGGTCTGCAGAGGGTGTGTGAGTCTCTAGATCGAATGTCCTGCAGACATTTGGGTGAGTCACTTTTCGGGTCGCACTGACCTCGCGCTTGAACCGTGCGAGTACGCCCGGAGCATCAGAGATCTCGGGGCGAATTGCTTTGATCGCAATCCGTTGCCGAAGCACGAGATCCATTGCCATGTAGACCTGTCCCATGCCACCTTCGCCGAGATACTCGAGCACCTTAAACCGGCCGCAAAGGATGTCATCTTTTGCCAAAAGTCCGTCGTCTATCTGTAGGTTGGGAAAGACGCCTCTGTCGAGAAAGTTGCTGGATTCTCTGTCGGCGGCAAGCAGAAGGCGAACTTCCTCCGCCAATTCGTGATCATCCCCGGATCGACTGGCGACGAACGCATCCCGCTCTTGCTCTTCCACGAGCAGAGCGGCTTCGAAAATGATTTTTACTTCCTCCCAATGAGTGGAGAACATGGGAAAACCCATCGGTTAATGGTGAACCAAGGGTCACATTCAGAAGTCGGGGACACGAGCTCCAAAGCAGAAGTATGGCAGCGAGCCCGGAAATTGTGGGTTACCTCCGGCCAGCACAGGTCTACATCGTAGCACCGCAGTTTCATCGAGCGGCTGTTTTTTTGCAAGTTATGACCGAACTAAAATGAACCGTCAAGACGCTACTTAAATGCAAGCGCATGAACCATGTACAAAAACGGTCCGCAGGTGGTGATATTCACCGCGTTCCGGGAGAAATGACCTGCGACCCAGAAATTACCCGATACGGATCACGTAACCTCCGCTTTGCCGACAAACCGCCCGACCATCGATGAGGCCACGGCCTGAAATCGTCAATCCATGGCTAGCGGTTAATGCTTTTGGATGGGATCCGGCCGTGACGTTCAAATCTTTCTCCGCAAAGTTCGGTAGCGATAAGCTCGCGGAGCCACAAGTGCGAGGGGTCGTTATCCCTCTGGCGATGCCAGACCATTCGCAGGACGAAAGGCGGCAATCCAAGCGGTTCGGGACAGGAGATCAGGTTGAGTCCATTGCCAAATCTCTCCACGACTGACTCCTGTATGCATGCCACAAGATCGTTCGCTGCCACCGCATGTAGGACGGAAAGGCAATGCGGAAGCGCAAGTCTCAATCGACGCCGAAGCCCTCGCGAAGCGAGTTCATTGTCGATCAGCCCCCAGACCTGATTGCGGTAAATGACTGCGGCATGGTCCAGTCCGGTGAACCGGTCGAGGGTCAATTTGCCCTTCCACATGGAGTGGCCGCGACGCGCAATCACGACGTTGTTTTCCTCGGAGAGCGGTTCCATGACGAGATCCGGCGCAAGATAACGGGCGTCGGGGAAATAGCCGATAGCGAGATCAAGCGTTCCATTGCGAAGTTCCGCTTCGGGTACGGTGAAAAGCCAATCGAGCCGGCGCGTTTGCATCCGCAGGTCTCCAGACAGCATGGCACGGGCAAGCATGGGGACCAAACGCAACTCCACATCATCGCTGAGCCCTACTCGGAAGCGCTGACTACTTACCGAGGGATCAAACGAGTACTGCGCTTCGAAGGTCTGCCGAAGCTGGGCGAGAGCAGACCGTATGGGATCGGCGAGTCGCTCCGCACGCTGAGTCGGCAACATTCCCTGAGCCGTGCGGACAAACAACGAATCCCCGAGACGAGAGCGCAAACGGCCTATCGCGTTGCT
>Ga0126381_100003162_pt1 | contig 17978 bp, 13 predicted proteins | sample PanSoiMetPlot_28_FD_96465 | JGI IMG/M metagenome (GOLD analysis project Ga0126381, IMG submission 96465) | Tropical forest soil microbial communities from Panama - MetaG Plot_28 | ecosystem: Environmental > Terrestrial > Soil > Tropical forest > Bulk soil | place: Panama | collected 2016-02-17 | reverse complement strand
GCCACCGCTGGCCATCGTCGGCGTGCTGAATCTGCTGCGCGTCATCTCGCTCACGTGGTCGACTTACCTGAGCATCTTCCTGGTCATCATCGTCATCGGCTTCGCGCCCGAGTGCTGCGGTCTCAAGTACTTCGGGGCGGTGACTCGGGTTAAGGGGTCACGCCGATAATGGCGGACAGGCATGCAGGTCCTGATGTGATCGCGGGTGTCAAGCTCACCCACGACGCGGCCATCGCCGTGATCTGCGGCCACGAGCTTCAGTGCGCGGTAGAACTGGAGAAGACCGGTAATCGGCCGCGCTACTCGTGTGTTGAGCGGCTAGAGCAGGTGGGCGAACTGCTGGATATCGGCCGTCTGCCGACCGCCGATATCGGCACCTGGGTGGTTGATGGCTGGTTCGATGAGGTCGAGCCAGGCGACGACGCGGGCGTGGAGGTCCACCAGTCCCCGCATCTGATCAGCCAGGCATCTGGGCAAGAGGTCAAGCTGCCGGTCGCCACCTATCGCGAGCTGGATCCCCGCCATCCGATCGAGGGGATAGCTGTCACGCAGCCGCTTCCCGGGATCGCTCCTGCGTACCGAAGCCATCATCACAGCAGCGGCCATCTGGCCGGCGGTTATTGCGCCAGCCCTTTCGCCAAGCAAGGCCGTCTGGCGGCGGTGATGGTGTGGGACGGCGGCGTTGCGCCGCGACTATACGTCGTCGATCCCGCCTCCCGGGCAGTGCACAGCTTGGGCGCCGCGATGCCGCTCAAGGGCAATGCCTACGTAGAGGTCGTGTCGCGGTTCGCTCCGTTCCGGCTGCCGGCGGGCGCGGACATGGCGACATTCCAGCGTCATCAGCTGTCAGCGCCTGGCAAGGCGATGGCGTACGCGGGGTTGGGTTCTGTGCGGGCGGACCTGCTGGCAGAGATATCCGGCCGCTATAGGCGGCTCGCCGAGCAGGCGCCCTTTGTGCTGTTGCCCATTCTGCTCGCCGACGAAGTCGAAACGGCAGCCAGGAGTCTAGACGTTTCCGGCGCGGACGCCATCGCGACCTGGCAAGGATTCCTCGGCGATCTACTAGAGCAGCAGCTCGCTAGCCTGCTGGCACGGCACGAGCTGGTGAAAGCGCCGCTGATACTGACGGGTGGATGCGCGCTGAACATCACCTGGAACGCTCAGGTCAGGGACAGTGGCCGCTTCGGCGACGTCTGGGTTCCGCCGTTTCCCAATGACTCAGGGTCCGCGATTGGGGCCGCGTGCGCCGAGCTGATGCGCACTCGCGAACACTGGGTGCTCGAGTGGGACGTCTACTGCGGTCCCGCCCTGTGCGACGAGCCGGTACCGGCGGGGTGGGCCGCGCGGCCCGCCGGACCGCACGAGGTGGCGAGCCTGCTGCAGTCGGGAGCGCCTGTCCTGATCATGTTCGGCCGAGCCGAGCTTGGCCCGCGCGCGCTCGGCCATCGCAGCATCTTCGCACCGGCGACGGACCGGGCGATGCTCGACCGTCTCAACGCGATCAAGCACCGCGAGCCATACCGGCCGATTGCGCCCATCTGCCTTCAGGAGCGCGCCAGCGAGGTCTTCGACCCGGGCGGATGCGACCCATTCATGATCTTTCAGCACAACGTCCGCCCTGCGTGGCGTGATCGTGTTCCTGCGATCTGCCACGTCGATGGCACCGCCCGGCTGCAGACCGTCTCGCGCGAGCAAGAGCCGATAGTGCACGGGCTGCTCAGCCGCTACGAGGAGCTCACCGGGGTCCCTGTGCTGTGCAATACAAGCGCGAATATGCCCGGCTGCGGATTCTTTCCGAGCACGGCAGCGGCGCTAGGCTGGGGAGGCGTGGACCACCTATGGACCGGCAAGCTCCTTTACAGCCGGGCCGTCTGATAGTGAGCCGCGGGCGGGCGGCTTCTGGGTGAAGACGACGTTCTTCGGCGGCGTGATCCAGCGCCGGGATGACCAATCCTTCGTGAGCGAGTCCCAACCGGGCACGCCGGGATGGCGGACTGGCAACGACGCCTCCTCGGGCGCAGGGAAACGAGCAGACTGCCACTTGAACGAGCACGACAGGCGCATGGTGTCGGTGCGATTCGGCAGGCTCCCGTGCAACGTGAAGTTATGAAATATGACGACGTCACCGGGTTCGAAGCCAGTGGTTGCCCACTCCGGCCCGAACTCATAGTCGCCGTATCCGTACCCGGGCAGGTACTCCAGGTTGTTCGTGCCGGGCAGGACAGCGAGCGCACCCTGTTCTACCGGCGTGCTTCCGATAGAAATCCAGGTAGATAGCACGTCGCGAGACCACTTAACTCCTTCCTGATGTGGTTGAGCGTGCCGGCCTCCCGGGCCTCCCATCTCTTCCGGCCAGATCATGTAGGGAGCCTTGCCTGGCCACGGAAACATGTCAGGGCCGATGAGCGCTGACATGATCGATGACAACGCGGCGTCGAATGCCATCCGATGGAATGACTCGAGAGCTTGCACGCCAGCGAACCCAGCCCAGTACCGAGGATCTTCGTCCCCTCCGACCAACGGCCGCAACGAGCCATCGTCTGCTATCCATCCCGCAAGACGCAAAGCGTCAAGTACGTCCGATCGCACTGTGCCGATGAGATCCGCGTCGAGAACGCCGCGGATAAGCAGGTAACCGTCTTCGTCCATCCGCGTCCGTAGCGCCTCGCCGTCCGCTGCCTGATGTGTGGAATCTTGCATTTCCTTCACGGGGACCTCCTTTGACGTCAGTCAGGTCGCGCTGTGCCGGATCAGGGGCGGTAGATGCCTGCCACCACCCCTGACCACGGGGCTAGATCACTTGCTCTACTTTCCGTAGTGGAAGGACCGGTTCTCGGTGTCGTCGCTCGGCTCCGGTGTGTCGGGCGGGTCGTCGATCGACCACGACTGGTCGGGCAGATCAAGCTTGCGCATCACAATCCACCTCCTTTCAACGTGAGATGTCCTCACCGGCGCGTATGCGCCGGAGTCACTCAGAGTTCGCCGCCCGCGCCTGCGCAAGCAGCTTTATCAGCTGGTCGATGTCTTCTTCGCTGGTCCCGTAGTTGGTGACGCACGCACGGAGCACGAGCTGGTCGCCGAGCAGCACGGGAAAGATGCGCGCCTGGCCCGAGCGGTTCACGGCTTCGGCGACGCGCGCTGGATCGTCGTCGCCGACGAAGCACACGACCGGGAGCGGCGTTTCGTTGACGATCTGCCAGCCATCCGCGGTCAGCCCATCGCGCAGCCGGCACGCGAGCCGCACCTGGCGGCGAAGCGCGTCCTCGTAACCGCGCCACCCGGCAACCGCCAGCGATAGCAGTAGCTTCAGCCCGGCGAAGTCACGCGACCAGCGTATTGACCGGGCGTGCGGGTCAACGCCCGCTTCCTGGCCCGCTGTGAGGAAGGCAGCGCCGACGCCGAATGTCTGGTCAAGCAGACCGCGGTGGCGGGTCAGCAACAGGCCGCATCCCATCGGCACCGACAGCCACTTGTGCGGATCGAAGGCGACCGAGTCAGCACGGTCGACACCGCGAAGCGCGTAACGGAGTTCCGGCAGCATGATGGCAGCGCCGCCCCACGCCGCGTCGACGTGCAGCCAAACGCCGTGCCGCTCCGCGGCATCGCACATCTCGGCGATCGGGTCGATCACGCCGGCGTCGGTCGTGCCGACTGTGCCGATGATCGCCAACGGCACCCTGCCCGCAGCCAGATCCTCTTTGATCATGTGATCAAGCACTGCCGTGTCCATCCGGTACATGCGGTCAACCGGGACCTGGCGGACGGCCGCCGTGCCCAGCCCGGTGACCACTGATGCCTTCAGCGTGGATGGATGAGCATGCCGGGTCGCGTAGATAGTTGGCTGGCGGCCGGCGGCGAGCAGGCCGCTTTCTCGGTAACCAGGAAAACGTGCGCGCAGCGCCAGCAGGACGGCCGTCAGGTTGGCCTCGGACCCGCCGGTGGTGATGACTCCGTCGGTGCTCGCCGGAGCATAGCCGAACAGTCCGCCGAACGTCCGTACGAGGTGGCGCTCGGTCTCGACCCCGAACGGGCTGCCGGCCCACGACGCCAGGCACGGGTTGAACGCGGCGACGAGTGCTTCGGCCGCAACTCCCATGGCTGTCGGCGCGGGATCGAACAGACCGAAATGCCGCGGGTGCATGACGTGAGGTTCCAGGCGTCGCATGGCGTCGACGGCCAGGCCCACCGCGGCTTCTGGGGACAGCGGCTGGTCGAAGTCGAATCCAGCGATGGCGTCGAGGACCTCCTCCGCGCCAATATCCGCGCAGACGTCCAGTTGCCGCACATCGCGGTAGTAATCTTCGATCGCCTCGCCGACGGCTTGCCACAAGCGACGCCGGGAGCCGACGTCTAGGTGCAACGGATCCGCATGCATCGTCGCTCCTTCTTGGATCGGCATCGAATGCCGCCGTGCCGGATCAGGGGTGGCGGATACCTGCGCCACCACCCCCGACCGTGGAGCTAGATCACTTGGAGGATCCTCCGTAGTGGAAGGACCGGTTCTGGGTGTCGTCGACGCTCGGCTCCGGTGTGTCGGACGGGTCATCGATCGACCACGACTGGTCGGGCAGATCAAGCTTGCGCATCAGAGTGCACCTCCTCTCATGGCGAGATTTCCACTCCGGCGCCGATGCGCCGGAGTCACTCAGAGCTCGTCACGAACTCGTGACTGCCATCGGCCACGATGAAGTCCATGTGAGCCCCGCTGACGCCTTCGCCGAACCCAAGGTGCACTGGCCCAGCGCCTTCGTTGAGTTGCGAGTTGAATTCCCACAACACATCGGGCAGGACGCTCTGATTGGTCCCTATGCCCAATTCGAGCGCCTGAAGGCCGTGCTCCGGATTGGTGGCCTGGCGGACGGCGTCGGTAAAGTCCCGGCCGCCGGCGCATACCGAGGTGAGCACGCCGTCCGCCAGGTGCAGGGTGATTGGGGCGGCGGCCACCAGCTCGCGCCGTAGTTTCTCCGCGGCCTTGATCCTGGCGTCGCCGGCCTCGGTGAAGTGGCCATCGCGTGCCACGAGCACGCCCGTCGCCACGATGGTGCCGTTCAGGCTGAACGGACTCTCCTGGTTACGGCTTGGCGGGGTGGAGAAGGATAGTTCACAGAACGAACCCACGCTGACCCACTGCCCAGGGCCGATCGCAGGCTCGAGCCATGCTGCCGCGCTCAGCTCATCGGAGAATGAGCAGGTCAAGTGCGTCACCTCGCTGCGGAACACCAGCGGCCCAGGCTTGCTGGTGATGCTGTCGACCCAATAGCGCCCTTGCGCGCACGCGGCGACGTAGTCAGTCCGCGTCACCAGCTTCTGGGTATAGAGGGCGGCCTCCAGGGAGGAATCGAAGCTGGCGATCGGTACCACGAGCACCCTGGCATGCGGAAACTGTTGGCGGATGCGGGAACTTACTAGCTGGGTACGAAGGAAAAGCACGACGCTTGCATCAGGGGGAAGCTTCGACGAATCCTCCACGGCGACGCCTTGAAGCCCGTAATATGCAGCCGCTATTCTCATCCACTCGCAATCGGAGACCGCGTATATCTCCCCTTCCGGGAATATTTGGTGCAGTGTTGTTTCCTGAAGTGATTGCGCTTTCATCGCCAGTCCGCCTAGTCCTTACGCAGTATTATCGGATTCCGCGCCAAGTACTCGCGCAGAATCCGGTGGGCTTCAGCAATCTCTTCTCTCGGTACTGTCTCTGTCGGCCTGACCATCGAGTAATATTCCTCGCGGAGTATCGAGCCGATGATCGCGTCGTGATAGGTACCGTCAAAGTAGTAGTAATCACGCAGGACGCCTTCGATGTGAATCAGCCCTGAGCAGCAGGCCTGGACGGCGGGCTTGTTGAAGGCCCCGCAAATGAACTCCAGCCGATGCGCGTGCTCGCTGTCGAAGAGCATCGAGAACAGAGCGATCACTGCCTCCAGCCCGAACCCGGCCTGCCAGAGCGTGGTATCGCCGATCATCGTGCCGATCTCGAAGCTGGCCCGGTACATCCCTGTGCGATAGCTGACGGCCCCTATCGTCCGGCGGTCGCGGGTGCGAACCATGAGGAAGTTGTCCCTGGAACCCTCAATAAGGCTTTTGAAGTCATCAGGACCGACATATCGTCTCGCTCCCCCGGCATAGACGAATGGCGTGGCTGCTGCCCACTGACTGAGGAGCTCATAATCCTGGTCGCCGACCGATCCGAGGGTTACAGAGGGCACTGGAATGCACTGCTGGCTGTTCATGTCCTCCGCACCATCCGGAACCACTCCTCGGTCCATTCGCCAGCGCTAACTGGCATGCAGCCGCGACTGGCGTCGTGGTAACGACGCTGCCAGCAAGCTGACTCCGATGGAAGGGCATTGGCGAGTTCTTGCCAGACTGCGCGTGGTTAGTCGATAGCGATGACAGACTTCAATGAGTCCCTCAGGAGAGGCCGCGGATGAGGATTATCGAGTCGCATGGGCTTGGGCGCATATTCAAGACCAGGCGCGGAATCGTCGAAGCGGTTGTTGGCGTTGACTTGGCTGTCGATGAAGGTGAGATCGTTGCCTTCCTCGGACCGAATGGTGCCGGTAAGACCACCACGTTCCGCATGCTCACCACGCTGCTGCGGCCGACCGCAGGGACCGCCACGGTAGCGGGCGCCGATTTGATCGCAGACCCGGCTGGCGTGCGCCGGTCAATCGGCTACGTGCCGCAAGCCGTCGGCGCGATCGGCGGTGGGTCCGATCCGGACGCGACGGTACGCGAGGAACTGGTCTTGCAGAGCAGGCTGTACCGCAAGACGGCCGGTCAGGCGGCAGAGCGAGCGGACCTGCTCGTAACGCAACTGGGCCTGGTCGGCCTGGATCGCCGACTGGTAAGAACGCTGTCCGGTGGACAGCGCCGCAGGCTCGACATCGCCCTGGGCCTAGCCCACTCGCCTCAGATTCTCTTCCTGGACGAGCCGAGCACGGGCCTGGATCCGCAGAGCCGCAGCAACTTGTGGGAGCACATCCACAGAATCAGGAACGAGCTAGGCACAACCGTGTTCTTGTCGACCCACTACCTCGACGAGGCGGACTCGCTATGCGACCGAGTGATCATCATTGACCATGGACGTGTCGTGACCGAAGGTTCTCCGGAGAATCTCAAGCGGAGTGTGTCCGGCGACATCATCAAGCTCAGCGTTCGCGGCGACCCGCACTATGCCAGGGACACGCTGGTCGAGCGACTCGGCATCGAGGACATTACCCTGCGTGGCACGGAGTTGCGCATGATCGTTCAGCACGGCGATCAGGCTCTGCCCGACCTGCTACGAGTAGCTGACGTCACCGGGATCAGCCTCGAGGCCATCCAGTTGCTGAGTCCCACCCTGGACGACGTATTCCTGACTCTTACCGGCCGCGGCCTGCGCGACGGCTCGGCCGACCTATCCAGCCAGCCGTACAGGCCCGCCTTCGAGGAGATCGCCGGATGAACTTCGTCCGCGACACGCGGCTGATATTCGTCCGCCAGATGCGGCTGGCAGTGCGCAATCCGGTTTGGGTCATCATCAGCTTGCTGCAGCCGATCATGTTCCTGGTGTTCTTTGGACCGCTCTTTGCCAGCGTATTCAACCGCGGGCTCGTTGGCGGAACGGGTAACGCCTACGGGTATTTCGTGCCCGGCTTGCTGATCCAGCTGGGCTTGTTCGGATCCGCATCGGTGGGCTTCTCCATGATCACGGACTTCCGGTATGGCGTGCTCGACCGGCTCAGGATCACGATGGTGAGCCTCCTGGCGATCCTGGTCGGCCGGGTGCTCCGCGATGTCGTAGTCCTGCTCATCCAGTCGTTGATGCTGATTCTTGCCAGCCTGGCATTCGGCCTGCGCGCGCCCGTCAGCGGGATCCTGATTGGCCTTGGGTTCATCGCCCTGGTCGCGGTGAGCCTGTCGGCGTTGTCGTACGGCATCGGGTTGCTGACCAAGAACGAGTCTGTACTCGCCTCCGGCCTCAACTTGCTGATCATGCCAGTGGTACTCGTTTCCGGGATCATGCTCCCGCTTACGATCGGGCCGCGCTGGCTCCAGGCAATTGGCAGCGCTTCGCCATTTCGCTACATCATCGATGCGATGCGGCAGGCCTACGCTGGTCAGTACCGCGGGATGGTCATGGTTGAGGGCGCTGCTGTGGCCGGCGGGATGGCGTTGCTGTGCCTGTGTGCGGCCACGCTGATGTTCCGGCACGAGAATTCTCGTTAACGCTGCCGTGATCGCGTAGGACCAGCCTAAGCCGGTAGGGCTGCCTCCACGGTAGCCGCGAACCGCTCCGTGACCAGTGGCGCCACGGCGATCTCGGTCACTCCAGCCGTCCGGAAGGCATCTAGTCGCTCACGGACCATCTGGCCGCTTCCGATCGCGCACAGCGCGTCGATCATCGCGTCGCTTGGTCGCAAGGCCTTGACTTCGGCATCGAACCCGCTGGCGATGAGCACTTTCTTATAGTTCTCCAAACGCATGTAGCCGCTGAGCATGCCGCGGGCGTGCTCACGATCTTGCTCGGGATGCGGCGTAGCAACCGCGGGGACCATGGCTACTACTTCGAATCCTGTGTGATCTCCGGCCCTGCGGGCCCATCCGGCACGCAGGCTCGGCATCACGACGTCGTGTATGTACGTCGGCGTGCACATCCACAAGATGACGCCATCGGCGATCTCGCCGGCGAGTTCGAGCATGCGCGGGCCGAGCGCGGCGAGGTAGACCGGGAGGCTGGGACGCCGGGGCGGGCCGTAGAACGCGTGAGCTTCGTACGCTGACCCGACCATGTTGGCTTCACCCTCTCGGATGAGCGAGGTGACGATCGTGAGGTACTCCCGCACTGGCGCCGTCGTGAGCGCGTACTTGCCGCCGAGTATCCACTCGCCGACCAGCCGGTGCCCACGTCCGAGGCCAAGCACCAGCCGGCCTCCGCAGATCTCGTCAAGCGTCATGGCCGCCTGGGCCATGACCACGGGAGGGCTCTGGTAAATGGGCAGGATCGCGGTGCCGATGGTCACATCGGCCACATGCGAGGCGATGCTGGCCAGCAACAGGCACACATCGCGCTGATTTGGAAGCTGCGACAACCACAGGCCGTCGACGCCAGTCTTAGCCGCGCAAACAGAGTGCTCGACGATCTCGCCGAACGACATATCCGTATGCCCGGTGACCACGCTGGTGCGAAATTTCCGCTCGGTCATCTCAAGTGCCCGTTTCTTGACCGATGGATGCCGCTAGAGCGCGGACGGTGCGATTGTCAAAGAGTTGAGCGACGGACACCTCGGTCTTGAATCGCTGCGAGATCCTGCCGACGAGTTGGACAGCCAGCAGCGAATCGCCGCCGAGGTCAAGGAAGTCGTCGTCGATGCCGACCTGGTCGACCCCGATCGCATCGCGCCAGAGTTCAGCGATCGTCAGCTCGGCGTCCGTCTGCGGTGGCGCGTACGAGGTGGCGATGCTACGCGTGGCCCCTTCTCCGGCGGCCGCGCTCGCGAGACGTTCGGTCAGCACCGAACGCGTGATGCGGCCAGACCGGCGCACCCGCTCGGCGATCCCTCCCGGGCACAAGATCACCTGAGGGCCGAGGGAGTCCGTCAGCATAATCCGAAGCGCCTCGCAGCCCTCAGCCGACGACACACTGCTCTCGGCGTTGGATTCACGGATCAGCGCCATCACCGGACTTCCCGCGGCGGGCGACCGGCCTTGGCCCGCCAGCCGACCGGCGGCAGCCAGCTTGGACACAGCGTCGGGTGCCCTGTTCCCGCTGACTCGCAGCAAGCTATACCCTTCGGCCGCCAAGACCTCTGTCCCATCCTTGGCGATGATCGCCAGGTCCAGGCGAGCGAGCTCTCCGCGGGTATCGTCCAGGTGGCGGATCAGGCTGTGGCAGGCGGCGGGAACGGGTCGCCTCACGACGATCCGGTCGTAGCCGAACGGCAGATACAGCTCATCTCCCGGCCTGCTCATGCCCATGGCTCCGGCCGCGTCAAGCAGGGCGGGATGCACACCGAACTGATCCAGGTCGCCAGCGAAACGATCGGAGAGGCTGAGGCACAGGAAGTCCACGTCGTCGGAGGACAGGCGGGAGCGGACGACGTCCCAGCGATTTCCGAATTCCATTAGCCCAACATGAGAACTGAATTCGGGAGTGGTCTCGCGCCAGGAACCCGCGCGAACGGCCGCGAGGTCGTGGTGCGGAGCTGGGGTTTCTTCCAAGGCGTACACCCGCCCGCGCGCGAACTGCTCGGCTGGACGGCTTGGCGGGCCTCCGGTAATCGACACGGCGTATCCACCGTCAGCTGTCCGGCGCAGCTCGGCGCGTGCCTCTATACCTGGCTTGGCGACAAGGAGGCTCGGGAACATCAGGTCGCGGATGTCCGCTGTCGCATGGCCGGTGACCTCCTGGTACGCCGCCCGGATCAGCTCGACGATGCCGGTCCCCGGCATGGCGGGCGTGCCGTCCATCTTGTGCTCGGCGAACACCCAGAGAGCTGGATCCAGTTCCAGGTCGAACGCGACAACGTCGCTGCCCTGACCGCGGCGCGTACGCAGCATCGGATGCCTCACCGGGGAAGGCGGGCCCAGCTCAAGATCGCGCAGCACGCTAGGACCGCGGATCTCTGAGGCCATGCCGACCTCGTTCCATGGCGGCCAGTTGATGGACACCACATACCGCCCGCTCGCCCAGCGGGAATGCGCGAACGCATCAAGTACGGCGTTGGCGCCGGCGTAGTCGCCGAGCCCGAAGTCGCCGGCTATCACGGCGGTCGAGGAGTACAGCACGAACAACGCCGGATGAAAGACGTGCTCGATAACGTATGTTCCCGCCACCTTCGGTCCGAGTACGGCCGCGGCCGCGGCTGCGGCACGAGCCTCGAGCATCCCGCCGCCGGCGACCGCCGCGAGATGGAATACGCCGTCGACCGGACCGAAGGAGGCGCTTATCTCGGCTTCCGCGGCGCGCATCCGCGGTTCGTCGGTCACGTCGCCGGCTATGGCGAGCACGGTGCCGCCCGCCTCCTCGATGTCCATCACCGAGCGCACTGTCCTCGCGACCTGGTCGTCGTCGGCGGCGCCGGCTAGCAGGGCGGGCCAGTCCTGCCGGTCTGGAAGGCCGCTACGTCCGAGCAGTACTAGCCTTGCCCGCACCAGCTCGGCGAGCTGCCTGGCCAGAACAAGACCGAGGCCGCCCAGTCCTCCGGTGATGAGGTAGACCCCTCGGTCCTTCAGGATCGCCGGGCTTCCCTGCGCGCCCAGCGGCGTGACGACCGTATAAGACCAGGTCCATCGCTTCCGGCCACGATAAGCGACCTGCTCGCTGTTGGCGCAGCTAAGCTCGGCTAGCAGTTGCGCGCTCGTGACATCGGCCCGGGTGGCACCATCGATGTCCACGCTTCGACAGGTGATGTGGTCAAATTCCTTCGCCGCTACCTTCACCAGTCCAAGGACCGCGGCCCTGGCGGGTTCGATGTCCCCGGTTCCGGCGACGTCTTGCATTCGGCTGGTGACAACGCACGTGTCGACCGGTACCGCGGGGAGCAGCCTGGCGGCAGCCTGCATGATCGTGAGGACGCTGAAGAAGCCGCGATCAAGCGTCCGCTCGGCGCGCTCAGCTTCGCTCCGGTCTGGCACAGGCTCGTCCGCGGTCCAGGCGTGAACCACCTGGACTCGGCCAGGGTCCCTCGCCGCGATCTCGGCGAACAGTTCGGCGTAGTCGGCCGGCTCGTCGACCCTCACCACGAAGTGATCGTCAGCGACGGTGTAGCGGCTATCACCAGGCTCAGCAACGGTCACCTGCGCACCCGCTGTACGCAACGATGCCGCCAGCCCGCCAATCCGCGGGTCGCCGGGCAGCGCGAATACCACCCACTGCGTATCGGTGACCGGCCCGGCTGTGCTCGCCCCGCTGAGCGGGCTTTCCCGCCAGGTGGGCACGAAGAACGGGCCGACATCTTCTTCCTGGCCAGCCAGCCCGAAACCATCGCTGGCCATCCGGTCGATCCAGAAGCGGCGCCGCTCGTACGGATACGTCGGCAACGGCACCCGGCCGCGGCGCTCACCTGACCAGAACCGCCCCCAGTCGACCGGCCCGCCTGCAGCCCATATCCGGCCCAGCGCATCTAGCGCGACCTCGGTGTCGTGCCGCTTCTCGTTCGCCTTACGCAAGGTAGCCACCGCCGTCGGGACCGGCCGCCCTGGCGAGACCTGGCGACGATGTGCGCCAACGAGCCCAGTGAGCGCCTGACCAGGGCCTACCTCGGCGAAGACGTACCGGCCTGGGTCAATGAGCAGGCCCAACGTGTCGGAGAAGCGGACGCAATAACGGAGTTGGCTGGCCCAGTAGCCTGGATCAACGGCCTCCTCGTCACGGATCCAGGTTCCCGTGAGGTTAGAGACGTACGGGATCTTCGGGGGGCGAAGGTGGACCTGGGCCACCCGCTGCCGGAAGTCATCCAGCACCGGTTCCATCATCCGGGAATGGAAGGCGTGCGACGTGCGCAAGAGCCGGGCGCCGATCCCCTGGCTCGCAAAGATCGCCCGCATATCCGCGACATCTTTCTTCTGCCCTGAAATAACGCACACGCCGGGGCCGTTCACAGCCGCGAGATCTACCTCGGGGGGCAGCATCGGCAGCAGCAGTTCCTCGGGCAGCATGACCGCGAGCATCGAACCCGCGGGCATCGCCTGCATAAGCGCGCCGCGGTCCGCGACCAGCCGCACTGCATCATTTGGATCGATCACTCCGGCCAGGCTGGCCGCGACGAACTCACCAACGCTATGCCCCGCCATTGCCGCCGGCGTGACACCCCACGCCTCGAGCAATCTGGCGAGCGCGTACTCGACGGCGAACATCGCTGGCTGGGTCACGGCGGTCTGGCCGAGGCGCTCATCGGCGTCTGCCGAGTCAGAGAACAGCAGGTCTAGCAGGTCGAGATCGTGCGATTCGCGAAGAACCGAAGCGAACTCGTCTATCTGGGCGGCGAACGCTTTTTCGCAGTCGTACAGACCCCGCGCCATCCCGGGGTACTGGGCACCCTGACCAGGGAAGAGAAACGCCACCGAGCGCTCCGCCCCCGCGGGGAGCGCGGCAACGGTCGGGCCGACCAGGTCACTCGCAAGCTTGCTGGCGGCCTCGCCACGATCGGAAGCGACCAGGAACCGCCGAGCCGCCTGATGCGAACGGCCCAGGCTGAGCGTGAATCCGATGTCAGCGAGATCATCTGGACACTCGGCCAGGTACTCACCTAGCTCAGCACACCCCGCTTCCAACGCGGCCGGCGTCCGTGCGGAAACCGTCAGAAGCTGGTAGGGCCTCCGCGATGGACTGGGCGGTGACGGCGCGGGCGGCGACTCGATGATCACGTGCGCGTTGGTTCCGCCCACCCCGAAGGCGCTGATGCCAGCCCGGCGCGGCGCCTGCACGTCCGGCCACTTGCCGAGCGCGGCATTGACGTAGAACGGGCTGTTGGCGAAATCTATCGCCGGGTTCGGCTCGTCGAAATTCAGGCTGGCTGGCAGCACTCCATCGCGGACGCACCTGGCGGCCTTGATGAACCCGGCCATGCCGGCCGCCGCGCCTAGGTGGCCGACGTTGGCCTTCACCGAAGCGATGGCACAGTAGGCCGACCGCTGCGTGTAAGCCCGGTACGCGTCGGTGAGTGCGGCTACCTCTATTGGGTCACCGACCATCGTGCCCGTCCCATGCGCCTCGACGAACCCGATGGTGTCGGGGTCGACACTCGACTCGCGCAGCGCCGACTGGATTACCTGCACCTGGCGGACCTTGTTAGGCGAGGCGAAATCTGACTTGCCTGAACCGTCGTTGTTGATCGCCGAGCCGAGGATGACCGAGGAAATGGTGTCCCGGTCCGCGAGAGCGTCACTCATGCGCTTGAGCACGACAACGCCACAGCCGTTTCCGAAAACCGTACCGCGGGCGTTGGCGTCGAACGGCCTTACCCGGCCGTCGGGAGAGTTGATGCCTCCTTCGTTGTAGACGTAGCCGCGGATCATCGGGACGGTGATCTCCACTCCGCCGGCCAGCGCTACATCACACTCGCCAATTCGCAGTGATTGGCAGGCGAGATGGACGTTGACGAGCGACGTCGAGCACGCGGTGACCGACGTGACAGCCGGCCCGCGCAGGTTGAGCCGATACGCCACTCCGGTCGCGAGGTAATCCGTCTGGTTGGAGATGATCAGGGCCATCTCCCCAACGGTCCTCTTGAGGCTGGGATGAGTGCCCAGATTGCTATTGACGTATTCGTTGTTGCGCGATCCGGCGAAGACGCCAATCCGCAGGCAGTCAGCTCGGCCATCGTAACCGGCTTGCTGGATGGCCACGTGGCAGGTCTCTAGAAGTACCCTGTGCTGCGGGTCAAGTATCTCGGCCTCTCGTGGGCTTATGCCAAAGAAAGCCGCGTCGAGCTGGTCGATCTCGTCAATGACGGGAGCGACCTTCACGTAATTAGGATTCCTGAGATCTTTCTCCGAAACGCCTGCCGCGAGCAACTCCTCCTCGCTGAACGATGAGAAGGATTCTTTACCGGCCAGCAAATTCTGCCAGAACTCATCAACGCTGCGAGCGCCGGGAAACCGGCAAGCCATTCCAATTACAGCTATAGCATTATCTTCATCGCGCACCATATCAGATTGACCGAGTGAGAGCGAGCGCACAACTGTGCATCGAATACATGGCGAGAAGTCGCCAGGTCACCGGCGGGTGGCGAGAACTCGCCATTCAGCGGAAGTAGCGACGATTTTCTAAAAAGATCGATGCATGCCGGTCATTGAGTCGGGCAAAGCACGGCTCTCCTACGAGGAATACGGTGCTGGCGAACCGGTCTTGCTGCTCCCCCCGGCCGCGACGCCGGCCCGCGTATGGGCGCTGCATCAAGTTCCCGCGATCGTGGCGGCTGGCTACCGAGCCATAACGCTGGACGCCAGGGGCACGCACGTTTCGCCGCCAAGTTCCCCGTTCCGCCTGGCAGACCTGGTCGCCGATGCGTCGGTGCTGATCGCGGAGCTCGGGTTGGCACCGTGCCTCGTCGTCGGGGCCTCACTTGGCGCGATGATCGGGCAGGAACTCGCCGCGGGCCATCCCGATCTGGTGCGGGCCGCCGCCCTGCTCGGCACCCGGAGTCGGACGGACTTCTTCCGCGGCAAGCTCACCCGCGCGATGGCGGCACAGGCAAGGAGCGGCAACCCGCCATCGGAGCTCGAGGCGCTGCTCCTCCTATCGCAGCTGTTCTCGGCCGCCACACTGGCCGACGAGCACACGGCCGCGAACCTGCTGACCCTCTTCCGTGGCTTCCATGCGGCTGGCGTGGGCCCGGCCATGCAATATGAGGCCACCATTATCGCGGACCGGACCTCGGCGCTGAGTCACGTGACCCGCCCGTGCACGGTCATCGCGTTCGCGGAGGACTCACTGACACCACCTGCGGCCTGCCTCGAAGTGGCTGCCGCCGTGCCTGGCTGTCGCTATGTAGAGGTCGCCGACTGCGGGCACTTCGGCTTCCTCGAACGACCTGAGCAGGTCAATGCCACCCTGCTTGACTTCTTCTCGGCGGTTCGTTGATCGATGGCGCATACGCGGTGAGCGGGATCCAGCCACGCGCGGCGATCTCCATTCCGGCCTGGAATCGGGTGCTGACTCCCAGGTACTCAAGCAACTCGGCGACTCGCCTGCTGAACGTTCGCGGGCTCATGTTAAGCCGCCTGCTCATCGTCACGTCGGTATCCCCGGTCAGCAGCTCCTCCAGTATCGAGAGCAGATGGCTGGGAGGGGGCGAGTACACCGAGCAACTTGCCGGCGCATCAGTGGTCATGACGTACCAGCCACCGTCCGAGAGCGCGGACGGGTAGATACGGGCTGTCGGGCGCACTATTCCCAATGGGCCAAGGCCAGTGTCCCTTGGCCGCGCCAGCGAAGGAACGATTGAGCCCGAGTCGTATCGTGGCTGCACTCGCTGCCTCCTGGCCGTCGGTAGCTCGCGCGGGCGCCGTCCCCACAGGCCGCCCTCACGAGCCTATGTCACAGGCTGTCCTGTTTTCAATGTGGTCCGCTCCTCAGGGATCCGTCCGCTAAGCGCGCGCCCGCGTCGACGTTGGGCGGGCTAACGATCAGTTCGCGGAGCCGGCCCTTGACAACCTTCCCCGATCGGTTACGCGGCAATTCATCCAATTTGATGTATCTTGCCGGTATCTTGTGTGGCGCAAGACGGGACCGGAGGAAGTCTCGCAGATCGCGTATAGCGGTCGGCTGGCGTAGGACGAGCGCAGCAGCCAGATTCTCGCCGTATATCTTGTCGGGAATGCCAAAGACCGCACAGTCGGCGATGCTGCTGTGCTCACGCAGCGCACTTTCCACCTCAAGGGAGCCGATCGTGATCCCGCCCTTGATAATTACGTCCTTAAGGCGATCAACCAGATAGAGATAGCCATTCTCGTCCAGATAGCCTGCGTCTCCCGTTCGTGTCCACCCATCGATGAATGCCTTCGATGTGGCGTCGGCATCGCGGAAATAATGCTGCGGCGGCAAACCTGGCCAGCGCAACCGTATCTCTCCGACCACACCGGCGGGCACGACCTCGCCAGTCTCCGTGGTCACTCTGACCTGGGTCGCGCCGCGAGGTACGCCGACGGAATTTGCGTGCACGCCGTTATACACCAGCGCCGTACCGGCATGCCTGGCCTCGCTGAGTTCGTAGAGATTGACCAGACGGGCGCGGGGAAACGCCGCCGAGAGCGGCGGGACTAGCGGGGCAGGAAGGGGGGCGCAGCCCATAGACACGACCGTGACCGTTGTCAGGTCGTGCCGGCCGTCGGCACCGCTGGTCAGGATGCTCGTTGCCATCGAGGGCACCAGTTGCACCGCTGAGGCGCCACTCTTGGCAACAAGCTCGCAGAAACGGTCAGGATCGAACACGGGCAATGCCAGCGTAGTCATGCACAACGGTGCCAGTGGCTCTAGGAGCCGCAACTGGCCAGCGGCGGTAGAGATGGCGTTGGCGTGGACGAAGACGCCACCCGCGCATGCTCGCCACCAAGGCGGCGGCCAAGACGGGTCAAGAAGGGGCCGCACCGCGTGCATGTGCCTGCACGCCACACCTTTCGACATGCCTGTGGTGCCCGAGGTGTAGAGAACCTCGGCGAGGTTTTCTGGCGCGACCTTGACCTGGAACGACTCTCCGCTCTCGCCCTCGCGCAGCGCGGCAATCTGTGCTGCCCAGGCTGGGATCGAACCGGGGCTATGCTCGCCGTAGATCACCCCGACCGCGGCGCACCGGTCAAGGATCGCCGCCATTTCCTGGCCGGTAAACCTGCTCGACAGCGGTACAGCGACCGCGCCGGCCTTGAGGACACCGAAATATGCGACTGCGAAGTCCAGCCATTCGGCATTCTCGAAATATGTAGCGATCCTATCGCCAACGGCCACTCCACGCTGTACGAGATTGCGCGCGACAGTGTTGGACGTAGCCTCCCAATCGCCGTAAGATACCGAGCCGCGGCCGTCCACGATAAGAGCGATCCGATCCGGTTCAGCGCGTGCCCGATCCCGCAGCAAGTCAGGCAGAAGCGCTGGCTGAATCTCGGTTAACACAAGTCGACCTCCGGCGGCACCGACTTTTCACGCGCGCCATTAGCTCGATTCGAGCGTAAGCACCAGCCGAGCAAGAAGACAATAGGACGCGGGGCAACGGCTCGATAGTTGGCGTGAAGTCGCCAACCGAAGCTCGCCGCGGCACGTTCCGCGCGGGCCTGCTGGCGTGGCCCTTGACTCACCCACCAGGCAGAAAGCTTATCGTGGACAGATGACGCTGAGCGAGGAGCCGCGAGTGGAACTTACGCTGCTAGCAGTGCCGGACTGCCCAAGCATGGCAGCGTTCGAGCAACACCTCGAGGTCGCGCTGGCCAACTACCCGGATGCGGTGGTGCGCCACCGCCAGGTAGCCGATGACCGGGAGGCCGCGGAGGCGGGGATGCAT
>Ga0126381_100003161_pt1 | contig 17981 bp, 20 predicted proteins | sample PanSoiMetPlot_28_FD_96465 | JGI IMG/M metagenome (GOLD analysis project Ga0126381, IMG submission 96465) | Tropical forest soil microbial communities from Panama - MetaG Plot_28 | ecosystem: Environmental > Terrestrial > Soil > Tropical forest > Bulk soil | place: Panama | collected 2016-02-17 | reverse complement strand
TTCCGGCTCAGGTGGGGCAGCAGCAGGTGGTCAGCAGAGTGCGTCGGCCGGAGGCGCTGGAGCTCAGCAGGAAGAAGTGCCTGCCGCGCTCGATCCCAATCACCGGACTTTTATCGTTGCCACCGTTCTCACCGAGCAGGCTCCCGACGGTTCCGACTGCTCTCTCTCTCCCGGTGATGTCGTAACCCGCATTGACGACACTCCGGACGATAACAAGAACGTGAAGGTCCTCGTCAGCAGCAGCCAGAAGGGCGACTGCAATTCTGGTTCGCAAGTGGCGATGGCCGTGGACGATCTTCAGGAAATGCATAATCACTTCCGCGAACAGCTCGATCAGGGTCTCAAGACGCTCGCCGAAAAGCAGGGCAAGGATGGCATTCCTGCCGGTCCGAAGCCTGGCGGGCGCGTGAATCCCGACGGAAAAGTGGAACCTGACCTCGATGTGGAAGCGCAGTTGAACGATCAGCAGAAGGATGCCGACGCGGCCGAAGCGGAAGTGCAGCAGCAACAGGCCGGTTCAAGCCAAGGCGGCAAGTAACGCGGCATGTAACGCAGTTGATTGGACGCGGGAGCCAGAGCGCATTTGTTCCGGCTCCCGCGACTCCGCTCCAAAATTAACCCCTAACGATTCCCGATGTTTCGGCGTCGCAGAAATTTATAAGTGAGGAACCATGGTTTCGCGGAGAGCATTCGTTGAGTCAATCGCTGTGGCAGCAATCTTATTTTCGTCTCTCGGCGTAACTCCCAGCCGGGCGGACCAGGCGGTTGGACTCCAGAAGCAGTTGGAAACGAAGTACGCCATCACCAAGACCACCGCTGACAAAACCGATATCGTCACCGCCGGCTCCGTTCTCATTCTGGAGAAGGATAGGCTATTGATGTACGCCACGACCACCGGCGCGCCGCCCCAGAACACCTACAAGGACGGCAAGCTTTCTGCGGGCGCTTTTGCGGCGCATGAGAAGGCGCAGAGTTTCGGCACCTTCATCGGTCATCCGCCTCCGAAGAGCGTCACCACGCGATACTACGTCACTGGAGAGAAGTTCTGGGTCACCAGGATTGACACGCTGGCTGACGGCGTAGTTTTCACTCTGTTCACCGACGCCGTTAATGACGTTCGTTATTATTGCACTCTCAAATTCGTCTACCCACATGGCCAGACTCCTCCCGCCGATCAGGTCTTGAACATGGTTGGCGAAGTCCTCAAAGTCCAGCAGGACGATTCGGCTCAGGGAGATCAACAGCAAGCGGGCAATCAACAACAGGGACAAGACCAGGGGCAGCAGCAAGCTGCTCAGGAACAGGCTCCTGCTCAGCCTCCTCCGACAATCCAACTCGGCCAGACCGAGGATGAGGTGGTCGGCATGATCGGTCAGCCGGAAAAGAAAATCGCCCTGGGTTCCAAGGAGATTTTCGTCTACAAGGACATCAAGGTAACTTTTATCGGCGGCAAAGTAGCAGACGTTCAGTAAAGCTCAGCAGATTTTCAGAATCGCGGGCACGCGCCATGTGCCCGCGATTTTTTTGATGCCTGTGTGCAAGTGCCGCAGCAATCTTAATAGGCTCTTCAGAGCCTATTGATCAAGCCTTCGCGGCTTTGCCGAATCCCTGAACCGCCCTTTCGATTCCTGGCGCCGCATTCGCTAGATCCTGCGCGTTCATCGCAGGCCGCACCGTCAAGCGCGCATTGAATGCTAGAAACCACGGCTCAGCGATGGCAGGCAATTGCGACGAATCCTTCATATCGAAGAAAATGTAACCAGTCCGCTCGCCGTTGTCTTCGGCAAAGTACGCGGCCTCCGGTTTTAAATCGTCAAGAATCCGTTTGATCGTCTCACCCAAATTTCCGCCTCGAGCCGCCGCGTTGCCCGCTTCCACTGGTATCGATACCTTCAGTAGCATACGCATAGTTGGAGCTCTCCTTAAGCAGTGGCATTATAGCGCCGACCAGGCACCACACGCCCGCTATTGAACGTCGGCGACCTTGCCGCTGATGAAGATCACCTTCATGTCTGGGTAAAAGTAAATTTCCTTCGTGCCCAGATTCACTTTTTTCTGCGGCGCCCCGAGAATCCGCACCACTTCATCCTCCGTCTGCCCCAGGGTGATGGTCTTGGTCGCTGCCGGTGGCGCTTGTCCACCCCCCGCCGGAGCTTGCGGCGCAGCAGTTTCCGCCGGCGCAGCCTCCTGGCTGGCGCTATCGTCCGTCACCACCTCGGTGATTGTCTTCATCGTTGCGTCTGCCGGCGGAAAGGAGCCCTTCGAAACCGGAAATTTCAGCTGTCCGTAGTAACGGACGTTGTCAAACGGGTCGCTGTAAAATAGCAAATAGACGCCGTCCTCTTTCACCTGGAAATCAGCCAGCCAAATTTTTTCGCCGCTCACGAACTTGCGCTGCGGAATATTCGCGGCTTGCTGCCCCGCGGAGCTCAACGACATGTTCCACGACATCGTGGCGCCCAGCCCCATGGAGATCGCTCCATTCTTATAAGTATTCGTCGGAGCGCCATGTGCTTCCATGCTGCACATCAGCAGGTTGTCTTTGTGCAGCGTCAGAACGGTGCCCGCTTTGGCTACATCCGATCGGTCGGCCGTCAGCGTAGTTCGCTTGAAGTCCGCGCTCAATTTCTTTTGAATTTCTGCTTTCTGATCTTGGCCATGAAGCGAAGGAGATACGCCTGCCAGCGCCAAGATCAGAATTAAAAGGCTCCTTCTTCGCATGAAGTGCCCTCCATTCATTGGTTGCACGCAGGCCGATAACGTACACCGACCGGCCGCCGGATTTCAATTCTTAGGCCGCCTTCAGCCAGCACGCATTTTGTCTGGCCACTTCCTCACCTCGCTCCGATCCGCCGTCGCTTCCAGCAATTCCGCAATCGTCATCATCGCAACGGGATGAGTCGTCTCCCCGGCAATCTCCGCCAGCGGCACAAGCACAAACTTTCGCTCCGCCATTCGCGCATGAGGAATCTCGAGCCCCGGCTCCCTCACAACATCCTCGCCGTAAAGCAGAATATCCATGTCAATCAATCGCGGCCCCTTCGGCACAATTCTCTCGCGCCCCATCTCGCGCTCGATCTCGAGCAGCATTTCCATCAATCCCTCCGGCGAAAGTTCCGTCTCCGCCGCAATCGCGCAATTCAAGAACCACGGCTGCTCCCGAATCTCCAGCGGCTCGGTCTCATACAAGGAAGACTCTTGCGTCACGCGCACCCCGCGCCGCCCGAGCGCCGCAATCGCCCGCACAATATTCTCCGCGCGATTCCCCATATTCGACCCCAGCGATAAGTAAATCGTCGTCATCTAAGCCGCATCTCTCCAATTTAATTTACCGAGTCATCATACCCGCACATTTCCGCTTCGAAGCATTTGCTCCGCCCACGTAGCTTCGTCGCGTATAATCTTCTAGACGTTCGTACCCCTTCCTGAGGTGATTCATGCGCTGGACTCCTAGCGGCGTAAGCGGCGACATCGAAGATCGTCGCGATAGCAGTGGCGGCGGAGGTTTCGGATTCGGCGGCGGAGGCGTTCCATTCGGCATCGGCGGCCTTTTGGTCCTGCTCGTTCTCAGCTTCATCTTCAAGCGCGATTTGATCTCACCCTTTCTCAATTCCGGCTCACCCGGTGGCGCCGCCACCATTAGCCGCCCCGAAGATCCCGCGCGCAAAGCGGCCGAATCGCGCGAAGTCCAGTTCGTGTCCTTCGTCCTCGACGATGCCCAAGCCGATTGGGACAAGCTGATCCCCAACTACCGCCACGCCAAGCTCGTCCTCTTCCGCGATCAAACCAACTCGCCCTGCGGCCAGGCCGGCACCGCCACCGGTCCCTTCTACTGCCCCGGCGACGAAAAGGTCTACCTCGACCTCGGCTTCTTCGACGAACTCCGCAGCCGCTTCGGCGCCTCCGGCGAATTCGCGCAGGCCTACGTCATCGCCCACGAAATCGGCCACCACGTGCAAAAAATCCTCGGCATCGAACGCACCGTCCGCGCCGAACAGCAACGCAATCCGGGCGCCGCCAATCAACTCTCCGTGCTCCTCGAACTGCAAGCCGATTGCCTCGCCGGCGTCTGGGGCAACTCCACCGAGCAGCGCAACCTGATCGACCAGAGCGACGTCACCTCCGCGCTGAATGCCGCAGCCGCCGTCGGCGACGACCGTCTCCAAAAACAGGCCACCGGCCGCGTGATGCCCGACAAATTCACCCACGGTACCTCCGCCCAGCGCGCGCAATGGTTCAAGACGGGCCTCACCTCCGGCAGCATCAAGTCCTGCAACACATTTTCATCCGGCCCGTAAGAGACGAAAACTCGAAAGCGCCGTCTAATTCCAGCAGTCTTGTTCCACCGCCCAGGTGAATCGTCCACTATGAATGGTTCCGGCCCTCGATGAACGCACTGATTCGCGACATTCGCTACGCGCTTCGAGCCCTCGCCAAAAATCCCGGCTTCGCCATCGCCGCAATCCTCTCTCTCTCCATCGGCATCGGCGCGAATACTTCCATCTTTAGCATCACCAGCGCTCTTCTCCTCCGCCCGCTTCCCTATAAAGACCCCGGCCGCCTCGTCATCCTCTGGAACACCTCGCCCGGCCTCGGCATCACCCAGGATTGGTTTTCCACCGCGCAATATTTCGACATCAAGAACAACCACTCCGGCTTCGAAGATGCCGCCATCGCCTACGGCACCAACGACAACCTCACCGGCAATGGCGATCCCGAACGCATCGGCACCATCCGCGTCTCTTCGAATCTTCTCCCGATGCTCGGCTATCGCGCCGCAATGGGCCGCCTGTTTCTCCCCGACGAAGATCTCGCCGGCCATAATCCCACCGCGATTCTCAGCTACGGCACCTGGACTCGCCGCTTTGGCTCCGACCCGCAAATCCTCGGCAAAAAAATCGCCATCAACGGCACGCCGCGCGAAGTGGTCGGCATCCTCCCGAAATCCTTCTCCCTGCCGCGCGAAGTGATGCCCACCCTCTATGGCGCTGAAAATCAGGCCGAAATTCTCCTGCCTTTTCCCATGAAGCCGGATGCCGCGCAGAATCGCGACCACGAAGACTACAACATCATCGGCAAGCTCAGGCCCGGCGTCAGCGCCGCCCAAGCCCAAGCCGAAATGAACACGCTCACCGCCCGACTCCGCCAGGATCATCCCAAGGAATATCCGCCCAACGGCGGCCTCACCTTCGCAATCGTCCCGCTCCAGGATCAAGTCGTTGGCGACGCCCGCCGCACCTTGATCATTTTGCTCGGCGCCGTCGCTTTCGTCCTCTTGATCGCCTGCGCCAACGTCGCCAATCTCCTGCTCTCCCGCGCCGTCGCTCGCCGCAAAGAAATCGCCGTGCGCACGGCCTTGGGCGCCAGCGCCCGCCGCATCATTCGCCAGTTGCTCACGGAAAGCATCCTGCTCGCGCTTTGCGGAGGCGCGCTCGGAATCGTCTTCGCGATTCTCAGTGTCCACTGGATTCACGTGCTCGGTCCGAAAAGCGTTCCGCGTCTCACCGACATCGGCGTCGACCGCACAGCCCTGCTCTTCACCTTGTCGCTTTCCGTTGTATCCGGAATTCTTTTCGGCCTCGCTCCGGCCCTGCGCATCGCGCGCCTCGATATGCACGCCGCCTTGAGTGACGGCACGCGCGGCTCCGCCGGCACAGGCGCCGTCTGGGGACGCGGCAATAATCTTCGCCGCCTCTTCGTCGTATCCGAACTCGCGCTCTCGGTCGTCCTGCTCATCGGCGCTGGTCTGCTAATTCGCAGTTTCGCCAGCCTCGAAAACGTCGCGCCCGGATTCAATCCCCGCGGCGTCCTCACGCTTGAGCTCACCACCAGCGGCCTGCGTTACAAGGACCGCGCCACCGTCCTCGCCACCTACCGCCAGCTGAATGTACGCCTCGAGCGCATTCCCGGAGTCTCCGCCGCCGGCGCAGTCACCTCGCTTCCGCTCAGCGAAATGTTTGCCTGGGGTCCCATCACCATCGAAGGACGCACGCCGCCTCCCGGCGAAAATTTCATCAACGCCGATGAGCGCATCGTCAGCGGCCACTATTTCGACGCCATGCAGATTCCGCTGCGCCAGGGGCGCTTCTTCAACGACCTCGACACGCCGGATACTCAAAAAGTAGCCATCATCGACGAATATTTTGCCCAGCAGTATTGGCCGCGCGAAGATCCTCTTGGTAAACGTATTCGTTCCGGCGGTCTCGATTCCAAAGAGCCCTGGATCACCATCGTCGGCGTCGTGGGCCGGGTGAAACAGGACGCGCTCGATTCAGATCCGCGCATCGCTTTCTATTTTCCGCATTCGCAGTACACCACGCAGGCCATGAACGTCGTCTTGCGCAGCAATGTCGCGCCCGCTGCGCTCACCTCCGCCATAAAAAAAGAAATTCACGAGCTGGACCCTGATCTCCCGCTCTACAACGTGCGCACCATGGACGACCGCGTCCAGGAATCCCTGGCGCGCCGCCGTTTCTCCATGGTGATGTTGGCGCTTTTTGCCGCTCTCGCCCTTGCTCTCGCCACAATCGGCATCTACGGTGTGATGGCTTACATGGTGAATCAGGGGACGCGCGAAATCGGAATCCGCCTCGCGCTAGGCGCCACGCAGAAAAATATTCTCCATCTCATCGTGCGCCAGGGAATGATTCTCGCCCTGACGGGCGTGGCAATAGGTCTTGCCGGCGCTTTCGCGCTCACTCGCCTGATGCGCAGCCTGCTTTTTGGCGTGCGTTCAACTGACCCGCCCACCTTCGTGGGAATCGCCGCCCTGCTCAGCCTGATTGCGCTGCTCGCCAGCTACATCCCGGCCCGCCGCGCCGCCCGCATCGACCCGATGGTCTCCCTGCGCTGCGAATAACCGGCGAGTCGATCGTCCGCCGGCCTCTCGCTGCAGGATTAGAATCCCGCTTTCGCCTGATCACCGTGGGATCAGAATACGTATTCGCGTCCATCACATGGCACCAGTGGCACCACACCGCTTCCAGATCGAGCAGCACAAAGCGCTTCTCGCGCTTCGCATCCGCGAACGCATCCGACCACGGCCGCCATTTTAGTTGCTGGGAATGAACTGCGTCGTGCTGCGAGGATTCGCGCTTCACCTGCGATCCTCCCGTTTGACCGAACACGGAATGCGCGGCAAACGCTAGGAATAAACAGGTTCTAAGAATGGTTTTCATAGCCTCTGCCACTGGTACGCAAATCCGCCCCAATCGGATTCAGGCGCAGTGCGCCTGCTCACTCGTTGACAGTCGGCCCTGCACCAACGTAGCCTCAAGACAATCGGCAAATATATGAAAAAAGATTCGCACAAATCGATTCGCAGCCGCTCCGAACGGACCTTCGCTGGATTGCCGCTCATTGACGTCGCCCTCGGGCCACATCACGGCGAGCCCCACGGCAAAGCGCGCGGCATCATCGCCATTGGTGACGAAGCACGGGGATGGCTTGCGCTAGGCGGCTCCGCTCGCGGATACATCGCCCTCGGCGGTAACGCTCGCGGCATCCTCGCTCTCGGCGGCAAAGCAATGGGAGTTGTCGCACTAGGCGGAATCTCGCTGGGTTTGATCGCAATGGGCGGCCTGGCGCTGGGCGCAATCGCCATGGGCGGCCTCGCTGCAGGCGGAATTGCCGTCGGAGGCCTCTCAGCCGGCGCCTTGTCCGTCGATGGCCGCGAACGCAGGAAGAACTCTTAATCCCTCGCCGCGACAGCGGCCTGTTTGGAGTGCGGCGGCTCGTCGCCGCTTTCATAGCCCTGGCTTGCCGGGACGGTTTAGATTCAGTTACAGCATCGCCGCAACCCCCTGCGTCACACCACATTCACCAAAGCGAAGCTGAATCGGTCGATGAAGTCGCAAGATATTTCAGCCTGCCTCTTGCGGCGAAGTTACCGCCTCGGCTCGCGGCGCGTCTAATCTAAATGAGCAGGAGGGTGGAATTAGTTGGAAGCAGGACGTACTTGGCGAGAAGGTAGGGCGGCCCGCCAGGGTCGCGACCGTAGATTGAAACGCCGCGCAAGTGGCTGTAAATCAATAACTTGCGAATTTATAATCGGCAGGAAAACGGGGGGTAGCTGATCTCGTTCCCCGGCTCAAACGGAAAAATTTGGCGGGCTAACTGAAAAGAGCAGGCTGGCGCCGCGGCTCATCGAAGCCGAAATGCTTGTACGCCAGCGCCGTTGCCACGCGGCCGCGCGGCGTACGGTCAAGCAGCCCCAGCTGCATCAGGTAGGGCTCGTAGATTTCTTCGATGGCGTCTTCTTCCTCGCTGAGCGAGGCGGCGATTGTATTCAGGCCCACCGGGCCGCCTGAATATTTTTGAATGATGGTGAGCATCAAATTGCGATCGACTTCGTCGAGGCCGTGCTCGTCGACGCCGAGCATGGCGAGCGCATCGCGCGCCACGCCCAGGGTGATGTGGCCCTTGGCGCGCACTTCGGCAAAATCGCGGACGCGGCGGAGCAGGCGGTTTGCGACGCGCGGGGTGCCGCGGCTGCGGCGCGCGATCTCCCCCGCGCCTTCGCGGTCCATGGTGATGCCGAGAATTTTTGCGGAGCGCTCTACGATGCGCTGCAAATCCTCCGGCGAATAAAATTCCAGGCGATGGACAATGCCGAAGCGCGAGCGCAGCGGCGCCATAATCAAGCCCGCGCGCGTGGTGGCCCCGATCAGCGTGAAGCGGTTCAGCTGGTAGGGATGAACGCGCGCCCCGGGGCCCTGGCCGATGATCAGGTCAATGCGGAAATCCTCCATCGCGGGATAAAGGATTTCTTCGAGCGCCGGTTGCAGCCGGTGAATTTCGTCGAGAAAGAAAAAATCGCGCGCGTCAAGCGATGTGAGGACGGCGGTGAGGTCGCCTTTTTTTTCCAGCAGCGGGCCCGAGCTGATTTTGATGGCGGAGCCCATTTCGTTGGCGAGGATTTGCGCGAGAGTGGTCTTGCCGAGCCCCGGCGGGCCGTAGAGCAGGACGTGATCGAGCGCCTCGCCCCGGTTGCGGGCGGCGTCGACGGCGATTTTCAGATTTTCTTTTACGCGCGACTGGCCGATGAAGTCTTCGATTTTCTGCGGGCGCACCGTTGCGTCAAGTCGCACGTCTTCTTCGAAGGCTCTGCCGGAAATGATCCGGTTGCGGTCGCCGGTCATTCGTCGCGGCCTGCGCGGGCGGATTTTTGCATCGCGGAGCTGCCGAGAATCTGCAGCGAGGAACGAAGCAGTTTCTCGAAGTCGTTGCCGGCGGCTGCGCGAGATTTTTCAACGGCGCGCTCGACCGAATTCGCATCGTAACCAAGATTCATCAGCGCGGAGGCCACGTCGTCCTCGAGTTGAGAGCGCGTGCTGGGCTTGCCAGCTTCCGGAACATCAATCACGACGAGCCTGTCACGCAACTCGACGACGATTCGCTCGGCCGTCTTGCGGCCGACGCCGGGAATTTTCACGAGCTGCGCGAGATCGCTCTTGCGGATTGCGGGCACCAGCTCTTCGATGCTCATCCCGGACAGAATCTTTAACGCCAGCGAAGGACCCACGCCGGAAGCGGAAATCAGCAGCTCAAAACACTGTTTTTCACGTGCCGTAGCAAAGCCGTAGAGCGTGATCTGGTCCTCGCGCACGTGCGTGTGTATCAAGAGGTTCGTTTCGGCGTGCAGGGCGGCGAGGCTCGCGAACGTGGAGAGCGGGATCTGAACTTGATAGCCCACGCCATTCACGTCCAGGAGAATCTGATTGGGGCGTTTGTCAATGAGCTTGCCGCGAAGCGAACCGATCATGTCGAGCGATTATTCCTGAGCGTCGCCGGGGTGTCAAATGCGGGCGCCGCAGGCCCACAAAATGCGCGTGCACCAAAAAGGTGCACTCACACTACAAGTAGAAAATCCGAATCGATGAATTTGTTAATTTGTGATTGCGGTGGAACTAATCGCCGGGGCGCAGCGTATTCAAGAAGAGCGCTGCGAAAACAGCATGCCGCTGCGTTCGGCATTCTCCGAAAATTCGGAGAATGTTGCGTTTTTACTCATTTTTGTCGCCGGTCGAGCAAGCTGTTCACTTTCGCACGCACGGTGTCCGTATGCGGAGCGATTTCGTTATAACGATTGCTGCAAGGCTTTTTTTATGAATCTTTTGAAATGGCGCTCCCAGTGCAGAAGCCATTGCGTCTAAGAGTTTGCAAGGGGCGAGTGAGAACAAGGAGAAACAAAATGGAACATCGTCGAACGAATTTTGTGGTGACAATACTGGCGGCGCTGGCTCTGGTGATTCCAATCGCAGCTCGCGCCGACGATTCAAAGACAGTCAAGCCGGTTTCCCGCGTCGCTGTCGATCTGCATAGCGCAGCTACTCTGGCCGGAAAAGATCTCAAGCCCGGGACGTATCAGGTCTCTGCCGACGGGTCGAAGATGACGGTCTCTCGCGACGGAAAAGTGGTGGCGGAAGCTCCGATCGAGTGGAAAGACGGGCAGAGCAAAGCCTCCTACACATCCGTTGTGACTGACGGTAACCAGATCACCGAGGTGCATTTTGACGGCAAGGCGAAATACATTTCGGTTACGGGGGGCACCATAGCAGGGAAGTAATGAACTGGAGCAGGCTGGATTTTCGTGGTGGTCGCGGAATGGGCAGCGTTCGATGCAGCGAGCGCTGCCTTTTTTTCGGTGGACGAGATGAAGCGACGCACGTGAATCCGGTTTGCTGAACGTTGGAGGGGCAAACGATGTGTTGCGGCAGGAGGCAGACCTGCGCTGAGGTATACGCCACGGCGAATGGATTGGGCGGTGGTGTGGGCTGCGCGGGCGGGTCTGAGACCGCCCCTATTGTTACCTTGCGTTTTCGATTAGCGTGACTTCATCGATTACGCCGATTACAGCAGTGTCGATGGGGGAGTTGGGGCGGCCGACGGCGGTCATCGCGGAGAAGCCTTCGGCGGAAAGCAGGACGCGCTCTCCGATTCCGGCCTCCACGGCATCGAGCGCGAGAACGGCTTCGCCGCGGTCGGAGCCGTCGAGATTGAGCGGCTGCACGAGAAGGATTTTGCGGGCTTGGTGCGACGGATCTTTTTGAGTGGCGACAATGTCGCCGACGACGCGCGCGATCAGCATTCAGGGATTCCCGGATTTGGCGGCGTTGATTTCGTCGACGATGCCGACGATGGTTGCGTCAGTGGGCGGCTCGACGGGAAGAAACGGAAAGCTGGCTTCCTTGCCCCGGCACCAATAGACGGTTTCACCTGCTCCAGCACCCACGGAATCGAGCGCGACGATCGCTTTACCCTTGTCGCGGCCGTGACGGTCGATGGGCTGCACGATGAGAAGGCGCTGGCCATTGAGCGTAACGTTCTTCATGGTGGCAACGACTTTGCCGATGACGCGGCCGAGGATCATTGATGCGGATCCTGCGCTGCACTCAGGATGGCGATGATTGGTTGCATCGTCATTTTTTTCGGGCGGCGAGTTCGGATTCGTGATGAGAGTCGAGGTGGATGGAGTCGACGATGCCGATGATGGCGGCGTCGACGGGGCGGTCTTTGCATTCGGCGGCCATGCGGGCGGAGCTGCCGGAGACGACTAGGACGGTTTCGCGGAAACCGGCGTCAACGGTATCGACGGCAATCAAATAGCCGGATTCGTCGGCGCCCTCGGGATTGACGGGTTTTACGATGAGCAACTTCTTGCCTTCGAGGCGCGGGTCTTTGCGAGTGGAAACGACAGTGCCGACGATGCGAGCGAGGAGCATAGTTTCTGAGATCGGTAACGTCTGTGAATCCGAATCCGATAGCGGCGAAGATGATTCTGCGCTTGTGCGCCGAGCCTGGGCGCTTTGCCGTTCGCGACGGCTACTTTGCGGCTGCCATCGGGGTCTTGCCGATGGGCAACACGTCTTCGAGCGATTGATGTGGCCGCGGGATGACGTGGACGGCGATCAATTCGCCCACACGGCGCGCGGCGGCAGCGCCGGCATCGGTGGCCGCTTTCACGGCAGCCACATCGCCGCGGACCATCGCAGTGACGTAGCCAGAACCGATCTTCTCCCAGCCGACGAGCGTGACTTTGGCTGCTTTGACCATGGCGTCTGAGGCCTCGATCATGGCGACCATGCCGCGCGTTTCGATCATACCGAGTGCTTCGCCCATTCTGGTTCCTCCGGCTTGTGGACGTTACTTCAGGGGCTAAAGCCCCTTCAAGCTTGCGTGCGTTGCGCCGCGGCTGAAGCCGGGGCCTACAAAGCTCGCCGAAAGGTCAAACACAAACGCTTGCTGCACGCGACGGCACGGCTGAAGCCGTGCCCTGACGAAAAGCCCAAGGACTTTGCGCTAACGGCGCGACCGCTCTTTCTGTGCTTCATCTACGAGCGCTTCGAGTTCGCGACGCGTCAGGGTGATGCGCTCGGAATCGGCGCCGTCTGCCGTGACTGGACAGTCGGGGCCGATGGACGAAGCTGTTTGAACGCCGTAACGGGCGCGAGCCGCGAGCAATTTTTCCACATCTCCGCTGGAAAGCAAGACTTGTTTGCCGATTAATTCGGTGACGAGGGAGACGCGGGCGAAATGTTCGGTGGTCTCCATGCGGAAAAATGCGTTGAGCAGATCCTGGCCGTAGCAGACCACGCCGTGATTGGCCATCAGGATGGCTTCGTAGCTCTGGACGAGAGGCTCGAGCGCTTCGGTGAGTTCGCTGGTGCCGGGAGTGCCGTAGCGAGCGACCGGAATGCAGCCGAGGGAGAGCACGAGTTCGCAGAGGATTGCTTTGTTGAGGGGAACGCCCGCAGCGGCGTAACCAGTAGCGGCGGGCGGATGCGCGTGGCAGACGGCATTGATGTCCGGGCGGCGGCTGTAAATCAGGAGATGCATGCCGAGCTCGGAGCTGGCGTTGCGACGGCCGCTCAGTTTGCGGCCATACAGATCGGTGATGACGAGATCGTCTGGCGTCATCATGCCTTTGCTGATGCCGGTGGGCGAAGTGAGAATCCGGCGGGGGTCGAGGCGAAGCGAGATGTTGCCGTCGGTGGAGGCGACGTAACCCCGGTCGTGAATCCAGCGGCCGACGGCACAGATGTCGCGGCGGTGTTCGTCCTCGGTTTTTAAAGCGCCCGGCGAAATGGCTTCCGGATACAGAAATGCCTCCCAATACGAGATCGCTGGGGCGCGCAGCTGAAATCCGCCAGGCACCCTCGACGGATGCCTTCAGGATCGCAGGCTGCCTACGAGATCACGCGTAAATACCGCGCAATTTCAGGGCGCGAGCCACACGATCAATCGCCACTATGTATGCTGCGATACGATTATTCACCCCGTGAGTTTCGGCGTAAAGAACAACTTGATCGAAACTTTGTTCCATCACGTCCTGTAGGCGTTCATTTACTTCGCTTTCGCGCCAGAAAAAGCCCTGGCGATCTTGCACCCACTCGAAGTAGCTGACGGTGACGCCGCCCGCGTTGCCGAGAATATCGGGGATGATAAAGATCCCTTTCTTCTCGATGATCGGATCGGCATACGACGTGGTGGGGCCATTGGCGCCCTCGCAGAGTATCTTGCAATCCACGCGGTGAGCGTTTTTCGTGGTGATCTGATTTTCCGTGGCAGCGGGAACCAGAATTTCGCAGGGGTGGAAAAGGACTTCCTGCGCGCTCATTTTTTCGCCGCCAGCGGGGAAATCGGGAAGCGGTTTGCGCTGGCCGTACACCCATTCGATCAACTTGGGGATGTCGAAGCCGCCTTCGTTGTAGAGACCGCCATGAATATCCGCAACGCCGATAATTTTGTAGCCGGCTTTGTGCATCAGATCCGCGGCCTGCGATCCCACATTGCCAAAGCCCTGAATGATGACGCGAGCGCCGCGGCGCTGCATTCCGAGCTTTTGAACGGCTTTATCGCAGCAGATCATCAAGCCGCGGCCCGTGGCTTCGGTGCGGCCTTGCGAGCCGCCGAGTTCGAGGGGTTTGCCGGTGACGACGGCGGTGGTGGCCTGGCGGCTGTGCATCGCGTAGGTGTCCATCACCCAGGCCATGGTTTGCGCGTTGGTGCCGATGTCGGGCGCGGGGACGTCGCGCTCGGGGCCAAACCATTCGCTCAGCTCGGCGGTGTAGCGGCGAGTGATGCGCTCGATCTCGTTCTTGGAGAGCTTGTTCGGGTCGCAGATCACGCCGCCTTTGGCGCCACCGAAGGGAATATTGACGACGGCGCACTTCCACGTCATCCAGGCGGCGAGGGCGCGGACTTCGTCGAGCGAGACGTCTGGAGCGAAGCGGATACCACCCTTCCCTGGGCCGCGGATCGTGGAATGCAGCACGCGATAGCCGGTGAAGACTTCGAGTTTTCCGTTATCGAGCGGAACGGGAATGTAAACCGTGATTTCCTTGCTGGGGTACTTCAGATAGCGGTAAAGGCCATCCTCTAAATTCAGCTTATGCGCGGCGATTTCAAAGCGCGCTTCCGCAGACTGATAAACGTTTAATTCATCCCGCGCAGCCGCAGACATGCAACCTCCTGGAGGGATCTGACGAGCATGAGTGAAACCTTCGGAATTCGTTGTTATAGGCAGTCACAAAATTGCGCCAACTTGGCTTATGAAGAGCGGGGGCAAGTATACGAACAGGCGGAACGCGGCGCAAGAAAGGCTTTCTTGAAAATGGTCTGCAGACTGACACAAAACGATACAGTAATCAGTTGTGGGAGTGCTGCGTGGCGAATTCGCGCAGAAGAAGTTCGGCGAGGCGGCTGGTATCGTGGCGGATCTTGCCGCGCTGCCGCAAGAGATCGGAGGTGATATAGGGCAAGCTCATGCGCTTGAGTTCACTGAGCGAAGGCTTCACGATCTCGGCGCCCTGGGCGCGATAGCGGCGCAGCATTTGCGGAGAGGCGGGCGTGCGATTGATCACCGCGGAGTGGAAGATGGGAATACGGGTGTGTTCGTAAATGGCGCGGACGTGATCGGCGACGGAGTAGTGTTCGGTCTCGCCGGGTTGGGTCATGAGATTGGTAATGTAGACGCATTTCCCGCTGGAGCGGGAAATTGCTTTGGTGACGCCCTCGACGAGCAGATTAGGAATGATGCTGGTGTAGAGAGAGCCGGGGCCGACGAGAATCAGGTCTGCATCGTGAAGCGCGGTAAGCACCTCGGCCAGCGGGCGAACGCGACGCGGGACGAGTTGGATGCGGCGAATTCGCTTCTTGGAGCTCGAAATTCTTGTTTCGCCGGCTACGATGGAACCATCTTCGAGTTCGGCTTCGAGAGTGACGTTCTCGGTGGTGGAAGGAAAGATGCGTCCACGAATGGCCAGCACGCGCGAGGAAACATGGACGGCTTCCGGGAAATCGCCGGTGATATTCGTGAGCGCGGTGAGAAACAGATTGCCGAAGCTGTGGCCGGCGAGGCCTCGGCCCGCGGAAAAACGATATTGAAACAATTTGCCGAGGAGATCCTCGTCCTTCGAAAGCGCCACCATGCAATTGCGGATATCACCGGGCGGAAGGACTCGATAGTCGCGGCGGAGTCGGCCGGAGCTGCCGCCGTCGTCGGTGACGGTGACGACTGCGGCGAGATCGGAGATGGGGCGTTGAATCCCGCGTTTGGGGTCGCCGACGTGTTGCTTGAGGGCGCGAAGAACGGTGGAGAGTCCAGTGCCGCCGCCGAGTGCCACGATGCGAACTGGACGGATGCGAGCGTGCAAACTGTTTTTCACGGAGGAAAATCGAGGCTAGGCGCTCGAACCGTCTCGCTCGGGGTAGAGCAATTCCGTGAAGCGAGGATCTTCCTGCAGGAATGCGAAGTCCTCATCGTTACGGGCGTGATAGCGATTCTCGGGGCGGAGTTGGATTGCGATTTTCAGATTTTGCATGGCTGAATCGGCTTCGCCGGTGAGGCAATCGAGTGCGGCCATCGCATATACGATGTGGTCGGCTTTGGGAGCGGATTTGCGGGCGCGATCGAGGTGTTCGCGCGCCTCGTCCCAGCGGCCGAGATTCATGAGCGCAACGCCCTGTGTGTAATGTTCTTCGGCGGATTTGGCGGCCGGAGCGGGCAGGCGAGAGATGCGCTGTTCGCAGATGCGGACATGGACTTGTGCGCGATCGCGAAGTTCTTTGCTGGGGCCTTCCAAGGCGCGCTCGAGGGACTGCTTAGCGCGCTGAAACTTCTGTTGTTGAAAGTACTTAAGCGCCTGTTCGTAGAATTTGAGCTGAGCCAGCTTGGCAGCGGCGTCCGGGTCCGGGGGCATCAGTTTTGCCTTGGCGCCCGTCTTTAAGCTATTTGTTTTCAGCATCTTCTGTCTGCCGCGCGGCGACCGAGAAGTGCGGGCTGCACGATGCTTCACGTGGTGGCTCCGATTACTGTCGAGGAAACATAGCAAAGTCGAGCACTTGCGTCAATGCAGGGCTCAACGTAGTTGGCCAGAGGATTTTGGCGAATTGGACACAGAATGTCAGTTCGGGGCTGAATTCCTGCTAACTGGCAGTGCGGTGGAGAGTTGTCAATTGCGCAGCATGGGGTGGCGGTCGCGTTGGCGTGGGTGCGAGCCTGTGCTATAAGTAACCCCGGCTGCAAAACCGAGGAATTGTGCCGTTTATTAATTTTCCAGCGCGCGAAATTAACTGCAAGCTTGTCTACTATGGTCCCGGCCTCGGCGGGAAGACTGCGAACCTGCAGTGGATCTACGAACACACGGGGTCGAATCAAAAGGGAAAGATGGTTTCGCTCGCGACGGAGACGGATCGCACACTTTTCTTCGATTTTCTTCCGCTGGATCTGGGGACTGTGCGCGGATTCCGGACGCGCTTTCATTTGTATACCGTTCCGGGGCAGGTGTTTTACGAGGCGAGCCGACGGCTGATTTTGAAGGGCGCGGATGGAGTGGTGTTCGTGGCGGATTCGCAGGAAGAGCGGCTGGACGCGAACCTCGAAACACTGGACAATCTGCGCGAACACCTGAAGGATCACAATCTGAATTTCGATACGATTCCTTATGTGCTACAGCTGAACAAGCGCGATCTGCCCAACGCTTTGCCTGTGGATGAATTGCAGAAGCAGCTCAGCGTGAAGGGTGAGCCTTCGATGGAGGCTGTGGCGGTTACGGGGCAGGGAGTGTTCGATACACTGAAGGAAGTGGCGAAGTTGGTGCTTGCGAATCTGAAGAAGAACGCGTAACTGTGATTGCGTAAACCTGAAGGTAACCTCTATTGGGGTTAACACTTCTACTGCTGTTCCATCCGCTGATGTTGCAGGCTTGAACGTCCAAGTCTGAACCGCCTCGATGGCCTTTTCAGTCAACTGGTAGAATACCGGGTTTTGAATGTCTATTTCGCGCGCCCGTCCATCCACCCCAATCACAACGAGCAGCAACACTGATCCCTCGACGTGGTGTTCAACGGCTGCTTGAGAAAATTGGGGATTCGGGCAGTGCAGGCAAACGGGCATATTCTCCTTGCGGGCCGACGCCTGGGGGTTGTTAAGGTCTCTTCTTTTAGCCACAGGGATGGCCATGCGGCTTTCATTGCGTCGGAGATCGGGGCCGGTACGGAGAACGTGGCGATTGATTTGCCATCTTTTGATGGCGACGGCACCAATCTTGATTTCGAGAGTATCCCCGTCGACTGATATCTTCCCGAGAATAAACGCGTCCACTTCAATTGTGTCGCTAACCACCACGCAATTTCTGTATTACGAACTATACTTGCCACGACACGGTTGGTTTCGATGAGTTTCTTCACATCAGCGCGGTTCACGACTGTGAAGTTCGAAGAGCTGTTCTGCAACGTCGTACTGAATTTATCGGCTAGATCCTGGCCGAGCGCGTTTAAATCGTCCTCAGATCCAATAAAATCAAAAACCAAAACAATGCGACCTTTGGCTTTTTGAAGCCTCGGCCATTTGAGTGCCAAGACCTTGCGCTCCAGCCTGCCGGGAAACCGCGAGCACCAAAAACAGAAATAAGACCGCAGGCGGGAATGACCTCTTACTCGCACAAATCGGCTTTCATAGTTTGATCAGTTGCGAGGGA
>Ga0126381_100003160_pt1 | contig 17982 bp, 9 predicted proteins | sample PanSoiMetPlot_28_FD_96465 | JGI IMG/M metagenome (GOLD analysis project Ga0126381, IMG submission 96465) | Tropical forest soil microbial communities from Panama - MetaG Plot_28 | ecosystem: Environmental > Terrestrial > Soil > Tropical forest > Bulk soil | place: Panama | collected 2016-02-17 | reverse complement strand
GATTGATCAGCAGACCTGCATCAAGTTGGGGCTGACTTATCGTCAGCGCGAACTGGTCACCCTGCTTGCCAAGGGGCTGACGAACAAAGAGATCGCCTTGGCACTGCATCTTTCTAAATTCACGGTCAAGAACCACATCTACCGTATTATGAGATTGGTTGACGTGGGAAGCCGGCACGAAGCCGTTGATATCATCCGAGCTGGCGGATTCCTCCCCGACTAAGATCTCCAGCGCAGCGTCACCGGTCCGTCCATCGGGTGCACCATCTCGGCGCCGGTCCGCCGTGACTCCAGCAAATTCGCTTTCAACGCGAAATACCACTTCGCCGGACGGTCCGCATCATCAATCAGCATCAGCCGCGGATCGTGCCGCAACCCTTGCGCCTGCTGAATCATCGTCTGCTGATCCTGCTTCAAAAACGCCTTTGCGAATGCGCGAAATACTGCGACCGGCAACGGCACATTCCAAGCCGCCACAAAATCGATACGGCTCAAATCTCGCCGCACCGGCGTCACCGTCGTTAAGCTAGAGAACCACAGCTTCCCACTGCGGATCTCTTCCGTACGCATGTTCGGCAGCGTGAAATCGATGGTCGTGGTCACCGCCGCGCCGGTCATCTTCTTCAGCAACTGGTAGGGCGCGCTGTTGGTGCTCGGCGAGTGCGTGCTCATTCTGAATCCATACGGAATCGGCTCAAACTGTTTCGCTTTTTCGTGGATGCTCTTCTTGCTTCGCCAGAACCAAGATTGATGTACAAACGGCCCATGCGCCGGATCCATCAGTCCGATGATTCCGTGATCGATGTGCGAAGGCAGATCGCAAGCCAGATGCGTCTTCTTGTACCGTTCGCTGAACGTCGCCAACCGCGGCGCCGGCGATTCTACTTCGGTCACTCGCGCTCCTGGCGCGGACATGTACACCCAAAGGTAGCCGTCGTGCTCCTCGCACGGATAGTGCCCTGCAAAAATCCGTTCCACCTTTAATTTGTCCTGGCTGGTCAGCGACGGAATCTCCACGCACTGTCCGCTGCATCCGTCAAACTTCCACCCGTGGTAGCTACATTCCAGATTCTTCCCATCGAATCGCCCATAGGAAAGCGGGATTCCGCGGTGCGGACAGGAATTGCGCATCGCAAACGCGGCGCCCTTATCGGTCCGGCCCAGCACCAACGGCACTTCCAACAGCATCGCTGTCACCAGCTGGCGTCCGTGAATTTCGGAACTGCGTAGCGCGGGATACCAAAAATCCCACAAAAATCCCGCCTCAGCGCCGCGCTCCGATGTTCGAATCGCACCGCTTGCCTCGCCCGAGGCGTCTTCCGCCGCTGGTGTTCGAGCTGAATCGATCATTCTGCCTAACTTTCCGCACCTTTCACGGTGATACCCTTTGTGTTTACCGCTGATCCGCCGCTTTTCGACCTTTCCTGCTCATTCCTCTCTTTTCACACTAAGTCCTTTGTCTGCCACTCTTGGCGCCCCGGGGTGGCCCCTGCCGCCATTCCCCGAAATGGAACGGCGGCCATCGCCTTTTCGCCGCCTTACCGGCTCATCTTACAGCAATTCCTAGTAACCAACGTTTGCCGTACCCTTGCCGTGCCTGCTATCATATTCGGAGTCGCCATGAAGTTCTCTTTCTTCTATTAGCTGACCGGCACCTTCTCCCTCACGGGAGCCGCGCGTTTTCCATCTCTCGCTTTACTCGCTTGCACTCCATCCGCCACACCATGCGGGATTTTCATTGCAACCGCTCGATAAACGCTGGAGCGAAAGGATTCTGGAAATGGCAACACTTACACTCTCTGAGAAACTCGATCAGCTTGGCAGCCGCTACGAAGAAATGACCCAGCAGCTTTCGACTGCTGAAGTCGTTTCCGATTCGGCGCGCTTTCAGAAACTTGCCAAGCAGCATTCCGAGCTCGCGGAAATAGTGAACAAGCACCGCGAATTCAAGCAAATCGAAAAAGATCTGGCCGGCACGCGTCAGATGGTTTTGGACGCGGATGATGTGGAAATGAAGCAGTTGGCGCACGAAGAAGAAAAGCACCTCCTCGAGCGCAAGGAAGTCGTTGAAAAAGAATTGAAATTATTGCTGCTGCCAAAAGATCCCAACGACGACAAAAACGTCATCGTCGAGATTCGCGCTGGCACCGGCGGCGACGAAGCCGCTCTGTTTGCGGCGGAGCTTTTCCGCATGTATTCGCGTTACGCGGAAACGCAAAACTGGAAAGTTGAAGTCCTGGAGAGCTCACCCTCATCGCTTGGCGGTTTGAAAGAAATCGTCGTCTCCATTGCCGGCAACAAGGTGTACTCGAAACTGAAATACGAAAGCGGCGTGCATCGCGTGCAACGCGTTCCCGCAACGGAAACCCAAGGCCGCATCCATACCTCCGCCGCAACGGTAGCGGTTCTCCCGGAAGCCGACGAAATCGACATCAAAATCGAAGCCAAGGATTTGCGCATCGATACCTTCTGCTCCTCGGGACCTGGCGGCCAGTCGGTGAACACCACCTATTCCGCGGTGCGCATCACGCACATTCCCAGCGGCCTGGTGGTTTCGCAGCAGGACGAAAAGTCGCAAATCAAAAACCGCGCCAAGGCCATGCGGGTTCTTCGCTCGCGTCTTTACGAAATGGAACTGGAAAAGCAGCAAGCGGCTCTCGGCGCCGAACGCCGCGGACAAATCAAGACCGGCGACCGTTCGGAAAAGATCCGTACCTATAATTTCCCGCAAAACCGCGTCACCGATCACCGCATCGGCTTAACGCTTCACCAGCTCACCGAGGTAATGGAAGGCAAACTCGCGCCGCTCGTCGACGGCCTCTCCGGCCACTACGAAGCCGAACGCCTGAAACAAGAGCTCGCCGAAGCCTGAAGGGGCCGGAGCTCTAGCTCCGACATGGCGATGAGTGCGGACGGGCTTCGGCCTGAGGAACTGAATTGGGTCTGGTCACAAGAGCAATGGACATCAGAAGCGCATTGAAATCTGGCATCGCGCGACTGCGAGCCGGAAACGTTCTGTCCGATACTCTGACAGCTGAGCTGTTGCTTCTTCACGCGACAGGCCGGACGCGAACATCGCTCTACTCTCATCCCGAAGACCAACTGAGCGAATGCGAATCCGAGAATTATTTTTCATTGGTCGAGCACCGCGCCGCGGGCGTTCCTACGCAACACCTCACCGGAAAGCAGGAATTCTGGAGCCTGGAATTTGAAGTCACGCCTGAGGTCTTGATCCCGCGCCCGGAAACCGAACACCTCGTCGAAGTCGCGCTGGATCGGCTCGCGCTGCGCGATCTTCGCGCTAAAGGCTCTCAAAATATGTCCGGGGAAGGGTTGCTCATCGCCGATATCGGCACCGGCTCCGGCTGCATCGCCTTGGCCCTGGCGAAAGAACTTCCCGCCGCGCGAATCTGCGCGCTGGACATTTCCCCCGCCGCGCTTGTCGTCGCGCAACGCAACGCCGGCCGGTTGAGCGCGGTTATTCGAAACCTCACTGAGCGCGTCACCTTCCTCGAATCCAATCTCCTACAGGCTGTTTCGTCCCGCTCACCACTCGCCGCGCACCATCCGCCGCTTCGCTTTGATTTGATCGCGTCAAATCCGCCATACATCAGCCGCCGCGAAGCTCCGTCGCTGGCACGCGAAGTCCGCGATCATGAACCTGCAGTGGCGCTGTTCGGCGGCGAAGAAGGCTACGAACTCTACGCCGACCTCATTGCGCAATCCGCCGCGCATCTTAAGTCCGGTGGCATTCTGGTTCTCGAGCTCGGTCACGATTCCCTTCCTGCCGTCCATCCGCTTTTGGAGTCGCCGGCTTGGGTGAATGCCAGCGTCAGCAACGACCTGGCAGGCATACCCCGGGTCATCGCGGCAGAAAAAACCTGACCGTCTGCGACCTGGTTGGTGTTTTATGTTCGCCTGTTGTTCGCCGCGAGGCGAAAGAGTAGGCTAATCGGCATGCCGGAGCTGGCACGATTTCGAGCCAAGCATGGTGGCGCAGAGTTCGCCACGCCGCCCGAAACCAATATTTTGCACGTGGACATGGACGCTTTTTTTGTTTCGGTGGAATTGCTGGAACGGCCGGAATTACGAGGGAAACCGGTGGTGGTTGGCGGAAGGCCGGACCAGCGCGGTGTGGTATCCGCGGCCAGTTACGAAGCGCGAAAATTCGGTATTCAGTCGGCGATGCCCTTGCGAACCGCGGCGAAACTTTGTCCGCACGCGATTTTCCTCGATGGACAGCATGCAAAATACGGCGACTGGAGCGATCGAGTTGCCGCCATCCTCGAAAACTTTTCACCAATTGTCGAAATGGTATCGATCGATGAAGCCTATCTCGATCTCGCGGGAACCGAACGGCTGCACGGCCCGCCGTTGGCCGCCGCAGACAGACTTTTGCGCAGCATTACCAAGTCCACGGGCCTTCCCTGCTCGGCGGGGCTTGCTTCCACGCGCCTGGTGGCGAAAGTGGCGAGCGATCAGGCCAAACCGCGCGGGCTGCTGTGGGTCGCCGCTGGCCGGGAAGCACGGTTCCTGGCGCCATTGCCAGTGCGAAAAATACCCGGCATTGGCGAAGTGACGGAACGCGCGCTGCGCGCGTTGGGAATTGAAACTGTGCAGCAGCTTGCCGATTACTCGCTGGAAAAACTGGAGCACATTTTCGGCCAGTGGGGAACGGCGCTTTATCGCAAGGCGCGCGGCGGAGATTCTTACGAATTCGTGTTGGATGCTGAGCCGAAATCCATTTCGCACAATCACACTTTTGGCGAGGACACGACCGACACAGCTGCGATGGAGTCTATGCTCAGCCATCTTTCGCAAAAAGCATGCAAGAGGCTGCGCGAGGCGGGACTTTCCGCGAAAACACTGACGCTCACTATTCGCTATGCGGGTTTCGATACCTATACGCGGGCGAGAACTTTGAGCGATGCCGTTCAATTTGACGCCGACGCCTTCCGTGTCTTTCTTGCGCTGTTACGCGAGCACCGCAACCCGCATCGCAAGGTGCGCTTGCTGGGCGTCGCCTTCGGCGGCCTGACCCGCGGCGACCAGCAGCTCGATCTGCTTGATCCGCAGCGCCGCAGCAAACTGGAAAAGCTGAGCCGGGCGGCGGATTCGCTGCGCGACCGGTTCGGTTTTGGGAAAGTGCAGTTCGGTGGTTCGCTCGAAAGTGAAAAGTCCACACGCGAGAACGAAAAGGGAGAAATACGCCGTCTTCCGCGAAACAACGATTAGCGGCGGCACTCCATTCCTTGGCAATTCTGGCAAATGAGCAAGACTGCTCTATACTTTCCTTATGCCCCCAAGCGCGCCACCTCCCGTCCAACCGTCAACCGGACGTAGAATCCCCGGCGACGGCCTGTGGGACCGCATCAGCGAAGGCAAGGAACTGGGCGACCTTTGGTCGCAGTTTTCGGCGGACGCGCAGGCCAGTTACGGCTTCTACGGCAGGGATCTGGACTGGAAGGCGATTAATGAAATCCCTTTCTGGAAACGTCCGATCCGGATAGCCAAGCAGATTTTCTGGGCATTGCTGATGAAGCTGACGCCAGCGAGGCGCATCTTCCTGTTTTTCGCGCTGTTTCTGTTAGTTGTTTCCGCTTTCAACAGCGACGTGAGATACGAATTGATCGCGGCACTGGGATTTCTATTTGTACTTTCCCTCGAGCTTGCGGATAAGGTGACCATGAAGCGCGATCTGGAAATCGCGCGGGAAATCCAAAGCTGGCTGGTGCCCTCGAGCGCGCCCAGAGTTCCGGGGGCGAACATTGCGTTTCGTACGCGACCTCAGAATTCGGTCGCGGGAGATTATTACGACGCGTTTTACCCGCAGGGCAGTCCCTTGCAAGGCGGAAAATTGTTTCTGGCGATTGCCGATGTGGCGGGGAAGAGCGTGCCAGCCGCTCTTTTGATGGCCACTTTCCAGGCCAGTTTGCACACCATTGCGCGAGTGGACGTGCCGCTCGAGGAGCTGGTGACACGAATCAATCGCTATGCCTGCGCACACAGCCTGGATGGCATGCGCTTTACGACGGCAGTGCTGGCGGAATACGATCCGGCGACGAGACGTCTCTCTTATGTGAACGCCGGACACAATGCTCCGGTAATTCGACGGCACAACACTGGGGCGAATTCCGGAATCGAGCGGCTGGAAGTTGGCGGCATGCCATTTGGAATTTCGCCCGAGGCTACCTACCAGACCGGGTACGTGGATTTGGCTTCGCAGGACGCTTTGATTCTCTTCACCGACGGTGTGGTAGAAGCCTTCAATCAACAGGGCCAAGAGTTCACAGACGGGCGCTGGGTTCTCGCGATTCGCAATCTGCCGGATTGGGACGCCGAACGGTCGCTCGAGTTTTTGCTACAACGTGTTGATGAGTTCGTAGGCGCGACGCGGCAATTTGACGATATTACCTGCCTGGTTCTGCGCTGCGAATAGCAGGCTTCTTTGATTCCCCTGGTAAGCGCATAATTTCCTGATGCGGGGACGCGAGCTGGCCAATTCCATTTGCGACGCGCTACAGGGCGCCGGATTCCAGGCGTTTTTGGTGGGCGGATGCGTGCGCGACATCCTGTTGCAGCGGGAACCTGCCGACTACGACGTAGCGACAAGCGCGCCCCCCGACCAGGTATTGCGGCTTTTCCCGGACAGCATCGCAGTGGGAAGAGAGTTCGGGGTGATTCTGGTTCCGCGCAACGAAGTGAAGGTGGAGGTTGCCACATTCCGCTCGGACATCGGATATACCGATGGCCGTCATCCGGATCGCGTGGTCTATGCAAATTCGCCGCAAGAGGATGTAGGGCGGCGCGACTTCACCATCAACGGGCTGGTGATGCGGCATGATACGGGCGAAATACTGGACTACGTGGATGGGCAGAAGGATTTGCGCGCCGGGATCATCCGAGCCATTGGCCAGCCGGGCCGGCGATTTTCCGAAGACAAGCTACGCATGCTGCGTGCCGTGCGTTTCGCGGCGCGGTTCGGCTACCAAATCGAACGGCAAACATTTAGAGCGATTCAGAAGCACGCTAGAGAGATCAGCCAGGTTTCGGCGGAGAGAGTCCGCGACGAGCTCAGCAAGCTGCTGACTGAGGGCTCGGCCAGAAGCGGATTTGAGCTGCTGGACCAGAGTTGGCTTCTGAGTATGGTGCTTCCGGAAATCGCCGCGATGCAGGGAATAGAGCAGCCGCCGCAGTATCATCCAGAAGGCGATGTCTGGAATCACACGATGTTGATGCTGGAGGGATTAGAAGCACAGTGCTCTGCAACTTTGGCCTGGGGCGTGCTGTTGCACGATGTTGGCAAGCCGGCGACGTTTCGTTCGGCGAAGGAAACAGGCGACCGGATTCGATTTGACGGGCACGTGGAAGTCGGGATGGCCATGGCGCGAGCCATCCTGGACCGGTTGCGATTTTCGAATGACGACACGGAGCAAATTCTTTCGCTTGTGGAACACCACATGAAGTTCAAAGATGTGGACGACATGCGGCCGGCCACTTTGAAGCGGTTTGTGCGGCTGCCGCATTTTGAAGAGCATCTGGCGCTGCACCGATTGGATTGCCTCTCGAGTCACCGGAATCTGGAGGCCTATTGGTTTGTCAGCAACTATATAAAGGAGACGCCGCCAGAGGTTGTCCGGCCGACAAGGCTGATCAGCGGGGAGGACATACTCGACCTTGGATATGCGCCAGGACCGGTTGTGGGGAGGATTCTCTCAGCAGTCGAGGAAGGCCAGCTAAACGGCGAGTTAGCGTCCAGGGAAGATGCTATCTCCTTTGTAAAGAGCAGATTCGGGGCAAGAGAATCGGCGAAGAGCCGAAAGAACTAAGAAGGCGCGTGTCATATAAGCATATGAAAGCAAGCGGCTTACATTGATTCTGAGATTTTAGCCCGGGATCATGGTAAAGTATTAGTGCCATGCACTAAGATTTTATGATTTAGAACACAGCATTATGCGACACCTTTTTGGTAGCGGTTGCATCTAAGCTGTCACAGGCGGATCTTACCCCGCCTCGGAACTGAGGACCCAATGGCTGAGAGAATTGCGATACCGAATCAGTTGCCGATCCTGCCGGTTCGCGACACGGTGCTGTTTCCCGGCGCGGTGCTGCCGCTGACGGTGGGCCGGGAAAGTTCGCTGGCACTGATTAATTCCCTGCAGGGAGAAGATAAGGTGTTGGGAGTGGTTGCCCAGCACGATCCGCGCGTGGAGGATCCGGCTGCCGCCGATCTGCACAAAGTGGGCACCTTCGCCAAGGTGCACAAGACCGTAAAGATGCCGAACGGCAATGTGGTGATTTTTCTGGAAGGGCTGCAACGGTTCCAGATCATTGACCTGCTGGGGCTGAAGCCTTTCCTAACGGCACAGATCGAGTCCATGCCGGACATTCTCGGCGACCAGGATAACGAGCTGGAGGCGTTGCACCGCAACGCGTCGGATTTGTTCCGCGACGTGGTGGGACATTCGCCACAACTGTCAGACGACTTGCAACAGGTCGCGGCCAACATTGACGACCCGGGACGGCTGGCGGACTTTATCGCCGGCACCCTGCCGTCACTTTCGACGCTGGTTCGGCAAGAACTGCTGGAAACCGCCAGCGTGCGCAAGCGGCTGGAATCGCTCATTCGTGAACTCTCGAAAGAATTGGAAGTGTTGGAACTGCGCTCCAAAATTCACGAACAAGTGCAGGAGCAGGTGAGCCAGAACCAGCGCGAATATCTGTTGCGCGAGCAGATGAAAGCGATTCAGAAAGAACTGGGCGAACACGACGACGGCGCCGCGGAAATCGACGAACTGCGCAAGAAGGTCGAAGAAGCGGGCATGACCGCGGAAGCCAAAAAGGAGTGCGAGCGGGAACTGAAACGGCTGGCGAAGATGACGCCGGCTTCGGCGGAATACATGGTGTCGCGGACCTATCTCGAATGGATGACCGCGCTTCCGTGGTCCAAGTCCACTGGCACGCAGACCGAAGAAATTGACATCAAGAAAGCGCACGAAATCCTGGACCAGGACCACTACGACCTGGAAAAGGTGAAGGAACGCATTCTCGATTACCTGGCGGTGAAGAAACTGCAACCGGGCATGAAGGGGCCGATTCTTTGCTTCGTGGGGCCTCCGGGTGTCGGCAAGACTTCGCTCGGGAAATCGATTGCCCGAGCCATGGGCCGCAAATTCATACGCATCTCGCTCGGCGGCATGCATGATGAAGCGGAGATTCGCGGACACCGCCGGACGTATATCGGAGCCCTGCCGGGGCAAATTATTCAAGGCCTGAAACGCGCGGAAGCAAATGACCCGGTTTGCATGCTGGATGAGGTGGACAAACTGGGTCGCGACTTCCGCGGCGATCCTTCGGCGGCGCTCATGGAGGTGCTCGATCCCGAGCAGAACGCGACGTTTCGCGATCACTACCTGGATGTGCCGTTCGATTTGTCCAAGGTAATTTTTATCGCCACGGCAAACTGGATGGACCCCATCCCTGAGCCGCTGCGCGATCGCATGGAGATCATCGAACTGCCGGGTTACACGGGCGAAGAGAAGATACACATCGCGAACAAATACCTAATTCCAAAGCAGGCCAGCGAGCACGGAATCAAACTCGGCGAGCAGATCGAATTCACCGAGGAAGGCTTGAAGGAAATTATTCACAGCTTTACGCGAGAAGCCGGCGTACGCAACCTGGAGCGCGAGATTGGAACGATTACGCGGAAACAGGCGCGGCGAATCGCGGAAGGCAAAACCGAAAAAATGGTGGTAACACCGGAAATTGTGCGTGAATTCCTGGGCGTACAAAAATTCCGTACGGAGCGGGAAATCGACGAGCGCGTGAAGCAGCCGGGGGTTGCGGTGGGTCTAGTGTGGACGCCGGTGGGCGGAGACATCGTGTTCATCGAAGCCAGCCGGATGCGCGGCGGGAAACAGTTCACCACCACCGGACATTTGGGCGAAGTGATGCAGGAGTCCATGACGGCGGCGCTGACCTGGGTTCGCTCCAACGCGGAGAAGTACGCCATTGACCCGGACTTTTTCCGCAAGCAGGACATTCACATCCACGTGCCGTCTGGCGCCGTGCCCAAGGATGGCCCGTCGGCGGGCGCGGCAATGGTGACCTCACTGGTGAGCTTGCTGACCGGACGGCCGGTGCGCAATCGCCTGGCGATGACTGGCGAGATGACGCTGTCGGGTGTTGTTCTGCCAGTCGGCGGAATCAAAGAAAAGGTTCTCGGAGCGAAACGCGCCGGGGTGAAGGAAGTTCTCCTTCCGGCGGACAACGAGCCGAATGCCAAGGCCGATCTTCCGCCAGAACTGCTAGGTGACCTGAAGATCACTTACGTACACACACTCGACGACGTGCTGCAGAACGCCCTGGAAAAAGAGCCAATTGCACCGCCGGTGGTGCCCTCGGCGGGGCCGAAATCAAAGCCGGCCGGCGCAACGGATGCGCCACGAGCAGTGCACTGAAGCGGTCTTAATTTCAGTCAACGATTGAGAAAAAAGAGGCGCGACGAAAAACGCGCCTCTTTTTTTTAAGGTAAACGCGCTTCGTGGCATGACTTTTGCGCTAGTAACAATTCCGCACGCGGATCGGATTGGCGAGTGTTTCCCGGTAAGCTGGAAGTATGCAGCGCAAGATCTTCTGGCTGTCGTTTGCGGGACTGGGCCTGATCGCGGATTTCACATTGCCTTTTTGGTGGGCAGTGGCGGCGACTTTTCCGATCCTAGTTGCGTCGTGGTGGATCGCGTATCGGTCGGATTGGTTCTAGCAAACAATAATATACGTTCTATCCGCACACCATAATTTCATTACTTATTAAGGACAAGTTCGCAAGAAGCCTGCCCTTTAGATTACCTAGACGGTCGAATAACCGCTTTCGTGAGCGTCGGCAGACGGCCTGGTTACACGCTAAAGTCAATCGATCTGCTGACGTTGAGTCCATGGGGGGCGCAGGGTTCAAGGCAAGACTTTCTGGCTGATCGCCGATTTCACACCGCCTTCTTGATGGCGTTGGCGGAGACTTTTCTATTCGTGATTCTTGCCTGGTGGTCGCGTGTTGTTCGGACTGGGACAGAGAGACGATAAGCGAATTTCAGCAGGCCAAAACTTTCTGGACAACGTCAACCTGTTATCGCTCAGCCCGCCCTGCAACAGGGCGGCTGGCGCCATCTTGAGCAATGTCTTGCTTTAGCGAGCGCACTCGGTATGCGGCGAATACCCCTTCGTGTTTGGTCTCGATGGAAGCCGGTTCCAAGTCCGCGAATCGCCAGACTCGTTCGTGCATTTCCGGGCTGATGAGCACTTCGCCTCCCGCAGCGGCCGCGCAGTAACGCGCCGCCCGATTGACGGCGTCACCGATCACTGTGAACTCCATGCGATCTACCGTGCCCACAAATCCGTGCACCACCTCGCCGCAATGGATTCCGATGCCAAAATCGCGGCAAGCTTCCTCGCGAAGCCCGCGCGCCGCGTTGAGCTGGGCGATTGCCATTTGCATTTCCATTGCCGCGCGGAGAGCATGCTCGTGCTGGCGAGGATCGTTTTCGGGACTCCCGAAGACCGCTAGAATTGCGTCTCCCATAAATTTGTCGATGGTCCCGTTATGAGCAAAAATGATGGGCACCACCACGCGTAGGTAGTCATTCAGCATTTCCACGACGCTATCAGGATCCATGTCTTGCGCGAGCTTCGTGAAGCCGCGGATGTCGGCATTCAAAATGGTCACTTCGTTGCGTTGTCCGCCCAAGCGTAGCCGACCGCGATGAGCGAGAAGCTTTTCAGCAACCTTCGGAGAGAATTGCCGAAGCAGATTCGCTTTTATGGCCGATTCTTGACGGACTTTTTCCTGCAGGCGGTGGGTGGCGACCGCCATCGCCGCATATTGTCCTACAACAACCAGCAAGCGCACGTCCTCATCCGTAAAGACCGCTTGAGGGCTCTGCGCTCCGGCACAAATCGCGCCCAGTGCCTCACCCTGCCAGAGCAGCGGAGCATACATGCCAATCTCCATGCCGCTTTGCGCCATGCTTCCACTGATGTTGACTTCGGTATCTCTTTTCCAAATGAAAGCTTTACGATCGCTCATCGCGCGACGCAACAAGGTTTCGCTCAAATAGGTGCGACGAACGTAGTGATAAGCTTTCAGCAAAAGAGTTTCTGTCCCCTGTTCGCGGAGCACCAAGGCCCAACTCTCTCCGGTGGGAATCATTTCGACCAGCTGGTCCACGATGGCCGGCAACAGCGACTCTAATTTGGTTTTCGTAGCGAACTGGAATGGCAGGTCACAGACCATTTTTAAGCGGCGAGCATGGAGATCTTCGCTGCCGTCAAGGGGCACGGGTTCGACGGCTGTCGCGTCCAAGTCTTTATCGATGGCCACGCCAGAAGCGGCGTGATGCTTTTCTGGAAGGAGAATGGTGCCGTTTTCGAGATAGCTCGTCTGGTTTGTCTCCAGAAGCTCTCCGATCTCCACTCGAAGCGTGGTCTGGCCGGCAATCACGGAGTCGGCGGGTCCGAAGCGTTGCTTGCCGATTCCCTTAATTTCGACGCCATTCAGCAGAGTTCCGCGGGAGCTATTGAGATCCTCGACCCAGCAAAAGCCGTCTTCTTCCCAGATGCGGCCGTGCAACCGAGAGACCCGCTGGTCCGGCGACAGGTCCAGAACCACCGGCAAATTTCCTTCCGCCCGGCCGAAGAAAACTTCCGCTTCGGGGGTTTCCCAAACTTTGTTCTGATCCCGGTATGTGCAAGTAATGCGCATCTTGATTAATCCGTTGCGCGGTCGAAAATGCTGTGCCGCCTGAGGAGGTCCAACTCGAGTAGCAATCGAGATGTCCTTGGCGGGCTGGATACCAGCTAAAAGCTGTAAGAGGCGCCAACCAGGGGGATGGCCTTGGCGCGGAGTCCGCTGTCGTTTAACTTTACCAAAGCGTTGCCGGTTAACACCAGCTGGTGTGCTAGCCGGTACTTCAATCCAAACGCTGCACTCAAAATGTTGTCATCGGCATTGCGAACGCCGGGGTGCGTGGTTCCGACAGTAAAGGTCGCCATAGCACACGCCGTGTCGGCGCAATGTCCCAGGTCGGTGTAGGGGTTCGAGAAAAGTTGTGGGGCGGTGAATAATCTCTGCCCATAAAAGTCGAACGCTCCGGTCAGCCGCTTTAGCATGCGAGCTCCCCCAAACCGAACTGCTTTTTTGACCGCGGAATTATCCGGTTGCCGGACCGCGCCACTGTGGTTGCCGAGTCTATACATCAAATCCGAATTGTCAAGGGCCGGGCAAGTTGCGAAGTTTCGCAGTAGTTACTGAACGTCGGTTATCACCCAGGTGCCTTGGTTGGTTTTTTCCAGATTGAAAACAAACTCACGGGAGAACTGCTGAGACTTGGCCTTCCCATCTTTGGGCGTATAGGTTTGAGAAACTTTGCTCCGTACCACGGCTGTTGTGCCGTCCGCACTGACGACCACGCTTTCAACGTTTAACTGTTCCCGGATGGAGCTAGCCAAATCAAATATCTGTTTGTAGCGAGCATATCTTGAGCCAAGGCCAGGCCACACCTGCTTCAGCGCATCCGCGTCTCTTTGTTCGAACGCCTGTGCGTAGCGCTGGACAACCGCTCTGACTTCAGCGTCGTTGTCCAGCAAAACGTGGGGAGGAGCGTCGGCCTTGGGCGGCGCCGGCGGCGTGACGGCTGGAGGTTCGGCCATTGCAGCCAGCTTGTTGTCGATTTCGGCGCGATACCGTTGAGCTTCGCTGGCATGCAATCCGCCGGCCTGAACGACCGATTGAAACTCGGTGCGAGCCGAAGCGAGTCCAGATTTGTCGTTTGCGCTCGCCGCCTGCTGATATCGTTGCACGGTTCTCTGAAACGCAGCGTCTTGACTCTTTTTCTGGATGCCGGCTTGTATCTCGGTAATAGCATCGGGCACGGAGTTTGCGTAACTTGAGGCCTCGCCCGACTGTGGACCGCCGTCAGCCGCCAAGGCTTGGAACATCGCCTGAAGAGCTCTCAGTTGTTGCACGGCCGCGTCATCTTCTCGCTGTTTCAGCTGGGCAAACTGGGCTTCGAGCTGCCCCAGCTTGGCCCGCTCCCGCTGATCGATCTCCGCAACTACCGCCGTGGTATCGGCCCCGCTTTGTTTCAATTGCGCGGCGGCCTGGCGTGCGGCGCGGAAATCACTGGCTTGCAAAGCTTGGTGAGCCTGGTAGGTCAGGTTCTTCTGTCGAATACGCTCGGGAATGACGCTATCAAGATAGCTTTGTGCCTCGCTCCGACGCACGCCTCCAGACGGCAAAGCCAAGACTTGGCGCAGATCCTTCTGCGCTGCAGCGAAGTTTTCATCGGCGGTGTGGCTCATCGCACGCTGCCAAAGCTTTTCTTCGGTTTGCCGGAGCTGCCGAAGGTGTACGTCATTCCTGGACGCTTCGATTTCGGACAGTTTCCGCAAGATCTCCGGCTTCAGCGGACCGTTAGACTGGGCAGCCTGCTCGAGGGTGCGCTGCGCGCCGTCGAGATCGTTGGCGGCAATCGATTTGTTTGCGCTCTCAAGCGCATTTCGCTGTTGCAATTCGAGCGGATCGATATTGGGTTTGGATGGCTCTGGAACCGTGTTTACGACCTGCTTGGGCTCGGCCGGCGTCTTGGTGGCCGGCAAATGAGTTACCGCCCAAACGACGACAGTCAACCCAAGAGCTGTGGCTCCGAGAACCAACGGATTACGCCAAATCGGTCTAGCGGTCACCGCCGGAGTCGGTTGTGGGGGATTTTCCGCCGAACGCTCTTGAAATACGGGCGGCTTCGCAGGAACTTCCACCCGAGCCGATGGAACTTGAGGAGCTTTGGCCACTTCGACAACCGGATCGGCGGAAATCGACACGACCGGTTCAACAACTGCCGTCGGCTCAGGTGCAAGAGGCACTGCGGGTTCAACCACTGCAGCCGGCTCAGCGGCCACCGGTATCACCGGTTCAATTTCATCAGTGGGTTCAGGCGTAGCAAGGTCTTCGGACGGAACCACTGCAGCCGGCTCAGGTGCGACAGGCACTATGGGTTCAACGACTGTAGCTGGTTCAGGCAAATCGACTTCCATGGGTGGTGCGCTGGCGGAGGGTTCTGGCGAAACTACAAGCGGAGCAGAAGGCGCCGCCGTGCCGGAGACTTCCACAACAGTTGCTTCCGAGGTCTCCGGCTGGTCGGGGACCGGAGGGGCGGTCAAGAACGCGTACTCCGCAGAGAGAGCAGGCTGATGCGGGACCGGAGAAGAGGCTGGTTTCTGTTGGACGCGAAGTCTGGCATCCTCGATTTCCTGGGACAATCGCTGGATTCTAGGATCGAACGCGTCCACTAGACTTGTCTTGAGCGCTTCCTCAACCGCCAGGGTGGCCCCGTCAAAATCACCGGTATCCACCAGGGTGCGAATGTTTCCGATGGCCTGTCCCTGCTTTCGTTTCTTTTCGCGAGCTTCGATCTCAACTTGCGCGGAATTCAGCAGCTGGGTCAGATCGGTATCCGGTCCGAGCGTAACCAAGGTCTCTTTTGCGAGATCGACCGCTTCACTAAATTTCTCCCGATTGATCTTGACGCGAATTTCACGAATGCGCATTTCGATCTGCTGCCGGATTTCGAGTTTGCGCTGTTGGCTTTCTGCCTGCTGCAACAGGCCGGCCAATTCAACGTTTCCGGAAAAGCGCTTGAGACCGTTTTCGGCAACTCGAATCGTTTCCGCGAAGCGATTGGCGCTGAAGTGTGATTTCGCTTCCTCCAGCGTCGTGCGAAGGAATATTTCTCTTTCGATGACGGTTTGCTGGCCGGCCGCGAATTCGGCCAGCCGGATAAATCGCGTTTCGTCGGGGAACTCCGCCAGCAATACCTTTGTCCGGGCCACCACTTCCGGGTATTTCTTTTCTCCCATCAGCTTCTTAAGAGCGTCCAGTTCGCGCTGAACGCGTTCGGTCCTGACGTACTTGTCCTGTTCACGCTGCGCGAGGGCACGCAGTTTCGACACTGCGGGATCTTTAGGGAAATTTTCGGCCAGCGCGCTCAGCAACTTCAGGGCTTCCGCGAATGACTGTGCGGCCAACAAATTCCTGCCTTCGGCGAGCTTTTTCTGCTTATCCTGCTCCTTCAGTTCTTCGTGCGCAGTCGCCAGTTGCCTACGAATTTCCGTTTCCGTAGGGTAGGCGCTTTGCAGCTTTTCCAGCACCACGATGGAGTCCGCGAAGCGATTCGCCCTCAGCAGCGCTCGGGCCTCTAACAAGCCTTGCTGCTTGTGATATTCCGCTTGTTCCTCGCGTGTAGACTGCAGCAAGCGGCGAATCTCAGTCTCCGTCGGAAAATCCTTCTCTAAGCGCCGCAAGACCTCGATGGTTTCGTCGTAGCGTTTCGCTGCCAGGAATTTGCGTGCTTCCGCCACACCGTCTCGCTTGCGTTGTTCGGCCTGCTCCTTTAGCGCGGACTCCAGCAATTGCTGAACTTCCTCTTCGCCCGGAAATTCGGTCTGCAAGGAGGCCAAAAGCGCCAGCAAAGACTGGTACTCTTTCGACTCCAACAGATTGCGAGCTTCTTGCAGGCGCTGCTGCTTGCGCTCTTCGAGCTGTTCCTGGCGAACCGCCTCTTGCAGTTTTGCGGCCTCGGCGTCTCCGGGAAATTCCTGCTGCACGGCAGACAACGCGGAAAGACATTTTTCGAATCGACGAGCAGCAAAATGTTTGCGCGCTTCCTGCAAGCGCTGCTGCTTGCGGTCTTCGGCTTGTTCCTGGCGAACCGCCTCCTGCAGCTTTAAAGCCTCGGAATCCCCGGGAAAGTCCTGCAGCAGGGCGGACAACGCCGAAAGACACTTTTCGAACCGGCGGGCAGCAAAATGTTTGCGCGCTTCCGCCATGCCCTGTTGTCTGCGCTGTTCCTGCTGACTCTGCCTGGCGGCATCCAGAATTCTCGGGATGTCCTGGTCTTCCGGAAACTCCGCGCTGGCGGAAACCAGCAACGAAATGCAATTCTCGTACTGGCCGGCCGCAAGCAAACTGCGTGCTTCCGTCAACTTTTGCAGCCTGCGCCGGTCCATCTGATCTTTTCTGGCATCTTCCAGCAGACGGGGGATCTCTTCGTCGCTGGGAAAAGCCTTCTGCAGGTTGTCGAGTAAAGCCAGGCATTCGTCATGGCGGCCGCCGGCCAGCAAATTCCGGCATTCCAGCAATCCTTGCTGTTTCCGCTTTTCGACCTGATCTTCCCGCGCGCTTTCGAGCAGCCTGGAAATCTCATCTTCTCCTGGATATGTTTTTTCCAGGTCGGTCAACAGCTGTATGCACTGGTCGTAGTTTTCCTGAGTCCAAAGCTCGCGCGCGCGCTGCAGGCTTTCCCGGAGGTGCGCACGTTTTTTCCGCTCTGCCTTTTCCGCGTCGACTTGCCGCTGCAACTCGATCGCTTGCTCGTTAGCCGGTTCCGACTGCAGCACCTTTGACAGGAATGCTTCGGCTTCTTCAGGAAGTCCTTCGGCCAGCCGCTGCCTGGCCGCTTCCAGAGTCTCCGCACGCATTCGCTCGTGCTCAATTTCCCTTTGTGCGGCGATTCGTAATTCTTGGGCAGGAGCGAAGGTCGAATCCAGCGCCAGTGCGCTTTCCGCCGCACTCTTGGCTTCTTGAAACTTTCCTTGCCCGAGCAAGGCTCGGCCCATGTCGATGCATCGTTGAACGTTGGGCCGGTTTTGCAGGCGCTTCAGCTCAGTATTCGCTCTTTCCAGCAAGCCTCTGGCCTGTTGATTGCCCGACTCCACTTGCAGCGCCTGACGCAGCAGCTCGCGAGCCTCCGCGAACTTGGCCTGTTCGAAGAGTTCTTGGCCCTGCGCGATCAGGTCGGCAACAAACTGAACCTGTAACCTCTTGCAGACCGGATCCAGCTCCAGCAGCAGATCTTCCATCGACTGAAAGCGATTATTGGGAGCTTTCTGCAGCAGGCGCCTAATGATGACTTCCAATTCCTCGGGACAATT
>Ga0126381_100003159_pt1 | contig 17982 bp, 20 predicted proteins | sample PanSoiMetPlot_28_FD_96465 | JGI IMG/M metagenome (GOLD analysis project Ga0126381, IMG submission 96465) | Tropical forest soil microbial communities from Panama - MetaG Plot_28 | ecosystem: Environmental > Terrestrial > Soil > Tropical forest > Bulk soil | place: Panama | collected 2016-02-17 | reverse complement strand
TGGAGCGCGAGGTCGGCTAGCCCGCCCCGCACCACCAACAGTGGGAAGCACGCAGGCTTGGAAATTTTCGAAATTTGTCAGAGCTGTTTGATTTCGGTCCACTGCCTGTTAGTTGAATCCTCATCCCTTCCTCTGGCCGGCGACGGCGCGTTTGTATCACCGCCAGGCTGAAAAAGGTCAGGCTCAGGGATACCGTTGGCCGCCAACGTCAAGGTGCAACGTCAAGATGATTGGCTGCCAACGTGATCGTGGAGCCCCGCCACCGGCGGGACTCCACGCGGATCGTCTCAAGTTATCCTATCGGTTCGGCTGAAAGCGGCCTCAATCGCACACGTAGACCCGGCGCACCCGCCAACCGTAGGGCGTCCACACGCGCCGTGCCTGATAGCACCCGTAGCCGTAATCATAGTCGTAGGCATAGGGCGCCACGGCAAAGCCGGGACCGCCGAAGCCGAAGCTAATTCCCGGCCCGCCAAAATGACCGCCACCGAAATGACCGCCACCGAAATGACCGCCGTGCGGCTCGGCAACCGCGGCGGAAGCACCAAGAGCAAGCGCGGCGCCCGCCGCAAGGCCGATGATAGCTTTTCGCAACATGGCAAAATCCTCGTGTTGTTTCATCCCAAGTGCTCGCTTGGTAGGTCGTGACCACCACTGGCCTTATAACGCGCGAGCGTCATTCTGGTTCAATCAACCAAACAGCGGAGATGTTGCTCGAAGATGAATGCATATTCATGTCGATTGGTGAGCGCAAATGTGAATGCGTGTTCATGGTTGTTTGGTGCTCAAGTGGCGGAAGCGCAATTGAGTGGAAAAGCGCGTCGCCTGACGATGATCGCTGATATGAGACGGCGACCGGCAATGGCCGGCCTCCGGCGCGAAACAAGCTCCGATCGAGCTAACCTACTTCTTCTCGAGCATCGAGCTGCCTTGCGCGCTGATCACTGGCCACCTCTCGGCCAGCAAGGCCAGCGCCGCGGGATGTGGCCGTCGGCAACGGCACGACGGCATCGCCATGATGCGCCGTCGCTGCGCATGCCGCCCCGCATTCGCGGCACATCGGGAAACCATCCCATCCGCGCATCGCCGAGGCGAGCTTGCCGCCCCATCGAGGTCGGCCGCGCATATGTCGGCAACCGGGCCAGGCGAAAATCGAAGGCCCAGATGCAAACCTACGGGGCCCCGTTGACCCTCAGCGCTGATCGTTTGTTCACCGCCGACTTGTTGCCAAGTAATGGTCTCCGCCCAACGCGATGTTCGACGGACCTATTTTTGCGCTTGAGCTGGAGCCGTTGGGCTTGGCGTCGTCGTCACTGACATCGACACGCTGCCGTAACCGAAATAGACAAGGCCGCCAAACACGAGCGCGAACAAGATTGCGCTCATCAGGGCACTGACGATGCGGTTACCGAATCCGATGGAGTTGCCGATCAAATCAATGATGAAAACCACGATGCTCGCAATGAGCACGGGCTCGAACCAAGCGTATTGTGGGGGCAATAGCATAGCACGCCTCCTCTCCATAGGAATTTCACGATCTTCGGATAAAGGCCTTAGACGTCCCACCTGTGCAGCTTCAACTCGCAGAGTTAACTTTGGTTTCATCCAACACGAGGTCGCCAAAGGGGCGACTGATGAGGGCAGACGTTTAAGCCGAGCGAGCGACGGCGCCAGCGAGTAAAGGGCGGGGTAGTTATTTCTCGCGCACGAAGTCGGTAAGCAAAGTGCGCTCCCCTCGTGTGGCCATGCGCCAGAAGCGAGCCTGTTTCTTGGCCTCGTGGTCCGCCTTACGCCCTTTCACCAACTTGCGGATTTGGGCCTGGATTGCGCCCGGTGTGCTGCCGAGCTGCTGCGTGAAGGCGCTTCGCCAGCATCGCGACGCTCTCGCCCGCTTGGTGGCGGCATCATATTCCCTGAGTAGGCTAGCGTCCCGATCGGCGGCGTGCGCCTTGCCCTGGCCTCGCTTTGAGCGCCGCAAGACCCGCAAGACGAGCTTCTTGGCCTCATCCTCACCGAGATGGGCGACGCCGGCCCTGAATGCGGTGAGGACGCCATTTTCGACGGCGGTGGCTCGCTTTTGCTTATCCGCTTTGCTCCCGCATGCCTGGGCAATATTCGTGAGCTGGTAGAGGCCAAGTTCGTGAGCTGGTAGAGGCCAAAGATGTCCGGTCGTGGCTTGGATGTGCCCGGAAAGAAAGGCCGGCGCGGCATCTTCATCATAAGCCTCCATCGCATCCAACTTGCGCAGGGCGATTTCCCCGCCAGCAGTGCTGGCCGCGACATTGACGACCGCCTCGTGGTGGCACAGCTCGCACCTGATGGCGAGCGACCTCACGCCGTTGTGGCGCATGTTGGCGAGCGTCATCGGTGCCCGACCAACAAGCGCCGTCCGGTACGCCGATGTCGCGGTGCCTCGCCGATTGGTTGCTGACATGGATGGACGAAGACGCCATGAAGCGCGCCGAGGATGAGCGCGCCGGCTGCATCCCAAAGCCTGAGGCCCTCCTGGTCCACGGGCGCAAGCGCGTTGCGAGCACCAAGAGGGCATGGCAGCGGCTCAGCGACGACCTCGGCCTTGAGGGATTCACGCAGAAGTCCTTCCGCTACTTCATGGCCGAGCAGACGAAGATGATCTTCCGCCCGATTCCGCGCGAGCAAAGGTCGGCGTGGCTCGGCCGTGTCGTCAGAGACGGATCGAGGACCACCGGCTACTATGAGGGCCAGGACCCCATGGCGCTGATCGACGTGGCGCTGGCCACCGACTGCATCATGTCGCTCCTGGCTGAGCGGTGCTCGCGCAAGCTTTTTGCGATTGAAATGCGATTGACCGCCGACGATCTGCTGGAAGTCGGCGCCCGCGTACTCCCGAAAAACGCTGTAAATCTTAGAGAAATTGGAGCGGGCGAAGGGATTCGAACCCTCGACCCCGACCTTGGCAAGGTCGTGCTCTACCCCTGAGCTACACCCGCATCCGATTGGGCAGGGCGGCAAGCCGCCTCCGGGAAGCTATGCCAAATGGCGGCCGGATTTGCAACCGCGCGGCAGATGTCCGAGAAGAGGCGCCGGACCAGAGTTCTGCCCTGCCCGCCGCCCCATGCCCGCCACCCCCGACGATCTGTTCGCCTATCTCGACACGCTCGGCATGGCGCATCCGACCGTCAGCCACAAGGCCGCCTTCACGGTCGAGGATGCACGCGCGCTGCGCGGGGAAATCGCGGGCGCGCACACCAAGAACCTGTTCCTCAAGGACAAGAAGGACGCGCTATTCCTGGTGGTGGCGCTCGAGGATGCGGCGATCGAGCTCAAGTCGCTGCACCGGCGGCTCGGCGCCAGCGGGCGCTTCTCCTTCGGGTCGGCCGAGCTGCTGTGGGCGACGCTCGGGGTCGAGCCGGGCTCCGTCACCCCGTTCGCGGTGCTCAACGACAGCCAGCGGCGGGTCAGCGTCGTGCTCGATGCCGCCATGATGGCGCACGCGACGCTCAACTATCATCCGTTGCGCAACACCATGACGACCTCGATCGCCCGCGACGACCTCGTCCGCTTCCTGACCGCGACCGGCCATCCTCCGGCGATCCTGGCGGTTGCGGATGGCGTGCCGGCAAGCCCTTGACGGCGATTGCAATCATCCGCATGGACACCATTTAATTGGCGGGATCGCGGTTCCCGGCGTGGCCGGAACCCACCCGGGCCACAGCGGCCCACAGGACCTTGACCCCAGAGGAACTCGAGATGCTGCAGAATGTCGGGGCGAGCGCCGTTGCGGATGGGGCCGTCAAGGACACGACGACCCAAACCTTTCTCAAGGACGTGATCGAGGAATCCCGGCGCCAGCCGGTGCTGGTGGATTTCTGGGCCGAATGGTGCGGGCCCTGCAAACAGCTCGCCCCGGTGCTGGAGAAGGTGGTCCGCGCCGCCAAGGGCAAGGTCAAACTGGTCAAGATGGATATCGACAAGCACCCTTCGATTCCGGGGCAGCTCGGCATCCAGTCGATTCCGGCGGTGTTCGCCTTCGTCAACGGCCAGCCGGTCGACGGCTTCATGGGGGCGTTGCCGGAAGCGCAGGTGATGGCTTTCGTGGAGCGCCTCACCAAGGACCGCATCGGCGGCGAGGAGCAGGATTTGCTCAAGGCTGCAGATGCGGCGCTCGCGCAAGGCAATCCGGGGAGCGCGGCCGAGCTCTACGCGCAGGTGCTCGCCGAGGATGCTGCAAGTGTGCCGGCGCGCGCGGGACTCGCCCGCGCCTACCTGGCGACCGGCGCGATCGAGCAGGCCAAGCAGGCGCTCGCGCTGGTGCCGGAGGCCAAGCGCAATGACGCGGCGGTCGCGGCCGCGCGCGCGGCACTCGAACTCGTCGAGCAGGCCAAGTCTGTGGGACCGATCGGCGAGCTCGAGGCGAAGGTCAAGACCAATCCGCTCGACTACCAGGCGCGCTTTGACCTGGCGGTCGCCATGAACAGCAAGGGGCGCCGCCGCGAGGCGGTCGACCACCTGATCGAGATCGTGCGTCGGGACCGCAAGTGGAACGACGATGGCGCCCGCAAGCAACTCGTGCAGTTCTTCGAGGCGTGGGGCGGCAACGACGAGGCGACGGTCGAGGGGCGCAAGCGGCTGTCGTCGATCCTGTTCGCTTAAGAACGGAGCCGTAGGCCGCATGCGAGCCTCCGACGAAATCGCATCCCCCGGTCATTCCCGCGCAAGCGGGAATCCAGTTCTTTTGCGCGGTGCGGGAGCACACGTACCGCAAAATCTTACGAAGATGACTGGGTCCCCGCTTTCGCGGAGACGACCAGGGTGGCAAGGTTCCTCAGGCGCCTAGAGGCCGCGGCGGATCGGGAAACGACGATGCCGATGAACTCGACCTATCTGGGGCCCGGCGATCTTCCCGACGTGATTCCGGTTTTTCCGCTGTCGGGGGCACTGCTGCTGCCGCGCGGGCAATTGCCGCTTAACATTTTCGAGCCGCGCTACCTGATGATGGTGGACGACGCCTTCACCTCGGGCCGCCGCCTGATCGGGATGATCCAGCCCGACGCCGCGCATCCGGGGCCCGAGGACAAGCCCAATCTCTACCGGGTGGGATGCATCGGGCGCTTGACCCAGCTCGCCGAGACCGGCGACGGGCGCTACATGATTCAGCTCACGGGCATCGCCCGCTTCCGGATCGACGCCGAGCTGACGGCGGCGACGCCCTACCGGCAGTGCCGGGTCACCTACGCGCCCTTCCTCAACGACTTCATCGGCCACAAGGGTGCGGAGGACGTCGACCGCAAAAGCCTGCTGCACGCGCTCTCGCAATTCCTCAAGGCCAACGATCTCAAGGCCGACTGGGAGGGCATCGAAAAGGCGCCCAACGAGGCGCTGGTCAATGCGCTCGCCATGATGTCGCCCTATGGGCCCGCCGAGAAGCAGGCCTTGCTGGAGGCGCCCGACCTCAAGACCCGCGCTGAGATTTTGGTGGCGGTCACCGAGATCGAGCTCGCCAAGGGCCGCACCCCGGGCGAGACGCCGTTGCAATAAGAGGCGAGTAGCGGGTAGTGAATGGCGAATGGAGCATTCGCGCTGGAGTCCCGAATGAATACCACATCCGACCGTCCCGCCGGCACCGTCGATCCCAAGCTTCTGGAAATCCTGGTTTGCCCTTTGACCAAGGGGCCACTCGAATACGATGCGGAGAAGCAGGAATTGATCTCGCGCTCGGCCAAGCTCGCCTATCCGATCCGCGACGGCATTCCGATCATGCTGCCCGAGGAAGCGCGGCCGCTCGATTGAGCCGCCCGAGGACCTCGCGCATGCTGAAGATCTGGGGGCGAAAGAACTCGGCCAACGTGCAGAAGGCGATGTGGGCGGTCGGCGAGCTCGGGTTGCCGCACGAGCGGATTGATATCGGGGGCGCGTTCGGCAAGAACCGCGAGCCGCCCTATCTCGCGCTCAACCCAAACGGCCTCGTGCCCACGTTGCAGGACGGCGACTTCGTGGTCTGGGAAGCCAACACCATCGTGCGCCATCTCGCGCGGGAGCACGGTCAGGGCAGGCTCGAGCCGGCTGAACCCGAGGCGCGCGCGCGCGCAAGCCAGTGGATGGACTGGCAGCTGTCGGTCTTGGGCCCCGCCATCCACGCGACCTTCTGGGGCCTGGTGCGCACCCCGCCCGAGAAGCGCGACCTCGCCGCCATCGAGACCTCGATCAAGAAGACCACCGCCGCCATCACCATCCTGGACGCACAGCTCGCCCGGACCGCCTACGTGGCGGGCGACCAATTCTCCATGGGCGACATCCCGGTCGGCGTCTTCGGTTATCGCTTCCACGCGCTGGTGAAGGACCGCCCGCCGCTGCCTCATTTCGAACGCTGGTTCGCCGCCATCTCGGCCCGCCCCGCCTTCCACGACCACATCCTGTCGATGCCGCTCGACTGAGAATTGGGCAGCACGCGTCTGGTTAGGGGCCGCCCTCATCAACACCACGCGTCACAGTGGGTTCGCGCAAGGCAGCTGCGGGTTCGCCCGCTCTCGCCTTTGGAGTCTTGGCCGGGGAGTCTTGGCCGGGCAGTCTTGGCCGGGCAGTCTTGGCCGGGCTGCTCCCGGCCATCCCCGCCTTGGCCTCGGCGAAGAAGCTGGATGGCCGCGACATAAGGCGGTTTACGCCGGTCTTCGACCGGCCCTGCGCGGGCATGACTTGGTGCGTTAAAGCGCCTCCCCTTTCAACAACTTCGGCACCTCGCCGACGAGGCCCGCGGCCTCGCGGATGAAGAGCCGCTTCAGGCCCGGCAGGCGATCCACCATGCCGAGGCCGACGTCGCGCAAGAGGCGCAGCGCGTCGGAGCGGTTGGAGAAGAGGCGGTTGAGGCCGTCGGTCGCGATCCCCATCGCCATTGTGTCGAAGCGCCGCCAGCACTGATAGCGCTCGAGCACGGCATGCGCGCCCGGATCGAGCCCGAGGCGCGTGGCATCGACGACCGCCTCGGCCAGCGCCGCCACGTCCTTGAGGCCCATATTGAGCCCCTGCCCGGCGATTGGATGGATCACGTGCGCCGCGTCGCCGACGAGCGCGATGCGATCCGCCACGAAGTCGCGCGCGACCCAAAGCCCGATCGGATAGGCGCGGCGCGGGCCCGCGACCGTAAGCTCGCCGAGATGCAGGCCGAAGCGTCGTTCGAGCTCAGCATGGAACGCGCGGTCGGGGAGCGCCAGGATGCGGGCGGCCTCGGCCTCCCGCTCGGTCCATACGATCGAAGAGCGGCAATGCTTGAGCGGCAGGATCGCGAACGGGCCGGCGGGGAGGAAATGCTCCTCGGCGCGTCCGCCATGATCGCGCTCATGCGCCACCGTGGTCACGATAGCGGATTGTCCGTAGTTCCACCCACGGACCGCGATGCCGGCCTGCCTGCGGATCAGCGAGCGCGCGCCGTCGGCCGCCACCAGGAGCCGCGCGCCCAAGCGCGTCCCGCCGGCAAGTCCGACACTGAGCCCGAGAGGCGCGTGCGTGAATCCGGCAATCGCGTCGTTGCGCAAATCCACGCCGAGCTCGCGCGCGCGCGCAAGCAGCGCGGCCTGTAGCGGGCCATTCTCCACCATGTGGGCGAACGGCTCGCCGGGCGCGACATCACCGTCGAAGGTGAGGAAAACGGGGCGCACCGCGTCGGTGAGGCGGCTGTCGGTCACCACCATGTCGAGGATGGGCTGCGCCTGACTGGCGACGGCCTCCCAGACCCCGATCGCCGCGAAGAGGCGCTGCGCCGCTGCAACGATCGCGGAGGCACGCGGATCGCCCGCCATCCGGTCGAGGCTGGGATCGACGACCGTGACCGCGAAGCCGGGCAGCCCTTCGCGAAGCGCGATCGCCAGCGCGAGCCCCGCCACACCCGCGCCGCCGATCAGCACATCGGTTCGTTGATCCGCTTCCATGACAGACTCCGAAGCCATCATAGCAGGCGCGCGCTTGACTTCGAGCCCCGCCCGCGTGTCACTGGCCCGGGAAACCCTGCAGGTCGCTCATGTCGTCCGCGGTTGAAGGCCTTCTCGCGCTTCTTGATCTGGAGCAGATCGAGGTCAATCTGTTCCGCGGCCGCTCGCCACAGGACATGTGGCAGCGCGTGTTCGGCGGCCAGGTGGTGGGACAGGCGCTGGTCGCGGCCTGCCGCACCGCCGATGTCGCGGCGCGGCTGCCGCATTCGCTGCACGCCTATTTCCTCCTCGCCGGCGACCCCAAGGTGCCGATCGTCTACGAGGTCGATCGCATACGCGACGGCAAGAGCTTCGTGACGCGGCGAGTGGTCGCGATCCAGCACGGACAGGCGATCTTCACCATGGCGGTCTCCTTCCACGCCGCCGAGGACGGCCTTTCGCATCAGGCCAAGATGCCGGACGTGCCGAAGCCCGAGGCGCTGCCGAACGAGAGCGAGATCAGGGCGCGCGTCATGCCGCTGATGCCGGAGCCGGTGCGGCGCTACTACGAGCGCCCACGGCCGATCGAACTGCGGCCCGTCGAGTTCGACCGCTATCTCGGCAAGCCCACTGAAGGTGGCCGCTTCCATGTCTGGATCCGCGCGACGGGTGCGCTGCCCGACACGCCTGCAATCCATCAATGCGTGCTCGCCTATGCTTCCGATATGACCTTGCTTGATTCGGCGCTCATCCCGCATGGGCGCACCGTGTTCGACAAGTCAATCATGGCGGCGAGTCTTGATCACGCGCTCTGGTTCCACCGCCCCTGCCGGGCCGACGAGTGGCTGCTCTATGCGCAGGACAGCCCGAACCTCGCCGGCGCCCGCGGCTTCTCGCGCGGCCTCATCTTCAAGAGCGACGGCACGCTCGTCGCCTCGGTGGCGCAGGAAGGCCTGCTGCGAGAGCGCAAGGGTGAGTAATCAGTGATCCGTCATCAGAAAAGATTGCAGCGCCGCTCCCCTATTGCAGACTGCTGATTACTGATATCTGATTACTGACATCTGATCGCTGAGACCGCCATGCCTCGCCATCGTCGCATCATCTTTGTCACCGCCTTCGCGCTGGGCTTCCTCGCGCCTCTGCTTGCCGCTGCACAAACGCCGGCCATTTGCGGGAGCGGCGCCCCGGACGGCTGGCTCGCGGCCTGCGGCGCGATCATCGACGATCCGCGCGAGAGCGACGCCAGCCGCGTGCGGGCGCTCAAGTTCCGCGGGCTCGCCTATTACCGCATGGGCGAGCTGGCGCACGCGCTCGCGGATTTCAGCGAGGCCACCCGCCTCGCTCCTGGCGATGCCGAGGCCTGGAACAATCTCGGCATGATGCGCCAGACCCGCGGCGATCTCGACGGCGCCATCGCGGACTACGACAAGGCGATCGCGCTCGATCCAAGCTCCGCCGCCACGCATGTGAACCGCGGCAATGCGCTGCGCCTCAAGGGCGACGCGACCGGCGCCATCGCGGCCTACGAGCGCGCGCTCGCCCTCAAGGCCGACCTCGGCTCGGCGCTGCGTGGCCGCGGGGCGGCGCGGCTGATGCGCGGCGATCTTCGCGGCGCCGTCGCGGACGCGACCACTGCCTTGGGCATCGATCCACGCGATAGCGACGCGCTCGTCGGGCGCGGCAGCGCGTTCCGCCTGCTCGGCGACGCCGACAAGGCGCTTGCCGACTATGACGAGGCAACCCGCATCGCCCCCGATCTTGCGGGTGCCTGGCTCGACCGCGGCGCCGTGTTGTTGCAAAAGGGCGAGCTCCCCGAGGCGATCGCGAGCTTCGACAAGACCATCGCGCTCAACCCACGCAGCGTCGAGGCCTACAACAATCGCGGTGCCGCGGAGAGCCAGACCGGCGATTTTGCGCGCGCCGCGCTGGATCTCGATACCGCCCTGCGGCTCGGCCCCAATTCCGAGGAAGCGTTCGGCAACCGCGCTTTCGTGCGGCTTGCGCTCGGCGACTATGCGGGAGCGGCCGAGGATTTCGAGGCGCTCGCAACGCACGATCCGACCGACCCCTACCGGATATTGTGGCGCCACCTCGCACGCCTGCGCGCTGGCCTTGCGGACGAGAGTTTCGCGCGCGACGCATCGACCTTCCCGCCCGACCCTTGGCCCGGGGCGCTGCTGGCGCTCTATGCGGGGTCGCTCGACCGTGGAAAAGTTCTTGGGCTGGCGCCGCCCCCCGAAGCCGCCGCGCGCGTGGAGCGGCGCTGCGAGACGGTGTTTTATGTGGGTGAGTACGCGCTCACGCACGACGACCGCGGCGGCGCCACCGCGCTGATCCGCGAGGCGGCCGAGACCTGCCCGGTCGGATTTCTCGAGCGGGCGGCCGCCATCGGCGAGCTCAAGCGCCTGGAACCCTGATTGCCGCCAGGGCTTGGTATTTGGTAGCAAGGATCGGGCCGGCATCAGCCGTAGGTCGCCGGTCACCGCCCCGCAAACGGCACGAGGAACGCGCCCATGAAGCTCGTCACCGCCATCATCAAACCTTTCAAGCTCGAGGACGTGCGTGACGCGCTGGCCGGCATCGGCGCGCAAGGCATGACGGTGACCGAGGTCAAGGGCTTCGGCCGCCAGAAGGGGCACACGGAAATCTACCGCGGCGCCGAATACGTGGTGAACATGCTGCCCAAGCTGCGGATCGACATCGCGGTCGATTCGAGCCAGGCCGACAAGGTGGTGGCGGCGATTCTTGCATCGGCGAAGACCGGCCAGATCGGCGATGGCAAGATTTTCGTCTCGTCCATCGACCGGGCCGTGCGCATCCGCACCGGCGAGACCGACCAGGACGCGATTTAGCGAGGGTGCTCCTTTCCTCCCCTGGGGGGGCCCGCGCAGCCGGCCAGGTGGGGGTGCGGCCACAAACAAATGCTTCGCCGTGCGGTGCGGCGGAACGCTCGCCTGCGGCGCCACCCTCCTCCTTTCAGGGGCAGTGAAGGAGAGGCGCCCGCCGACTCCCCAAGCGATGGTTAAACGGGTCTTAACCTCGCCGCATCTATGCTATCGAAGCGACCATCCGCCCCGTTTAAGAGCGTGATTCTTGTCGATGTTCATGGCCGAACGCGAGCCGCCGCCCCTGCCTGCCAGCAACCGCTCGCCGTTCGTGCGGCTGCGCGAGCTTTTGGGCGAAACGCCGCCCGGCAAGCCAGCGATCAGCCTGGCCGTCGGCGAGCCGCAGCACGGCGTGCCCGACTTCGTCGGCCCGGTGCTGGCCGCCCACATCGACGAGTTCGGCCGCTATCCGATGAACAAAGGCACCGATGCCTTCTGCCGCGCCGCCGCCGATTGGCTCGGCCGGCGATTCGCCTTGCCCCGCCCGGTGAATCCCAACAGCGAGGTGCTGGTGCTCAACGGCACGCGCGAAGGCCTGTTCCTGGCCGCCGTCGCGGCGCGCAACTGGGTCACTGGCCGAGCCGGCCGCCCCGCCGTGCTGATGCCCAACCCGTTCTACGCCGCCTACGCGGCGGGCGCCGTGGCGGCCGACTGCGAGCCTGTCTATCTGCCGGCGACCGCGACGACCGGATTCCTCCCCGATCTCGATGCATTGCCGCGGGCGCTGCTCGCCCGCACGGTCGCGTTCTACATCGCTTCACCCGCGAACCCGCAGGGCGCGGTCGCGAGCCGGGATTATCTCGGCCGCCTCGCGGCACTCGCCCGCCGCTTCGGCTTTCTGGTCTTCAGCGACGAGTGCTACTCCGAAATCTACTCGCGCGAGGCGCCCGCCGGCATGCTCGAGGCCGCGGGGCAAGACTTCGCCAACGTAGTGGTATTCCAGTCGCTGTCCAAGCGCTCGAACCTGCCCGGCCTGCGGGTCGGCTTCGCGGCCGGTGACTGCCATTTCCTGGCCCGCTTCCTCGACCTGCGCAATGTTGCGGCCCCGCAAGTGCCGGTGCCGGCGCAGCGCGTCGCCATCGCGGCCTATGCGGACGAGAAGCATGTGGAGGCCAACCGCGCGCTCTACCGACAAAAGTTTGATCTCGCGGATCAAGTCATTGGCAACCGCTACGGCTATGCGCGGCCGCCCGGCGGCTTCTTTCTCTGGCTCGACGTGACCGCGCAGGGGGGCGATGAAGCCGCGACCTTGCGGCTGTGGCACGAGGCCGGGCTGCGGGTCGTTCCGGGCCGTTATCTCGCGCGGCCGCAGGACGACGGCAGCAATCCGGGCGAAGGCTTCATCAGGGTCGCGATGGTGCACGATCACGATACCACCGCCGAGGCTCTGCACCGCCTCGTCGCGGCGCTCGGCTGAGGGCGTCCATGCCGGCGGTCAATTCCAGCCTCGACGGCTTCTCCTTTCTAACCGACAGCGCGCGCGACATGCTGCACCGGCGGCTGCGCGAGCTCGTCGGCGTCGCCCTGATTGCCGGCGCGATCCTGCTCACCGCCGCGCTCGCCAGCTGGTCGGTGCAGGACCCGAGCCTCAGCCACGCCACCATCAATCCGGTGCGCAATTTGCTCGGCCACTACGGAGCGATCGCCGCCGACCTGATGATGCAGCTGCTCGGGCTCAGCGCGCTGGCGCTGGTGCTGCCAATCGCGGTCTGGGGCTGGCGGCTCGCCAGCCATCGGGAGCTTTCCCGCGAGTGGCTGCGGGTCGCGATCTGGATCGTCGGCGTGATGCTCGCCGCGACCTTTGCGTCCTGCCTGGCGCGCACCCACGACTGGCCGCTGCCGGCGGGCCTTGGCGGTGTCATCGGCGACGGCCTGCTGCGCGCCGCGCTGACGGCGGTGCACTTGCAGCTTGCGGGCTGGGACCGCTTTTTGATGGCATCGACGACCGGGGCTGGCGCCTTCGTGGCGCTGGCGATCGCGTCCGGGTTCGGCTTTCGCGGGAGAGCCGAGGGCGATGAGGCGGAACAGGAAGAGACGAGCGAGAAATCCGAGTCGCGCTTCGCGATCTGGCTCGGCTGGCTGGTGCATGGCCTGCTCGGCATCAAATGGCGGCTGACCCGCTGGCTGGTGCGCAAGCGCTCCGGCAACATGCCTATCCGCCGCGGCGAGCCGCGTTACGCGGAGGCAGGCAGCGCCACCCTGGCGCCCGATATCGAGGAGGGGGAGGCGGGCGATGAGGAAGAGGAGGCGCCCGCCCCGCGCAAGCTGCGTATCGCGCAGCGCAAGTCGGGCGGCGGCTACACGCTGCCTTCGCTCAATCTCCTCTCGGCGCCGCGCGCGAGCGACCGCACCACCCTCAGCGCCGAGCTCATCGAGGGCAATGCCAATGCGCTCGAAAGCGTGCTCGGCGATTTCGGCGTGCGCGGCGAGATCATCAATGCGCGGCCGGGCCCGGTGGTCACGCTCTACGAGCTCGAGCCCGCGCCCGGCATCAAATCCTCGCGTGTCATCGGGCTCGCCGACGACATCGCCCGCTCCATGAGCGCGCTCTCGGCGCGCGTCGCGGTGGTGGCAGGCCGCAACGCCATCGGGATCGAGCTGCCCAATCCGGTGCGCGAGAAGGTCTATCTGCGCGAGTTGCTCGCGAGCGACAGCTACCAGGATACGAGCGCGCGCCTGCCGCTCTGTCTCGGCAAGACCATCGGGGGCGAGGAGGTGATCGTCGACCTCGCCCGCATGCCGCATCTGCTCATCGCCGGCACCACCGGCTCCGGCAAGTCGGTCGCCATCAACACCATGATCCTGAGCCTGCTCTACCGGCTGCGCCCGGAGCAGTGCCGGCTCATCATGGTCGATCCGAAAATGCTGGAGCTTTCAGTCTATGACGGCATCCCGCATCTCCTCGCCCCGGTCGTCACCGATCCCAAGAAGGCGGTGGTGGCGCTCAAATGGGCGGTGCGCGAGATGGAGGAGCGCTACAAGAAGATGTCGAAACTCGGCGTGCGCAATATCGACGGGTACAATGCGCGCGTCGCCGACGCGGGCAGCAAGGGCGAGACGCTCACCCGCACGGTGCATACCGGCTACGACAAGGAGTCGGGCGAGGCGATCTACGAGGAGGAAGAGCTCGAGCTCGAGCCGTTGCCGCACATCGTGGTCATCGTCGACGAAATGGCGGACCTCATGATGGTGGCCGGCAAGGATATCGAAGGTGCCGTGCAGCGCCTCGCCCAGATGGCGCGCGCCGCCGGCCTGCACGTGATCCTGGCGACGCAGCGCCCCTCGGTCGATGTCATCACCGGCACCATCAAGGCCAATTTCCCGACGCGCGTTTCCTTCCAGGTCACCTCCAAGATCGACAGCCGCACGATCCTCGGCGAGCAGGGCGCGGAGCAGCTGCTCGGCCAGGGCGATATGCTCTACATGGCGGGCGGCGGACGCATCAGCCGCGTGCACGGCCCGTTCGTGTCCGACGAGGAGGTGGAGAAGATCGTGCGCCATCTCAAGGCGCAAGGCACGCCGCAATATCTCGAGGCCGTCACCGCCGGCGTCGACGAGGAGGACGAGGACGCAGCCGTGTTTGATGCGACCGGGATGGGGGCGGGCGATGCGACCGATCTCTATCAGCAGGCGGTGCAGATCGTGATGCGCGACCGCAAGGCCTCGACGAGCTACATCCAGCGGCGGTTGCAGATCGGGTATAACCGGGCGGCCTCACTCATGGAGCGCATGGAGCACGAAGGCGTCGTCGGCCAGCCCAACCACGCGGGCAAGCGCGAAATCCTGATGGGCGGCGAGGCCGAGTAGCGTGACAAGGACGCCCGGTGGCGTGTTACCTCCTGGCGGCAAGTGGGTGAGGGCAAGTCTGGTGGCTGTCGTTATCTGGCCACATGCGAGGCGTAGCGGACAGGCAATGGGGGCAGCCGCAGAGCGGGGCGGCGCAAGCACAAGCGTGAACCGAGCGAAGGCGGAGAAGAACATGGCGGGCTTGCGCCAGGCGGCAGCGATCGCGGTACTGTCCTTGCTTGTCAGCACCGCCGCGGTCGGGGCCGAGGCCATTCCGCTGCCGACACCGGCGCCGGCCCCGAAGGACTATTCGACACCGCCATCCGCGCAATCCACAACTCCCGCGGCTGCACCGACCCCCCTCGAGCTCGGCCAAAAGTTCCTCGACAAGATAAATCCGTTCAGCGGCTCGCATCCTTCGACCGATGTGTCGCGCTTCGACGCGAAACAGCGCGCGCTGGTCACGCGCATCAACAACTACCTGACCAACGTACAAACGTTGACCGGCAATTTCGTGCAGATCGGCCCGGATGGGCGCCGCACCCCCGGCCATCTGTTCCTGCAGAAGCCCGGCAAGGTGCGGTTCGAGTACGATCCGCCAAGCCCGATCGACATCATTGCCGACGGCTCGCAGGTGGCGATCCGCAACAGCCAGCTCAACACGCAGGACACCTATTCGCTGTCGCAGACGCCGCTGCGCTTCCTGCTCGCCGATCGGATCGACCTCTTCGCCGACACCAATGTGGTCGCCGTGACCGCGGACGAGGGCTTTGTCACGGTGGTGATCGAGGAGACGCAGCCGCTCGTCGGCACCAACCGGTTGAGCATGATGTTCGATCCCAAGGACTTCAAGCTCCGGCAATGGACCATTACCGACGTGCAGGGCTTCGACACCACGATCGCCGTCTCCAATCTCGACACCAGCAAACGCCCCGATCCAAATCTGTTCCGGATCGACTACCAGCGCGCGATGCAGTAGAAGGCGGAGAGAAAACATGGCGGGCTTGCGCCAGGCGGCAGCGATCGCGCTACTGTCTTTGCTGATCGACACCGCGGCGGTCAGGGCGGAAGTCATCCCACTGCCAACGCCGGCGCCGGCCCCGAAGGACCGCTCGACGCCTCCCTCCAGGCCGTCTGCGGCGCCCGCCGCCCCGGCGGCGCCGACCACATCATCCAGCCCTTTCGACTTCCTCAATTCCCTCGTCACCGGCAAGCATCCCTCGACCGACGTGTCGCAGTTCGACGACAAGCAGCGCGCGCTGGTCACGCGCATCAACAGATACCTGAGCGGCGTCCAGGTGCTGACCGGCAACTTCGTGCAGATCGGCCCCGACGGCCGGCGCACCAAAGGCCACCTGTTTTTACAGAAGCCCGGCAAGGTGCGGTTCGAGTACGATCCGCCCAACCCGATCGACATCATTGCCGACGGCTCGCACGTGGTGATCCACGACCCCGCCGGCAGCGACCAAAGCTATTCGCTGTCGCAGACGCCGCTGCGCTTCCTGCTCGCCGACCGCATCGACCTGTTTGCCGACACCAACGTGATCGCGGTGACTGCCGACGACGGTTTCGTCACCGTGGTGATCGAGGAGAAGCATCCACTCGTCGGTACCAGTCGCTTGAGCATGGCGTTCGATCCCAAGGACTTCAAGCTCCGGCAATGGACCATCACCGACGGGCAGGGCTTCGACACCACGATCGCGGTCTCCAATCTCGACTCCAACAAGCGCCCCGATCCGAACCTGTTCCGGATCGACCTTCAGCGCGCCGTGCAATAGAATAGCGGGTCGGCCCCGCGCTCGCCGGGACCAAAGTTCTCTTCATAAAGTGCTTGTGTGCCGAACTCGGCCTTTTTGCGAAGGGACTGGATTCCCGCTTGCGCGGGACTGATCGGGAAGGCAATTTCCGGCTCATTTGCGATTGGCATCCCGCACCGCCGCCACCATGCGTCTCACCATCTCCACCTGGAACATCAACTCGGTGCGGCTGCGCATCGATCTCATCGCGAAATTCATCAAGGCGGTGCGGCCGGATGTGCTGTGCCTGCAGGAGACCAAGTGCCCGGACGACAAGTTTCCGCGCAAGCGCTTCAAGCGGCTCGGCTATGAGCACTTCGCGCTCAACGGTCAGAAGGGCTATCACGGCGTCGTCGTGCTCTCGCGTCTGCCGTTCGAATCCTTCGAAGTGCACGACTTCTGTGACAAACGGGATTGCCGCCACGTCGCCGCGGTGCTCGGCGAGCGCGCGGGCCTGCGCGATCCGCTAACGCTGCACAATTTCTATGTCCCCGCCGGCGGCGACATTGCCGACCCGGAAATCAATCCGAAATTCGCCCACAAGCTCGCCTTCCTGGACGAGATGCACGCGCATCCGGCGCTGCGCCTCTCCGCGTCCTCACGCGCCATATTGGTCGGCGACCTCAATGTGGCGCCGCTCGAGCACGATGTCTGGAGCCACAAGCAGCTCTTGCGCATCGTCTCGCACACGCCGATCGAATGCGCGAAGCTCACCGGCGTGCTCAAGACCGGCAACTGGGTCGACGCCATGCGGATGCGGGTGCCGGAGCCGGCCAAGCTCTACACCTGGTGGAGCTACCGCTCGCCCGATTGGGAGACCGTCGACAAGGGCCGCCGGCTCGATCACATCTGGGTAGCGCCAGCGCTCGCCGACCGCGTCACCGAGCTCGAGATTCGCAAGAGCCTGCGCGGCGTCGCGCGGCCCTCCGACCACGTGCCGGTGACAGCTACCCTCGAATTATAGCGCCACCGACGCCCGAACCTGTCCCCTCTGGCAGGCTACCCTTCGTGATCGCGGTACGCCTTATGTTGCGGGCCTCTTCATGGTCGGCTGCGCGCTCCGGCTCTGGGTCCGCAGCCCCAGTTCACGCGAACGTCCAAGCAGCGGGTCAACGGCCCCTCAGAAATCCGCTCGGTTCGCGACCGGGATGTGATAGTCAAACAAATGCTGGTTGTTCTCGGCGCAGATGTCTTCGCTCATCCCCTGCTGCACGCGCCGATAACGCCGCATTCCCGACCAGGGTTGATTGAAGGCGTCTGGATCGTCCACGGTGAAGGTCGCTTCCATCATCCGGCCGTCATTGACAATTCTCCAGCGCTCCACGACGTGCAGGTTTTCGGTGTGCGGTGTTCGGTAAACGTCGACGAAGGTCTTATCGTTTTGTCCTATGGTGTCGACAACAAGCGTGTTCCCCTCGTAATGACCGACAGATTCGCCGTACCACGACGGCTTTGGATTGCTCGAATGGGGCACGTCCAGGTAGACGCGGCGGATCTGCTGATTGCTCGAAACGATCATCCAGATTTCCTTTGGTGTTTGCAGGAAATAGAGCGGGTTCGGTCCGCCATAAGCCATGAAGGAAGGAACGCCGGCCGGCATGCAGCTTGAGCCTGGCGTAAACGCGATTTTCCCAG
>Ga0126381_100003158_pt1 | contig 17990 bp, 13 predicted proteins | sample PanSoiMetPlot_28_FD_96465 | JGI IMG/M metagenome (GOLD analysis project Ga0126381, IMG submission 96465) | Tropical forest soil microbial communities from Panama - MetaG Plot_28 | ecosystem: Environmental > Terrestrial > Soil > Tropical forest > Bulk soil | place: Panama | collected 2016-02-17 | reverse complement strand
CTGGCATCCGGTGGCGTCGCTCTGTACGGGGAAACGAACACCGTCGCTGAGTTCAACAACGTATTCGTGCGCCAATACGCGTCGGTAGAACCGACACTGACGATCGGGGGCAGCACAACGCAGTAGGAACAACGCTGAGTTCGGTCATGCTTTCGCCAACGACGGTACTAGGGGGAGTCAGTTCTCAGGGTACGGTAACGCTTGGGTCGGCGGCGCCGACAGGCGGTGCAGTTGTCACCCTTTCCAGCAGCAACAGCACCGTTGCACCCGTACCGGCCAGCATAACCATCCCTGCGGGCAGCACGACGGGTGCGTTCTCGGTTTGAGCCACATCTGTATTCTCGTATCCGATCACGGTAACTAAACACGCCCACCAGTTACGAGGCGACGGGCGGCGCAATAGAATCGGGCCATCGTGAAATTGCTTTCAAGATTTGAGCTCGGGGTTCAGCTTGCACTGTTCCTGGTCGCAACGCTGTTGGTTGTTCCAGGTAACTTGCTCATGGGACAAGGCAGGAGGGCAAGCTGCATTGCCGAGCATTACAAAGTAATTGCCTTGCCCCTACGGCCGGCCCACATCAATGAAGCCAGGCAGGTTGCAGGCACAACCGCTGTTCATCGTGCCGCATTGTGGACCGAGCAATTCGGACTTCATGAACTGCCTCTGCCGGCGGGTTTCTACAACTCCGAAGCCAGCGCGGTAAACAATTCCGGTCACGTTACCGGGGTCGTTTACGACCGTACCTTCAGCGAGCATCGAGCCTTTGCCTTTGCAAATGACGTCCTGACTTTGCTTTCGGGGCAGCAATCCCACGCCTACAACATCAGTGATTCCGACGAAGTGGCCGGAGAGTCACTACTCCCTGGAAAAATAACCACCGGGCCGGTGTTCTGGACCCGGAACAAGATTCGATCATTGGGCGGCTGTTGCGGCGGGTCCGCCAAGGGTGTCAACAAAAACAGGGAAGCGATCGGCGACGTCTACGACGAGAATGGACGTTATCAAGCATTTCTTTGGACCCCGAGTCGCGGTCTCCAGCCTATTGGACCTCCTGATCGTTATAGTTCCGCCATCGCAATCAACGCTCAGGGTCACGTGGTGGTTCAGGCGTTTTCTGAGGTTCTCTTGTACGCAGGTCGAAGCCTCACTCGCTTAGAGCTTTCCTCGCGATATCCCAGCCAGCCCCATGCCATCAACAACTGCGACGTTATCGTAGGATCGTTCGGCCCGTTTGCCGACGCAGAGCGGGCATTCATCTGGGAAAAAACACGCGGGTTTCGCGACCTGAACACCGACATCGCACCCGATTCAGGATGGAAACTAGAGTCTGCGACCAGCATCAATGACCACGGTGAAATCGTCGGCCGCGGGGACTACAAGGGCCAAGACGATACCGGCTTTCTCTTAATCCCAGAACGTTGACGACGTACCCCACACGACATTTGGCGTACTTGGCGGGTCTCACCCTCTAACCGGATAAGGTATGACAAGGGCGGCAGTCTAAATCTATACGGCAGACAGGTTACAAAGCCAACTGAGGAATGTGGCCATTCATGACACCTTAAATTAGCCCGGACCGCAGCCCAGTTTCGCGATTTTGGCCGACAGGGACTCTTGGATCCTTTCGATTCCCGCCTTCTCACATGCTGGGGGACCTATCGGGTTTTGGTGTTTCATCTCTGATAGCCGTAGTCTGGAGGTATGGTGCCACGTCGGTGCTGGCGGGCCTAGCAACTTCCGCCATCCTGCGAGGCACGCCATCCTGAAGCACTCCGCCAAACGCCAGGGCTGCGCTCGTGGCAATGATCATCGTTTCAGCTCTGTTTCTTACGCTTTATCTCGGCACGGTCACCATGTTGCACTGGGGCAGTGCGCCGCTACGCAGTTTGCCAGTCTTCTGCGCGAAGCGCTCCGTCGCGAAGGGCCACGAGACCAGCCGCTGAACTCATCTCAGGATGCATATGAGCCAGCAAACTCAAGCGCAAAGAGCAGTCGCCGGCTACCTTGCAAGGGCACAAAGGCGCCTTTCGGAAGAGACAGCCAGAGTCCTATTCAGAAGGCGGCTCGCGGTAAGGACCGCGCTTCCCCTGATATCCTTTACCTTCGATGACTTCCCGCGGTCGGCATTCGTTGAGGCCGGATCGATCCTGAGGCGATATGGCGTCCGGGGGACGTACTATGTATCCCTAAGCCTTATGGGAAAGCAATCTCATCTGGGGCCGATGTTCCAGGCAGAGGATCTCAAGGAGCTTACCAGTCTGGGGCACGAACTCGGATGCCACACGTTTGGGCACTGCCATTCTTGGAACACGCCTCCTGACGTGTACGAGAGGGCAATCCTTGAGAATCAAAAGGCGCTCAGTGAGCTGCTCCCCGGAGCATCGTTCCAAACCTTTGCTTACCCCATCAGTGGGCCCCGGCTTGCAGTGAAAAAAGTTGCCGGCAAGCACTTCCTATGCTGTCGCGGAGGGGGCATGAAGGCGGGGCGCTATCTCTTTCATCATGCTGCCGGAGGCCAGACGTTCAACTCCGGGATTACGGATCTCAACTACCTTTGTGCCTTTTTCCTGGAAAAGAGCAGGGGCAATCCTGAGGCTGTGGAGAGCTTGATCGATCAGAATGCCCGTGCCCGGGGATGGCTGATTTTTGCGACCCATGATGTCTGCGAGCTTCCTAGCCCGTATGGGTGTTCGGCGGATTTCTTTGAACAAGTGGTGCGGTGGGCGCTGGACTCGGGTGCATGCATCCTGCCCGTCGCTCGAGCCCTGGAAGCGCTTCTGGCATCGTCCCCAGCGAAGGCTCACGAGATGAATACCACCGCGAAAGTCAACGAACAATAGCCGTTACGCCCGTCGGCGCCGTCGGGCCTCCGGCACCTTGCAGACCTCCGGCACCTTGCAAAGGATGAGGGTAGGTGTAAGGAGTGTAGTATGCCGTCCAAGCATTTGTCGCGGTGCAAACATACAGCTTGCTTTCATCCGTGGCCCAATAGCCAACCCGTGGCGTGCAGCTGCTCGGCCGAGCCGAAAGCAGGCCGACTCCCACTCCAGTGGCGCCAGTGAATGGTAAGACTTGTAGATAAAATTCACGATTGGGCAGGATGTAGCTGCCGGTGCCGCTGTAGTCCACCATTGTCGTGCCGGTGATGAGAGCGTTCCCGTTGTTTGAATCTATGTTGTTCCACGAATATGCTGGAGAGGCTGCCGCTGTTTGTGTGTTCGTTGCCGGATCATCTTTGCTGACGCCAGTCTGATCGCGTGCAGGATAGCCGGTTGGCGAATCGATGTTGGTGATGCCTCTATAACCCGTGCCGCAGGCGGCATCATTGGGAGGTGAAGTAGTCAAGTTACAAGTGTTGCCGCCGCAATCTGAGCTACTATCGCACGACCCATTCACAACGCTGCACCATCCTCGAAACGAACTGCAAACTGCGTGCGGGTCTGGATATTGGACACCAAAATCCATTGGTTCTCCACACTGCCCCGTGGACACGCAAGTCAGCCGTTTAATTTCTGCTCCGATGGCATGCGCCCATCCATGGTTCCCTGAGCCGTTAATGGGAATGCTGTTGTTGAAATCCATTCCTGTGCCGCCGCGATAACTGAGCACACTGTCCGCATTTGAATCATTCACGTCATTGTGGAAAGTGTTATTGTACCGCTCGAATATCCGGCACGAGCGAGATTTTGGCGATGAGCCAGTATCATGTAGTCCGATTGTTCCATCGGTGATAGTGTTAAAACGCACCACGACCCGTCCGCCATGTTCGCAATCTACCGCAGTTTGGGAGGGACTGGCTGTCCCCGAAGCCCACGTAATGGTATTGTCTTCAACATATACTGCGCTGGAGGTACCGTAATTCGTATCGCTGAACCAGGTATCGTTATGCCCATAGACGTTGATTGCTGCGTAGCCGCTTACGTTATGAATTGTGTTGTGATCAATCACTCCATAGGCTTGAGTAGCGGAGCCAACCACTCCTCCGTAGTTGATAACTATCGACCTGACTGAAAGGTCAGCAAATGTGTTGTGATCCACACGAAAATGCGGATTACTCCCGTCAATCCTGACTGCAGCTTGGCCATCCTTTCCGCCAAAAGTGAAGTTTGTGATGCGGGGATAGACGCTCGCGTTGGTTGACAGCATTTGTATACCATCGGTGCTGCTCAACGTAATGGCGCATCCATTGCCATTGATGATTAGGGATTTGGTAGTAGTGAGGGATGTCGTCCATGTCGCGCTACCCCCAGCCAGCGGACCTTGGACCGTGTCGCCATCGGATGCGGAATTGGCAGCCGCCTGGAAAGCCGATCGGGAACAATCTGCCGTAGTGTAGGTGGCGGCCGCTAGATAAGCCGATCCCCCAACGACGAACAAAATGATAAGAAACTTTTTTAGTCTCACGATTGCCATGTCGCCTACGCGCCAACCTAAAGTGCTATTGCAAATTCGTCAACTACCATAAGTACATTGTCCCAAATCTGTCTTCTTCTATTATTTCTATGCTTGTGCCAGCAAATAACAGAAGAGGACTACGGCCGAAGCTCAGATCGTTTACGGGAGGGCAATCGCTCATGGATTTTGTGCGCATTGTCGATAAAAGGAGTGAGAATGCCAATTATTACGGCATCTGCTGGTGAGCTGCAGACGGCTCGAAGCACAAATGCGGCTTCAAGAGCCGAAGTCCACAACGCGATAGTACTGGTGTCGCGGTGGCTAGAGGAAAATGATTATCGTGGCTACGATACATTTGACGGACTTAATGCAAAGCGTTTGCGTCCCCTGACGTTCGAAACAAATCTTCTTCGCACCGCGCTTCAGCAAGGGGTGAGACGGTTCCCCCTGAACTTGCGTCCCTTCCTCGGCGTTTCCAAAGAACGTTCTTCTAAAGGCATGGGTTTTCTGGCACGAGGTTTCATGCGTCTTCACCAAGCGACGGGGGAACACGCGTGGGCAGATAAAGCGGAGTTCGCACTGCAATGGCTGATCGACAATCAGTCAAAAGGATACAGCGGCGCTTGTTGGGGAAATCATTTCGACTATCAGTCGCGGAGTTCCTATGTGACTAAGAACGTACCATCTGTGGTATGGACCTCATTAATCGGCCACACATTTCTGGATGCATATCAGCACTTTCAACGAGAGAGTTTCCTTGGGGTGGCTGAGAGTTCCTGTAAGCATATTGAGCGGGATTTGGGCGGACACAAGGAAGGCGATACCATCTGCATACACTACTTCCCAACGTCGAGCCACCAGGTCCACAACGCTAATACACTAAGTGCTAGCCTTTTGGCCCGCACCTATGCATATACCAGGAGCGAGTCCTATCGGGCTTTGGCGGAAGCAGCGCTCGGCTATACTGCAAAGTATCAAAGAGCAGACGCTTCTTGGTACTATGGGGAAGCTTCCAATCTGCGCTGGGTTGACAATTTTCATACAGCGTATGTGCTGGATTCGTTTAAACATTATGAAGTAAATACTGGGGACACCCGTTTTCATAAGCAGTTAGTAAACGGTTATGAGTACTGGAAGAAAACATTTTTCCTGCCGAATGGGGCGCCGCGCTACTATAACCGTAAAACTCTTCCTCTAGACATACAATGTTCATCACAAGCAATAGATACGCTTGTATTTTTTCGTGATCTCGATCCGGATAGCGTGTCTCTGGCCTTAAAGGTTGCACACTGGACGATCGACAATATGCAAGATCCCAGCGGTTATTTTTATTACCGTCGTTACGCCTCGTGGTTAGTCAATAAAACGCCAACGCTCCATTGGGGGCAGGCCACTATGCTCTGTGCACTAGCCGGACTGTACTGCGCTCTATAAATCAACGATCTCCACCCAGGCATGTAGGAACAGTCATGAAGCTGATTGAGGCATTAGAAGTTATGAAGCGCGCTGCATCCGAAGTCGCGGGCCTAAGAATCTTCTTGGCATGTGGTTTCACTCCACTGCATTTGCAGACCTTTCTTTCTGCCGAACTGTTAGTCAGCACGCCTAGGAAGCGGCCAGAAATTGAGAGTGGACTTTTCGGCGATTTGGTGGGGAATATAGAGCGATTCGAGCCACGAGGAATAGAGAATCTGGTGGTTGTGATTGAATGGAGTGATATCGATCTTCGTTTAGCTGCCCGGAGTGGGGGGGGGTGGCGAGTGTCTCAGATGGCTTCGATCATAGACTCGGCCCACGAATCGATTGCCCGCTTAGAACGCGCAATCGCAGGTGCCTCGGTTCAAATACCTACCGTAGTCTGCACCCCATCATTACCTCTCCCACCTATGTTCACAACCCCAAGAACAGAGGAGAGCCCCCCTGAGGCGCAATTGCGGTGCGCGCTTGCGTCATTTGTGGAACATTTATCTCAGCAACCTGGCCTTCGTGTTGTCAATACGCAGTACCTGGACGAATTGTCTCCTTTAGCTGGTCGGTACGATCTGAAGTCAGACTTAACCAGTGGGTTTCCTTATACTCTTCAACATGCGAGCGCTGTGGGAAAGGTCTTGGCGGATCTGATTCGTCCCCGCGCACCCAAGAAAGGTTTGATAACTGATCTTGACGACACTCTATGGGCTGGGATTCTGGGCGATGACGGTGCTGAAGGGATTTCTTGGGATTTAGAGCACAAATCGCAGATGCATGGTTTGTACCAACAGGTTCTTGGTTCCCTGGGGAGTTCAGGTGTTCTGATCGGGGTAGCAAGCAAGAACGATCCATCAGCAGTAAAAAGCGCATTCGAGGAAAACAATTTGCTGCTTACGCAAAAGGACATTTTTCCCTTTGAAACGCATTGGTCCCGAAAGTCAGAATCCGTGACACGGATTTTGAAAACTTGGAATATCAGCGCCGATTCTGTGCTTTTCATTGACGATAGCCCAATGGAAGTTGCCGAGGTGCAAACTGTCTTTCCGGATATGGAATGTATCGTTTTTCCAAAAAGCGACTATCAGGCAATTTGGGAGTTGCTTGGGCACTTGCGCGATTCATTCGGCAAGTCGGCGCAGACCGAGGAGGATTTGTTACGCACGGCCAGCATCCGTCAGGCTGAAATTTGGAGAGAGCTGGAGAATTCTTCGGAGAACCTTGCCGATGACTTTTTGAAAGCCGCTGAGTCCCATATCGTATTTCATACTAGCGAACCGGTGGATCAACGCGCATTTGAACTTGTCAATAAGACCAATCAATTCAATCTCAATGGAAAGCGATTCAGCGAACGAGAATGGCGGAATCTCTTGAGTGATCCAGAAGTATTTCTTCTTGCAGTGTCATATAAGGACAAGTTCGGCTCATTAGGGGTAATCGCAGTTATCATGGGGAGAATGTATGCTGGGAAAGTAAACGTAAATAGCTGGGTCATGAGTTGTCGGGCATTTTCCCGGCGTATCGAATATCAATGCTTACAGTATATTCTCGATGCGTTTGGAGCTGACGAGATTGCTTTTGATTATGCGGCCACACCCCGTAACACTCCTTTACGGAAGTTTCTCACTACGTTGTTAGGAAGTCCACCCGTTCCCGGCATTCGTCTTACAAAAGATCAATTCTTAACGAAAGTACCCCGGTTATTTCATCTTGTGGAGGAAAACGCGCATGTCTGAACGAGACATTCGCCTTCTGCGATGCTTCGCCTCAGTGTTTCCGGAATTGTCTCCAGAGGAAATTCGCATCGTTAGTTCCCAGTCAAATGGGCATTGGGATTCGCTATCGACGGTGACGCTGACGGCTCTGGTTCAAGAAGAGTTCAATATTGAAATAGAGCCCGAAGTTGTTCCGGAATTGGATTCGTTTGAGGCATTTCGAGCTTACCTTCAAAAAAGCGACTCCTGCAGGAGCGAACGTCTATGAAGGAGTGGTGGCTGCGCGGGTTAGTTAATCGCGTCTGTCAACATCTGGCTCGGATTCTTCCTGGGGCGCGCTCGATTCGAGTCGCACTTCATCGTGCACGTGGCGTGAAGATCGGGAAAAACGTGTGGATTGGCTACGACGTTGTTCTCGATACTTCTCGGCCGTTTCATATAACTCTTGAAGATGGCTGTGTGCTTAGCATGCGAGTTACTGTACTTGCACATTTTCGAGAGTTAACTGGAGTCACAATCGCACAGGATGCGTTTGTGGGCGCAGGTGCCTTTATCCTGCCTAACGTTGTGGTCGGTCGTGGTGCGGTGGTTACTGCTGGAAGCGTAGTGACGCGATCGGTGCCTTCCATGACGGTCGTCCAAGGTAATCCAGCCGTTCCGGTGGCGAAATGCGGCATTCCGCTCGGGCCTAAGACCACCTTAAGAGAGTTTTCTCGGAATTTGTGCCCTTTGCCTCCTACAAAGGCTGGCGCTCCCCACAATGGTACCGTTTCGGAGAAGACTCTGGCAGCAAAGAGTAAATTATGAAACTCGCAGTTCCGTACATTCACGAGTTATCGCCCGTGGATGTCCGGTTAATTTGTTTGGCTGAGTTCCTTGGCATAACCTGTGAACGGATTCAGCTATTCGCGACGAAAGAGGGATTGTTGGGAACCTTGAAATCTGCGATTGTCAGAGGGAAGTCCTGCCTTGTGATAAATCCTGAGGTCATTCAGGAGTGCGTCAAAGACGAAACGGCTCTTTCTGAGTTATCGAATTTTCTAGGGTCAAACTATCGCAACCTTCTGGTTCATGCGCCCCGTCCTAAGCGTTTTGACGCAAAGTTAGTTTCTGATCTTTCCGGCGGATCTCTGCGAGAAGTGATTGAAATAACTTCCGATCTTCCTTGTGAGATATCTCGGGAGTCTGAGGAGATCTGCGGTCCGTTTGCAGGATTGGCAATCAGTCGCAATAAGGCTACAGTTCGGACTTTTGCTGTAATGTTCGCAGATTCCGATGTGCGGAAGATGATATCCATCGGAAGCGGGGTGTCCTTGGCCGCAACGAAAAGAGCCGATACCGAAATCGTGTTTGTGGGAGGCGAAGAGATTGTCGACTTGAATGACGAGGTTGGCGACGCGCCTGTTTCGAAGTACTTTTTGCAATTCTTGCCTCATGCTATGGCCCTACGGTATATCTTCGGCAAGGAGAGTTGGCATCCCGACGAACAGCATGCGTCAGTTATTGTTGATGACCCATTGCTTCGGCCGAACTACGGATTCTTGAATTTCGAGAAATTGCTTCATATGATGAAGCAAAACAGATTTCAGACTACTATTGCTTTTATTCCCCATAACGCTCGGCGCGATTCACGGCAAATCACTGATATGTTCAAAGAAAACGCCAATTATTTCGCATTGTGTTTTCATGGAAACGATCACACAGATGCTGAATTGGCATCAACCGATACCACCCTTCTCAATACTATGCTTCAGATTGCAGAGCGGCGGATGCATCGACAGCGCGAAATTTCAGGGCTTGAATATGATAGGGTCATGGTGTTTCCGCAGGGGAATTTCTCCATAGAAGCAATGGCTGTTTTGAAGGCGCGCAATTTTGATGCCGCAGTAAACACTATTTCCCGTCCTAGACTCCAAGAGGCCCATCTCACTTTCGGCGAGATTGCTCAACCAGCGGTGCTACGATATGCAGGTTTCCCATTATTTCTCCGCAAGAACAGCAGAGACACGCGAGATGCTGACATTGCTTTCAATATGTTTTTCGGGCGACCGACGTTGATCGTGGAACATCACGATGCATTTCAACATCCGAAGTGCTTGGTCGACGCGACTTTAAGAATCAACGCGATTGCGCCATCGATGCGCTGGTCCAGTACAGGGAACGCGACAAGCCGCTCGATTCTTCGACGGCGAGCAGAAGATGGAACGTGTCTGGTGCGAGCATATTCACGGACCGTGCATGTCTCCAATCAATCGGATTCTGCTGAACGCTTCTTAATCGAGTGGAAGGATTTCGCTCCGGAAGTGTCCGCAGTATTGAAGAATGGAGTGCCTTGTGATTTCCTATCCAGTCAGGGAGGGATTCAAACATCATTGCAGTTACCACCCTACAGTGAAGGAACATTCTCACTGGTTTATGCGAATTGTTATTCTGTTTTCAAGGGATTAGGTTGTCGGCGAAACGTTCGAGCCTTTGTCAGAAGAAGACTCTCTGAGATCAGAGATAACTACATAAGCAAGAGTCCGTCGATGGCTGCAGCGGCGAAAGCATTACGGCGACGTCTTGTGCACTAGATATGCTTCGTAGTGTCGCTCATACATACTTTATATGATTGACCGAGAAAGGCCACGAGCACTTGGAGGATATCCACGTTTACCGGCCTCCGATGCCCAAGGAAAGGGATAGCCCCCAGGCTATGTGTGGAATTATGGATGTGCGTTGTTCTGGGAGTGTTGTACTCCTGGTGTATTTACTTCCGGCGTGTATGCACCTGACCCGGGGGTGTAAGTTTTCCGACGACAATTTGCTGGTTGGCGGGGTGAAATCTTCCACGTTTATGACATATTTTCCCCTTTTCCAAGTGTTGTGATTGAGGTTTACGACCACAAACAACACTTGATCATGCTTAGTAACATGAGCCAAACGAAGCCAGGCCCGCAAAGATGGATTCAGTCGTAGAAACCCACGGTCAAATTTGAAATTGCTGTCGCTACTTCGAAGGGCGACCGCCGGCGCGGTGATGGTTGGCCAAGCGCCGAATTGCAATGCATTCACAGAATTGTCATAACAGTCTAGCCAGATGGTACCGACAGTCTTAAATTGCTCTAGAAGGGACCATCGTTCGTGAAAAAGAAAGTTCTGATCATTGTGGAGAACCTGCCCGTTCCTTTCGACGGGCGTGTGTGGAAGGAGGCATGCTCGCTTCGCAAAGCCGGATATCAGGTGACGGTGCTCTGTCCGAAAGGTAACGGGTACAAGAAAGGCTACGAGCACTTGGAAGGTATCCACATCTACCGGCATCCGATGCCCAAGGAAGGAGACAGTCCCCTGGGCTACCTTTGGGAGTATGGATGTGCCTTGTTCTGGGAGTTTTTGTACTCGTGGTGGATTTACGTCCGGCGTGGATTTCATGTGATCCAGGGGTGTAATCCTCCCGACGATATTTTTCTCGTGGCCCTCTTCTTCAAATTCTTCGGCGTAAAGTACATCTTTGACCATCACGACGTAAGTCCTGAGCTCTATTTGTCCAAATATGAACGACAGGATTTCTTTTATAAAACACAGATTTGGCTGGAAAAGCTTACGTTCCATTTTAGTGACGTAGTGATGTCCACGAACGAGAGTTATAAGGACATTGCGATCCGACGCGGTGGCTTGGCTCCGGAAGACATATACGTTGTACGAAATGGCCCCAACTTGGAAACTTTTAAGCCTGTGCCCCCTAAGCCGGATCTCAAGCATGGCAAGCGTTACCTCGTCGGGTACGTTGGTACCATGAGTACCCAGGAAGGTCTAGATATACTGCTGGATGTGGCCGAGCACATCAAAAGAGTGGGTCGCACCGATGTTCACTTCACGTGTGTGGGGGGAGGGCCGGGTCTAGCAACGCTTCGGAAGATGGTCAAAGAGAAGAATCTCTCTGATACCGTCAATTTCACTGGCCGGGTTCCCGATGCCCAACTCTCGGACATTCTTTCCACCGCGGATGTTTGCGTAAATCCGGACATGCCATGCGAGATGAACAACATTTCTACCATGATCAAGATCATGGAATACATGGCTCTGGGCAAGCCGATTGTGCAGTTCGACCTGAAGGAAGGTAGGTTCAGCGCGCAGGAAGCTTCCCTGTACAGCAGTAATCACAACCAAGTGACGGATTTCGCTGACAAGATTTTATGGTTGCTCGACCATCCGCAGGAAAGGAAGAGAATGGGCGAGTTCGGACGTGAAAGAGTTGAAAAAGAACTGGCGTGGGAGCATTCAGTAGCGAACCTGCTTGCCGCATATGTTAAGGCCATGAGAGACAATGGATATAAATTCGGAAGCTTCTCCGACAAGCCTGAGCCCAGAAATCTCGCCTGACGCATCAGCAATTCATCAATTCATCGCATTATAGATTTAGAGCAATTGACAAAAGAGTTCTTTCTGCAGTGGCGCGGTAGCGAACAAGTCTATTTTGGAAGGAACACAATCGACAAGTTCAATGAAACACCAATAGATGTGGCAGTTGTAGAGGCCCCTATGGGGCTTTCTCTAGGGGCTCACCTAAAATCGCGAAATCTGAGATTTACAATACACACGCCAGCCATGCAAATGCCGAGGGTATGTGGTTGAAGTCTGAAGGCTTTGCTTACCCCTTATCCCATCCTGGTGGCATTTCCACGGTTGAAGATTACTGCAGGGCGAAGAAAGATTCCGTATGCCGATACATGTTTGCCAGTGGCCTTGCAGACGTTTGTTCGTTTTGGGCTTGAATTCCGGCGTAGATTCGTTCCGGACCTTTGGACACAAAAAGGTGGTCGGCCCTGTTTCGAACCATAGATTTCAGAACAGGGCGAGAAATGGATAAACGATGCGGAAGCCACGGATCCTAATTTTTTCACAACGGAATCATCGCAGCATCATGCCTTTTCGATGTCCTCACTTCGAATTTGAAGACGTTATTGCAGAGATCGACTCTGTGGAACTGCTGGCACCTCGCCTTGATCTGTCCAATTTGCGTTACACAACTGCAAAGCAAATTGCTTATCACACCCCGCTCGTTCTGAATCCAGGGATGGAAAAGACAACTCTTAATGATACATACGATCTTTTTTTCACGATTTGCGGAAGTCCCACGGACTTGATTAGAGTTGCCGCCTTAGGTAACTGGAGGGATAAGTGCGACCGAGCGGTTTGTCTGATTGACGAGCTGTGGGTAAGAGAAATGGCGGCCTACAGTAATTTATTGCGCGTGCTGGATAAGTTCGATCTGGTGATGCTTTATTACAGTCAAACAGTGGAACCACTTAGCAAGAAGATCGGTCCCAAATGTGCATTTCTGCCCCCTGGCGTGGACGCCATTCGGTTTTGCCCTTACCCAGGTCAACCTCAGCGCTCAATTGATGTGTATAGCATTGGTCGCAGATCGCAGATAACACACCGCAATCTTCTAAAGATGGCTGCAGGGGAAGGTATATTCTATCTGCACGATAGCATTGCCGCTGACCAAGTACTTGATGCGAGGGAACATAGAATTCTTTTTGCGAACATTGCGAAAAGAAGCAGATATTTCATCGTCAATCCAGGATTGATCGATCGTCCCGATATAAGGGGCGATCAGATGGAAATTGGAAACAGGTATTTCGAGGGTGCGGCCTCGGGCACCATCATGTTAGGGGAGCGTTCGAGTAATGCAGTATTTGAAAAGATATTCGATTGGCCTGATGCTTTGATTCATATACCATATAACTGCTCGAACATAAGAGACATCATAGGTGCGATTGAAACTGATCCTGAGAGACAGGACAGGATCCGCAGAAGAAATGTGAAGGAAGCTCTGATGTGCCATGATTGGGCATACCGTTGGGAAACAATTCTGCAGACAGTGGGTCTTGAGCCCATCACAGCAATGCATGACAGGAAAGAAATCCTTGGCAATCTCGCACAGGTTGCCGTCCGGGACGAAGCCCGCGAAACTCGCCACGCCTTAAGGTAAGGCGACAGTGCCTACGTTTGTGAATTGATCCGAAAAATCCTTGCACTGCCTGCTGGGCTAAAGACTGACCACTCCTTCGAGTATGGGAATGCGGTGGTATCCCAGATCCGTGGCGGTCGGATCCAGTTCGGGAACCATTAAAGGCGAATGCGCTTAGAGACAGAGACAGTCTGGCCGTCTCTGGGGGTTTGGGTTTGAGGGAAGTGCATGCATTTTGCTGACGTGAACGTAATTGGGGCAAAGGTGATTGATCCGACTCCGCATTCAGACGATCGGGGCCAATTCATGCGAGCCTGGTGCACCCGGGAATTTGCCGAGCACGATATCGAGTTTTTGCCTGTTCAAGCGAATATGGGATTCAGCCGTCAGAAAGGTACGATTCGGGGCATGCATTTCCAGGAAGCTCCTGCGTTGGAGGCTAAACTCGTGCGCTGTACGCGGGGTTCGTTCTTCGATGTGGCGCTGGATCTCCGGCCGCGATCCTCCTCCTACGGCAGATGGTACGGTGTGGTCTTAAGTGCAGACAACGGTCGCATGCTATTTGTGCCAGAGGGTTGTGCTCATGGCTACCAGACGCTCGAGGAAGAGACGGAAATGTACTATATGACATCGGCTTTCTACACGCCGCACGCGGCGCGGGGAGTGCGTTTTGACGACCCGGCATTTCAAATCAAGTGGCCATTGACGACGACTGTGGTGTCAGAACAGGATCGTAATTGGCCTCTTCTCCAGCGCGAAAGGAACTGCTCATGATTGTAGATTCTGCTCTTCGAGAACGTGAAGACGCCGGCCGCCCGATTCGGGTCGGCATGGTCGGAGCTGGAGCGACCGGCCGTGCAATTGCGTTGCAATTAGGAACTCCAGTACCGGGACTTCGTCTGGCGGCCATCGCTAACCGGACACCGGAGCACGCGCAACGTGCTTTTTGCGAGGCCGGGATCATGTCGTGGCGCCGCGCGGGCTCAGCGCAGGAAGCTGAGGCATTCATCGCAACTGGTACGCCTGTTCTGACTGAGGACCCCTCCGTACTGACTTCCTGTGATGCGATTGACATTCTGGTCGAGGTAACGGGAACCGTCGGTCCGGCTGCCCGCGTTGTTCTAGATGCCTTCAGCCATGGAAAGCATGTAGTTCTGGTGAATGCCGAGCTGGACTCGCTGTTGGGCCCCATTCTCAAGACAAAGGCAGATCAGGCGGGCGTGGTCATTACGCACACCGACGGTGATGAACCAGGTGTGGCCATGACGCTTCTGCGTTATCTACGGACGTTGGGGTTGCGTCCGGTGGCAGCAGGAAACATTAAAGGAATGGTCGATTATCATCGGAACCCGGACACTCAACGAGCATTTGCGGAGAAGAATGATCAGGACGCGCGGAAGGTGACTTCCTTCGCCGACTCAACAAAATTGTCAATGGAGGCCACTGTTCTGGCGAACGCTACTGGCTTTCATGCCGGCCATCGCGGGATGTACGGTCCGGCGTGCCAGTACGTGCGCGAAGTCGCCGAACTGCTTCCGGCCAAGCAGATGCTCGAAACTGGATTGGTTGACTATGTGGTGGGTGCGGCGCCGCACACCGGTGCCTTTGTCGTGGTCCACGAAGATAATCCTCTCAAACAAACCCAACTCGCTTATTACAAGCTGGGCAAGGGTCCGTTTTATGTGTTTTACACGCCGTTCCACCTTCCGCACCTCCAGATTGCTTCGACTCTGGGCCGGGCGGTGGTCCATCGCGATCCGACCGTGGCCCCCCTTGGTGGGCCGGTGTGTGAGGTTGTGGCGGTGGCCAAGCGCGACCTGAAAGCGGGAGAGCGACTCGACGGGATTGGCGGCTACTGCTCGTATGGATTGATTGACAACGCCTCCGCCGCACGCGAGATGGGAGCGCTCCCAATCGGGCTTTCGGAGGGTTGTGTGCTTTGCCAAAACGTCGCGAAGGATGAGGTCATTTCGTTTGCGCAGGTGGATGTTGTTGAAGACCCGATCGTACACGGTTTGTGGCGTGAACAGAACGAACGATGGCCCCTCCCAGGCCGCGAGGCACAGGCGTTTTCCGGCAGCGCTCGATGAATGTGGCGGCTAGACACTCGGCAGTCCCTTCGCAATCCTGAGTACTTGAATCTCAAATGCTTAATCATAGCTTTTGGAACGGCCGTAAGGTCTTTCTGACGGGACATACTGGATTCAAGGGAAGCTGGCTTTCACTCTGGCTGAAAGCCTTAGGTGCGGAAGTCACGGGTTACGCTCTCAATCCACCAACGCAACCAAACCTGTTTGAACAGGCACACGTTGCGGATTGCTTGCGCTCCATTTCAGGGGATATTCGTGATTTCACCGGATTGAAGAACGCGTTGGCGGAAGCCCGTCCCGACGTAGTCCTTCACATGGCGGCGCAGTCGGTGGTACGCCGAGGGTACGAAGACCCGATCGAGACATACTCTTCGAATGTGATGGGTACAGTGCATCTCTTCGAAGCGGTGCGACAGCTCAAGCAATCGTGCGTAGTAGTCAACGTCACCAGCGATAAGTGCTACGTCAATCGTGAATGGGTTTGGGGATACCGAGAGGATGAGCCTTTTGGGGGTCGTGATCCATACTCGAATTCCAAAGGATGTGCCGAGCTGGTAACGGCTGCCTACCGGGAATCGTTCTTTCCACCGGCATCGCTTGCGCAGCACGGGATTGCCCTCGGAAGCGCGCGTGCTGGCAATGCAATTGGTGGAGGAGACTGGACTACAGACCAACTCATTCCTGACCTCATGAGAGCTTTCCTTGCTTGCAAACCCTGTTTGATCCGCAATCCTTCGGCCACGCGGCCTTGGCAGTTCGTTCTGGAACCGCTAAGAGGATATTTGATGCTGGCTGAGAGGCTTGCGACCGACGCCTGCTCGTATGCTAGCGGTTGGAATTTCGGTCCCGCAGATGGTGATGCACAACCAGTCGGTTGGATTGCAGACGAACTGGTTTGCCTCTGGGGAGATCACGCCGCATGGACTCGCGATTCTGGAACACACCCCGAGGAAGCGCACGCACTCAAGTTAGATCCCTCGAAGGCCAAAACATGCCTGGGCTGGCGTCCGGTGTTGCCCGTTGGCCAGGCTCTCCGCTGGATCGTTGATTGGTATCGAGCTTTCCAGAAGGGCGCCGATCTTCGCCGCATCACAGAAAGCCAAATCGCACGGTACAAAGAACTTTTGCAAAGCAAATCGTCTGCAACGGATTCCCTCGGTAATTGAATTAAGACCTACATCCGGGAACAACAAAACAAGAGTCCGGAGCTTCTAAATGTCGAATATCGTCGTTTTGGGAACTGGAATGGCAGGCTTCGGCGCCGCGTTTCGCCTGCACGACGAAGGCATCACTCCCGCTATGTACGATAAGAATTCCTACCATGGCGGCCACACTGCGTCCTTTCGCTACGAAACCGGATTCTTATACGACGTGGGCCCGCACATCTCTTTTACCAAGGATGCCCGCATCCGGGAACTGTTTGCTGACAGTGTCGATCAGAAGTACGAGACTGTACAGATAAACCTGAACAACTACTGGCGCGGCTACTGGCCTCTTCATCCCGTACAGTTGCACCTTCACGGTCTGCCGGATAACGTTGTCGTGGCGGTGATCGAGGACTTCGTCGAAGAGCGTCAGGCGCCGGAGCGGTCAATTAAAAACTATTCCGACTGGCTGCTGTCCAGTTTTGGGCGAACTTTCGCGGAAGAATTTCCCATGCGGTACACGCGCAAATACCACACCACGTCGGCCGAGAACATGAGTACCGACTGGCTTGGGTCTCGGATCTATCGCCCTAGCCTGCAAGAAGTTTTGCGTGGCGCGATCTCGGCATCTGCTCCACATGTGCACTACATCACTCATTTCCGCTATCCGAGTGCGGGTGGGTTCGTAAATTACCTGAACAAATTTGTTCCCATGGGAAACCTGCACTTGAATCATGAACTGGTGTCCATAGATGTTCCATCGCACCAGCTCAAGTTTACGAATGGCAAAATCGTTGAATACGACGCGCTGGTCTCGTCCGTGCCGCTGCCAGGTTTGATTCGCATGATTCCAAGCGCTCCGCTCGATGTGGTGGAAGCCTCGCGGCTGCTGGCATGCTCCACCTGCATCCTGGTCAACATCGGAGTGGGGCGCGAAGACATTTCCGAGGCCCACATGACGTATTTCTACGACGAGGACATCTGCTTCTCGCGCCTCGGGTTCCCGCATATGTTGTCGGCCCGTAACGCGCCCCCTGGGTGCGGATGCATTCAGGCCGAAGTCTACTTCTCCGAAAAGTACAAACATTTTACCGGCAAGCCTGAAGACTGGATCGAGCCTGTGATCCGGGACCTTCGTCGGTGCGGATTGCTGCGAGAGGACGACCAAATTCTTTCCCGCAAAGCAATGTTCTTGAAGTATGCAAATGTGATATTCGACCT
>Ga0126381_100003157_pt1 | contig 17993 bp, 17 predicted proteins | sample PanSoiMetPlot_28_FD_96465 | JGI IMG/M metagenome (GOLD analysis project Ga0126381, IMG submission 96465) | Tropical forest soil microbial communities from Panama - MetaG Plot_28 | ecosystem: Environmental > Terrestrial > Soil > Tropical forest > Bulk soil | place: Panama | collected 2016-02-17 | reverse complement strand
GCGCCTGGCGCGGGCGCGCGCCGCCCTGCGCGGCAAATGGCTCGAGGAAGGCGCGGGAGAGCCACGTGCAGTGCGCTGAAGCGTTGCACGTCCAGGCGTACTTCGACGGCGAAGTGGACGCGGTCTCGGCGCTCGAGGTCGAGCGGCACGCCGAGCGCTGCCCGGAGTGCCGGGCGCTGCTCGAGCACCTCGCCATCACGCGTGCGCGCATCCGCGGCGAGCTCGAATTCGCCGCCGCACCGCCGCAACTGCGTGCCTCGATCACGAGGCTCCTCGATGAGGAGGTGCGCGGCGCGACGGCGCAGCGCGCCCCGCGCGTGCCACTGCGCCCACGGCCGTTCTGGCTCGGAGCACTCGGCGGTGTCGGTGCTGCGCTCGCAGCCAGCCTGGCCCTGTTCTTCCTCACCCCATCGCGCTCCGATCCAATACTCAACGATCTCGTCAGCGCCCACGTGCGCTCGCTCATGCCCGAGCATCTGATCGACGTGGTCTCGACGGACCGACATACGGTGAAGCCGTGGTTCGCAGGGCACGCCGATGTCTCGCCCGTGGTGGCCGACTTCGCCGATCGCGGCTATCGACTCATCGGCGGCCGCGCTGATTACTTCGAGCAACAGCGCGTCGCAGTCGTCGTCTACCAGCATGGCGCGCACGTCATCAACGTGTTCGCCTGGGTCCCAGGCCGGCGAGCGCTGCCCGAATTCACGACCAGCAACGGCTATCACATCGCCTGCTGGAAGCTCGACAACCTCCAGTATTGCGCCGTCTCGGATACCGGCTGGGACGAATTGCAAGGGCTGGTGCGGCTGTTGCGCGCCAAGGGTGAGATCGACACGCCCGCCACTTCCGGCATGGAATAAAACGCCTACCTGGTGGTCTCCTCCTTCGCTAACTCACGAAGGAGGCAACATGTCGGACCCAACCTCGCTCAAGGGCACCCCGCGAAATTCCGGGGGCCCCGTCACGCGCCGCGGCGCGCTCAAGTGCCTCGCCTTCGGCGGCGCCGGAACGCTCTTTGCCCTCGCCGGGGGCGTGTTCACTCCGATCGATCTCGCCGTGGCAGCCAGCGACCGCAAGCGGAGCGCGAGTCTCGGCAAGCCGCTGTTCGTGCAGATCAGTGATACCCACATCGGCTTCAACAAGGAGGCCAATCCCGATGTCTCCGGCACGCTCAATCGCTCGATCGACATCGTCAACGCACTGCCCGAGCAGCCCGCGCTGATCATCCATACGGGAGACATCACGCATCTGTCGAAACCGGCGGAATTCGATGCGGCACAGCAGCTGTTCTCGCGGCTGCGCACCACAGAGATCCACACCGTGCCCGGTGAGCACGACACCACCGATCCTACGGTCACGGAGTACTTCAATCGTTTCGGCAAGGCGTCCGGGAACAAGGGCTACTACAGCTTCGATCACGCGGGTGTCCACTTCGTAGCACTTATCAACGTGTTGCAATTCAAGCCCGGCGGCCTCGGCACGCTCGGCCCCGAGCAGCTCGCGTGGCTCGCGGACGACCTCAAGGGGCGCTCCGCCAGCACGCCGATCGTGGTGTTTGCGCACATGCCGCTGTGGACCATCTACGAGCCGTGGGGTTGGGGAACAGCGGATGCCCCACAGCTCATGGAGCAGTTGCGCCGCTTCGGCTCGGTCACTGTGCTGAATGGTCACATCCACCAGATCGTGCAGAAGGTCGAGGGCAACGTGACCTTCCATACCGCGCGTTCCACGGCCTATCCGCAACCGATCGCGGGCGAGGGCGCGGGACCCGGGCCTTTGAAAGTGTCCGCGGAGCAGCTGCCCGGCATGCTCGGGGTAACGAGCGTCACTGTCGTGAAGCACCCGCGCGGTTTACGGCTCAACGACACCACCATTGCCTGAGGGAAACGCCTATGAGTCTGCGTAAATGGCTCGTGTCCTCCATGCAGGTGTTGCTGTTGGGGGCCATGGCCGCGGTCGCCTCACCCGCCCCGGCTACGGAAGCCGCTGCCCAGGGCTCCACCATCGTCATGGCCAAGGATTTCATGTTCGCGCCGACCTCGCTGACAGTTGCGGCCGGCTCGACCGTCACCTGGACAAATCGGGACGATGAGCCGCACTCGGTAGTGAGCGAGAACGGCCTGTTCCGCTCCGGGGCTCTGGATACCAACGAGAGCTTTTCCTTCCGCTTTGAAAAGCCCGGCACATATCGCTACACCTGCAGCATCCATCCGCGCATGGTGGGAACCATCGTCGTGCACTGAAGGATCCGGGGTCCGGTGCACTGTGATGGATCAAACACCGTGTGACTCGCGTTTTTGGCCTCCAACCTGTCGAATCGGGCACCAACGTGTCGGAAATTGACGACGCCTGTGCCTTGACCACCCCGCGGTACTCCCGCGATGACGCTTGCGGCGGCGCCACATGAACGCGCGAGAAGTTGCAAGTTGGTGTCAAATGTGCGCGCAGCGTCGGAGCAACATCCGCGCGTTGGCTTAGCGGGCATCCCTTAGAGCGCCTCCAACCCGGGGGGCGGATCCAACATGTAACGAATCGCACAGCCATCCCCGCTCGCGCCAGACGCATTGTGGTGTATGATCCGGCGTCCGGCCCTTCGTTGGGTGTTTTGCGGAGTAACACTAATGGCACGACGTCCACCGAATGACGGCGCATCCTGGAGCGCCCGCGAACTGGCCACGCTCAGGGCGCTCGCGAAGTCAGGGACCCCGACAGGTCAGGTCGCGAAGAAGCTTGGGCGTACCGCGGCCGCGGTACAGCAGAAAGCCATGCGCGCCGGCATCTCCTTCCGAGCAGCGAAGCGGTCTGGGGCACGGCGAGTCTTGCGCGCTGGTATCCTTATGCGTGCAGCGAGGGCACGCCGCAAGAAATAAGTCCGGGCATTCCGTCCCGTGCGATCGCCGCGACGTTGCGGCCGATGAGCAGGGTTATACGGCTGATTTGGTGGGGCGTGCCGTTGTTGCTCGTCGCCTGCGACGTGCAGTTGCGCGATACGACGCCGCCGGAGTACCCCGCGAACCACGATGTCGGGATGTACGAGGTCTCGGTTGCGGTCACGCGCGATGCGCTCGTGAGCCCGGGATCCGTGTACGTGTTCGCGACCGGCGCCGGACAGAGATTCGCACTCAGTCCCAACGCCGATGGCTCGCAGTGGCATGGGCTGTATTCGGTACGCTGCAAACGCAGCTTCCCGTTGCAGTTCGTCGCACAGTGGAAGCTGCCGTTCGATGTCAGGAGCAAGGCAGCGCCGGCTCAGCCGCGTGAAGTGCGCCTCATCGAGCCCCCGCTCACGCGCACGGCGAGCTTCGACTCCTCGGGCAAGGCTGCGAAGGACGGCTGGCAGGGCGGCGTGCAGTATCGCTTCGTGACCATGCCCGCAGTGCAGATCAGCGGGGCGCATTTCGACCCCCAGAGTACCGCCCCGGAGGATACGGCCGCGGTCAAGCCGCTCTCGGTCATCTCATCCTTCCCGATCGATGGCGGCTGTGGGGACCTCGTGGAGGTGCGTGTGGCCTCGCGTGCGCCGCGCGCGCATGGCACGCTGGTCATCGACACCAATGACCCGGTGGATCCGCACTGGCAGACGCGGGTGGAGTTCGCGCCGAGGTGAGCACCATGCAACGAGCCGTCCCCACAGTGTCCCTGATGGGGATGTTGACCGTCCTTGCGCTGACGGCAGCGGCTTCGCTGCCCTCGAGCGCGGCCGGAGCGAACGCGCCGCCCGCACCGGCGGCAGCTCCGCTCAAGATTGGCATCATCGGGACCGGCCACATTGGTGGCGCCCTCGCCACGCTCTGGGTCGGCGCGGGACACGAGGTGATGATGTCCTCGCGCCACCCGCAGGAGCTGCAGGCGCTGGCGCATTCACTCGGCCCGCGGGCGCATGTCGGAACACCACGCGAGGCGGCGCAGTTCGGTGAGGTGGTGCTGATCTCGGTGCCTTACGGGGCGCTGCCGCAGGTCGGGCGGGACCTGAAGAGCGAGCTCGCCGGCAAGATCGTGCTCGACACGGGCAATCCTTACCCGGAGCGGGATGGGCCGATGGCGGTCGAGGCGCGCCGCAAGGGCACCGGCGTCGCATCGGCGCAGTACCTGCCCGGGGTGCGCCTGGTGCGCGCTTTCAACGCGATCAACTCCGGTGACCTGCGCAGTGAGGCGCACCGCAAGGGCGCACCCATTGCGATCCCACTCGCGGGCGATGACGCCCAGGCGTTGCAGGTCGCCGAGCGCCTCGTCAGGGACGCGGGCTTTGCACCCGTGGTAGTGGGACCGCTCGCGCGCGCCCGCGAGTTCGATGTCGGCACGCCCGTGTACACGCGTCTCATGACCGAGCCCCAGCTGCGGCAGGCGCTCGACCTGAAGTAACAGTTACCGCGGATACGCGCGCGCTGATCCTCAGGCAACCGGCGGTGGCTGCCGCTCAACCGTGGGAATGCGCTCATCGAAGCATGCCCAGCTCGGCGCGCTCGAGGTCCAGATCGTCATCGCCGGCCGCACCAGCTCCGGGTCATCGAGAGTGCCGGCGCGCAGGAACGTGAGGTGCGGCCGCGCCGTGGTGCTGGTGAAGAGGTGCGTTCCGCACTGTGGGCAGAAGCGCCTCAGCATGGGATTGCCGCTGTCGGCGACCCGGTGATATTCGCGCAGCTCCCCGCTCACCTCGATGGCAGCCGATGGGAAGCAGACGTTCACCGTGCCGCTGCCAGCCCCAATGTACTGACAGACGCGGCACCAGCAGGCTCGGGTGACGATGGGGGCGGCAGTTATCGAATAACGTACCGCCCTGCAGAGGCAGCCGCCGGTGATGTTCATGGAGGATGCTCACTGGAGCGCAAAGAAATGCGCGGGAGCGTCAGGATAACGGAAGGGAAGGAAAGCGCACCGGAGAATCGAGCTCAAATCCGAGCGTGCATGAATTGGTGCCCGCGCTGATCAAAGGGGGCCACTCGGGAGCCCGTTCATCCGGTGCCTGCGGCGAGTATCTTGCAGCCGCACTGAACGTTTCGTGAATGAGCGTGACGATGGAGCACGTCGTAACGAGTCGGAGTGACGTGCGCCTCTCCCGAATGGAGCGTGAGAGTGTGGCGAGAAGCGTGGCGCCGGCCGTTCCCGACGCTCGTCGCAGGATCAATCCCGCAATCGCGCGCGCAACCGCGCAATCTCCTCCGCCGTGAGTCCGATCTGCGCGAGATAGGCGCGCACTCCGCCGGCGCGCTCGAGGAACGCCAGCATGTTGTACGCGCCTTCCTCGGGGCAGCGCAGCGCTTCGAGAATACGCTCGCGCTCAGTGTCGACGTAGCGCCGCAAGTAGCCATCGCGCAGGTTCTCGCCGCTCACGCTGTAATCGCGCGCGATGGCTTCGGGGGCGGCATCGGCCAGCGCCAGCAGCAGCGCTGCGATCAAACCGGTGCGGTCCTTGCCCGCAACGCAATGAAACAGCAGTGGTTCTGGCGGCGCGGCCGCAATAAAGCCGAGCACGTGGCGCAGCTCGGCACGCACGTGCTCGAGCACGGCACACTTCCACAGCTCCTTGGCCGCATCCCGGCTGCGCAGCCGCCACTCGTCCTCGGTGTGCGTCAGGAGCGAGATGCGCGCATAGCGCAGCTGCGGCAAGCGCGCGGGCACCGGGCTTGGATGGCGCGCAGCTTCTTCCGGCCAGCGCAGGTCGAGGATGGTGCGCACGCCGTAGTCGGCGAGTGCCTGGAGTCCGAGGTCGCTCAACTGCGACAGATCATCCGCGCGCAGCAGCGACCGCCAGCGGGTGTGGGCGCCGTCGGTGGTCGGATAGCCGCCCAGATCGCGGGCGTTCAGCAGCTCCGGAAACTCGAGCGAACGCCCCGCTTCGGGCGCCGCAGTGGGCAAATCGTTCCTCAGGATTTCGCCTCGCGCTTTGTTTCGCGTTGCTGACTCAGGCCTACTCCGGCCAGGATCAGCGCGCCCGCGAGCACCATGCTGAGCGTGACGCCTTCGCCGAGCAGCAGCCACGCCCAGATCACACCGAACAGCGGTATCAGGTAAGTGACCGTCGCGGTACGCGGGGCGCCGATGCGGGCGATGAGGCGGTAATAGAACACAAACGCGATACCGGTGCACAGCACTCCGAGCAGCACCGCGCTCAGCCACGATGCGGCCGGGATCGGGTGCTGCGGCCAGCTGTAGATCGCGAACGGCAGGAGCAGCAGCGCGCCCGCGCCGAGATTCGCCGCCGCAATCGCGCCGGCCGGGAAGCCGGACAGATAGTGCCGTACGAAGTTGATGCCGAGTCCATAACACAAGGCGGCTGCGGTACCGGCCAGCGCTGCGGCGCCGACGTTCGCGCCGGCGATGTGTCCGCTGGCGAGGATCGTCACACCGACGAAGCCCGCGACGAGGCCGATCCAGCGCCGCGGGCCGATGCGCTCGCCGTAGAAGAGGAACGCCACCAGGGCCGCGAACATGACGGTCATCGCATTGGTGATGGCACCGATGCCGGCGGGGGCGCGCTCCGCTCCCCAGGCGAAGAGCACGAACGGCAGCACCGAGTTGATCGTGGCGATGCCGGCAACGCGCAGCCACACCGCGGGCGTGAAGAGCGCGCGAGAACGCCACAGGAACGGCATGAGCGTGAGCGCGCCGAGCGCCAGGCGTGCTTCCACGAGTGCGAAGGGGCCGAAGTCCGCCGCCGCGATTCGCATGAAAAGGAACGAGCCGCCCCAGACGGCGCCGAGCATCGTCAGCTCGACCGGCGTGCGCCAGCTGGCCGCATCGGCGCCCGCGGCGGCCGCGTTGGCTGCGGCAGGGAGGGGTTTCGCCGAACTGGCGGCGGTGACATCGGAAGCGGCCATGAGCGTAGCGTTCCTCCGTTGACTCCAAAAGACCGGTGACGGTGACACGTCACCCAAGCCGCAGCCACCCGATGCTTGCTGCCGCCTGCGCGGCGCCGGTCAACTCAGCGCCTGGCGAATGTCCTCAATCAGGTCCTCCGGTGCCTCGATTCCGACCGACAGGCGCAGCAGCCCGTCAGCGATGCCGAGCCGCAACCGCTCCTCGCGGGGCAGTCCGGCGTGCGAGGTGGTCGCCGGGCGAGTCAGCAGCGTCTGCACGCCGCCGAGGCTCGGCGCCACCGCCGGGATACGCACGCGCCGTGCGAATTCCTCGGCGCGACGCTCTCCGCCCTCGAGCTCGAAGCTCAGCACGCCGCCGTAGCCGGCAAACAGGCGCCGCGCCCGCGCATGCCGCGGGTGCGATTGGAGGCCCGGGTAGTTCACCCGCACGACCGCCGGATGCGCGGCGAGAAACTCCGCAATGCGTTGGGTGCTGTCATTCTGGTAGCGCACCCGGAGCGCGAGCGTCTTCAGTCCGCGCTTCAGCAGGAAAGCCGCGTGCGGATCGAGCGAGCCGCCGAAGTGGTTGGCACGGTGACGGATGCTCTCGATGGTCGCGGCATTGCCGACGACCGCGCCGGCGACGATGTCGGCGTGCCCGTTCAGGTACTTGGTGGCACTGTGCAGGCACAGATCGAAGCCTGCGGCGAGCGGCCGGTAGTTCACCGGCGTGGCGAAAGTGTTGTCGATGATCGAGATCAGTCCGTGCTCGCGCGCGAACTGCACCACCCCTTCCAGATCCGCGACTTCGAGCAGCGGGTTCGTCATGGCCTCGACGTAGATGGCACGCGTGTTGGGACGCAGCAGTGCCGCCCAGGAATCGCGCCGATCGGCGTCGATGAAGTCGCGCTCGATCCGAAGCCGCGGGAACTCCCCGCTCACCAGGTCATGCGTGCCGCCGTACAATCCGCTCTGCGCCAGCAGATGATCTCCGGGCGAGAGCACCGTCAGAAGCGTGGTGGAGATGGCCGCCATGCCGCTTGCCATGACGAGCGCGGCCGCGCCGCCTTCGAGAGTGGCAAGTTTGTCGTGGAGCGCGGTCTGGCTCGGGGTGTTGTTGATCCGCAGGTAGCGGATGTCGTGGTAGCTGCCTTCGCCCGCATACTCGAAGGTTGCCGACTGGAAGATTGGCATTTCCACGGCGCCGGCGATGCGCGGCAGCGGTTCGCCGGCATGTACCAGCTGCGTCTCGATGTGCCGGTAGGACTCGTTCATGGGGCTCTCCGGAAGTGCGATTGTCACGCGAATACGCTAGCGTGTCCGTATGCCTTTATGGAGAGACGAGCGGGGGTCGGGCGAGGTGCACTGTGCCGCCCGCCCACCAGTACAGCCGCCGGTCGCACGCGGGCAGCACACATGATACGTCCGACGGAGCGCTTCTCGAGCCGGGTGGAGAGTTATCGGCGCTACCGCCCGGGTTATCCGCCGGCGGCCATCGAGCTGCTCGCGACACACTGCGGGCTCAACTCCGGTGCAGTGGTGGCGGATGTCGGCTCGGGAACGGGCATCCTGAGTGAGCAGCTTCTCGCGCGCGGTGCCCGCGTCATCGGCATCGAACCGAACGATGCCATGCGCGCTGCGGCCGAGTCACAACTCGCTGCCGAGCCGCGCTTCCGCAGCGTCGCGGCGACGGCCGAGGCGACCACGCTGCCGCAGGAGAGCGTCGATCTGTGGGTCGCGGCGCAGGCCTTTCACTGGTTCGACGCGCCACGCGCACACGCCGAGGCGCTGCGCGTGTTACGCGCCGGCGGCTTTGCGGCGCTCCTCTGGAACGAGCGGCCACCCGAGCCCGGCGGGTTTCTCATGGAATACGAAGCGCTCCTCCAGCGACACGCGGCCGAATACACGACGATCGCCGCGCGGCGTGTGGACGAAGCGAGCATGCGCGAGTTTCTCGGCGCCACGATGCAGATCGCGCGGTTCCCCAACCAGCAGACACTCGACTACGCCGGGCTCGAGGGGCGGCTGCTCTCCTCCTCCTACGCACCCGCGGCCGGGCATCCGGAGCACGAGCCCATGCTGGCGGGTCTGCGCGCGCTCTTCGCGCGCTACAGTCAGGCCGGCGAGATCGTCTTTCCCTACGAGACGCGGGTGTACTACGCGCAGCTCAAGCCGGGCGCGTGAGCCGCACGGAAATCATCTCACCACACCTGCACGCGATCGGGCGGGGCGAGATACAGCCTCTGTCCGGGCACTACCTTGAAGGGGTCGTACCAGGCATCGAGATTGCGCACCGTGTCGGCGCGGAATTCCGGCGGCGCATGCCCGTCGACGACTACGCGGCGCCGCAGCTCCGGCTCGCGGAATTTCTGCCGCCACGCCTGCGCGAAGCTCAGGAAGAACAGCTGCTCGCCACTGTAGCCGCCTACGGAGGGCGGCGGGCGTCCGTGCCGCGTCAGCCGCCAGGCATCGAGTGAGACCGCGAGCCCCGCGACGTCCGCGATGTTCTCGCTGAGAGTTTGCCGGCCGTTGACGTGGATGTCGGGGAAGGGATGATAGCCATCGAACTGCTCGATGAGGCGCTTGCCGGCCGCCTCGAAATGGGCGAAGTCCTCCTTCGTCCACCAGTTCTGCAACCGCCCCGTTGAGTCGAAGAGCGCGCCCTGGTCATCGAAGCTGTGGCTGATCTCGTGTCCGATCACAGCGCCGATCGCCCCGTAGTCCATCACCGGGTCGCGCTGCGGGTCGAAGTTGGGTGGCTGGAGGATCGCGGCGGGGAAGTTGATCGCGTTCATGGCCGGGAGGTTCACCGCGTTGACGAGCTGCGGATTCATCGCCCACTCGCCGCGATCGACGGACTGGCTGAGCTTCGCGAGATTGTGGTGATATTCGAAGAGCTCGGCGCGGCGGCCGTTGCCGAAGGCATCGCCGCGCACGACCTCGAGGCCCGAGTAATCGCGCCAGTGGTCCGGATAGCCGACTCCGACTCGGAGCGTGGCGAGCTTTGCTTTCGCCTTGGCGCGGGTCGCGGCAGCCATCCAGTCGAGCCGGTCGATGCGCACAGCGAAGGCCGCCACGAGATTGCGCACCATCTCTTCGGCACGTGCTTTCTCCTCCGGTGGGAAGTAGCGCGCCACGTAGAGTTTGCCGACCGCCTCGCCGAGTGCGGCATTGGTCTCCTCGACCGCGCGTTTCCAGCGCGGCTGCTGCTGTGGGGTGCCTGAGAGCACCCGCTGGTGGAAGGCGAAGTGCTCGGCGACGAAGGCTTTCGGCAGAAAGCCACTCGCGCTCTCGATGAGATGGAAGCGCAGGTAATCCTTCCAGGTCTCAAGCGGTACGCTCGCTGTGAGTGCGGAGATTCCGCTGACGGCGCCCGGCTGCCAGACGACGAACTCCTGCTGCTTACCGAGACCCGCGGCGCCGAAGAATGCCGGCCAGTCGAGTCCGGGAGCCCGCTGTGGGAACTCCTCCGCGCTCCAGTGATTGTTGCCCTTGAGGACCTCCTCGGACTCCGCGCGACTGGTATGAACTTCAGCGATGCGCCGCTCGAGCTCGAAGATGCGTGCCGCCTTCTCCTTACCACCCGTAATGTGGGCGAGCGCCAGAACCGCGGCGATGTGCGCCTGGTAGCGGGTGCGGATGTCGGCCATCTTCTCCGACGGGTTGAGGTAGTAGTCCCGGTCTGGCATCCCCAGGCCGCCCTGTAGCAGGAAGGGGGAGTAGCGCGTCGGGTCATTGAGATCCTGCGCGACCCAGAGTCCAAAGAGGTTCTCGGTGTAGAGGTTGGTGTTATTGAGCACGTCCACATCCGCACGCAGCGTCGCACCGAGGGCGCGTGCCAGCGCGGCGCGATCGCCGATGGCCTCGACGTCCTTCAGGAGGGGCGCGAGCGGCGTTAGACCGAGCTGCTCGATATGCGCGGCGTCCATGTAGCTCGCGTAGTAGTCGCCGATCTTGCGGGCTTCGGTGCCGGGGGCGGCCGCGGCGTCTGCCGCGCGAATGAGCTCCGCGGTGCGCTGCAAGGTGAGCTCGGCCAGCTGGCCACTGACACCCCACGAGCTGCGATCGGCGGGGATCTCGGTCGTCGCCAGCCAGCGGCCGTTGGCATAACGGAAGAAGTCATCGCCCGGGGCCACGGACGGGTCCATGCCGGCGAAATCGAGACCGTGATCGCTCGCGCCGGCCGCAAGACAGAGCGGTGCGAGCGCGGCGATAGCGACGGCGGCGGCACAGGTCGACAGGCGCCGGTGCCGGGCAGCGGGGCGGTCGGAACGGCTCATGTGTTGGTGCCGATCTTGCAGTCGAGCGAGTCTACACGAAGGTCAACGATTGCCGCGCGCGGCTCACCGCGTGAATACTGTCAGGTAACCGATGCGCATCACGATTCGATCAACACCGAGGCGCGCCGCCCTGGCGGCGGGCCTGCTGCTCGCCGCGCCCGCGGCTTTCGCGTGGGGGCCTCAGGGGCATCGCACCATCGGCGCCATCGCCGACCGCCTGCTGACTCCCGCGGCACACACCGCCGTGCTGCACATCCTGCAGAACGACCGGGACAAGTTCGACAGCCCGTCCGGGCGCACGACGCTCGAGGCGGTGTCCGAGTGGGCGGATGAGGTGCGCGGCACTCCCGCCGCGCACCCCGCCTGGCACTACGAGGATGTGCCGATCTGCGGTACGCGTGACAAGGCGAGCTATTGCCCTGGCGGCCAATGCAACACCGAGCAGCTCAAGCGGCTCATCGGCGTGCTCGCCGATGCGCGTACACCGGCGCGCGAGCGCGATGAGGCGTTGAAGTGGGTGGTGCACCTGGTCGGCGACATCCACCAGCCCTTGCACGCCGCGGACAACGGGGATCACGGCGGGAACCTCGTCCCGGTCGCGCTCGCGGGCGTGCACACCCGTGGTCGCGAGAACCTGCACCGCGCCTGGGACAACGACCTCGTGCAACTGGCGCTCGATGCCCGCAGCCGCCAGCAACCGCCGCGTGACATCGGTGCGCTCGCGGCCGAGGCACGCGACCTCGAGCGGCAAGTGGGCGAGGGCACGCCGGACAGTTGGGCGCACGAATCGAACAACTTGGCCCGCAACGTGGCCTATCATTATCCGGGCTTCGCCTGCAACAGCCTGCCCTCGGACATCGTGGTGCTCGATGGGAGTTATCTCGAGGACGCCGAGCTCGTGGTGCGCGAGCGGCTGCTGCTCGCCGGTGCGCGGCTCGCGGCCGTCCTCAACACGGCCCTGGCGCCGACAGAATTTGCGCGCCTAAGATGATGGGATGCGGGGTCTGCCGCTGACGAAGGGCGGTAAGTCGGAGGTGAGTGACATGAAAGAATGGCTGCGCCGAATTGGCTTGCTGTCGCTGGCTGCCGCGGCCGTGTTCGCCGCAGCCCTGCAGGCGGCCTCGACTCCCTGGGTTCAGACTCTGACCCAACAGGCGCTCGATTCGGGGTTTCTGTCGCGATTGCCGCCGAACGTGTCGGTAGTCTTCGGGTTGGCGAAGCCGCAGGAAGGGACCGACGTGAGGCAGCTGCTCTCCAAGGAAGGGCACCAGGTCCGGACCTTCAATGTGAGCGTGGCCAACCACACCGACGTCGTCATTTTCAACGTCAATGCTCAGAGCGGGGCGACGGTCGCCTATCTCATCACCCCCGAGGGACAGCTGCGAAAAGCGGTGACTTATCAGCCCGGAGCGCAGGCCAAGGACCTGAGTGCCGCCGACGCGAAAGCGGGTCTCGCCCGTGAGAAGAAATTCTGGTCCGCCCGCGCCAAGTCGGCGCCGCCGGCGGCGCCCGCAGCGCCCGCGGCACAGTCGGGACCGGGGCACTGAAGCCTTGTGGCATCAGGATGACAGCCCCTGTCGGCCAGGGTTGACGGGGCCCCGCCGGTGCCGTGTTAAATTAGGCGTTCCCGAACTCTCCAGAGGGTGAGCCGTGAGCGTCGTCGAGCAGAGCCTGACAAAAGGCCCCGAGCGGCCCCCCGAAAGTGCTGTCGCGACCTCGGCACCGGCCGTTGCGCAGCTGCCGACGCCAGCCTTCGGCGAGGGCAAACGTGCCGACCGTTGGTTGTTGTCGCGGCTGCTGGCCTCACTCGGCTCGCCCCCACTCGAGCTTGCGATCCGGAACGGCGCCCGGGTGGCGGTAGGGACCCCCGTCGCACGGGTGACCTTCGATAGCCGCGCCACGATGCTCTGGGTTCTGGCCGACGTCCCGTTGCGCTTCGGCGATGCGTACAGCGACGGCACGGTGACGGTCGAGGGCGATCTGGTGAGCCTCCTCGAGACCGTCTACCGCGCTGGCCGGCGCGGCGGCGGGGAGCGCGATCCGCTCACGCAGCGCGTATCGCGTGCCCTGTACCGGCCGCATCTCAACACGCTATCGGGCTCGCGCGACAACATCCATCATCACTACGACATCGGTAACGAGTTCTACGAGCTGTGGCTCGGCTCCACCATGGCCTACACCTGCGCCTACTACCCGACGCCCGCGGCGACACTCGATGAGGCACAGGTGGCGAAGATGGACCACGTGTGCCGCAAGCTTCGGCTTAAGCCGGGCGAGAGCGTGGTCGAGGCCGGCTGCGGCTGGGGGATGCTGGCGATGCACATGGCACGCCGCTACGGCGTGCGCGTGCGCGCCTTCAACATCTCGCACGAGCAGATCGTGTGGGCGCGCGAGCGCGCCAGGGGCGAGGGACTCGACGGCCAGGTCGAATACGTCGAAGACGATTACCGCAACATCAGCGGGCGGTACGATGCCTTCGTGTCCGTCGGCATGCTCGAGCACGTCGGCGTGAAGAACTACACGGCGCTCGGCGCCGTGGTGCAACGCTGCCTCGGTGGACGGGGCCGCGGCTTCATCCACTCGATCGGGCGCAACCGTCCGGCGACGCTGCAGCCGTGGATCGAGAAGCGCATCTTTCCCGGCGGATATCCGCCGGCGCTCTCCGAGATGGCGCGCATCTTCGAGCCGTGGGACCTGTCGATCCTCGATGTCGAGAATCTGCGTCTGCACTACGCGCAGACGCTGCGCCACTGGCTGGCGCTGTTCGAGGGAGCGAACGAGCGCGTACGCTCGATGTTCGATGAGAAGTTCGTGCGCATGTGGCGGCTTTATCTGGCGGGCTCGGTCGCGGCTTTCGCGACCGGATCGCTGCAGCTCTTCCAGGTGCTGTTTGCGCCGGGAGAGAGCAACGACGTCCCCTGGACACGCGCACACCTGTACGAGCGTTGACACTCTCTCATGCGCAGCTGTGACGTGCTCATCGTCGGCGGCGGCCCGGCGGGCTCGACCGCCGCCTGGCAGCTGTGCCGCGCGGGCGCGGACGTACTGTTGCTCGATCGCGAGCGCTTCCCGCGCCTGAAGCTCTGTGCCGGCTGGATCACGCCCGAGGTGGTGCGCGATCTCGGCATGGACCTCGGCAGTTACCCACATCGCCTCCTGACCTTTCCGCGGCTGCGCCTGCACATGGGGCGGCTGCACATGCCCGTGCCCTGTGTGCAGCACTCGATCCGCCGCTTCGAGTTCGACGCTTGGCTGCTCGAGCGCTCGGGGGTGGAGGTGGTACAGCACAACGTCCGGCACATCACCGCCGATGCCGAGGGTTACCGCATCGACGACGCGTTTCGTTGCCGCTACCTGATCGGCGCCGGCGGCACGCGCTGCCCGGTGTACCGCGAGCTCTTCCGCGAGCTCAATCCGCGCGACAGTGCGCTGCAGATCGTCACCCTCGAGCACGAGATCCCCTACGACTGGGCGGATGGTGACTGCCACCTGTGGTTCTTCGAGCAGGGGCTACCCGGTTATTCCTGGTATGTGCCGAAGGAGCGCGGCTGGCTGAACGTCGGAGTGGGCGCTATCGCCGATCGCCTGAAGGCGCGCGGTCAGGATATCCGCGCACACTGGGGACACCTCATCGCCACCCTCGGGCAGCGGCTCGCCCCGGGGGCGCAGTACGATCCGGGCGGCTTCAGCTACTACCTGCGCGGTAAGGTGGAAGTCGTGCGGCGCGACAACGCCTTCATCACCGGCGATGCGGCCGGCCTCGCCTCGCGCGACCTCGGCGAAGGCATCGGCCCCGCCATCCGCAGCGGGTTGCGCGCGGCAGCCGCGATCCTAACCAACGAGCCGTACCGTCTCGACGATGTCACCGGCTTGAGCATCGGGAGCATCGCCCGCAGCATGTTCGGGCGTCTTGCGCCGGCGCGGGTGGATGCCGGGCGTCGGGCACGCGCAGTGCGCGCGGCCCCGGAAGGGAGTGCAAATGGCCTACGTCACGGTGATCAATGAGCACCAGCACGTACAGCAGATCGTCTCCGGGCACCATCACCTGACAGCCGACGAAGCGGTAGCTGCGGGCGGCAGCGATGCCGGCTTTGCGCCGCGCGAGCTGCTGCTGGCGAGCCTTGGCGCCGACACCGCGGTGGCACTGCGCCGGCACGCGATGCAGAACGATTGGACCCTCGGCAAGATCACGGTCGGGGTGCGCTGGTCGCGCGATACCGAAGGCCGCGAACACATCGAACGGCGCGTGTCCTTCAGCCGGCCGCTGACCTCGCCCCAGAAGGAGATCATGCTGCAGGTTGCCGACAACACTCCCGTCACCCGCGTGCTGCGCGCCGGCATCGCCATCCAGTCGGCATTGATGGACTAGACGCCCCGCTCGCGCCACAGCAGGCGGGCGCCGAGCAATAGCGGAGCGGCGCTGAGGAATACCAGCAGCCCGTTCGGCGTCCAGTAATCCATCGCCAGGCCACCGAGGCTCGGACCCACGATGCCGCCGGCGCAATACACCACCACGAACACGGTGTTGGCGTCGGCGAGCTCGGCGTGCGGATATGACTCACCGAGCAGCGCGATACCCTGGGTGTAGAAGCCGTACATGGTGCCGCCCCAGGCGAGCAGCAACGGCCACACCAGCCACGGAATGCCCATGACGGCGGACAGCAGGAGCGGGCCGATCGCGCAGACCACCGCACACAGGGTCAGCACGCGTTGCCGCCCGAGGCGATCGCCGAGGCGACCGATCGGCAGCTGCAGGATGACGTTGCCGGCCAGGAACACCGTGACCAGCACCAGAGAGTGCTGCTCATCGAGGCCGCGCAGCAGCGCGAATACCGGCAGCAGCGAAACGTACGCGGATTCAACCAGGCCCGCGATCAGTGCGGCAACCATCACGGTCGGCGCAGCTCGCGCAAGGCGCAGCCAGTGCAGTCCATCGCGCGGCCCCGCATCGCTGACGGAGTGGTCACGGGCTGCGAAGAGCGGCAGCGCCGTGAGCGCCAGGCACAGCGCCCCGGTCGTGAACGGCCGCCAGCCGCTCGTGCCGGTGATCTGCAGCAGCAGCGGGCCGGCCATGACTCCGGCGCCGAATACCGTGGCGTAGGTCCCCATGACCGTGCCGCGCGACTGATCGGTGCTGAGCCGGTTGAGCCAGGTCTCGCTCGCAATCCACTCGAGCCCGAGCGCGCAGCCGGTGACAAAGCGCAACGCGAGCCATCCTGCGAAGCCCGGCCGCCACGGCATCACCAACATCATGGCTGTCGACATGACGATGCCGAGGATGATGGCCGGGCGCAGGCCGAGGCGCGCGATGGCGCGCGGATAGAGCGGACCGCACAGCATGACCGCCACGGTGCTGATGCTCGTGACAGCCCCGATCTCGAAGCTCGAGGCCCCGCCGCGCTCGAGGACCAGCGCCATCAGCGGCGGCTGAAAGCCGAAGATCAGGCCCACTCCGAAGCTGGCGGAGAACACCGCGGCCAGGCTGTACGTCTGCGAGCCGGTATGTGCGCGCTCGCCGGTGGGTGCGACGGAGGGCATGGCGCCGGGAGATTACAACAGATGAAGCATCGGCCTGCGCTCGGGTTTATGTCGTATTGCTGAGAGCCCAATTCTGAATTATGTGAGCTGGCTGACACTGGTGCGCAGCAAACGCGTCGGCGTTTCACAAGGCCGCATCGAGATCTTCCGTAGGATCACTGCGAGGGAGGTTTTCTCCCCGCGATGCGGAGTATTTCGCTTGGCCATCAATAGCTTCTGGCGTGCGCCCGGGAACCAGCATTCCCGCTGCGCTACCGAATGGATTCGCTGCGCCGCCTTGGTTCCGCTCAGGAGCCTGATTCACACGGGCAGGTCGGTTGCGGCTCGAGTGGCAGTGCCGCTTGCTCTTGGAATTGTCTGCGCCGCTTTCGGTCAGCATGCCCACGCCCAGTCGAACATAGCGACCGGCGCAGGCGGAACGGTCACGACCACTGGACCTGCGAATACCGTAACGATCACTGCAACCGGTGGGACCACCGTTACAGGCAACGCCACGGTTGGGGGCACATTGGGGGTGACCGGCGCCACCACGACGCATGGCATCACCAACACCGGTAACGTCACCACGACTACGGTGACGACCACCGGCGCTGCGACGTTGAATTCGGCGACGGTCACGAATAATGAGACGGTCGGCGGAACGCTGGGCGTCACCGGTGCGACCACCACGCATGGCATCACCAACACCGGTAACGTCACCACGACCACGCTGACGACCACTGGCGCGGAGACCGTGGGCGGGACGCTCGGTGTCACGGGCGCCGCCACTACCAATGGCATCACCAATACCGGCAACGTCGCCACTACGACGCTCTCGACCACGGGCGCCGCGACGTTGAACTCGGCGACGGTCACGAATAATGAGACGGTGGGCGGCACCCTCGGCGTCACCGGTGCCACCACGACGCATGGCATCACCAATACCGGCAACGTCGCCACGACGACGCTCTCGACGACCGGCGCTGCGACGCTGAACTCGGCGACAGTCACGAACAACGAGACGGTCGGTGGAACGCTCGGCGTCACGGGCGCCACCACTACCAATGGCATCACCAATACTGGCAACGTCGCTACTACGACCCTCTCGACGACCGGCGCTGCGACGCTGAACTCGGCGACGGTCACGAACAATGAGACGGTGGGCGGAACACTGGGCGTGACCGGCGCCACCACGACGCATGGCATCACCAATACCGGCAACGTTGCCACGACGACCCTCTCGACGACCGGTGCGGCGACGTTGAACTCGGCGACAGTCACGAACAACGAGACGGTCGGTGGAACGCTCGGCGTCACGGGCGCCGCCACCACCAACGGCATCACCAATACTGGCAACGTCGCTACTACGACCCTCTCGACGACCGGCGCTGCGACGCTG
>Ga0126381_100003156_pt1 | contig 17993 bp, 16 predicted proteins | sample PanSoiMetPlot_28_FD_96465 | JGI IMG/M metagenome (GOLD analysis project Ga0126381, IMG submission 96465) | Tropical forest soil microbial communities from Panama - MetaG Plot_28 | ecosystem: Environmental > Terrestrial > Soil > Tropical forest > Bulk soil | place: Panama | collected 2016-02-17 | reverse complement strand
GCGATCGGCATCGATCGCAATCACATGATCTGGTACGCCTCCCACGAGCAGGACACTGTTGGCCGGCTCGATCCCAGGACCGGCGAGGTCACCGAGTATCCCTTCCCGCACTCGGAAATTTCGATGCGGGAGTTCTTTCTCGATTCCCAGGGCCGCATGTGGTACGCGAGCTCGGTCAACAACAAGATCGGGTATTTTTATTTGGCGGACGAAGCCGGCAAATAGCCACAAGGTATTGGCGGGCTTGACCCGGCAATCCATCCTCTGAAACGCAACGAAGTTAAGCAGAACTGTCATTGCGGGGAGCAAAGCGACGAAGCAATCCAATCGGCGCTCCAGAGCTGGATTGTTCGCGGCTGCTGTCATCGGGCCGGCCACTTCGGGCCGGCCCTTTTTGTTAATCACTATTTTTTCGCCGCATGTCGTACATATTTCAGGATGTAATGCGCGGCCAGGACCAGAATAGCTAGGCAGACCCATGCCTGACACCACACCTCAAAAACAGCGGCATCCTCAGCCGCACCACCATCCAATCCGAACAGATATGGGGTGATGACGTGTGCGTGGAAGGTCGGAAATAGTGACAAGAGACGCATCACAACAGAGGCGCCGAGAGACAGCCCGGCCGCGAGTGCCACAAACCGCAAAATCGCAAGGCGTTTCTCGGCGGAAGACCGATACGCAAAATACACCAGGATGAGAACCGTGGTGGGTATCAATAACAGCTCCACGGCCTCCTCAATAGACTCCGCCGGTACTGGTGCTGTCAGAAAGGCGGCTGCAACGATGAAGCCCGCTACGACTAGGGCCATCCAATAGCCAACCCGAAGCAAAAGGTTGTACATTTTCGCTCTACGGCTCTGTAACGGTCGACGTTCCGTAGCGGTCATGAGGGCAGCTTGAGAGCCTATAAAAGTACCAAGGCCATGAAATAAAACATAGATGTTTGCGATTGCCCACATGCGATCGCCCTGCCGAAGGCATCCATGTACCGTAAATCAAGGCTGCGACCTCAACCCGGTCGCTTTTGGACCTTGCTGCCGTTGAACCTTTTGGCCGCTCGCTGCGTCTCAGATGCGAATGCAAGGCCACGCTCATTCGAGGCTGGCCACTCGCGTCCGACAGTCGAGTCGACCAATGCGCTCCAGGCCCCGAAGACATCGCGTCGCGCGCTTTGCGCTTGTTGTCCTGTCGCTGGCGACAGTGGTCGGCGCCGGAACGGTGCTTGGCGCGGTCGATCGCGGCGATTTGTTCCCGCTCGGTGGGCGGGCCGACAAGCTCCCGGTGGTGGGTGCACACGCCGGGCAGGAGGACCGCGTTCGTTCGTACAAGCCCGGCGATTGCAGGGATCTGAACGCGTCGTTTCTCGATTCCGCGTGTCACGCCGAGGTTCTGAAACGACATCCCGGCCGCGTGACCCATCGGGTCGCGACCGCCGTGATCGGCCACGCTGATGCACGCGAGCCAGAGCCGCACGAACGCCTGCTCCAGGGCTCCGCGGTCCGGTAGACAACGCCGGTTTGCGAGGACGCCGTGGCGGCTATTCAGCTGCTCACTCCTTCACTCCAGAAGCTGAGATAAGGAGAAAGCGCTCAGCCGGTTATTTCGCAGGCCTGGTTCGCGCCGGAATCGGAAAATCGAAAGCGCTGCCGCCGCCGCTTCCGTAGGTGAAGTGCCACCATTCGCGCGCATAGTTCGCAAAGCCCCGCCGGCTCATCGCGTCGAGGAGCATGTTCCGCGAGCGCCGCTGCTCCGCGGTGATCGCGGGGCTTGCGGTGTGCGCCTTGAGGTCGAAGCAATCGAACCCGGTTCCCATGTCGACGCTGTCGTCGGGGGCGCGCGCCGCTGCCGGACCGTTGCAGGCGCCGTACCGGGCATTGGGATCGAAGGGGGCCTGGGGCTGGCCAGCAAGCTCGACCAGCGTGAGATCAACCGCGATGCCGAGCGAATGCATCGAGCGCGCCGCGATATAGCCCAGTCCAAAGAGCCTGCTCTTGTCGAGCTGCGGGAAGAAACGCTTGGCGGCGTCGCTGGATTTGCCGTCATTTGCCCAAGCTGCCATGGCCTGCACCGCGCGCTCAGGTCGGTAGCAATCGTAGACTTTCAGCGACAGGCCGCGCGGCGCCAGATCCCGCTGCACCTCTCTCAGCGCCTCCGCCGCGCCGCGCTGCACAACGCATTCGGCGCCGTCGTAGCCGGGAAGCGCATGCCCGACGAAATTGTTCGAGCTGGCGTATCTGATGTCCTGACGGATGGACGGATCGACATCGCGCAGGAATACGAAACCTGCTGGCAGCCGGGCGGGCTCGGCGGCTGCCACGCCGCCCAGTACGCTCGTCAGGACGAGAATCGGCAAGCGCGAAAAGCGCATCGCTTACCTCCAAAACGTTTGCAGCCCGGGCTTGCGCCCGAGCTGCAAGGTCTCAACTCTGCTGAGCCGGTGCGGCGATTACCGCGCCAGCGGATCCGGCCGCATCTGGAAGTGCACGACCTTCGGCGTCGTGCCCTTGCCGCCTTCCATGTGGAACGGCGTGCGGTTGCCGGTGTTCGACCACACCCCGCGGCCCTTCCAACCGCCGTTGGGATCGTCGATGCGGCCGTCAAGCGCCTTGGCCCAGAAGCCCATCGGATAGGGCACCACCAGGTTGACCGGCTTCCCGTCGACCAGCGCGATCAGCGAATCGTTCTGGTTGCCGGTCGCGAACGGGACGTCGTTGCCGAGCCCGAACGTGTTGTGCTGATCGACCCAGGCGTAATAGGGCGTCTCGCCTGAGCCGTTGTCGGTCACGTTGCCGAGCTGCGGGCCTGGCAGCGGATAGAACGTCCAGCCTTCGTTGCAGTGCTTGCCGGTCGCGGCCGGGCCGTTGAGCGGGCCCTTGCACTTGGTACGGTCGAAGGCGCCGAGGTGGCCGCTCGCGAGCGCCGACCACATCACGCCCTTGCTGTCGATGTCGGCGCCGCGCGGCGAGTAGCCGGGGAGCGGCACCTCGTAGATTTCCGCAAGCGCCGTTGCGGGCGGAGCGGAGCCGGGATCGACCCGCACCACCGAGCCCGGGAAGCCCGTCACCGAGCCCCAGATCGAGCCGTCCTGCGGATTGGGCGCGACCGCGTAATAGCCGACGCGGATGCGCTTCTGCTTGTTCGGATCGACCGGCTGGTTGGGCTCCACATATTCGCCGCCGCGATGGCCGAGCCCGTTGGTGTCGAGGATGAACGCGGTCCAGCCCTGCGCCTTTTGCTCGTCGCCGGTCTCTTCCAGCACTCGGGTGTTGATCCAGCCCAGCACCTCGGCGCCGATGCCGCCCGAGCTTGCCCACAGCGTGCGGTCCTTGTCGAAGCCGAACTGCACGTGGTGGGTCGGGAAGCAGGTATCGATCAGCGTGAACTGCTTGGTGTCCGGATCGAGCATCGCGACTTCGCGGTTCGACGTGTTGATCGGGAACAGCTTGGCGGAGGGGTGCTCGGAACCCTTCTTGCAATAGTCGGGATTCTGGGTGCCGCGGATGCGCGCCGCGTACCAGACCCGCGCCTTCTCATCCAGCATCAGGCTGTGCGGGATGGTCTGCGCCTGCCAGAGCTTCTCGTCGCCCCAATAGGCCGATGGCGCGTACATTTCGGCGTTGGCGGCCGAAGGCGTCTTGGGGTCGCGCACCGGGATGCGCACCGTGGTGGCGGTGTTCTTCACCGGATCGAGGATCGGCACGAAGTCGGTGGAGTTCTCGGTCGCGCCGTAGAGCGAGCCGTAGGCGTTGATGGTGGGATTTCGTTTATCGGTCGCGATCTCGTCATGCAGGTAGGTCTTGGGGCCGGACCAGTCCCAGACCGTGATGACGACGTTGCGCTCGAGCCCCTGCGGGCGCGGCGGCACGGTTGCCGGCAGCTCGCCCTTGGCGATCCGGTCGGTCCAGTCGCCGAGCATATGCAGGCCGCGCTCGGTGCCGTAGCGCTCGATGGTTTCGACCATGTCCTTGCTGGCTTGTCCGGACTGGATGCGCCGCGTCCAGGCCTCGGTACCGGAGCTGAACTGGCCGAACTCGCTCGGGATGGTGCGCGTCGCCTTGGTGCCGATGGCATGGCAATGGAAGCAGCCGTCGGTCTTGAACTCGCGCAGGAACTGGGGCTGCGACTTGATGTTCGGGTTGATGCCGTTGCCGGGCTGGCCGGTGCCCGGGAACTCGCTCTTCGCCGGCATGTTGGCCATCGAGAGCCAGTAGATCGGCGGATAATATTCGGCCGCTGCCGCCGCGTTGGGGGCCGGTACCGCGGTCAGGTTGAGGAGCTTGCCGGGCTGGGCCTGCACCTTCGGCGAATCGACGAGCCCATAGCCGCGCACCCAGACCATGTAGTTGGCCTTCGGCAGAGCCGGCAGCACATAACGTCCCTGGTCGTCGGTCACCACGATCTTGGCCATCTTGGTGCCAAGCTCGGTCGTCTCCGCGATGACCCATACGCCCGCCTCGGGCCCCTTCGGGCCGGTGACCACGCCGCCAAGATCGGTGTCGCCGATCGTCATTGCCGGGGTCTGCTGCGCCTGGACATGTGCCGGCGCGCCGGCCAGCGCCGCCGCGATCGCGATGGCGGCGACGCTCAAAAACAAGCCTCGTCTCTTGCTCATATGCCTGCTCCTCTGCGGTTCTCCCGCGGCAATGATAGCGTTTCCTTTGTTGACGTGTCTTGCCCGTTGTCCGGAGGCGACGCTCCGGCACGCCCGCACACTCTAGCGCTTTTCCGGCCGCCGCAATACGGTTCCGGGGCATGTTCGAGAAGCGCTCAGGACTGGCCTTTGCGGGCGCGCTTGCCGCGCTGCTCGCGGCCATTGCGGCAGCCTCGGCGCAGGAGTGGCCGACGCGGCCGATGACGCTTGAGGTGCCGTTTGCGGCGGGCGGCGGCGCCGATGTCATGGGGCGCATTTTGGCGGCGGGTCTGTCGGAAGCGCTGCATCAGCAGGTGATTGTCGAGAATATTCCTGGCGCCGGCGGGATGACCGGGACCGCCCGGGTCGCTCGCGCCGCCCCCGACGGCTACCAGATTGCGCTCGGCAGCGTCGGCACTCATGCCTACAATCAGACGCTCTACAAGAAGCCGCTCTACAACGCGGTGACCGATTTCGCGCCGGTGGCGCTGATTGCCGAGACGCCGCAGGTCCTCGTGACACGCAAGGATTTTCCCGCCGCGGATCTCCGGCAATTCATCGCCTACGCCAAGGCGAACCAGGCGAAGATGCAATACGGCTCGGCCGGCGTCGGCTCGCCCACGCATCTTGCCTGTGCGCTGCTCAACGCGGTGATCGGCGTCGAGATCGCGCACATCCCGTATCGGGGCGCAGGTCCCACCATGCAGGACCTGATCGCGGGCCGGATCGATTATCAATGCCCCAACACGACGGTTGCGGTCCCGCAGGTCGAGAGTGGCACCGTCAAGGCGCTGGCGATCTTCACCCGCGAGCGCTCGCCGCTGCTTCCCGATCTCCCCTCGACCCACGAGCAGGGCCTGACCGATTTCGAAGCCTCGATCTGGTACGCGCTCTTCCTGCCGAAGGGCACGCCGGCCGCAATCGTCGCCAAGCTCCACGACGCGATCTTCGCCGCGGTGGCGACGCCCGCGATCGAGCGGCGGCTCCATGAGATCGGCGCCACTGTGGTGACGGAAGAGCGCCGCTCGCCGGACTATCTGCGGGCATTCGTGGCAAGCGAGATCGAGAAATGGGCGGCGCCCATCAAGGCCGCCAATCTCTCGGGCGATTGACTCCCATACGCACCACAATCGGTCGTCCCCGCGAAAGCGGGGACCCATACGCCCTGTCATCTCGATAGGGCACGGGATATGGGTCCCTGCTTTCGCAGGGACGACGGCGCGCGCATGCCACTCCCGGGCGCCGATAGGCAGCGCGGACGGAATCGGCTAGGGTTTCGGGCGAGGCCAATTCGACAAATCGAAAGGGCAGGGGGGAGGGAGCGCTTCACGTGATGCGGACCACCCGATGCACGCTCGCGATCGCCGCCGTATTGCTGGCGCAGATTGCGTCCGCGCGCGCCGCCGAGCAGGTCGACCTGCTGCTGGCGCTCGCGATGGACGTGTCGCGCAGCATGGAGCACCCGAAATTCGTGCTGCAGCGCCAGGGCTATGCGGCCGCCGTCACCGACCCGCAGGTGCTCAAGGCGATCACCGCCGGCCCGCACCAGAAGATCGCGCTCTGCTTCATCGACTGGTCGGGCGGCGCCGAGCAGAAGCTCATCATCGACTGGAACGTCATTGACAGCTCGGAAAGCGCGCAGCGCTTCGGCGACCTGATCCTGGCGGCGCCGCGCTCCTTCAACGACCGCACCTCGATCGGCGGCGGCATCGCCTTTGCGGCGGCGCAGATCGCGCGCGCTCCCTACGAGTCTGACCGCCAGACCATCGACGTGTCGGGCGACGGCACCAACAACGCCGGCCGCGACGTGCAGTTCGCCCGCGACCAGGCGGTTGCCAAGGGCATCAACGTCAACGGCATCCCGATCCTGACCGACATCCGCGAGTCGCGCACGCCCGAGCACACCAATCCGCCCGGCGGGCTCGAAAAATACTATCGCGACAACGTCATCGGCGGCCCGGGCTCTTTCGTCATGGTGGCGGACGATTTCAGCTCCTTCGGCCGCGCCATGGTCAAGAAGCTGATCGCCGAGATCGCCTGGGCGCCTGGGCGCCACACCGCTTCGGTGCGGTGAGGCGCTCGTCTACCCCGTCATTGCGAGGCCCGAAGGGCCGAAGCAATCCAGGGCCACTTGCGCAAGCCGCTCTGGATTGCTTCGTCGCTTCGCTCCTCGCAATGACGAACAGGGCTGGCCCTCAGAACAATTCCGAGTATAAGTCGCGCCACGTGGGATTCATCGCCTCAATCAAGGCGAGTTTTCTCCGTCGCGACCCTCCCTTGATCTGCTTTTCGCGGGTGATGGCGCCGAGCATTGATTCGTGCACCTCATACCCAACAGTTTGCACTCATATTGAGAGGTAAACCCGTCGACAGCTCCCGTCCTGTGCATCCACGCACGCTGCGGCAGGTTCGAGGTGACGCCGGTATAGAGGGTGCCGTTGCGCCCGCTCGCCATGATGTAGACTGCGGGCTGCTTCATGTGCGGTCGTTTCGATTGTGGTACGTCATTGCGAGCCGCGAAGCGGCGAAGCAATCCAGTGGCCGCTTGCGCAAGCCGCTCTGGATTGCTTCGGCCCTGCGGGCCTCGCAATGACGTTTGTACTACCGGCTCGCCGTGGTCATGCCCTTGAACACGAGCTTCTGCATGCCCTGGGTGGTCTGCGCGATGTAGATGTTGCCCTTCGAGTCAGTCTGGATGAGGTGGCCGCCGCCGACCATGCCGGGGACCGCGATCGAGCCGACGATCTCGAGCGTCTTGCGATCGACGATCGAGATGCTCTTGCCGCTGCCCACGTAGAGGAACTGCTGCTCGCGGTCGGGCGAGAACGCGAGGTTTGCGGCGAACGCCGTGTCGGTCTTGCGCAGCTGCTTCACGAAGGTGCCGTCCGGCAGGAACGTCTGCAGGCGCCGGTTCTCGCGGTCGGCCACGTAGACCATGCTGTCGGAATTAGCGACCCGGATCGAATGCACGATGCTGAGGTTGGACGGGCCCTGCGAGTTGTCGAAGCTCGGCCGAACGATCTCGCAATGGTCGTCGTCGACCGGCTTGTTGCCGAAGGCGCCCCACATGCGCTTGAACGCGCCGGTGTCGGCGTCGAACACGATCACCCGGTGATTGCCGTAGCCGTCCGCCACATAGAGCTCATTGCTCTGCGGGTTGACCCATTCGTCGGCCGGCCGGTGCAGGTTCGCCGTATCGGCATTGCCCTTGCTCTGGTTGCTGTGGCCGATCTGCATGACGAATTTGCCGTCCTGGGTGAACTTCAGGAGCTGATCGTCGGCGACCGGCTTGAGACGGGCGAGACCGTTGGTCGGGCAGCTGTTGCCGCCAAGCCAGACGAAGCCCTTGGGGTCGATGTAGATGCCGTGCTCGCGCTGGGGCCATTCGTAGCCGGCGCCTTCGCCGCCCCAGGCCTTGATGTTGTTCCCGGCCTGGTCGAACACCATGACGGGCGGCGCCGCCATGGCGAAGTCGGGATCCTTGAGGGTGCGCGGACGGTGCAGCAGCCAGACATTGTCCTGCGCATCGACCGCAAAGCTCGACGCATCGCCGACCTTCCATTTGGCCGGAATCTTCGGCCAGGATTTGTCGACCTCGAACATCGGCAGCGGGCGCGCCGCCTGCGCCTTGGCGGGCGCGATCGATTGCGCCTGCGCGCCTGCGGCCGCAACGGCGGCAATGAGAACGGCGCGACAAAGATGCGAGCGCTTCATGTTGACCTCCCTGACAGCGCGTTATTGGAAGGAGATTAAATCGGTCGCCCGCCGTCGGCACAAGACCGAAAATCGCCGTCCGGGTGCGGCCGGCTCCCGCGCCCCCGCCGCCGGCAGGTGCGCGCCATCAGTGCTGGTAGACGTTCAGGGTGCTCATCATGTCCTGCAGCTGCTGAACATAGGTGGCCTCGCGGTCCTGATGCACCGACATGGTCACGAGAATGCCGAGATAGGAGGTGGCGGTGGCAAGATAGTAGGTATGATAGTTGGGAATTTCAGATCCCAGTTGGAGCGCTTCGACCCATTCCACGTGGCCGAGCCGGACGCGCTTGACGTAGGACACCACCGACAGTTTCGAGTCGCCGGCCTGGTCGGTCGCCGCCTGGGGCTGGCGCAGGTGCGCCTCATAGGCCTGAAGGTTGTCGTCGTTGCCGCGCTCCTTGACCGCCATGATCGCGATCGCGGAATAGGGCGGCTTGCCCGGCGGATTGCAGACGTACTCGGTGCCTTCGAGCTCGCACCACCAGCCCGGCGCCAGATCGAACTCGAAGGATCCGGTGCGAAACGGGTCATGCGGCTGCTGCACCGCAAGCCGTGTGACCGCATATCCGGCGCCGACCAGGATGATGACGGTCGCAAGGAGCGTCATGAGGAGCGAGAGCAGGAAGCGCGAGCCCAGGCCTGTTCTCATGCGTGCTCCTGCGTCACTTGGCGGCCAGCTGCTGCTCGATCCAGGTCTTGAGCTGGGTTGCACGTCCCTTTAAGTCCGGGGTCGCCGCCGCAGCCTCGAGAATGCGCGCGACGGCGGACAGCACCTCGGCGCTCGCGCTTGCCGCCGCCGGCCCGTTGCCGCGGCCCCGCTCCAGATCGAACATGCGCGCCTGCGTGAAGGCGGCCTCCCAATCGAGCGCAGGTGCCGGCTTGTCGGCAGCGATCAGTCCGCGTGCGTCGAGCGCACGGCGGAAGCGGTCGGCCGCGCCGTCGGGATCGTTCAGTTGCAGATGCTGCTCGCCGGCGAGTCGATGGAGCCGGACGAGCCATGCGACGGTCTGCGCGCTCGCCTTGTCGGCTTCCAGCGAGACTTCCTTCCTGACCGCCTGCGCGGCCTCGTCATAGCTCTCGCCGGCCTGCGCCGGCTCGTTGCGGCCGCGAAGGAGATCGCCGAGCTGACCGAGCGCTTCGCCCGCCGCGCGCGCGAGCTCGCCTCGATCGGGCAGGTCTGCAGCCAGACGCCGGGCATCATCGCGAAGCCTGCCATACTGGGCTTCTTCGGCCGCCCTATCGTGCTGCCGCGCGAGATACTCGGCATAGGCCTGCCGCGCCTCGATGAGGCGGTCGGCGGCGTCCGCGCGCGGCAGGCGGGCGTAGCGCTCGCCTGCAAGCTTGATGGCCTCGTCATACTGGGCGCGAGCCTCCTCCTGCTCGCCCAGGTTCTCCCGGCTGCGCGCGCGCTCGAGACGGCAGGTCACGAGTTCCGCGATCTGCGGCTTACGCCCGGAACCGGAGCTCAGCTTGTCGATCAGATCGCAGCCTTGATTGATGAGGAGCCTGCGGGTGCGCGCCTCGGCGTCATCATCGCCGGTCGGGAGCCCGGCCGACAGGAGGACCATGCTCCCGGTTGCAAACATGCTGTCCTCGAGCGACCGGACCGCCTGGTTGCGGCTCTCCAGCGCGAAGATGCTCAGGCCGGAAACCGAGATCAGCACTCCGAGCGTAGCGCCGAGCACGCTTCCCATCCGGAACTGCTGCCGCCTTTCCTCCTCCTGCCGCAGCACCGGCATGGCGTCGAAGGGAATGCCGAGAAGCGGAGCCACGAGCTTGAGCTTCTCGGAGCCGAGATGGCCGGCGCGCGTCGGATTGAGGCGCCAAAACCGGCCGGCACCACGCAGATCGACGATCTCGATATTGGGGAAGCGGGTCCGGATCTCGTCCGGCAGCGGATCGTTGAACTCGCCGGCGCCGCGCACCGCAATGACGTTTTGCGCGTTCGCTCCGGCCGCGAAGTCGGCCGCCTCGCGCGCCATCCAGTCGCCGGCGTGATCGGGGTGGGCAAGCGCATTCGGCGTCACCACCACGAGCAGGTAGCGCGAGGCCAGCAACGCCGGCTTTATGCTCTGTTCGTAGAAGTCGCTGGCCCCGCGCTCGTAGGCAGTGTCGAGATAGATCCTGAGCCGGCGGTCGAAACGATCCCGCAGCGGCCGCGGCGCCCGGAACGCCTCGAGCTCGCGCCGCAGCCAGCGCGCGACGGAAGTCCCGTCCGAGCGGCGATAGGAAATGAAGGCGTCGTAGCTGGCGTCCGGCAGGCTCGCTCTCCAAGAGCCTCCCCCGCGAGCGATGCAAGCGGGGGAGGAAAGGGTGCATCACATCGGGGCAAACACCCGGATGCAGCCGCAGCCGCCCTGGACACTCGCCTCCGGCACATAGACGTGGTGGTTCTTCGGATTGACCGCGACCGAATGGGCGCGGCCGGCGGTCGGTATCTTCTGAATGAGCTTGTGGGTCTTGATGTCGATCACGCCGAGCGCGGAGCCTTCGCCGTTACCGGCCGAGGCGGTGTAATACATGCCGGCGCCCACGTCGGCCTCCGCCATGTCGGTGCCGCCGATGCCCTCGATCGTGGCGGTGACCTTATTGCCCTTGACGTCGAAGATCATCTGCACCGGCGGCCGCTTGTCCTTGGTCTGCCCGTAGTTGCAGCCGATGATCAGCTCGGTCTTGCTGCCGACGCCGTTGCCGTGCGGCTTGCAATTGTCGAGCGGGGCGATCTCGCCGACCTGCTTGCCGGTCTTGGGGTCGACCGTGATCATACCGCCCTTGTCCGCATCCTTGTTGAGCTCCGGTATGACGGTGTGGAACTTGCCGTCGACCGCCGAATAGATCGTCTGCTCGAAGCCGTCGGAAGCCTGCGGCACGCCGATCTTGGCGAAGATCTTGCGGTCCTTGGTCGAGATCAGGATGAGCGAGGGCGGATCGTCGTCCGGCAGCGCCATCGCGATGACGCCGTCCTTGGGATCGTAGGCAAGCTCGTCGGCGCCGCCCTCCTTGGCCCCCGCATCGATCTCCGCGACCACCTTCTTGGCCTTGAGATCGACCACCTTCACGTGGTTGTCGCCGTCTCCGACATAGGCCTCCTTGCCGTTGTTCACCGTCACGACTCCACGCGGCAGGTGGAAGCCCGGAACGATGCCGATCAGCTTGTCCTTGCTGGCATCGAACAGGAGCAGCCCGACATTGCCCGGATGCGACATGTCCTTGGGGTCGAAGGCGCTGCGGCTGGTGAGCACGTAGAGGTTGGCATTGGTATCGACCCAGCCGATGTCGAAGCCCGCGAGCGGCACGTCGAGCATGACCGGAATCTTGCCGATCTCCTTGAGCCCGCCGGCCGGCTTCGGCCCGGCGGCCTGTGCGCCCGCCGTCATCGTCATGACAGCGGCGGTTGCCAGCAGCAGCGTCCTGATGGTCAGTGACATTGCGAATTCCTCCCCATTTGTGTCCTGGATATCGCCGACCCGTCCGCCTCGCCCCAGTCGGTGCCCAGGATTAAATCCATCCGCCAGAGGGGGCACAAGCCGAAAAACGGGGCTCCGCTTTGCTTGCGTGCCCCGCGCCGGCGGCTGCAGGGCTGCGTCGCCTTGCAAGACCCCGGCTGCACGGGTACCAAACGGCCAAAATGTCCCCCGACTCCAAGCCGAAAATCGTCGCCATGATCGTCGCTTCGGCGATCATCATGCAGCAGATCGACGCGACAGTGATCACGACCGCGCTGCCGCAGATGGCGATCTCGCTCGACACGAGCCCGGTGCGGCTGAGCGTAGCGGTCACCGCCTATCTGCTCAGTCTCGCGGTCTTCATTCCGGTCAGCGGCTGGGCGGCCGACCGGTTCGGCGGGCGCACCGTGTTCCGCGCAGCCATCGCCCTGTTCACGCTCGGCTCGGTCCTGTGCGGGCTGAGCGGCAGCGCGCTCGAGCTCACCGCCGCGCGGGTGCTGCAGGGGCTGGGCGGCGCCATGATGGTGCCGGTCGGGCGGCTCGTTCTGTTCCGCAGCGTGGAGCGCTCGCAGCTCGTGCGCACCATGGCGTATCTGCAGGTGCCGGCGCAGCTCGGGCCGGTGCTCGGGCCCCCGATCGGAGGCTTCATCACCACATATTTCTCCTGGCGCTGGATTTTCCTGGTCAATGTGCCGCTCGGCCTCATCGGCATCGTGCTGGTGACGCAGTTCTTCGACAATCCCAAGGACGACAAGCCGCGTCCGCTCGACTGGGTGGGCTTTCTGCTCACCGGCATCTCGCTCTCCTGCATCATGTACGGTATCGAGGCGATCGGGCGCGGCGCCGGCGAAGCCACATTGGCGATGGGCCTCTTGGCCGGGGGCCTCATCATCGGCGGCTTTGCGCTGCGGCATCTCAAGGCGCAGACCCATCCGCTGGTCGATGTCTCGATCTTCCGTATCCCGACGTTTCGCGCCAGCGTCGGCGGCGGCTCGCTGTTCCGCGCCGGCGCCGGCACGCTCGTGTTCCTGCTGCCCCTCCTCCTGCAGGTCGTGTTTGGCATGACCGCCTTTGCGTCCGGAATCCTGACGTTTGCGACCGCGGTCGGCTCGATGTCCATGAAGGTGACGGCGCGCCCGATTCTGCGGCGCTACGGCTTCCGTACCGTCATGATCGGCAACGGCATCATCGGCTCGGCCACCATTGCCATGTGCGCGTTCTTCGCCGGCTCGACGCCGGTGCCCTTGATCTTCGTGCTCCTGCTGATCGCCGGTTTCTTCCAGTCGCTGCAGCTCACCGCCACCCAGGCGATCGCCTATGCGGACATCTCGAACCCGCTGATGAGCAGCGCCACCAGCATCGCCAGCATGGCCCAGCAGTTGAGCCGCGGCTTTGGGATCGCCACAGTGGCGGTCATGCTCCACCTTTCGCTCGCCTGGCGCGGCTCGACCGACCTGGCGCTCGCCGACTTCCGCATCGCCTTCGCGGGCGCCACCCTCATGGCGATCCTGGGCCTCGCCTTCTGCCTTCCACTCGCCGCCGACGCGGGGGCCGAGGTGAGCGGGCATCGGCTGAAGCCGATGTCGCCCGCCGATCCCGCGATTGCGAAGGATTAACTTGGGCGAGCCGCCGCCGCGGCGCTGGTATATGCGCCCTCTCCCAACCGAACTCGGATTTATCCGAGTTCGGTCGCTCTTTAGATTGGCCGAAGTCGGATATATCCGACTTCGGCGTGGGAGAGGGCTGCTCGGCAGTTCAGTCACAAAGAAAGGGTGAGGGGACGTGCCGCAAAAGCGCGACTCGCGGACCGCCCCCTCACCCTTCCTTCTTCGGTGAAATTCTGAGCAGCCCTCTCCCACAAGGGAGAGGGCACAATTACGGCCGCCGAAGCCCGCTCTACATCCCCAGTGCCGCGCGCAGCTCGGCCTTGGCGGCGTCGAACTCGGCCTTGAAGTCCGAGTGGGTCGAGATCGTCTGGGCGATCACGGTGCCGCTGATGCGGCCCATCTCGATGTCGGACTGGTAGTGGATGCCGGCCACCACGCGGTTTTGGCCAAACTCCCAGGCCCGCGTCATGATCTCGGCCCGCTTCTCGGGCAGCATGTTGGACAGCGTGATGCCCATCAGCGTGCCCACCGTCGCATGGCCGGACGGATAGGACCCCGACTTCGAGAGCGGAACGATCGGGTGCACCAGATCGGAATAGAGGTGCGGGCGCAGCCGCTTCCACACGTCCTTGGCGGGATCGACCACGGCCCCTTCGGTCTCCACCACGCGGTCGAAGAAGGCGGCGAACTTGGGCAGGCCCGCGGCGGCGAACTTCGGATTGTTCACGACATCGCCAAAGCGCCAGATGTTCTCGGTCGCATCGGCGATGGCGCGCGTTTCCATCTCCTTGGTGCGGGTCACCTGGATCATAAGAATCTCGCCAAGCTCGCGCTTGGTCTGGATGGAGTCGGGTGCCGGCGGCGGCGGCAGCAGGAGGAGGAGGTTGATTTCCTTGTTGTCGGAAAACGGCTTTGCGCCTTCCGCGTAGAGCGTGACGGGAGCAAGTGCGGTGAAGGCGACAAAAGCCAGCAGGGCAACGAGCTTACGCATCGAAATTTTCCTTGATCCGGGGTGGCGTGCCGAAAATCGAGTAGCAGGCCCTTGATGACAGAATCATGACAGCCGGGGCCGGCAAAGCAAGAGGGCGGCCCCGCTTTACGTGGAGCCGCCCTGATGCGTCAGGAAAGGCTGCGGAGCCGGCTTTGCGTCAGCCCGCGACCTCGCGCAGCTGCGCCTTGAAGAGATTGTTGAGGCAGTATTCGGCAAGCTCGATGCCGGTCGGGAACCAGAGACTGCCGGCCTTCTTCATGTGATGGATGATGCCGCGCAGCGCGAGCGTGCGGCCCGGCCGTCCGATGATGTAGGGATGCATCGTGAACGGGATGTATTTCGGGCGCTCCGGGCTGCTTTCCGAATAGAGCTCGTCGAAATAGGCCTTCCAGGTCTCGAGCCCGTGATGCGGGTTGCCGTATTCGCCGTGCCGGTGGCCGAACAGGGTGCCGTCGCCGAACGGCTGGCGCGGCAGCTCGACGATGACCTTGCCGTTCTTCTCGTACAGGAACGGCAGCTCTTCGTGGAAGCAGTTGGTGTTGAAGGTGAAGCCGTTCTCGATCAGGAGCTCGAGCGTGTTGGTGCTCTGGGTGCACGAGCGCCAGCCCATGGGCCGCCGGCCGGTGCGCTTCTGGATCATGGCGATGGCCTTCTTCATCACCGTGTCCTCTTCGTCGCGCGGCAGGTAGCGGGCGATCTCGTGATTGTAGCCGTGACCTTCCACCACATGGCCGTGGTCGAGGACCGCCTGCACGGCTTCCGGGAAGCGCTCGGCGATTGCCCCGCAGGTGAGAAACGTCGCCTTGACGTTCTCCTCCTTGAGGATCCGCAGCAGCCGGTAGATCGCATGGTGCGGCCCGTATTCGCCCTGGCTCCACATTTCGTAATTGAGGATGCCGTTCTTGTCGGGCTTCACGTCCTCGCCGCCCTGGAAATCGAAGGTCAGAAACACGCAGGCCCGCTCTCCGTTCGGCCAGCGGATCAAATCGTCGTAGTGGTATTCCTTCAGCATCGTCTGCCTCACGTTGTTGGCGACCCAAAAACCTGATCTTTAGCTTCAACTCGTCTGCATCGAGCAGATTATCATAAGCTAAGGCAAAATCACAATTTTTGGTATACGACCTCTCGCAACAACGGTTGTTTGCGGGACGATCGGCCGTGAGCCGACGAGAGGCTTAAAGCGATGTCACTGACCGCAGCTCTGCGAGACCTGAACAAGCTCAACACTTTCGTGCGGGTCGGCGAACGCCGCAGTTTCACCCGGGCGGCCGCGGATTTGCGCACCACGCCCTCGGTCGTCAGCAACCGGATCAAGGAGCTCGAAGAGGCGCTGGGCTTCAGCCTGATGAATCGGTCGACCCATGGCGTGGTCCTCACCGAAGCCGGCGAGGGGCTGCTGCAGAACTGCCTGCAGATGCTGGCGCGGCTCGACGATTATGTGGTTGAGGCCCGCAATCTGCAGACCGGCCCTTTCGGGACCCTGCGGGTCCAGGCGCCGAGCGATTACGCGCGATGCGTGCTCGCGCCACTGGTCGAGAAATTCGTCACGGGCACTCCCGGCCTGCATGTGCATCTGTTTGCGGTGGAAGAGAACAGCACGTCCGGCGAGGACGGCTTCGACGTGATCATCGCCGGCAAGAAGCCATCGCCGCCCGGCCTGACCGGCCGCGATCTCGGCGGGATCCGCCACGTCATCTGCGCCGCTCCCGGCTATTTCCGCCGCTGCGGGCGGCCCAGGGAGCCGAAGGACCTTCGCCAGCACAATTGTCTGACCGGCCAGTTCTCCGGCGTGAAGGAATGGCCGTTCAAGGCGGGCTCGCGTCCGTTCCTGGTCGCCGTCAAAGGCTCGCTCTCGTCCAACAGCCACGCGGCGCTCGCTCAGATGGCGGTGCAGGGCTGCGGGATCATCCGGGTTCCGCGTTATGCGGTGCAGGCGGAACTCAAGAGCAAGGCCCTGGAGGCGATCTTCGAGGGCGTCGCGCTGTCGCCGGAGCGCCTGTTCGCGTATTTTTCGAAGGCCAAGCTTCTGCCGGCAAAGACCACGGAATTCATTCAGTTTCTGCAAACCTCGCTTGCAACCCGTTAAGTTCGGACCGGTTCTTGTGGAATAACTGTTGTTGCAAAATACCGCATACCGGGTCTCGGCCGAGGGGACTAAATTGCCCTCCGGACCAATGCGACAGCCTGCCGGGACAGCGGCTTTGCGCCCCATGGACAGGCTGTGGCCGGCGTGATTAACGGCGCCCATTGCGACAATGAGGATTAAGATGAGCCTGCCGCACCGAACATCCGCCACGCTTTTCGCCATTGCGGCCCTGCTCGCGGCCGCCCCCCCTGCGGCGCACGCGGACGCCCTTTCCGACTTCTACAAAGGCAAGACGCTGCATGTGCTCATCGGCTACGGCGAGGGCGGCGGCTATGACATCTATGGCCGGCTCTTTGCCGAGTTCCTCGGCCGCCACCTCCCGGGCAACCCGACGGTCATTCCGCAGAACATGCCGGGCGCCGGCAGCTTCAAGGCGGTGAACTATCTCTACTCGGTCGCCCCCAAGGACGGCACCTATTTCGGCAGCGTCGCGCAGACGCTCGCGGTCGATGCGGCGACCGACGAGAAGAGCGCCGTCGATGCCACCAAGCTTCCCTATCTCGGCCGCTTCACCACCAATATCGACCTCGGCGCCGCCCCCAAGCGGGCCGGCATCACCTCGTTCGAGGACGCGCGCAAGCGCGAGATCGCGGTCGGCACGAGCGGCGGCGGCTCGACCACGGTGGTCTATCCGCTTGCGCTCAACGCCTATGCGGGGGCGAAGTTCAAGCTCGTGAAGGGCTACAAGGGCACCGCCGAGATCATGCTGGCGGCCGAGCGCGGCGAGGTCGATCTGGTGTCCGCGGTGGGCATTCCGGGATTGCTGGCCTCGCATCCGGAGTGGATGAAGGGCGAGGGCGTGGTCCTCTATCAGAACGCGCTCAAGCGGCACCCCCTGCTGCCGAACGTTCCGACGCTCCCCGAACTTGCGCTGAGCGACGAAGGCCGCACCGTGCTGCGCGTCATCGCCGGCACCGCCGAGATCGGCCGCTCGATCCTGACCACGCCCGGCGTGCCGCCCGAGCGGCTCGCGGCGCTGCGCAAGGCGTTCCAGGACACGATCATGGATCCGGACTTCACGGCCGCCACCCAGAAGCGCAACATCACCATCGAGCCGGCGAGCGGCGAGGACATGGACGCGATCACGCAAGAGACCATGCGCATGCCCAAGCCGGTCGCCGCAGCCGTCGGCAAGCTGTTCAAGGAATGATGTGCGACATCGTCATTGCGAGGAGCGATAAGGCCGTTTACGGCCGTCTTCGACGGCCTATGGCGACGAAGCAATCCAGAGCGACTTGCGCAAGCGGCCCTGGATTGCTTCGCGGAGCCTGTCATCGTGCCGGCCACTTCGGGCCGGACCCGTTGGCTCGCAATGACGATGTTAGTTGCTGGGCGGGGTCGCGCGCGCGGCGGGCACGGCCTGCCTGGCGGCAGCCACGATGCTCGACTTGGCACCGACTTCCTTGCGCCGGCG
>Ga0126381_100003153_pt1 | contig 18002 bp, 14 predicted proteins | sample PanSoiMetPlot_28_FD_96465 | JGI IMG/M metagenome (GOLD analysis project Ga0126381, IMG submission 96465) | Tropical forest soil microbial communities from Panama - MetaG Plot_28 | ecosystem: Environmental > Terrestrial > Soil > Tropical forest > Bulk soil | place: Panama | collected 2016-02-17 | reverse complement strand
TGCTTCTGGTGATCCTGAGCGGCTATACCGCAGCGCACATCGCGTCAATTCAGTCGGCATGGCAACTGCTCCTCGGAATGGGCGCCGGGACTGGCGGTGTCTTGCTTCTGCGTTGGTATTGGTGGCGCATTAATGCTTGGAGCGAAATCTCGGCCATGATTGCCTCGGCCCTGACCACTATCGCTCTGAACGGCGTTTCTCTGGCCGGCAGCGATGCGGTCGTATACGCAAAGAGAAGTCTCATCATAGGAGCTATCACCACCATTGCGTGGGTGGCGGTAACTCTCTTGACCTCGCCCGAATCCGATAAAACTTTGGTCGAGTTCTATCGCCGGGTTCATCCCACTGTGTATGGCTGGCGATCGATCGCCAAACTGGTTCCTGAACTTCCGGAAGTTCGCGATGTCGGTTCGAACGCTTTCAGCTGGGTTATGGGGATCGTACTGGTTTACGGGTCTCTGTTCGGGATCGGGAAGCTCATCTTCGGGCAGTGGGGATGGGGGACGCTACTTCTTGCCCTCGCAGCACTGGCCGGCTATCTGATCTTTTGGGATCTGTCGCGGCGCGGTTGGGAGACTCTCTCCGGCAGGCAGTCGGAACCGGTTCCGCTGGCCGCCCGAGTGCAATAAACAATCTGTTTCGAGCTTCACTCTTGGGTTACGGCCTTTACCAGATTTCGCGGTCTATCCACGTCCAGACCTTTGCTTACTGCCATGTAATACGCGAACAGCTGCAGAGGAATAATCTCGAGAATCGGCGAGAGTAGTTCCGGTGCCTGGGGAATCGAAATCACATGGTCGGCGATCTTCCCCACTTCCCCGTCTCCCTCTGATACCAGCGCGATGGTCTTCGCCGATTGGCTTCTAAATCTTTTGAGGTCGGCCAGGGTTTTCTGATATCGCAGCCGAGACCCGGAATCGTTGCAGTCGCAGGTGGCAATCACCACCACCGGCAGATTTTCATCAATGAGCGCGTTAGGGCCGTGCTTGGTTTCACCTGCCGGGTATCCTTCGGCATGCACATAGGACACTTCCTTCAGTTTCAAGGCTCCATCCATTGCTACTGGATAATGCACCGCGCGTCCAACGAAAAGAAAGTCCTCCGCCCGACGAAAACGTTCCGCTAGCTTCCGGCAGGTCTCGGCGCATTCGAGCACTACCGCGGCTTTTTTCGGAAGCGCCAGCAGTTCTTGAATCCAGGCGCAAAGCTCCTGTTTTCCGAGTTCTTCTCTGACTTCAGCCAGATATGTAGCCAAGAGAAACAGGACCGCCATCTGGGCGGTGAAGGATTTGGTCGAGGCAATACTGGTCTCGGGCCCGGCATGCGTGTATAAGACTCCGTCCGATTCACGCGCCGCGGTCGAGCCAACCACATTCGAGACGGCAATCGTGCGCGAGCCCTTCTCCCGAGCCAGTCGCTGTGCGGCCATGGTATCCGCGGTCTCGCCCGACTGGGTAATTACGATCGTGATCTCCTCGGACCCAATTGGCGGATTCCGGTATTCAAATTCGCTGGCGTAGTCGACATCCACCGTTAACCGCACCAACTGTTGGAACATATATTGTCCAACCATTCCGGCATGCCGACTGCTGCCGGAGGCCACGATATTGATACGCCGCAGAGCCCGCAAAGCCTCGGCGGCGATGCCGATCTCATTGGCAATCCGGACTTGGCATTCTGCTAGAGCGACGCGCGGCGCGATCGTGCTTTCAAGCGCCTGGGGCTGCTCGAAAATCTCCTTCAGCATGTAATGGGGGAACCCGCCAATGTCGCTCATCGCTTCTCCTTTTCGTCGCCCGCGAACTGCTCTACACCCGACAGCACTATCTGCTATATAGCTCATCAACGCCTAAAAGTAAAGGTCAATACCCGGGCGCATTCTAATTTACCCAAAAGCATGCCCGCGGTTCCCACTAAGCCATTGGAAATATACAATGTTCTCACGTCCCTTTCACCGCCCATGGAGGCACTTTGCCTTTCGTGGCGCGATACCGACTGCGAATCTGGAGGTTGCCGAAATCATAGGAAATGTATACTGCTATATAGCTGATCATCAGACCTACGCCGCCAGCTGCATTGCCGGAATCACAGGATTCGAAACTCAAGCAAGTGGTGAGGTCTAAGGATTGTGTATACATGAGAGGACGGGAGTGACGGGCCGCGCCCGGAAAGGGCAATTTCCTCCTAGCTCGAAACCAACCAGCCCTGCCCTTGAACGCCGGCACGGTGGGGCGTACGATGTCGGCGGCCTACGACCCGTACTTTTCCCGATGGCGGAAGCAGTCTTATGCGCATACTCCTGCTCTCCATGCCCGATTCCTTCGAGCATATGCCTCCGGTCGCAGTTCGCATGCCCAATGGTGCCCTGAGTTCGCTGGCCGGCAATGTCGATGCTCACCACCGTATCGCAGTAGCGGATCTGATCCTCTGTCAGGGTGGTCGGGTGCGAGCGACTATCGAGAAGCTATTCCGGGATTTCGCGCCGACCGTCGTCGGGCTGTCGGTCATGACCTTTCAGCGCCGGACGGCGGAACGCGTTGTGCAACTAGCACGAACACTCGAGCCCAAAGTGAAGGTTGTGGTCGGAGGCTATGATCCCAGCCTTGCTCCTGAAGCCTACCAGGCGATGGGAGTCGACTACGTTGTTCGTGGCGAGGGGGAGGTTACCTTCCGCGAACTCTTGCGCGCCTTAGAAAACGGCTGCGGATTCGAAGGGATCCCCGGTCTTTTCTATCGCACAGGGAACTCTTGGCAACATAATCCTGCGCGACCGGTACAACGATTGCACGGCGGCGAAATTCGGCTCCCCAATCGCGCCGCGCGCGTGCTTCAAGGCTACACATTGCTCGGTCGAGCTGTGGATGTGGTCGAGACTTCGCGCGGTTGCACCTACGACTGCAGCTTCTGCTCAATAATCACCATGCGGGGCCGCAACTTCTACGCCTATTCGATCGAACGCGTGCTTGAAGACATCCGCGATGCCCGGGCGCATGGAGCGCGCACTATTTTCCTGGTGGACGACAATATCGCGCTCAACGTGCGTCGCTTTGAAGCTCTGTGCCACGCCATCATCGCCGCAGGACTGAATACGCTCGACTATTTTGTCCAGGCCATGACCTCGACCATCGCCGACCACGGGGAAACCCTCGCGCCACTGATGCGGCGGGCTGGCTTTCGTTACGTTTTCCTGGGAATCGAAAACGTTCTGGCCACAGATCTCGAGTTCTTGCGAGCCACGGCCAAGAACACAGCGCGGAAAACAGGAGCCCATGGTGAGAATGCCTCGCTGACAGCGATTCGATATCTCCACCGAAATAAGATGTATGTAGTGGGAGGACTGATCGTCGGCAATCCTGGCGATACTCGGGAATCGATCGAGGCAAATCTTCGATTCGCCAAACGCTACGTGGATTGGCCTTACATCCAGCATCCTACGCCTTATCCGGGCACTGCCATGACCAATGACTTGCGTCAGCGGGGATTTATCACCAACAGCCGGTTGGAGGAATATGACGGCACCACCGCCGTCGTGAGCTCGGAACACCTCAGGGCGGAAGAAATCGAATACCTGCGCTGGAAAGCCGAGCGCTGGATGAAACTTCGCCATATGCCGGTTGCCTTTCGCCACGATCCCTGGTTTATCCTGCGTCATGCGCCCGAAATGTTGGCCCACACTTTTCGCGGCTCTACCATTCGTTCGCTGCTAGGACTTGACGACGAGCGAACAGTTTTTGCGCGCTACAAGATTCTGCGACGCAAGGAGCGCGAATACGTGTGAGCCACTTCACCTTATCCAAATCACTTCGGCAGCGACGCTCAGATCGCTGATGCAACCAGATCAGGCACCCGTGGCAAAAACGGAGTTCAGCGGGCGACTTCTTAGCGTTGTTGCTTTGCAATATCCAGAATGGCACCGAGAAAGCGGCTGTATTGATTCAGGGTGCGGTTATCATGTGTGGCAAAGGCCGTTTCTACCGCTCTCGCCGTCTCGGGCGTGACGATTTCCAGTCGGCCCACAAAGACTCGCAGTAGTTGTTCCGGTGCCGGACTGATCGTAAGTGGCAAGACCTTGTCGATGAATCCACGCGGTACGATGTAAATTAACCGGCTACCTTCTTCCCACCACGAGTTCTGCCAGGTCTCTATCATGGCGTGTGCTTCGTCGCGGTAGAGGCCTTGATCGACGAGAGCCGCTTCGAGATCGCTTGTCACGCTGTCGACGTTGTTGGTTAGCTCCGGCTCATCAAAAACCGCATCGTCTTCAATCCCCCGCACTAACCGGTAGCCTACACGCTCTCCGCGGCGCTCGAAGAAAATCATGGCTGGAATCTGCTCTTGGCTAAGATTTTTGAGGTAAACCTTGCCCGCTGGCCCAAGCTTAGCCACGAGGGGCAAGGCAGCTGCCGAGGCTCCTCGATAGAAAAGAAATTTTTCTTGTTGCTGACCTGCCGTTGTGTTCACCCTCACGGAGGAAGAAGACGTATCTCGGGCATAGTAGTAATGGTTCTCTCTTGGTTCGCGCAATAAATCGCCGCTCACGTTGGGGGCAATCTCGACCTCATCCCAACCAATACTTCCATCGGCCTTCAAGTTGCCCAAATCGGAACCGAGAACCGGACCCTGGGGTTGGATGCGCGTAGCGTGCGGATACCACTCGGTGATGACTCCGCGAGAGAATGCCACCTCGACAGAGACAGTCAAATCACGTGGGGAATAGAAATACATGACGGGGGTCTCCATACGAATCGTCCCACGCAGAAACGGCTTGGGGGTTGCCGTACGAAGGCGCTCCACAAATCCGGGCAGATCAATCGAGCCCTGGAAAGGTATCCATTTGACTGTTTGGCCATCGGCTCCAGCAATTGCGGTAAACGTGCCCCATTCGTGGACCGCTAGGTCGGGAGCATGCTGCTCGGCGGCGAGCAGATATCCGGAACACCACAGTAGGGCCAGCCCAAGCCAAAGAAACTGAGAAGATACAGGAACTTGGTTGGTGGCCAGCAATTTCTGCCTCCGCGACATCATTTTCTTGAAGCCTCCGCCCGATTCTGGATTCAACCGCGCTTCAGAAAGACGCCGCAGACCAAGGACTGTTAACAATCGAGGAGGAAATTCCAATCGGCGAATATGAGACCAGGGCTCGAGTTCATTTTGGGCCGACCGCACGGTTCGTGGCCGACCAAGAACGTTCCCAATGACGCCAAATTGAGATGTCCGCAAACCCGAGTTCATTCCACCACTGATCTAGCATCGATCGGTCAAGCCGCAGGATTCCCTGCTGGGTAACGCCCGCTTTGGGTGGGGCAAGCAGGCGCAATCGCTCGTAGACCAAGAGTCGCTGACTGGGATCGGCCCGCGATAGCAAGTGCCACAAGGTGAGCGCGTCACGGTTTCGCGACTCATTGAGTACGACGGCCAGATCTGTTGCCCGTTGTTCGGGTGTTGTGTCATCGAAATCAAATCGGGCTAGTGCGGCGATAAAGTTCGCGGATGCATCCTCGAAGTAAGCAGAGCCGGGGCCAACTTTGGGCCGGGTCCGGCAGGCGGCGCCGGCGGGGATGAATGACTCGCGCCCATTGAGCTTAAATCCCACCCAGCCAAGAGATGTGCGCACCAGCCCCGCGCCCGAACTATCAACCTGTAAGGTATAGGCGCAGCCGAGATCTACGGTCATGGCTGACGGCGTATCGACGACGAACTGTCCCGGTGGCGCCCAAATCAGAGCATGGATGGTACCGCGATCGAGCACCATCCATTCGAGGTCATCCCGCTTGTTCAACCAGCGCAGGCGGGTGCCGGGATCGACGTCAATCTGCCCGACATCTTCGTCCCGCAGAGTCACTCGCGACCGTTTGTCGGTTTCAAGTACTTGGCCCAACCCTGAGGAAATATGAGCCGATCCTACCTGGCGAGAGACATTCCAGCCGGCGACCGCAAAGGGAATCTGATTGTTTCGGTAGATCACAACCGCCATCATCACCAGGAGTGCGACTACGGCCATCGAAGCTGAGGCCATCAACCATCGCAGGCGCACCGGAAACGAGCGCCTTCGAGCGCCAGGAACAATCTCCGGAAATACGGGCGCAGGGCGGTCATGTTGAAATCTCGTCAGTAACGTTTCCAACCGGAGTATTTCCGGATTGGGTTCCCCCGACTTGTCCCACAAGTACTCGTCCGTCCTCTCGGACAAGGGTTTTTCCGCCGTTTTTTTTTCGAGATCCATGATTACGGAGTCTCCTGCCGCGACGGGTGCATACTTCGGCTCAACTTCGCGCGCAACTGCTGCATGCCACGATGTAGGTTCACCCGCACCGAACCCGGCGTCATTTGCATGCGTGCAGCTATCTCAGGACCGGTCATGCCCTCAACCAGCCGTAAAACTAAAGTCTCTCTGTAGGCATCAGGCAAGCTCTTGATTACCTCGAGAACTTTTGACGCCAGGTTTGGATCCTCATCCGCACCATTCGCGACTGCAAGCTGAAGTGTGGTCATATCGTCGTCACCTAATGGATCTTCCGGCAACGAATGGCGGTGGTAGTCACTCGCTCGATTGCGAGCGATGGCCGCTAGCCACGCTCCAAAGCTTTCGGGTGCACGCAGTGTACGCAAGCGGCGGAGCGCCGTCAGGAAGACGTCTTGAACCAAATCATTCACTTCCTGGAAGGGTACCTTTGCCAGCAAGACACCATGAACCATGCGGGCGTAGCGGTCATGGAGCCGACCAAACGCCGCGCGATCCCCGTCCTGTGCCGCCGTTACCAGGCCCGCATCTTCCGACGCCTCTTGAGCCGCTTGCTTGCTCACGGGCTGACACAGACCCGGGATAAACAGGTCAATTGGGTCTCCTGGAGCCGAGGCCATGTGCGCAAGAACTACACTGCAAATCATAGACGCTGGCGGGGGCCCAAGTGTTAACAACGGCCCTATGCTGGGGTCGCCCCAGCGTATTGAATCCCGATGGCCGCCAAGTGCTTAGGCCGCCCCGGCTGGTGCGAGCAGAGATCATGGATTCGTGCTTACGGTTGTGATGACTGTGCGAACAAGAGCGGTTCCCACGGCGGACGCGATCCGACTTCGCGGCACTATCGATTCACGCTGGGGGGCGAACTAAGTTCACCACGGACAGCCGCCGCTGATCGATGGCACGATGGCTATTTCCGAGCCAGGCAGAACCGCACTTTTAAGTCCGCCCGAGTAGCGAATGTCCTCATCTCCGGTGAAAACATTAATATGTTGGCGAATATTTCCTTGCTCGGTCAAAACCCGATCTCGCAGACCAGGATAGACCGTCCACAGTGCAGAGAGCGCATCTGCCAAAGTAGCGGGGGAGCCGTCGACCTTGACGACCGACCGACCGCCGGTGAATTCTTGCAAAGCACCTGGAATGTGAAAGCTCACCACTCTACTCACCTTTTCTTTCGTCGCGACTTTGATGGGCGACGGGCCTTGCTGTGAGGCACAGGCGAACGTGGCCTCGCTTTCAGCGAGGTTGAGGCCCGACGATCAGAAGCATCACCGATCCAGGCATTTCGTAGGCACACGATTGGCGGTAATCCGTCGGCGATTTTTTGCCATGTCTTTCCCTCATCACTTGAGGCAAACAGCTGCCCGCTCCGTGTCCCGAAATATAATCCCGGCACGTCAAAACAATCGACCGTCATCGCGTCGCGTAATACGGTCTCGTAAGCACTTTTTTGGGGCAAACCGCGCATCAGCGGTTCCCATGATTCTCCGTCATTGCGGGTCCTGTACACACGCAATCGACCATCACAGCTGCAGCGAAATTCATCCGACTCTACGGGAACAATGTAGACCGAGGCCGGGTTTTTCGGGTGCACGACCATGGCAAAACCAAAATCTGAGGGTACGCCGTTGGCAATGTCGTTCCAGCTTTCCCCGTAGTCATCGGAGCGGTAGAGTCCCCAATGATTCTGCAAGAAGAGGCGCTCGGGACGATCAGGGTGCATGACGACCTTGTGCACACATTGTCCGAACTCAGGGTATTTCCCGGGCAAAAAGTCGGCACGAATGCCTCGATTTTTGGCCGTCCAACTACACCCTGCATCGTCAGTGCGGTACACTCCGCCGGAGGAAATGGCCACAAACATGCGGTTCGGGTTCAAGGGATCGGGGACGATCGTATGTAGGCATAATCCGCCATTCCCCGGCATCCAACGCGGCCGGTGAGGATGGTCCCATAACCCCCGCACCAGGGACCAGGTTTCTCCTCTGTCGCGGCTAACGAATAGCGCGGCTGGCTCGACGCCGCAGTAGAGTACGCTCGGCTCATCTGGGCGACCCAGCGCTATCTGCCAGATGTTCTTCAGAGAAACGCCGGTATCGCCGGGAAACCGGACTGTGGCCTGTTCCGGATTGGTCCAACTCTTGCCAAAGTCATCGCTTGAACGCAACAGCGTGCCCCAAATACCTTGCGTCGATGCCCAGATGCGGTGTTGCCCGGCGCGTCCGTCGTAGGCGAGAGCATAAACCGCTTGCCCGTGAAAGTAGGGTCCCCCAAGTTCCCAACGGGTGCGGCGAAGATTGGAGCGCAGAAAAAATACTCCCTTTGTCGTGCCCACCAGCAAGAGAAAGTCGCCTTTCTTCACCTGCAGGTGATGAATATTGTGCAACACCGTAGTTCTTGGTCCGGTTCGATCAGCGCCCGGCTCCTTGTGAACCACCAGCGCCGATAGGACAGCTTCCAAAGCGGCCTGCACTTCGCTAGCACGCTGATATCGCTGGCCTGGCTCCTTCGCCAAGCATTTTTGGATCACCGCCCACAGGGCGAGCGGCAGGGCAGGACCAAGCGAACAGGGCATCTCGCGCATGATGGCCGAGCTGATCTCAAACCCGGTGCGCCCTTGAAAGGGAAGGTGTCCGGCAGCTGATTCGTACAGCACAACCCCAAGAGCCCACAGGTCGCTCGGGTAGTCGGGAGGCTCCCCACGCAAGACTTCGGGAGCCATGTACGAAAGCGTGCCGCTCATGCTGGACTGGTCTTCTATTTCGACCAAGGAACGAGTGGCTTCCTCAAATCTCTCGCTGCTGACCCGCCTGGCCAATCCGAAATCAAGCACTTTGACCAGACCATCCGGGGTGACCAGAATGTTCGTCGTTTTCAGGTCGCGGTGAACGATTCCGCGGTCGTGGGCGCGGGCCAGTGCGCTGGCTATCTGAATGCCATATCGCAGAACCGACTCTGGTGGCAGTCCGGTGTCGGTGCACATTTCGCGCAATGATTTGCCTTCGACCAGCTCCATCGAGATGTAGAGCCCGCCATTGGTTTGGCCAACCTCATAGATAGTGCAGATATTTGGATGGGAGAGCGCGGAGGAGGAACGCGCTTCATACAGAAGGTCCTGGCTGCCCGAGGAACCAACGCCAGGATTCTTATTCAGAACCTTTAGGGCGACGTCGCGATGCAAGATTTCGTCGTGGGCGCGGTACACAACTCCCATCGCTCCTTGCCCGATCTTCGATACAACCCGATAATGGCCAAGCCTTTCACCGATCACGTGATCAATCCCTGTCGGTTCCCGATGCTAGGGCAGCTCTCAAGCACACGTCAAATTCTCGAAATTTTGCCCGACCTGACGCCGATCCGAAACCGGACGTGATGAAAGGAATCGAGCGCCGGAGAGCCTCCACACGTTCCCCTCAGAAACCTGGATCGAGTCTCCAACCTGGATTGACGAAGATGGTTTTCCGAAGGTTCCCAATGCGGCGCGTGCGATATGAAGCCGCTATAGACGACACCAGTCGCCCTTAATCCCGATGCCTAACTCAGCTCAAAGTATCCATTCGCCTAGCGACGACAGAACGTAATTGCTTTTGACTCAGTGCCTCACGCCTTGAACGCTGAGTTTGATGCGGTAAACACTGGTGCTCGCGGTTATGTAAAGAGTTTTCGCATCCGCATCGCCCCAAGCAACGTTACTGACTCTCTCGGGAACCTTGATGGTGCCGAGATGTTTTCCTTCGGGAGAAATGATCCAGACGCCCCCCGGCCCAGAGCCGTAAACATTGCCTTCTTTGTCGACTCGTATTCCATCCGGACCGCCAACCGACTGATCTCCCGAGGGATCGAGAAACAAAGTTCCATCACCTACTGACCCATCCGGGTGCACCGGATAACGAAGCCAAACCTTCTTGCCCGATTCCGCTATGTACAAGAATTTCTCGTCGGGAGAAAAGGCAATGCCATTGGGCCGGCCAAGATCTTTGATTACCAGCTGCAACGTGTCACGATTCGGTCCGGCTCCCGGTTTCTGCTGACGCGCCTCTGGAATGCGGTATACGCCATTAATGGTTAGCTCTTTCTGTGGATCATTGTCACTCTGCGTCGGCAAACCGTACGGAGGATCGGTGAAGTACAAGGACCCATCCGACTTGTAGACCAGGTCATTCGGACTATTCAGTTTCTTGCCTTGATAGGAGTCTGCCAAGATCGTGACTTGCCCCTGCGGATTTAATGATTCCAGCCGCCATACATTGCGGGCTGCGTGTCCTGCCACCGTGACCCGTCCGTCGGCATCGAGCGTCATCCCGTTCGATCCCGGCTCTGGCCCTTGAAATGGCTCCGCTCCTTTGTATCCGCTGGGATGCATGAACACCCGAGCCCCCTGTCCGGGAGCCCACGACACAATATTGTTGGCGGGAATTTCTGCAAATAACAAGCTCCCTTCGCGCGTCCAAACCGGTCCCTCCGTCCACTTATTGAAGCCGGTGGCAATCCGTTCGAGTTGGGCGTGCGGGGGCACGATGTGCCCGAGAGCAGGATCGAGTTGCTGAATTTGTTGTGCCGGCGAAAACGAAATTGTCATAGTCAGAACCAAAGCGGCTATACCGCATCTTAGGAGAAACATGCGCCCTATGTTACTCGAATCAGAATTATTTGGTCGATATCGTCCCGCCGAGAACGGTAAAAAAGCACAGTTTTCACCTGAGGACTCAGAGCAGCAATCTCTTTACCAGCCGCAGTGAGAGCCGCAAAGCTTTAGTCCTCGTATAAGGTGACCAACTTGAGGGTGCGCCGATAGCTCTTAGGGAAGTCCCGGAATCCCGCCTTCCAATTGCAGCTGACTTCTTCAAGCTGTCGCATCCGGGTAAAGTCGACTTTGCGGGTTACATATTGCAATTCGAGAACATGTAAATTGGGTAGTCCGTAAAGCCCGCTCCAATCCTCTGGCCCGTTCACACATAAGCTGAGCCTTTCAAGAGTCGGAAGATCTCTTAGGAAGTCCACCGGGGGTTTCGACCAGCCGTGACGTCATGGAACCGCAAATCCCTAAGTCCGTGAGTCTCCATGATTTTGGTCAGCCTAGGCTCCCAAGCTCCCTCGACCGACAGCCATGTTCGGTCACCCTGCTCTAGGATTTTCGAGTGTGTCGACATCTGGTATCAGCTTCTACGAAGGTTATCCGATCCTGTCCCGTATTGGCGCGCCGACGAGCCGAAGAAGGCTCTCGCCCCCGAGCCAGCCCGGCGGCCTTGTTGCGGCGTCGCGCCTCATGCCAAAGGCCTCCTGCAACTTAAACACAGTCTTGTTGGCGCACATTGTGCCCCATGCCGCCCGATTGCACCTCGGTCTAGCGGTAATGCGCTCAACTTAGGAGACCGGGCTCCTGCTCATCAGCGAAGGCACAGACAGAGCTTCATTTCCTACTCGCCACATTATTGATTGAAAACTTCGCAACCCAAACGGTCTTGACATGGAACTCTACATATGTTGATATATGGCGCATGGCACGCATGCCGAACCGCTCCGCGCAAACCCGAGAACTGCTAAGAGCCATGGCCCGGCAAGCGGGGCTCTGGCAGTACGGGTACGAACTGTCGAAGCAGACCGGCCTGAAGTCCGGTACTCTCTATCCACTACTGATTCGGCTCAGCGATCAGGGTCTTCTCGAATCCAAATGGCAGGAACCGGAACGGCTGGGCAAGCCGCCCCGACATGCATACAAGCTGACCGCCAGCGGACTGGCCTTGGCGCGCGAGATTGCCGCGCCAGAAAAACCTGTGCAGCGCCGCAAATTTGCCGGAGCAACGACATGAGCGTCTTCTTTTTGCGGGGAATCGCCTCGGCCTTGATAGCATACGCAACCCGGGCACTTCCTTCCACGCGCGCGACGTGGGGGGCAGCCATGGAAAATGAACTTGAACACATTGAAAGCGACCTCGAGGCATTGAGGTGGGCCGCCGGCTGCATAGCAGCCGCTTATCTACAGCGAAGCGCAGAACGTTCTTTTGGCGCGATCTTGAAAAAGCCAAGCGCCTTTCTGCCCGTCGCAATTTCTTCTTCTGAAATTATGATGTCGAGCCAGAGATATGCCCGCGTCGTCAAGATTGTGCTCGCCATACCGCTCCTCGCTATTGCTGGCATCTCAGTTTTTGTCCTGTTGATCTGGGTCGATCATTTCCGGGAAACAACTCTGCCCGCACCGACAAGCTGGATGTCACTCGGGTCGGCGCCTTCGGCCATTCGCCCGGTGGCGCTGAGGCCTTGCAGTTCTGCCACGATGATTCCCGGTGCAAGGCGGGCATCGACCTGGACGGCGCCCCCTTCGGAACCGTGGTTCGCACGGGCATGTCGCAGCCCTTCCTATTCTTAATGAGCGACCATACTGGCGAGTTGGACGGTGAGAGTAACTGGATTCAGGCTAATTTTCGCTCCCTGTATGCTTAATCGACCCGGCGACCGAATGTTGCGGATCATGATCCGGGGCGCGAATCACTTCGGTTTTAGTGATGATCTCAAGAGCCCGATCATCATGGGCATCATGCACACTTTAGGGAAGCGCCTCGGGGGACGCCGCCAATTGGCTGTGACTTCGCACTACATCAGCGCGTTGTTCGCCGTATACCTCAAGGGGGCACCCGCTTCGGAACTCCTGCGCGGAGGGCCTATCCCGAAGTCGAATATGAGCGCTAAAGGCCTTTACCTTGGGTCGGGCTCGATCCCTACTTCCCCCATTACCAAGCGCCGGCAATCGGCTATGCTGGATGGATCCAGGTTGGCGTGACTTGATTCCCCTTACGGCCCCGATCACAAGATGAGCGTCTTTTACCAGGATGGGCGATTTGCGGTGCGAATGCTGAGTAAGAATTTGAGCTTTGCCTCGATCGCTATTCTTACTTTAGCCCTTGGTATTGGGGCCAATACGGTAATTTTCGGCGGCGTGAACGCCCTGTTCTTAAACCCGCTTCCCTATCGGGATCCTAGCCGCCTGGTGGCGATCTCCGCGTCGGACGCGGGCACTGGAACCGGCGGCATTCCTTTGTCGTTTACCAAGTTCACCCAGCTGGAGCAGCAAAGCCGGGTTTTCGAGAGCCTTGGTGCTTACTACACCACTACTCTAGGCCTAGCCACAGAGAGAGAGGCCGAAGCGGTTAACGCCGCTCGCGTCTCGCTAAATTTTTTCCACACGTTTGGCATGGTCACCGCACGTGGACGAGATTTCCTCCCCGAGGAAGAGGTACAGGGCGGCCGAGACGTGGTCGTCATCTCCGATGGATTTTGGCATAGCCACTTTGCCGGAGACGAGCACGCGCTCGGAAAGTCTCTGGTCCTGGACGGTAAGGCGTCGACCATCATCGGCATTCTTCCCCCTAGTTTCCGATTCCCATTCCAAGTTCCCGAACCGGACGTTTGGCTGCCACGAGTGTCCGAGCACCCTCTATTAAAACCAGCGCAAATTCAGTCCGGAGCAGGGTACCTTTTGGTAGTCGCACGCTTGCGAGCCGGTGAGACTGACGCCCATGCGCAAGCCGAGCTCAACGCTATAAGCCTGCAATACAAGGAACAGTTTTCTACCTACGCGGACGCTCCGCGATACGGCCTGACGTTAACCGGACTGCAAGAAAGCCTGGTAGGTAATTTGCGGTCTTCCTTTCTGGTTTTGCTAGCTGCCGTAGGTCTTCTGCTATTGATCACCTGCGCGAATGTCGCCAACTTGCTTCTTGCGCGTGCCACTACTCGGGAAAAAGAACTTGCCTTGCGGAAAGTTCTTGGAGCCTCGCCGGCTCGTCTCATACGACAACTGGTGACCGAGAGCCTTGTCCTCTCATTTGTAGGGGGGACGCTGGGCGTCACCTTGGCTTTGCTGCTCATGCCACTAATCCGCAGCCTCGGCTCAGGGCAAATTCCGCGTCTTGCCGAGGCAAAGGTGGATGGCACGGTGCTTTTCTTCTGTTTGGTACTCAGCGCCATAACCGGTGTCCTTTTCGGTCTCGCGCCGGCGGTTCAGATAGCCGGGAGACGCGTACACGATGCACTGAAAGAGGGCAGCCGTGGCTCTTCGATTGGGAGCACCCGCGCCAGGTCTCGGGCTGCTCTTGTGGTGAGCGAAATCGCCATAGCTCTGGTATTGATGACGGCGGCCGGGCTATTCGTCGAAAGCTTCGCCCATCTTCTCGGAGTGAATCCCGGATTCACTCCGCAACAGCTAACTGCGTTTCCGATCACGCTCCCCACCACCCGATATGCTCGACCCGAGCGTCAGGCAGAGTTTTTCCGCCAGTTACTCGAACAAGCAAGGACCGTGCCCGGCGTACAAGCCGCCGGCATGGTCAGCTTCCTGCCCTTATCTGGGGGAAGAAGACTCAGCTATTTTTGTCCCGAAGGACAAATTTGCCAGGGACTCGGGAAGGACCCGCTCATTGCCTTTTGGCAGGTAAGCGATGGGTATTTTGAGAGCGTGAAGACTCCTCTTCTCCGGGGGCGAGTCTTCACTCGGAGCGATGTCGCTGGCGGGCTTCCGGTGGCAATTATCAGTGAAGCCGGCGCACAGCGTTTTTGGCCAAATCAAAATCCTCTTGGCAAGCACATCGTAGGCTCTCGCGATCACATTGCGCGAGAAGTTGTGGGCGTGGTCAGCGATGTGAAATTTAGCGCCTTGAACGCTGCCGATACCGAGCAGATGTATTTGCCGTTCGAACAACTCCCTTACCCTGCCATGTCTCTGGTCGTACGTTCCACGGTTAAGCTCGATGCGCTTATTCCCATGGTACGCGGCAAAATCGCTCAACTCGATCCCACCTTGGCAGTCGCGAATGTTTCCACCATGGAAGAAATCGTACGGACTTCCATAGCGCAACCCCGACTGATCACTGAACTGGTGTCGATGTTTGCTGCATTCGCGTTGCTCTTGGCCGCGATCGGTATTTATGGGGTGATGGCGTATTCCGTCACTGCCCGCACGCGCGAGATGGGAATTCGCATGTCACTCGGGGCAAGCCGGCAAGATATCTTCCGACTGGTTGTTGGACAGGGCGCACGCCTCACGCTGGCGGGCGTGATCCTTGGGCTACTCGGGGCGTTCGCCTTGGCCCGACTAATCGCGACCTTGCTCTTCGGTGTTCGTGCTACGGATCCCCGCGCCTTTACGTTGGCTGCCGCAATCTTGTTCGTCACTTCCCTGGGCGCTTGCTATATCCCGGCGCGTCGCGCCATTCGGGTTGACCCGATGGTGGCACTCCGCTATGAATAAGCAACCGAGCGCCTTCATTGGCTAGCTTTCTACGGCTGGCTTTCTAATTGGGCTCAGAGTTAGGTAGGCTAGGCCAAGCGAGGATTCGCCGAAGCGCTGGCGTTATTCAAGCTAAGCAAGTGTAGCGATCGAAGCCCCAGCGCTCGGAAGTGAATCAATCGCTGTGACCGGCGCACTTCATTACTCCCAGATACGCGCTCCAGGGCCCTACAGCTTCGCGGTATTGGTGGGCCATGATCCTGGAGATTTGGTGCAAATGCGTTAGGTCATGGGCCGCCCAGGTCGCCAGCAGCTGGGAAAGCGTGACTACTCCCAGGGCAGGATGTCGCCCACGCCGCTCGAAGTCTTCCGGGCGCAGATTGAAGCCCTCGAGCGCATCCACGTTTTCTGACCGTAGTCGAGCAAACTCCTCGAGCAGCTGGCCTAAGCTTTTGCCTTTACTTTCTCGGACCTGTGCTAGGCGGTCGAAAGGCTCAAAGGCATGGGCCTCGCCAAATTGGAGAATGACTCGTGCACGCGGGATCCAATCCGTGCGCTCGCCGTGGATCAGATGACCGATGACATCGAACACACTCCAAGTCCCCTCCCCTTCATTGCGCAATATCCATGTGTCCGGCAAATCCCGGAGAAGTGCATTGAGAGCGGACGGGGTACGAGTGAGAAGAGCGATTGTGTCAGACAAAGAACGTTCCATTACGTGCTCCAGGTTCCTGGGAGATTTCACCACGAATTTCTGATCTCGAAGTCCTAGTTTATCCAGTCCGATTTATGTATAGCAGAGAGCAGCCAGAGTTCGCTCCTAGGCGATCTTGCGTCACTTACTCTTATGACTTATAGGACTGGCGAAGCTTGTCCCAGCGCGGCCAGGGTCTCCTCGATCTCCATGGCCAAGCGCGCAATCAGCTCCTGGGCCGACTGACGTCGGGCCAGGCGGACGCCCTTGGCCGGCCCAAAGCGACAAGAATTCCGCCTTTCCCTGTTTGGCCGCGGCGGCGCGCAGCGGGCGAGTAAGCGAATTTTGTAGCGGAAAAGGCAAAACCACGTCCTGTCTAGCGTCCATTTCCGACATGAAGCGGTTCACAATGCCTCGCGCCGGGCGTCCCGAGAAGGCCCGCGTGACTCGGGTGTGATCTTCGTGGGCAGCCAGGATGGGCTGCTTTATACGCTTCGGGAATGCCCAACTTCATGATCCACGTCGTAAGCGTGGAATGGGACGCGCTCCGCTTACGCAGTGCCATCGCAATTAGGCCTTTAATCGCCTGAGCAATACGGGCCGACAACAAACTATATCGTGTAACGATCTATTTGAAGCCGCTGCTTCTCACCTTTTCCATCCTGGTTACTCACTTTTTACGGATTTGATTCTTTCTTTTCACACTGTATTCATTCCGAGCTGGTAGGGTGCCTCGTAGCAGAGCAGGACCCTAGAACGTGATGGGATTTACATCCAGTTTCCAAGGAGGACTGAATGTTTTGCTTACGATCGGCCGCCGTTTACTTATTGACGGCGATTCTCACGGCATTTGGTGCCGCGGAGGAGCATGTCGCCTACCAGGTGGGACCCCAACCAGACGGGAGCTTCGTAACCCCCACAAACCAGGTCGTCACTCCCGCTGGAACCCAAGTGAACTTCAATGGACGTCCCGTGTCCGTAGTGGTGAGGCCGGACCAGAAAACCGCCGCGGTGCTGGTTGAAGGTGGCGGTTATACACTACCCACCTTACCCATTGTCATCATCGATCTAACAACTGGCAGAGTGAAACAACAGTTCGATCCCGGGAAAAACAACGGTGCCGCGAATGGCGTTGTGTACTCGCACGATGGCACACACCTCTATTTCTCCCAGGACAACGGGCGTATTGTTGTGGCAAATGTGGCTGCCGACGGCACACTCTCGCTCGAGACCGTGATCCAGCTTCCGTCGAGCCTGGGCACTACGAACAATGGAGGCCTCGCCCTTTCGAGCGATGGGAAATCGCTATATGTGGTTCTCAACCAGAGTAACTCGGTGAGAATCATCGATCTAAGCACGAACCAACTGGCCAGCACCATTGCCGTCGAAAACGCTCCTTTCGGTATCGTCGTTCTTGAAGATCGGGCTTACGTGACCAATCAGGGTGGGCGCGTAGCTCAAGCCGTGGAGTTCACGGTCCTTTCCGCCGGCACTCGGATCGTGGCCGATTCGAAAGATGCGTTTTCGATCACCGGGACGGTGAGCGTCATCGACTTGCAGGCCAAGCGAGTAGTAAGGAACATTTCTGTTGGTCTTCAGCCGACTGCGATTCTCGCCGAAAGTGGCTTTATCTTTGTTGCCAATACGAACAGCGATTCGGTTTCTGTGATCGATGCCTCTGCCAACGAGGTGGTCAAAACCCTGCACATCAAACCCTTTGGGAAAGCGCCTTTGGGCAGCTCTCCGAATGGCCTGGCTCTTACATCGCGGAACGAATTGGCGGTGAGCCTGGGCGCCAACAATGCGGTTGCGGTATATCGTTGGGATCGTAAGCAGGACTT
>Ga0126381_100003152_pt1 | contig 18004 bp, 15 predicted proteins | sample PanSoiMetPlot_28_FD_96465 | JGI IMG/M metagenome (GOLD analysis project Ga0126381, IMG submission 96465) | Tropical forest soil microbial communities from Panama - MetaG Plot_28 | ecosystem: Environmental > Terrestrial > Soil > Tropical forest > Bulk soil | place: Panama | collected 2016-02-17 | reverse complement strand
GCCTGCTGCCGTATCTTGCCGGAGGCTGGGTCGAGGCCGTATAGCTGACCGTTCTGCCCGATGGTCCAGACCAGGCCGCCTGCCACGATCGGCGGCCCGCCGCCGACGCCCGAGCTCCACAGCAGGTGCAGCGAAGGCGGGGAACTGGTGGCTTTGACCGCGATGATGCCGCTGAGGCACGGCAGGTACACGGTCATCCCGACTACAGCGTCGCCGCCGTCGATGTCGTCGCCGCAGGCCTGGCCGAGCCTGGCCTGCTGCGCGCCGATGCCGCCGAGGTGGGTGCCGTTGAGCAGGTACACAACCTGGCTCTTGCCCGCCGCGATGACTTGCCCGTCCGGGAGCAGTGCGGGCTCGGTAGACATGTCCAGGTCGTCAGCGTTGTTGACGGGCCAGTTAGCGGGCGCGAAGTACTGCAGAAGGCGCAGCGACGGTGAGATCTCGAGGATCCCGTCGCTGTCGTCGTAGGCATGGTGGTAGGAGTGCACCGATCCGTTGCCGGTGGCGACCCATAGGTCACCATTCGCGCCGACGGCGGGTGCCGCCCCGCCCATCCAGATGGCTCCCTCGCTCTCGCCGGGTCCGGCATCGACGGTGAAGAAGCGCGGGGTCCCGCCTGATTCCGGAACCGACGCAAGCCGGCCGCGGTAGGTCGCGCAGTCACCGTAGTTCCCGCCGTACCCGAAGTACACGCGTCCGTTGTCCAGGGTCAGCCCGGTGCGCTGGAGGATGGCCGCCGGTGCCTGGCGGGGCGGGTCAACATCCTCCGACAGTTCTCGGTGACCGTTGGCAGTGTTCAGCCCGACCAGCAGGTGGGCCGGCTTGCCGTGCTTCAGCTCACCGGCCACGACGAATATCTCGTGACGGCCCCGGTCAATGACCGGCGTACCGGTTATGCCGACGGTCGGGGTGATGTTCCCGCACGGCAGCAGCCCGGACGGCACCGGCGTGCCAAGGTGTGCCGACCAGGCTATTGCGCCAGTCGCGGCTGACAGCGCGTAGACGGTGTCGTTCTCAGTCGCCACGTAAACCCGGTCACCGGACACCAGCGGCTCGCCGTACAGTTGCCCGTCCAGCGTGGGCGACGTCCACGCTTTGGCTGAGGTATCGACCGAACGCACCCCGGCGGCGACTCCGCTGCCCGCCGGATCACCGTGATACACCGTCCAGGAAGGAGTACCGGCCTCGCGCTTTGAGTGCGTCGAAGCCAGAGCGGGCGGCGCGCAGATGATGCCGGCCACTGCCGCGCAGCCGAGCAGGTACGCTGGCCGCCGCCAGCTATGACCTCTGTGATCCCGGCCCATCGGTGGCCCGTCCTTCGGCTCGCAGTGGCCCATCCCTGGGCTGTGAGGCTACGCCCGGAATGCCACACCCTGACGCGCGGCTATGATGACCGACCAGACTTGGGGCTTACGGTCAGAACCCGAGACGAATGCGAACTCACAGGTTCCAGTACGACTATGCACTCAGGACAGCGATAGAGACTGTCGCCTGCTCCGGTCACGCCAACGACGACCGTGGGTCTCGGGAAGCGCTTGTGGCACGAAACGCACGCCCGCCCGAGCCGCTGAGCCCGGGTCAGGCCTGTCGCATCGATGAGCGGAAGAGCCGCCACACTCTTCACGCTAGCAGCGGTAATCGAAACCGTCATTGGAGCGCGACGCGGCCTTGACTTCCCGTTTACCAATTGCCGTCGTTAGCTCCACCACGCCAAGGGAGGCGACTATGACGTCGGAGAAGCCGCGCGGCTGGCTCGTGTTCGGCAGTTCATGTTCAGCCGGCTGCCAGGCCGCTGGCCGCGGCCGGATCAACGCAGCAGTTTGATCGCCGCTGAGAGCGGCAGCGCCAGCCTATCTCGCGGCGACATCATGCTGACCGGCAGCGGCCAGCCGATGTCCAGCTCCGGGTCATCGAACGCGATCGAGACGTCCTCAGCTGGATCGTGCGGGCGGTCGATGCGATACGAGGTGTCGGCCGGTTCGGTCAACGCCTGGAATCCGTGGGCACAGCCGGCCGGGATGTACAGCGAGATCTGACTGTCACCGGTCAGCTCGAAGCTCTCGCAGTTGCGGTATGTCGGCGAGGCTGGCCGGAGGTCCACGATGACGTCGAAGATTGCGCCGTAGGAGCACCGGACGAGTTTCGCTTCTCCGGCTCCGCTGCGGATGTGCATTCCGCGGATCACGCCGCGGGCGGACCGGGAGATGCTGTCCTGCGCGAACACAGCCGGGTCGAGGCCGGCCGCGCGGGCAACCTCGGCGTCGAAGGTCCGGCTGAAAAACCCCCGCTCGTCCCGGTGCGGCGTCGGGATGAACAACAGCGCGCCGGCGATCCCCGCTATCGGCTGGACGTCCACCACGCCTCCGTTCCGCAGATCCTCGCGATCTATGTACATGAGCATGGCCGGCAGAGACTAATACAGTGCAGCCGGCTCGCCCTGGGCGCTAGGCGCGCCTGGCCACGACCAGGTAGGCGGTCGCCATACAGCGGCGCCAGTCACGGGCCACGGTTCGCTCATGCGGGGTCCGTGCCGCTTTGCGCACCATGGCTGGCAGCCGGTCGAGAGGGGGAACAAGAGGCGTGACGTCGTAGTGGATCAGCTGGACTGGCTGCAGGCCGGCCCACTTCATCAGCAGCTTGAGCTTACGGGCCGAGAATGTGCGGATGCCGGAGATCCGCGCGCCGTGCGGCTGGAAGCCGGTGAGGTTTAGCGATTCCTGGACGGCACCGACGATCCGGATGGTCGGCCAGTAAATACACCATTCGGTGAGTCGGTACAGGCTCAGCGGATTCAGCATGGTGAGGACGACGAGGCCGCCGGGACGGGTGACCCGCGATATCTCGCGAACTGCGGTCCGGGCGTCGGCGTACTCGAGCGCGCCCATGATGAGCGCGACGTCGAAACTGACGTCGGCAAACGGCAGCGCCTCAAGCTGGCCAATGGTCGCGTGCACCGTACCGGCGTCGCGCGTGTTATCGACGCAGTATTTGATCATTGCCGCAGACTGGTCCAGGACGGTGATGCTGAAGTCACCTGGCCGGTTTCTCAGCAGCGCGCGTGCCAGAATGCCCGGCCCGCACCCCGCGTCAAGCAGATCGCCGTCTGGCTGGCCCCGCAGGATGTCCTGGACAAGTTGCAGGCGCGTTCTCACGCTCCGGCTCGACGGAGATGAACCAGCCACGGCGCGCACGTAATCCGCCGGCGCGTGCGGAGTGTCGTATTGGGCGCCGACGCGTTCCCTGCGAGGTGGCCGGCCAAGCGGCGGGAGGCACACACGCGATGAAGGGGCGGAGCGTCCGGACTGATGAGAGCGCACTGGCTAACCTTTTACTCCCTGGACTAGCAATGACTGCTTATGTCGGGGGACGGCCAGAGTTCAGGACGTCGCGGCTCGCAGCAGAATGGGGGAACTGCAAATGCGCATCGACGTCGGCCCGGCGGGACGGACCGCCCCGCTCATCGAGGATGGGAGCCGCCGCAATTGGATTTTGATACATAACCGCGACCCGTTAGATCGCACGTCGCTCCCGTCCGCGGCTGGCGGCAGCGCCGGGCGCGCGACAGCCGTCGCAGCCGGGAACTCTGCCGGGCGGGACATGATGCTTTCTGTTGTCGCCGGGTATCACAGGCCGGCCGCGGCTGATCCCTTAATAGCGTCCGGCAGGCAAGCCGCCTGACGGAGAGTCCTAGACGGAAAGAGCGCGCGATGAGGGTCTTCGTTGCTGGATGTCCCGGCTGCACTGCTGACTCCGCTCATCGATTCCTGCGCTCAGCATGGCACCAGGGCGGTGGAACTTGACCGCTGTACCACGGCTGAGCATCGGACTTCCGGTCTACAACGGGGAGAACTTTCTCGCTGAGTCGCTAGATGCCTTGCTCGGTCAGACCTACACAGACTTTGAGCTGATCATCTCAGACAATGCTTCGACCGATAGCACCAAGGAGATCTGCCTCAGCTACGCGAGTCGAGACTCGCGCATTCGCTATTTCCGGCAGCAGCAGAACATCGGTATCGCTCCGAACTGCAATTTTGTTACTCAGCAGGCCAGGGGGGAGTTTTTCAAGGCAGCGTCCCACGACGATCTGTACGCTCGCGATCTGCTGAGGCTATGTATCGCGGTGCTTGACGAGAATCCTGGGGTCGTGCTAGCGCACTCATGGTCGGCAACGCTGGATACGACGGGCACCGTAACGGGATTCGTCGACTACCCGGCCGACACTGGTGCTGCGCGCGCGCCCGACCGCTTCAGGAGCATGCTTTTTGATGGCTGGACCGACGACGACGGCGGAGTGATGCGGCTAGACGTGCTCCGCAAGGTATCGCCGCATGGTAGCTATCACTTCGCGGACCGGACGTTCACCGCAGAGATCGCGTTGTATGGGCCGTTTTACATGGTCCCTGACTGGTTGTTCTTCCGTCGCTGCCACCCCGGTCAGGCCGGCGGTCAGTCGAGCGTGCGGGAGCGGTGCGCACGGCTCGATCCGCGGCGGGCGAACCGAGTCACAAATCCTGTGGCGCGGTTGTATGCCGAATACATCTTGGGCTATGTCAAGGCTATTCGCCGCGCTCCGCTGACTCCGTCAGAACGAACCGAATGCTACACAACCCTGGGCCATTGGATGGCCGGCCGGGCCACTCCTGTTGCGGTCCGAGCACTAACAAGACAAGGTTTGCAGACAACCGGGCAATCCAGCTCATCAGCACGTATATCGGTCGATGACCTGGCGGCAAAAAAGGGGAGGGTGCTGGGTGAGCGTGCGTGGATTGACGGCTAGGTCGACCGCTGCCAGCTCAGGACTCAGGGTTGGCCTTTTCGGTCTACTCGGAGTCGGAAACATTGGCAATGACGCGTCACTGGAATCTATGCTCACCTACCTGAGGACTGTGCACTCGGGGGCGAGAATCGATGCCCTGTGTGCCGGCCCAAGGGTCGTCGCAGACCGGTACGGTATCCCGGCAGCTCCGCTCTATTGGTATTACGAGCGTAACCAGGAAACGCCGCGTGTCATCGCGGCTATTCTCAAAGTACTCGGCCGGGTAATCGACCTGATCAGAACCCTGTGGTGGGTTCGCCGGCACGACGTGGTGATCGTACCGGGCATGGGCATCCTTGAGGCGAGCCTGCCGCTGCGGCCCTGGCAGACGCCATACGCCCTGTTCCTGGTGTGCGTCTCTGCGAGGCTCTTTGGCACGAAGGTAGCCTTGGTCAGCGTCGGCGCTGGTCGCATCAACCAGCGGCTGACCAGATGGCTGTTCAACTCTGCAGCCAGGCTCGCGTTCTACCGGTCGTACCGGGATGAGGGCGCCCGCGAGGCCATGCGCCAGCGAGGTCTTGACACTACTGCGGACCACGTCTATCCCGATCTTGCGTTCGCGATTCCGTCGGAGCCCTACGAAATCGGTGATCCGGAGACCGTCGTGGTGGGAGTCATGGCGCACTACGGCAACAACGACGACCGCAAACACGCCGACGAGATCCACACGACGTACGTCGCGAAGATGAAAGCCTTCGTGGGGTGGCTGGTAGACCATGGCCGCAAGGTTAGGTTGACAATCGGTGACACTAACGGATCCGACGTCGTGGTAGCCCAGGAGATCGTTGCTGACATAAGGGCAAGCAGACCGGGGCTGGACTCGTCGCGTGTAGTGGCTGAGCCTATGGCGACCTTCGCGGACGTCTCACGGACTATTCAGTCAGCCAGCAGCGTGGTCGCAATCCGGTATCACAACGTCCTGTGCGCGCTGAAGCTCGCGAAGCCAACGATAGCGATCGGTTACTCACCCAAGCATGAGGCGCTCATGACAGGCATGGGCCTGCGCGACTTCTACGAGCCCGTTGGATCGCTGGACGTTGATGGGCTCATCGGGCGTTTCACCGAGCTTGAGCGCCGTTCAGCTGAACTGCGGCAGACCCTGACTGAACGCAACTCGGTCAACGTGCAGCTTCTTGATGATCAGTTCGCCGAGCTGTCGGCCGTCTTGTTCGGACTCCGTCAGCCCGCGCCTTCGGCCACCCCGGAGTGGCCCGCCGTCGAGGGCGCGGCATGAGTAGCGCCGGACGTAGCCGGAACGAGGGACCAGCGGCATGAGTGACACAGCAAGCGACGACCGGATCGTGCGCCAGGAGCACGTTACTGGCGGTGCGCCGTATTACAAGAAGGATTTCTGGAGCAAAGAGAACCTCAAGTACTTGCCCGCTCACTACCGTATGCGCAAGGCTGCCCGGCTAATAAACAGACTGGCGGGCGGCAGAGAGTGCACACTGCTGGACGTCGGCTGCGGTCCGGCGACGCTGGGTACGCTACTTACACCACGCATCGCGTACTTCGGTATCGATATAGCGATTCGAGATCCCGCCCCGAATTTGCGGGAAGTTGACTTCCTCGAGACACCAATCGGATTTGCCGACCGTCAGTTCGACTTCGTCGTGGCGCAAGGCGTATTTGAGTATGTCGGAGAGCACCAAGAACGGAAGTTCGCTGAGGTAGCAGAGTTGCTGGCCGACGGCGGTCTGTTTATCGCCTCCTACGTCAACTTCGACCATCGGGCAAGAGACATCTACTGGCCCTACAGCAACGTCCAGTCCCTTAACGACTTCCGCACGAGCCTGGCAACTCACTTCAGCGTGCGAAAGTGCGTTCCTACTTCGCACAACTGGGGGCATAGCGAGCCCAGGAGGAAGTTGATAAGTGTCCCAAATATGTACCTTAACGTTAATCTGCCGATCATCAGCCGTATCCTCGCGGTGGAGTACTTCTTCATCTGCTCGAGGCGGACCTGAGGCGACGACCAGGCCGGCCATTGCGCGGCCATTAAAGATTATTTGCCCAAGGCTGACACGGGCTTAGCTAAACGCTGCCCGGCCACCGTCACTGGCTAGCGGCCACTAGCCGAAGCATTTCCGCTCGCCGTTCGGATGGCCCGGATCTCGGTGCGGCGGTCCTCAGCGGCGGCGGCGCGTCCGTTAGTTCCCGTGTGTTCGCTTTTGCCGGCAGTTGCCGGAACGGCTTTGCCCGGCTAACGAGGCCGTCAGCGTTCGTTGAATAGAGCGTGAACATCGGTGTATCAGGACCTACCACCCTCATCTCTCTTACATGTAGTTAAGCCGCGCCTTACTCCGGTCTCGCATACCGGGCGAAGCGGAGGTTTGGATATGGGGACTGTGCAGCTCCGCCGTCCTGTTGTCGCGCCGGCATTAGCAATGCGTGCCGATCCGTCCGCCGTCAACTCCAGCGGTGGTTGCGGTGAATATGACGTGCTGGTCCTGGATGCGGCGACGAAGCAGAGCCTGGCCTCTATCCGCAGCCTCGGCCGCGCCGGACTGCGCGTGGTTGCGGCGGAGTGCTTCGCGGAGTGCGCGCCGACGTCGCCGGTAGTCGGGTTCTGGTCGCGTTACTCGCGGTACAACCTTGTGCTGCCTAGTTACGCCGCCGATGCGATGGCCTTCGGAGCCAAGGTCGTCGAGTTCGTCCGCGAGCACCCGACCCGAGTCGTTCTTCCAACCATGGATGGCTCTATCTCTGCGCTGAAGCCGCGGCGCGCGGAACTTGCCGAACTTGGATGCATGCTGGCACTGCCGTCGGACGGCGCGCTTGCTGTCGCCAACGACAAGGACAAGACCCTTGCGATCGCGGAGCGGCTGGGAATCGACTATCCGAGATCAGTAAGAATCGACAATTTCGCTCAGGTTCCGGCCGTGCTTGAGTCATTCAGCTTTCCTGTGGTGCTCAAGCCGACCATTTCCTGGGTATTCGGTGCTCCTGTTCGGCTCGCGCCTATTGATGCCGTCAACGCAGCCGAGGCTACAAGCGCTATCGAGGCCTTTCTCGACGCGGGCGCCCGTGTCCTCGTCCAGGAGTGGGCGAGTGGCCAGCGTGAAGGCGTGACGCTCTTCGTGGCTGACGATGAGGTCCTCGGATGCTGCGCCCACGTGGCACTCCGTACCAGCCCGCCGCTGGGCGGCGCGTCCGTCATGAGAAAGAGCGTGTTGCCGCCTCCGGACATCTACGCCTCGGCGGTAAGCCTCGTCAAGGCCATCGGTCTGGCGGGCGTATGTGAAGTCGAGTTCCGACGGGATGCGGCCGGCCGGCCGCTGCTGATGGAGGTTAACGCGCGGCTTGCGGGAACCATCGAGAACTCTGTCCGGTCCGGTGTAGATCTCCCGTGGATGATCTGGCAGTGGGCTACGGGCCAGCCGGTGAACCCCGTTGCCGGATACGAGACTGACGTGCGGACACGCTGGTTGCGCGGTGACATGCGCTGGCTTCATGAGAACTACGGACGCTCTGCGCGACCCGATAGCGTCTCGCCCGGGCGAGCTCTGTGGATATTTAGCACAGAGTTCGTCAAGACTCGCCATTACGATTGCGTCGATTGGCGCGACCTCGGCCCCGCGTTTGCCGAATTGCGTAACACCGCAATCGCAGTTCGCAGATCACGGAAATCGTGATGGTTTTTCGCCGCGAAATGCATAAGGGAGTGCAGGTGTCGCCTGTGAGGATTCTCATCGTTGGTGCCGGACCGTTCGGGCTATCTCTCTCCGCCCATCTGCGCAGCCGCAACATTGGCCACCGCATCGTCGGTCGCCCGATGGAAAACTGGCGGTTGCACATGCCGAACGGCATGAATCTCAAGTCTGAGCCCTACGGCTCCCACTTCTCAGCACCCTCGGCCGGATTTGACCTAGCGGCTTACTGCCGATCGCACGGCTATGAATACGTTGATCGACTCGGTCCGCTACCGCTCGAGCGATTCCTTGGATACGGGGACTGGTTTACCAGCCAGCTTGTTCCTGACGTGAGCGACGCTACGGTGACTGAGATCGCGGCCGCCGGCAGCGGGTTCCTGGTTACCTTCGCGGACGCTGATACTCTCACTGCCCAGCAAGTGGTGGTAGCGACAGGTGTCCGTCCTTACGCAAATATTCCGGCCGAGTTGCGTGGTCTCCCGTCGGACCTTGTCTCCCATTCCTCAGATCATTGCGATCTTGAGGCCTTCCGCGGTCGCCGCGTCGCCGTCATCGGCGCTGGCCAGTCCGCGCTTGAGACAGCGGCCCTGCTCCATGAGGCCGGAGCGGACACTCAGCTCATCGTGCGGGGTCGGAGGGTCCACTTCATCGAGCCGAATCCTGAGCAGATAAGCAAGCTGGGCCACATCAAGCGGCCCACTACCAACCTGTGTGAAGGATGGCACTGCGCCTTCTGGAACTCACCTTTTGCTTTCCGGCGCCTCCCTGAAGATATGCGGGTCACCAAGGCGCGTACCGTGCTCGGGCCCAACGGATCCTGGTGGCTGAAAGACCGGGTAGAGGGGATCGTCGACGTCCTGACCGAGCACCGTGTCAAGGGCGCGGTGTCGGCAGGAGGCGGACTGCAGCTGCTCCTCGACGGCCCGAAGCGATCCTCGGTCGATGTCGATCACGTCATCGCCGGAACCGGTTACCGGGTCGACGTGACGCGGTTGCCGTACCTGGCTGCAAGGCTCAAGTCGCGGATCCTTACCGTAAGCGGCTATCCGGTCTTGAACCGTAGCTGCGAGTCGAGCGTCCCTGGCCTGTACTTCATGGGGGCGCCAGCCGCGGCCAGCCTCGGGCCGTCGATGCGCTTTGTCGCCGGTACTCACAACGCGGCGCCCTGGGTAGCGAGGTCCCTGGCCCGCCGCTGACTGCCGCTTTTTTACGGGCGCCGAGCCTGGCCGAAATCGACGGCCGGGCTCGGCGCGCTGGTTCCGGGCACGCATCATCAGCATCGGGTACCGTTCTGGTCGCGGAGAGTCACAAGTCAGCGTCTTCTGCGTGACACCCCTTCGGGTTGGGCATTGACCTACCGGCCGTAAGGCCACGCTCGCAGTCGGCCTGACACCAATAAAAGGTAAAAAACTACTGGTAACCGGGCAGTCGTATCACGTCGCGTCGTGGGTTGCTCTGGTAAGAGGGGCGCATGCGAATCCGAGCGGAGGCAGAGTGAGCGGGCAGGCGCTGGACCTGAAGAGATCAACGCAGATCATCCGCCGGCATCGGATCCTGGTCGGCGCTCTCGCCATACTCGGCCTTCTCGCGGGTGCCGGGTACACCCAGTACAAACCGCCGTTGTTCACCAGCTACTCGCTCGTTGTAGTCCCGTACGCGAAGGGCTTCGCGACGGCGAACTCCGCCTACATCGACACACAGATCGTGATCGCGCACAGTGATCCAGTACTCGTCGGTGCTTTGCCTCATGTCGGTGCAACCGTCTCACTTCCAACGCTGCGCAATCGCGTTCAAGTCGCTGGCCTGACCTCCAACGTCATCTCGATTACCGCGAAGGGCCTGACGGCTGACCAGGCAGAGGACACCGCGAATGCTGTCGCTGCCAGCTATCTCGCGTACCTCAACTCTGTCGGGAGCCCGGTTGGCCGGCTACAGGCCCGAATCCTGGGCAAGGCCACTCCTGCGACGGGGACGTCGCTCTACGTGCGGATGGCCGAAACCGCCGGGATCGGCCTTCTCCCTGGTTTGCTCATCGGCGTCATCCTCGCGCTGGCAATCGGGCGTGGCGACCGGCGATTGCGTGAACGCGACCAGATCGCCGACTCGATCGGGATTCCGGTCCTGGCTTCGGTCTCCGCCGAACGTCCCCGCGATGCTGCGGGCTGGGCGAAGCTGCTCGAGCGCTACGAACCGGGCCTCGTGGATGCGTGGCACCTTCGCAAAGCTCTGTACCAGTTGGGGCTTGTCGGGATGAATCCCGCCAGCTCGACAGGCCCCAGCGGCTCGCCAGATGGCGGCAGTCGGTCGCTCACGGTGATCTCGCTGTCGTCCGATCAACGAGCTCTAGCCCTCGGTCCTCAGCTGGCAGCCCTCGCCGCGTCTCTCGGGGTCCGTACTGCTCTCGTTGTCGGTCCGCAGCAGAACGAAAATGTGACAGCAACACTGCACGCCGCGTGTGCTGCGGCGCCCCCATTGCGATCCGGTTATTTGCTGGTTGCCGTGGCTGATCACGACAACGTAGGTCTGGTGACAGGAGTAGAGCTGACTGTGGCGGTCGGCGTTGTCGACGGCGACAACCCGCGGGTCGCCGACACGGTGCGAGCCACGACAACAGTTCTGGGCGTCTCCGCGGGTGCGGCGACAGCTGAGCAACTAGCGCGAGTCGCGACCAGTGCCGCCGTTGACGATCGCGACATCGCAGGGATACTCGTCGCAGATCCCGACCCTGCTGACCAGACAACCGGTCGTATTCCGCAGGTCGGCAGGCCCGGGGAACGGCGGATGCCAACGCGCATGACCAGAGCAGCCACGGAGAGCAGACGGTGACCGATAGAGAGATCGCGGTTACGCCTTACCTGAACGGGAATGCCGACCTGGCTTCCAGGCCTGGCTCCTACAACGATGATCTTCCAGCGGCCGGGGATTGGGCCGCCGATCCTGCTGCGGGCCTGGTCAGCTTCGCATTCCTCAAAGCAGCCATCCGGCGTAGCGCAGCGTTCTGCTGCATCATGACCATCGCCGGGCTCCTGATTGGCGGGATCCTGTACGTGGCACTCCCCGCTCCGTATCAGGCCGCGGCGACGCTTTTGCTCAGAGACGGTCCGTATGAAAACGGCGAGGGGTCGGCGACCGACGATCAGGCCATAGCTCAAAGCAACACGCTGGCGAATCTCGCGATGCAGAGGCTCGGTCTCCGAGAGAGCGCCAGCAGCTTCGTCAAGTCGTACGCGGTCACCGTCGACAGCCAGCAGGTGCTTCTCGTCACCTTCACCGCGAAGTCGGCCAGTGCCGCGGTGGCTGGGGCGAATGCCGTCGCCCAGGAATTGCTCCGCTTCAGGGCGGGCCTGCTTATTCAGCAGCAGAATCAGGTATTCGCAGCGCTCAACCAGCAAGTCAGTCAGGCTGAAGCGAAGATCACATCGCTTAACACGCAGATCAGTCAGGCGCTGGCCCAGCCTGCGTCTCCGCTGCAGCAGTCGCAACTCCATCACCTGCATGTACAGCTCACCAACGCGAAGGGCACGCTAACCGCCCTCCAGCAGGCTGTGACCACCACCCAGTCGACTATTCAGCCGGCCACCACGGCCGCGATCGAGGGCAGCCGCGTGCTCGACGCGGCTAGCACGCTCCCGCGCTCGCACCTGAAGCGCATTCTCATCTACCCCGTCGCCGGACTGATCATCGGCCTTGCCCTGGCTCTTGCGATCGTCCTGATCAGGGCAATCGTGTCCGACAGGCTGCGCCGGCGTGACGACGTCGCGAATGCACTCGGTGCTTCCGTGAAACTCTGCACCGGCCCGCTATTCCCGGGTCGCGGGCTGTCGCCGTTCAAACTCCGGCGTCTACGGGCCGAGGACAAAGACGCCGACATCGCACGGATAGCCGCGCACCTCGGCCGGGCAATCTGGGAAAACGACCGGGGTATCGACGGCTTGGCTCTCGTCGCCGTTGACGATCCGGAAGCCGCCGCTCTGCCCCTAGTGTCGCTGGCCACGTCCTGCGCACGGCAGGGGAAGCGCGTGGTACTGGCCGACCTCGCCGTCGGCGCCCCTGCGGCGAGGTTGTTGGGAGCCGCAAGCCCGGGGGTTAGCACGGTCGACGCGCAAGACGCTCGACTAGCTGTGGCGATCCCTGAGCGTGATGACGTCGCACCGTCCGGACCGCTTGGCCGCGTGTCGGCATGGGATCAGTACTCGCCCTTCAGCCAGGCAGTAGCTGGTGCGTGCGGATCCGCAGATCTTCTCCTCACCTTGGTGAGCCTTGACCCTTCCCTGGGCGGCGACTACCTGCGCACGTGGGCGGCAGATGCTGTCGTCATTGTTACCGCCGGGCAGTCAACATGGACGAAGATCAATACCGTCGGCGAGATGGTACGGCTCTCCGGCACACGCCTTGTCTCCGCCGTTCTCGTCGGCACCGACCGGACCGACGAGAGCTTGGGCGCGGTCCCGGCACAGAGCGTGGTTCGCGATGCCGAGATTGCCGCGAACGCGCCGGCATCTGACGCGGCCGGCTTGACGCTCGCGTCCGAGGAGATAGGTAAGCACCGCTCGATGACCTGAGACCTTCCTCTCGGGTAATTTGTCCCGTCGGACTCAGTCATGGAGCACGGTCATTCGCGCTGGGAGAACTTCCGAATCGGTGAGCGCACGCCGGCGCTTCCGTCGGCAGTTCTATCAGCGCCCGCCGGTGGCGGCGGTCCGGCTGTGGCGGCGGTGCGGGCCTGGCGGCGGCGCCGGGAGTTCGGCGCAGAGCCGCGATGGGTTCCTACTGAACGTGGAAGCATCCACTTCGGTGCCGGGACACCCGACTCCTGCAGCGCGCGCCGCAACTGCCACCAGGTCACTAGCGCGCCGAGGCACGTTGCCGCCGCGACGTAACGCATCGTGCCGAGAGTGCCTGCGATCAGCGCCCCCGCGAGGCCGCAGGCGATGGCCAGACCTGCGGTGATGATGACAGCCTGCAAGCTGCGGCGCGCGGCACCCAGCGCGTGCAGGCCGAGGAGCGCGCCGGCAGTGACGCACCCCGCCGCGGTAGTAATCGTGGCAGCCAGCACCAGCGGATAGGTGTGCTGCCACAGGCTGCCGAGCATCAGGTGGCCGAGTCCGCGTGGTAGTCCTACCAGGAGCACTACTCCCCACATAAGCGCAAGCAAGGTGAGTGCCGCGCTGACGGCCGCGCAGAACAGCGGCAGCTGCCGCGGCGAGCGGCGCAGAAGCTTGGCGGCCTCCGGCAGCGTGATCAGGCTTATCCCGAAGAAGACGATCTTAAATGGACCCATGAGCGTGTTGGCTGCCTGGATATAGCCCACGGCGGCGAGGCCCAGAATGTAGGAGAGGGTGTAGCTGCGCAACGTGTCGGCAGAGTTGGCCCCAGTGTTCTCTGCCAGGTACCGCGGACCGAGGTCACGGTGTCGCGACAGCCATCCCGGTGCGCCGGCCAGGTTGGGCATGACCCGCGCCTGCAGCGGCGCGACGGCAGCCCCGATTGCAGCAGTTGTGCCCCATGCGAGGACGAACCAGAACACGTTCGCATCGCCGGTAATCTTCAGGAACGCTAGCGAAGGGAGCAGGAGTACTACCCAGATCGAGTCATTAATGAATGCATGGTGGCCATGACCGACCGCGAAAAACGAGTACCGCCAGCTGTCCTGCAGCAGCAGTCCCGGCAGTGTCAGGCCCAAGGCGAGAAAGGCCAGTCCGGTCGTGCCGCCGAGCAACAGCCCTGTCCCGACCGCGCAGGCGCCGGTGACTATGCCCACGAGTAGCGCGGTTCCGGTGCAGGACGCGGCTGCGCGCCGCCATGTCGGCAGGAGCGTGCCGCTGAATCTCACCAGCAGCGGCTCGATGGAAAGGCCCCGCGATGCGTTGATCGCGAACCCGTAGGTTACGTAGGCCAAGGTGAATGCGCCGAATTGCACCGCGTGCAACGTGCGTGCGACGAATATGGCAAGCAGGAAATTCGTCAGGCTGGACATGGCCTGATCGGCGACACCCCAGGTGAGACGGCGACTCGCCCTGCGCACCGAGCGCCACGACAACGCCACCCCGACCCTCCGAGCCGCAACAGCCACTAGCTAGCCCCCTGCGCCGGCCCGAATCTCATCTTCTCAGTCTGGGATCGGGTGGAACGTCGCCACCCAGACTCCCATAATGAATGATCCGCGCCGCCGCTAAGGTGATACGTTCGGCGGGGAACTTCGCTGGAGTCAGCTGCGGGAGATCACCGAGGCAGGGCCGCCGGAGCCGGCACCCGTTAATCGTAAGCAAGTGTCGTGAGTCGTTTCGTTGACGATAACTCAAGGATTTGCTGTCCCCGGGCCTTGAGGGAGGCTAACAGGGGTATCTGTGGGGTAGCTAGCTCTGGCCCTGCGAGAACGCCTTTGGTGGTGACCAACCTGAAGACTGCGGCACTAGTGCTCGTGGCCGTGCTGGCTGTCGGATGCGGCAGCGCTGCGACCGCTAGGCATAAGCTCCAGAAGCCATCGCTGCATGCTGGCTGTTCGGTCAGCAGCGCGAAAGGGTCGTGTGGCCCGTTTAACCACTATGCGCCGATTACCGGGACGACGTCGGCCACGAATATCGGGAATAATGTGTGGAGCCCGATCAGCGGCTGGAGGCAGACTCTGGATGCGGTAAGCCCTGGTGACTGGGTGGTGACGGCGAATATGCCTGCCGGTAACACTGGGGTGGTGTCTTATCCGAGTCTAGGCGCCAATTACGGGCAGACCTCCGGGGACGCCGAGCCGTTGTCGGGTTTTTCGTCGTTGTATTCGTCGTTCAGCGAGAACATGAACGCGAGCAGCGCGACGAGCGCGTGGGCGGCCTATGACATCTGGCTGGGACCGAGCTCAGGGTCGAGCACGAGCGACGAGGTGATGATCCAGCATGATTTCGCGAACAATGGCGCCTGCACGGCAAAGGCAACGGCGACCTTCGGCGGGCTGGATGGGGTTCCGGTGCAGAAGTGGAATCTGTGCCGGTTCGGTTCGGAGCTGGTCTGGAAGCTGACCGGCGGGAATGAGCACTCCGGCACGGTTGACATCCTGGCGATGCTGAACTGGCTGGTCGACCATGGTTACATGGCGAAGGACACCGGCTTGTTCTCGATCGGCTATGGCTGGGAGATCTGCTCTACGGGCGGCCAGAACGAGAACTTCCAGGTCAACAGCTTCTCGATCACCGCGAAGTACTAGTTCCCGATCACTGCGGAGTGCTAGCAAACGTCACGTGGTCTCCCGGCGCGAGAACGGCACTATAAGCAGCGACGCGGCCACTACGAGGTTAAGCAGGTAAGTCGAGACGTCCGTGAAGCCAACCTCGGTAAACGACGCCACCATGCCATACGTGACGAGGAACAGGGCGAGCGCACGCTGCGCGCCGCGTGGCTGGAAGAAGGAGTTTGTGAACAGCCACACCAATATCATGGCGCAGACGATCACCCCGAAGAGGCCTTCCATCATGTAGGACGCGAACCAGTTACTGTCGATGGGGAGGCCATCGACACTCGCGTTGGACAAGCCGAAGCCGAACAGCACCTCGAATTTGGTCCGTGGCTGGCTGAGCACGAGTGCCCAGAAATTCGTCCGGCCCGTCAGGCTGGTCAGTCCCTGGGTGTCCTCGCCGCGTGCCAGCCAGCTGGTCAGGACACTGGCTGCGGTCGCGACCCCGATCGACACCAGAACCGCACCAGCCGCGAAGAACTTCCGCACCCGGGCGTTGACGCTGAACAGGCTCAAGCCGGCTACCAGAATGCCCGCCGCCAGCGCCGCCAGCGCGGTTCTCGTATGCGTCAGCAGCAGGATTGGCGTCATGAGGACGACGCCAATCAGGGTGATACGCCCGCTCAGGAAGCGTGCGAGCCACAGCAGCACGATGATCCCGATCGCGATAGCCGCATATTGCGCGATCTGCGTCGGGCCCATCGGCCAGATCACGCCGGAGAGTCTGCCGCCCTGGGCGAGAGCGTGCCCTGGGGCTACCAGGAGGCCGACAGCCACTGTGCCCAGGGCCACCAGGATCCAGCGAAGATGGCACCGGAGAAGGAGCATGTCGCTCCGGCCCCACCAAGGGGTCAGCAGCCAGAGTGCGAAGACGAATTCGGCAAGCCGGAATGTCCGGTACACCGTGCCGACGTGCTGCGGATCTGCGGCGGTGATCACCGTGTCCAGGACCAGCAGGCTCAGCAGGCAAAGGAATCCGTTCGGGCGCACCCTGATCTTGGGGTTGATGGTCAGTGCCACCAGAATCGCCAGCGGGAGTGCTCCCTGAGTGATGCCTTTCCCTGCGAAGGAGGGGATTTTCAGGATGCTTCCCGGCTCATAGACCAGGGTGTTCAGGTACAGCAACCCCCAGACCACACTGACCCTGCGCCGGATTGAGCGTTCGCTGACTTCGGCCGGGTTGAGCGTTACTGCACGCGGACTGCGCCGGAGGGCGGCGACGGGCATGCTCATCGGCTGGCGTTAACCTATTCGAATCTGGATGGCTTCTCGATGAACGGCATGTCAACGAGCTCGGATCGGCCCCATTGACGATAAATTCGCTGTCTCCGGTAGGTAAGCAACTGATGCAGGAGCGGGATTTTGCGATTGACAAGCGCCCAGGCTATTCGGCCCTTGACGCCGTTGCCCAGTGAATAGGATCCCATGGTTGAGGTCAGCCGGGCTGTCTTGAAGACTGAAAGTGGCACGACGCACCTCACCCGGTCGATAACCTCTTCCCGGTAGAAAAACCACCAATCGTCAGGGTTTACGCGCACCGGCAGTATGAATTTAGCCATGCGCTCGCATGCCTCTCGGGTGATTATGTACGCCCCGCCACTCCTCGGCTGGTTAATGTCGATGGGCAGTGCGAGTTGCCGTCCGGCCGGGAGGCGGGTTGCGCCTTCTCGACTCATCTTGCACGCCTCGTAACTGTCGTAGCTGAGAAGGGCAACTTCCGGGCCGGAGAGCTGATCGGCTACAGCATCAGCGAGGCTATCTAGATCAGCAGGCAGCGTGACGTCGTCTTCTAGCACGAGTGCCGCATCGTGCCCGTCCTCGATTATTTTCTGATAGACGCTGAAGTGGCTCAACGCCGCCCCAGCAGTCCCCGGCAGGAACTGGGTGAAGTTGGGTAGCGATGGATCGATAATGCTAGTGTCGGCCAGGTCTACCTCACGCCCGTCGACGGCCGCGAAGATCTCGTATTTCACGCCGGTTTTATTCAACTCAGCAGTAATGTGCGCCCGCCGATCGGCCGAGCGTGCCAAGTTGATGACGTAAGCGTACACGTGATAGTCGCTCCTTACCGGTCGCGGCAGACAATCTGCCGCCTAGTATTCGCGGGCCGGAAGCAGGCATTTCCATATGCCTAGCATCCATCACCAGTGCCGTCACTAAACTTCGCTACTAACCGGAGTCGCGCAGCAAGCCGATACTTGCACGTAGCATAAGATTGAGTTTGGCCTTGTTTTGATACAGCCTCGCCTCGTCATTCTTGCCAGCTGACCGCCGGGTCTGCGCTCCGGCGGTGCCTTCGTCCGGACGCAGGGG
>Ga0126381_100003151_pt1 | contig 18005 bp, 16 predicted proteins | sample PanSoiMetPlot_28_FD_96465 | JGI IMG/M metagenome (GOLD analysis project Ga0126381, IMG submission 96465) | Tropical forest soil microbial communities from Panama - MetaG Plot_28 | ecosystem: Environmental > Terrestrial > Soil > Tropical forest > Bulk soil | place: Panama | collected 2016-02-17 | reverse complement strand
TCAATGGTTAATCTCGGTGGCGGCTTAGTTCCGTTAAAGACGGTAATCCTGGCCGCGATCTCCGCCTTCGCCGCCGTCACTTACACGATCTTCTTCTACGTCTTCCAAAGCCGCAATTAAACGCCATGTAGTGCAGGATGGCATCCTGCGGCGGATTGGCAATCCGCCTCTTTCGAGGTCTCGCGCGCCGGAGGAAGGCGGAATGCCATTCCGCCGCAGATTGCCAATCTGCACTACATGGGGTCACAGCACGTCGGCGAAGCCGCGTTTCAAATGCCGGAAGAATAGCCCGCCGACAATAAACACCGCGCTCGAATACGCCGCCAGCACCGCGATCTCGTGCCATCCCGGCCACGACGGCACTAGTATCCGGGCCCGATAAGCCCGAACTACCCATGCCATCGGATTCCAAGCAATCAACGGGCGGAAGGCCTTCGGTATCTGATCCTCGAAAATCATGATGGGCGTCAGCCAAAACCACAGCGTCAGCGCGACGCTCAACACCTGCCCCGTGTCCCGAAGATAAACGTGCAAGCTCGAAACTACCCACCCGACGCCCACCGCCAGAAGCCCGACGAAGAACATATATAGCGGGAGCCAGATCAACATCGGACTCAATGTCTTCAGAAACAGAGCCACTGCGAGAATCGCCAGCCCCACGCCGATCAAATGATGGATCAAGGACGACAGAAAGATCGAGACTGGCACTACTTCCGAAGGAAATACTGTGCGAGTGATGAGATTCGAATGCTCCACCAGCGATCCGGCGCACCGTGATACTGTCTCCTGAAAAAGCATCCACGGCAGAAACCCGCAGAACAAATAAAGAGTGTAGTTTTGCGTCATGCTGTTCGCCGGCAGTGACTGCTTTAGGCACACCTGAAACACAAAGGTCCAACTCACCAGCAGCACCAAAGGATGAATCAATCCCCACAACCATCCCGCGACCGATCCCTTGTACCGAGTCTCAAAGTCGCGCTTTACAAGCTGCGCAACCAGCGCGCGGCGCTCAACAAGATTTCGGACGAAATGCTTTCCCGGAAGCCTGGGCATCTTCTTCAGTCTATTTCACTCTTCCCAATTCAGTGCACAACGGAACCGTGACCGTCCTGTGCGCTGTTGTAATCTAAAGAGCAATGCCATGGCGCCTACGCGCGATAGCAGGTCTGGCCTGTTCGGTTGTTAGTCTTTGCCTGGCGCAGACCTCCTCTTCGAAGAAGTCCCCTGCGGTGGGTCCTCCGGCGCCTGATGCCAAGCTCATCGAGCCGAAGCTGGTTGCTCCGCCGCCCTCGACGAAACTCACTTACGGAGTCGAATGGCGATTGATCCGCGCAGGTACGGTCACCATTGAATCGCGGCCCAACGACATGTCGCTCAAGCTTGAGTCCGCCGGCTTGGTTGCATCCCTTTTCAAAGTGAACGACGCCTACACGTCCACTTACGACGATCCATTCTGCATAACTTCCTCGCGCCTGGATTCGAACGAAGGGAAGCGTCACCACGAAGTGCAGGTCACTTATGACCGCGAAGCGAATAAAGCTCACTACGTAGAGCGCGATCTCGCGAACAACATGGTGCTGCGCGATACCACTGCCGACCTGCTGCCATGCGCAAGCGATGTGCTCGGCGCGCTGGCGAAGCTGCGCAACATGACCACTGAAGTCGGCAAATCCATCCAACTCCCCGTAAGTAACGGCCGGCGCACTGCGATGGTGAAGCTCGAAGCGCAGGAACGCGACGAAGTAAAGACCGCGATCGGTAATTTCAAAGCAATCCGTTACGAAGTGTTCCTCATGAACGGCATTGTCTATGAACGCAAGGGCAAGGTCTACGTCTGGTGTACTGACGACGCGCGCCATCTGCCCATTCAATTCCGCGTAAGAATGAATTTTCCCGTTTCGAGCGTCACGGCGACACTCGAAAAGCAGGAGGGCACGTGAAATCTGCTTGGGTATTGGTTCTGGCGTGCATATGTAGCATTGCCCAAACACCTCCGCGCGCTCAGCTGACCGCAGAGGAAATGAACCAGCTGTGCCAGCGATCCACCGAATTAATGGACGCAGGCGGCTTCGCAATCCCTGATCTCCAGCGCGCCGCCGCGCCCGTAATTGAAAACGTGCGAATGGCGTGCACCGCGCTACAAGTCCGAGCCAACGCAGGCCAGCCGACTTACGCCATCCTCGCAAATCTGCGCGCTTATTTGGCTCTCGCCGATGCTGTACCGAAGCCCTTCCCATTCCCCGAAGCCGCCCGAGCCCAATTTACTGAGCTTCGCGACGAAGCAAACCGGGTGGAAGCCCATTTCCGCGATCTTCTCGAGTCGAAGGACCAAGAGCTCCGCGGCTCAGACCGCGATAACCTGGAACGCTACGCGGAAGCGAACAGAAGGGTCCCGCCGCCCGCGGCAGGAAAGCATCGAGTCGTGTTTTTGGGCGACTCGATTACCGATCTCTGGCGCCTGAACGAATACTTTCCGGGCCGAGACTTCATCAACCGAGGCATCAGCGGTCAGATCTCTGGAGAGATGCTGGGGCGCTTCAAGGCTGACGTGATGGATCTCCATCCGGAATCGGTTGTCATTCTTGCGGGCACAAACGATCTCGCTCGCAATATCCCTTTGGGCGATACCGAAAACAACTATGTCATGATGGCGACCCTTGCGCGCGCATCCAATATCCGGGTCATTTTCAGTAGCGTGCTCCCGGTAAGCGATTATCACGCGGATCGTAATCCCCAGAATGAGCGCACCAAGGATCGCCAGCCTGCCAATATCAAGGCCCTGAATGACTGGCTCCGGAACTATTGCTCACTGCACGGCGATACGTATCTGGATTACTACAGCGCCCTTGCGGATAAGAACGGCCAGATCGGGGCGGACCTGGCAGACGACGGTCTCCATCCCAACGCAAAAGGCTATAGAATCATGGCTCCTTTGGTACTTGCGGCAATCGACAAGGGGGCGGCTAAGGGAGCGAATGATCAGGGAACGGCGCCCCCGCAACCTGTAGCCCCCGTGAAACCTACGGGACGTCGCGGCGCGTCACAATAGAAGCATGAAGTGTGTACGGCTGGTTTGCCTATTGTTAGCCGGTACGGCCCTCGCGCTCGCTCAGCGGTCGATGACCGTCTCGCAACTCGTAAGCTTCGTGAAATCGTCGGTCAAGCAGCACAACCAGGATCGCGAGGTTGCCGACTTCATCGCTAAGATCAAACTCTCGGACCGGCTGGAAGATCGCACGGTAGAGGACCTGCAAGCCGCTGGCATCGGACCTAAAACTCTCGCGGCCCTCCGGAAATTAAGCGAGGAGAGCGCTGCGCTTGCACTTGCGCCTCCGCCTGCTGCGAAACCCGTTTATGTGGGGCCACCACCTCCGAGCTCGATTGAACAGGCCGCGATTCTCGACGAGATCAAGGAGCACGCGCTCAACTACACCGACAACCTGCCGAACTTCCTCTGCACGCAAATCGTGCGCCGCCACATTGACCCGAGCGGAACCGAAGTCTACAGCCTCTATGACACGGTTCTGGAGCAGCTGACGTTCTTCGATAAGAAGGAGTCGTACAAGGTCACCATGGTGAATAACCGGGCGGTGACGAATACGGATCACAATATGCTAGGCGGCGCGACGTCTTCGGGCGAATTCGGAAGCATGCTCAAGGAAATCTTCGACCGCAGCTCGCATACGTCCTTCGATTGGAATCGATGGGCTACGCTGCGCGGGAAGAGAATGTATGTCTTCGACTTCAAGGTCGACCAGGAATATTCGAAGTACAGCATCTATCACGAGCCTTCCCGACGCACCATCATCTCCGGCTATCACGGTCTGATCTATGCCGACGTCGACACCAAGATGGTGATGCGCATCACAATGGACTGCGACACGATCCCGCTGGATTTCCCCATTCAGCATGTGGACCTGGTGTTGGACTATGCGATGTCGCAGGTTGGCGAACAGGCTTATCTCTTGCCCCTGAAGTCCGAGCTTCATTCGCGCGATGGTAAGTTCCTCAATTGGAACGAGACCGAATTCCGCGCGTATCGGAAGTTCGGCACCGAGTCGAGCATCACGTTCGATACATCCTTCGATCCGATACCGGAGGATCAATTAAAAGAACAGCCCGTGAAGCCGGATACTCCGCCACCCGCGGCGAAGAAACAGTAGGTGCGGTTCCGGTGCAACAAAGTATGAAGTGCCTGCGGATTCTTTGCCTGATGCTAACTGGCGCCCTGCTTGGGTTGGCGCAGCGCACCATGACGGTTGCGGATCTGTTGAACTTCGTCAGGTCTTCGGTCAATCGGCACAACCAGGACCGCGAAGTCGCCGACGTGATTAGCAAACTCAAACTTACAGAGCGGCTTGACCTTCGCTTGGTGGAGGAGCTGCAATCTTCGGGCGCTGGCCCCAAGACGTTGGCGGCGCTTCGCAAATTGAGTTTGGACAGCGCCGCGCTGACTCCGCCCGCGCCACCTGCAACTCAGTCTGCCTACGTCGGCCCTCCAGCGCCAAGCTCTACTGAGCAGCACGCGATTCTAGATGAGATTACGGAGCACGCGCTCAACTACACCGAGAATCTGCCGAACTTCATCTGCACGCAGATCGTGCGCCGCCACATCGATCCGAGCGGCACGGGAAGCTACAGCCTGGACGATACCATACTGGAGCAGCTCACCTTTTTCGACAAAAAAGAGACCTACAAAGTTTCGATGGTCAACAACCGTGCTGTGACCAATACAGATCACAACAAGCTCGGCGGGGCTACGTCATCCGGAGAGTTCGGAAGCATGCTCAGGGAGGTCTTCGATCGCAATTCCCATACATCATTCGACTGGGCAAAATGGGCGACGCTTCGGGGAAAGCGGATGTACGTGTTTAATTTCAAAATTGAACAGCAGTATTCGAAATACAGCATTTACCACGAACCCTCCGGGCGCCGAATTGTCTCTGGTTATCACGGGCTCATTTATGCGGATGCCGAGACGAAGCAGGTGATGAAAATTACGATGGATTGCGATACGATCCCCGCCGATTTTCCCATTCAGGATGTCGATCTGGCGTTGGACTACGACGTCCAGGCAGTTGGAGAACAGGCTCACCTACTTCCGCTAAAGTCGGAAATGCACTCGCGCGAGGGAAAGAACCTCAGTTGGAACGAGACCGAATTCCGCGCGTATCGGAAGTTCGGCACGGAGTCAAGCATCACGTTCGACACATCCTTAGATCCGATACCGGAGGATCAGTTGAAGGAACAGCCGGTGAAGCCGGATACTGCGGCGCCCCCATCTGCCGGAAAGAAGCGGTAACGGTTAGGATCACAGGCTGAAGCCTGGCTGAAGCCTGTGCCACAGGTCAGGTCTGAACGTGTCTACTGCACCTAGCTTGTGGCGGACCCCTAACGTTCCAGCGCGGCCACGCCTGGTAATTCTATTCCCGCCAGGAATTCGAGCGAAGCGCCCCCCCCTGTGGATACGTGACTGATTTTGTCTGTCACCCCGGCCGACTTGATAGCTTTCTCCGAATCACCGCCGCCTACGACGCTCACGGCGCCAGAGTTGGCGACGGCCTTTGCTAAAGCCATGGTGCCTTCATCGAATGGAGGCATTTCAAATACGCCCATCGGCCCATTCCAGATAATGGTCTTTGCGCCGCGAATGATGTCCGTGTAATGCTCCACCGTCTTCGGGCCGATATCCAGCGCCATCATCCCATCGGGAATCTGATCGACGTTGTGGCTTTCCGCAGACGGCTTGAACTCCGCGGCGACTACGTGGTCCAAAGGCAGCACCAGCTTCGAGCCCGCTGACTCCATTAGTTCTTTCGCTAGTGCGATCTTGTCTTCTTCGACCAGCGACTTACCCGTACCCTCGCCCTTTGCACGAAGGAATGTGTAGGCCATCGCGCCGCCGATCAGGATCTGATCGACGAATTTCATCAGGTTCTGAATAACGTCGATCTTGTCCGAAACTTTTGCTCCGCCGAGAATCGCGACGCAAGGACGCGCCGGGTTCTTCGTTACCTTGTTGAGATACTCAAGCTCCTTCTCCATTAAAAGACCGGCTGCGGCAGTCTTCATGAACGGGATCATGCCTACTGTCGAAGCATGCGCGCGATGGGCGGTCCCGAAGGCATCGTTCACATAAACGTCAGCGAGCTTCGCAAGCTGCTGCGAAAAGCCCGTATCGTTGTTTTCTTCCTCGGCATGAAAGCGGAGATTCTCAAGCAGCAGGATCTCGCCAGGCTTCGGCAGCATGGCTTCTACGGCAGGCCCAACGCAATCTGGAGCCATTGCAACAGGCTTCTTGAGGAGCGAGGACAACCGCTCCGCCACAGGCTTTAGGCTCATCTCGGCATTGGGCTTGCCTTTCGGGCGCCCCAGATGGCTCGCTAACACGAAGCCGGCGCCGTGATCGAGCGCGAACTGAATGCTAGGAAGAGAAGCCTTGATTCGTTTATCGCTCGTAATCTCCTTCCCCCCCGGAGCGAGGGGAACATTGAAATCGACGCGCATGAAAACGCGTTTACCGTTGAGGTCAAGGTCGCGGATGGAAAGGACGCTCATAGTTTTGTTAAAGTTCTTCGGATTAGAGTGCTCGGACTAGGTTGCCACAACATGAGACCCGTTTTGCGGCCATTAGATTTGGGCAGGGTCGACAATTCCGAATGTAGGCCAGTACTTCTGGGGCAGCTTCATGGGACGGCGCTCGCGACTGCAGTAGACGTGCTTGGTGAATCCTGTGGCGACGATTTTCCCATCCGGATGAAGCAGCTCATATTCAAACCGCACCATCCGAGGATTCACATCGGCAATGCAGGTGCGAATGGTCACTTCCTCGTCGAAGACCGCGGGCGACGAGTACCGGCAGTTCACTTCCGCTACGACCAGTAGAACTCCTTCGGCCTCCATGTCCCTATATAGGATGCCCTTGGCGCGGCAAAAATCGACGCGGCCGATCTCCATCCAGACGAAGTAATTCGAGTGATAGACAATCCCCATCTGATCCGTCTCCGCGTACCGGACACGCACGCGGGACTCGATCCAGCAAGCCATATCGCGCATTGTAGCAACGCCGGTTCTCCTTTTATTTTGAGATGCTTATTTGAGATAGTCGAAACCAAGAGCGCGCGAAAGCAGTCTGTTACTATGACAGCAAAGTGCACATTCGCATACTCTTTTTTGGCGTCATTCGCGACGTTACCGGCCTTCGGGAAGACCTTTTGAATTTGCCGGGAGGGGGCAGTGTCAGCTCCGTTTTTGACCATTATGCGGCCCGCTTTCCGCGCCTGAAAGAGATGGCGGCTAGCGTGGTGCTGGCATTGAACCAGGAATTCTCGGCTCCAGGCGCCAGCCTTGCGGATGGAGATGAAGTTGCGTTCCTGCCGCCGGTAAGCGGTGGTTCAGGAGGTTTCATCCATGAAGTGGTGGACGCGGAAACGGGCAATTTCTACGCGTTGACACGCGACCCGATCGATAGCGCCGCCGCAGCGCGGCGGATTCTGAGAGGGGAAGACGGAGCCGTAGTGAATTTCGAGGGCGTGGCTCGAAACAATACGAAGGGCCGCAGAACGCGGTACCTGGAGTATGAATGCTACGAACCGATGGCGATCAAAACCATGGCGCAGATCGGTCAGGAGATTGCGCAGAGCCCGCATGTGGGCCGGGTAGCGATGATTCACAGGCTCGGGCGGCTAGAAATCGGCGAAGCGAGCGTCGCGGTCATCGTAACGTCGCCCCATCGCAAGGCTGCGTTCGATGCGGCGCTTGACGGGATCAATCGGCTCAAGCGCACCGTGCCGATCTGGAAGAAAGAATACTTCGTGGACGGGGAAGTTTGGGTGGATGGCGAATGGGACGATTCCGTAATCAAAGCGCAGTCCTGATGTTGTTGGCCGGCGGGCTGATGCCACTCGCCGCGCAGGCCCCGGTGTTCAACGTTCAGGTGAATCTTGTACGCCTGCTTGTAACGGCGAAGAACCAGCAGGGCGAGATTGTCGGCAGCCTGGATGCGAAGGACTTTTCGATCCTCGATTGCGGCGTTCCTCAGACCATTGCCGTATTTGAGCGCAATACGGCGTTTCCGCTTTCGGTCTCTGTGATGATCGACAACAGCGGGTCCACGGGCAAGGATCTTCGCTACGAGATCACGTCGGTCGAAAAGTTTTTGAAGACCTTGCTCGGCGAAGGCAATCCGAAGGACGCCGCGGCACTATACGCCTTCAATGACACCGTAACGCTTCTGAGCAGTTTCACCAGAAGGCAGGAGCGGCTCGCCATCTCCATGCGTGATATTCATCCGGATGGCGGGACGTCTCTCTACGATGCGATTTCTCTCGCCGCAAGCGGGTTCCGCGATCGGGAAGGCCGTCATGTATTGGTGATCGTGACCGACGGAGGCGACACGACGAGCCGCTACAAATTCCAGGAAGCGTTGGAAGCCGCGCACCACGCCGAGGCTGCCATCTATCCGATTCTGGTCATACCCATAACCAACAACGCCGGACGCAATACAGGAGGCGAGCATGCGCTGGATACTCTGGCGGCAGGCACGGGCGGCAGAGTGTTTCAGCCGAATATTGGCGCGCAACTTGATAAGGCATTTTCGGATATCATTCGCGATTTGCGCACACAATATTTGATCGGTTACTATCCACATAATTTGCCTCTAGATGCTCCGGCATTTCATCCCGTGAAAGTGGAAATGGAACGCAAAGATTTGCGAGCGCAGACTCGGACAGGATATTATGGAGATCAACGCCCTCGAACGGCGAATCGCCCGTAACCCTGTGACCAGCAAGACGAAAGCCCCTGAACAGACGTTCGAAGAAGCCAAGTATCTGAGGCATTTGATCGAAGATAGAATCCCTGTTCGCGTCAAATTGACGGACGATCAGGAAGTAGAAGGCACAGTCGAGTTTTTCGACGTGCACTTCATTCGGATCACGCGCGACGGCGAGCCGAATCTCTTTTTGTTCAAACACGACATCAAATATTTGTACGAAGCGCCGGGTAATTCGCGCGCGTGATTTCTTACGTCGAGACTGCATCGGCGATCGCTAGAGAAGCGGGGGCCCTGGTTCAAAAGTACGCGGCGCAGCACGTGGGATTTGAACTCAAGGGCGAGCATGACCTGGTGACGGTTGCCGATCGCGCCAGCGAGAAACTCATCGTCGAGAGGCTGCGGCAGCATTTCCCCGAACATTCCATTCTGGCCGAAGAGGGCAGCGGGCAGAGCAGCGCGTCAGAATTTCAGTGGTATGTGGATCCGCTCGACGGAACCACGAACTTCGCGCACAGTTTTCCCATTTACAACGTGACTCTCGCGCTGGAGCGAGCCGGCGAGTTAATTGCTGGCGTCGTGTTCGATCCGGTTCGCGGCGAACTGTTTTCGGCCGAGAAGGGAAGCGGCACGTTTTTGAACGGTTCACGCATTCACGTCTCCAGGGCCAAATGCATCGAGGAAGCCGTAGCCGTCACGGGGTTCCCTTCGCGCAAGCGCCACCAGAACGTGAACGTGCATTTCTTCTATCAACTCTCGATGCTAAGCCACGGAGTCCGGCGTACCGGCGCGGCGGCGACGGACCTCGCCTGGGTAGCGGCCGGACGCAGCGATATTTTCTGGGAATTCAGCTTGAATCCTTGGGACATGGCGGCAGGCGTTCTTCTGGTGCGAGAGGCGGGCGGAACCGTGACGGACATGAAGGGTGAGCCGTTCCACCTTCGAGGGCCGCACGTTCTGGCGAATAACTCGCTTGTTCACGAAGAGACAGTACGGCTGTTCAACGATATTTCGGCCGGGAAGTACGTAGGATCTCTGCCGCAACTCGGCTGCTGAATTATTCTTCGCGCAGGACTTGCATTGGATCGAGGCGCGCGGCGCGGAAGGCGGGCGCTAACGAGGCGAGTGAGCCGACCAACAAAACGGTGGCGATTACCAACGCAAGAGTCAACGGGTCCGACGCTGAAACGCCGAATAGCATTCCGCTCAGCAACCGAGTCAACCCTAGCGCAAGCAGCAGTCCGGCGGAGCAGGCTCCGGCTGTCACGCCCAAACCTTTCAGGAAGAAGAGATTCACGATCCGGGTCCGTTCCGATCCTAACGCCAACCGCAATCCAATCTCGCGCCGGCGCACTATCACCAGATAGCTCAACGTACTGTACAGTCCCACAGACGCAAGCGATACGGCCGTCGCAGCGAATACCGCCAATAATAGCGTTCGAAGACGGTTTTCCGCATACGACTCGCCGATCTTCTCCGAAAGCGGCGAAAGATCGAACACTGCGCGGCCCGGCTCAAGCTCCTTCATCTTGCGGCGAACCGTCTGGATCATTGTCGAGGGATCGGCTTGCGTCCGCAGCAAGAAATAGGGGGAGGGCGAAGCCGACGTGAGGCAGTAATACACCGTGGGACGCACGCCTTGACTGAGCCCTCGCTCGCGGGCATCGCCGACGACGCCCTTGACCAGCGATCCTTGCACGCTCTGTCCATCGACGAATCCATGCGGGAAATAGAGCTTGGCGAAAGTCTCGTTGACCATCGCATCCGGGCGGTCCTGCGCGCCTGGCACACTGGGCCGCACAGTGCATAGCTCGCCCGCGGTCAACGGAATCTGCAATGTCTCGAAATACGTTCGAGAAACAATTCTCGAGTCCGTGTGTACCTTGTAATCCGGCGCGAGACCTTGTCCGGTTACGCTGACTTCATTGTCTCTGGGAGGCGAGCTTGCTCCTGGAAGCTCAAGCGCTGTTGCGGAGCCCTTTGCTCCGGGCAACGACTGAAGAAAATCCAAATCTCGTTCGATGCGCCGGATGAGGCCAGGATAATCGATTGTTTCCGCATAGGAGCCGCTGACGTGAAAAGTTAAAACGTGAGTGCTTTCGAATCCAGGGTTGACTTGATTGAGCGCCTGAAAGCTCCGCAGCAGAAGTCCCGCGCCCACCAGCAGCGTCACGGAAAGCGCAACTTGAACTGCGACCAGCACCCACTGCATGGGATGGCGTTGTGAAACTTCGGCGCGAACGCCTGGAGCGAGTCTGGAATTCTCCCGGCGCGTGCTCCGGAGAGCTGGAATCAATCCGGATACGAGGGTCACAATTATCGAACATGCGAGCGAGTAAAGCGCTATGCGCCAATCGATGTGAACTTCCTCCATGCGCGGAAGGTTGCCTGCGATAGCCCGAAAGACGTTCGGCGCCTCGGCAGCGAGCAGGAGGCCGAGGCCGGCGCCGCACAGCGCGAGGATCCCGGTTTCGGTAAGCACCTGCAAGGCGATTGCAGCTCTTGAGGCTCCCAGAGAGAAGCGAACGGAAATCTCATGTTTGCGTTGAATGGCGCGTGAAAGAAGGAGAGCGGCGATGTTGGCGCACGCGATCAGCAGCAGCAAGGAAACGGATCCGAAGACGATCCATAGAGAGCGGCGGATGCCGCCTACAGTTTCCTCTTTCAGTGGCTGAATGCCGATGATGAGCTGCGCGTCTGTTTGAGGGAATTGTTCGCCAAGCTGCGACTGTACGTTTTGCAAATCGGAAGAGGCCTGGCTCAGCGTGACGCCGGGCTTGAGCCTTCCGAGCACCGTGTACCAGGTGTTCCCGCGTGAAGCGGCAACAGGAGCATCTGGCGGAACTGTCGCCCAAAGATCGATGTCTGCTTGCGGAAATTGGAAGGTCGCGGGCATAACTCCGATTACCGTCGGAGACGTTTGTCCGATGCGGAGCTGCTTGCCGATGACTTGTGGATCTGCTCCGAAGCGTCGCCGCCACAGACGGTCACTGATAAGAGTTACGTTCGGCCCTCCGGTGTGCATCTCCTCCGGAGAGAAGTTGCGGCCAATCTGGGGAGCGATCTGCAAGAGATCAAGAAAGCGGGGGCTCACGAAGGCGCGTCGAAGTTTCTCGGGCAACTCGCCGGACGTCTCCGATGCGTCATCGGTGTAATACCCGGCGATGGCCTGAAACACGGAACTCATCCGGTTCCAATCTTCGACGCGGACGGGCGCGGCGGGGAACGTTGCCGGATTCCGAAGGTTGTGATGCGTGATTTCTACGAGCTGATCGCTCGCAGGGTAGGGAAGAGGCCGCAGGAGAACGGCGTCGATTACCGAGAACACGGCGCTGTTTGCGCCAATTCCAAGTGCGAGCGTGATGATAACGGCAAGGCTGAGCGTCGGGGCGTGGCGAAGCGAGCGGACGCTCACGCGAATATTGCGCAGGATGGTATCGAGCCGCCTGGTCACGTGAGTTATACGCGCCGAACCGGGAGTGGTTAGGTTGAGGGCGGGCGTCATACCTCAAAAGTGAACTTTGAGGATGGTAATGGGGCGAAAGCCTTCTTCTTTTTCGTCCTGGATGTTGGCCATGTAGTAGAAATCGCCGCCTGCGATGACTCCCGTGGTGATGCCATCGAACAGCGGATTGTGGCGTTCCAGAACGTCGAAACCCTCAATCGCGCGGAGGTCCTTTGCGAGCTTGAGGCGGACGACGCGCGGGCTCATGATGCCGTTCTGGATGGCGATGAGCGCGCCGTTGTAAAAATAGAGGCCATCGATGGTTGCAAGGCAGAGGTTCTTGGGGCGCGGGATGGGGCGCGTGGTATGAGTTCTCAAATCCAGCAGCGTGATGCCGTCGGGGAACGTCGCCACGTAAAGCACGGTTTGATCGGCGGAGAGCGCGATTCCGTTCGCGGCGGGGAAGCGATCCGGTAGTTTCGTAAGGCCGGCAGCGCCTTGCGACAAGACCCACACTGCGTTGGCTCTGGTGTCCGAGATGTATAGGTCGCCATTCGCTGCAATCGCAAGATCGTTGAAGCTATGACCGGGATCGTTTACGGCATACTTTCGGACGACGGCGCCGGACGTCACGTCGTAGTGGATGAGATCCGACTCAGTGTTGGAGTTATTTAACAGCCACAGTCCGTCTGCCCCGATTTTGACGCCGAGTATTGTGTCGAGGCCTGTCGCGAATTGCGCGCATTCTCCAATGCGCGAGCAGCGGATAACCTTTCCTTTTCGCATGCTCCCGAAATAGAAAAACTTGCTCTTGGGATCGTAAGCGATGCTCTCCGGAACGAGATCGCCTTCGGACACTGTGAACGCGGGAGTGCTGTGTGAGACGGGTTGCGTCGCTTCGCGCGCGGCCGCGGCGATAGATTTGAATTCCTGAGTGTCGCGGATGTCTTCGAAGACGTAGTCGCGGGCTGGATCAAGGCCGGTCTTGAATGCGACCGCTCGTTGGAGCCATTGGATGGCTTCGGGCCACTGCTTGGCTTGTCCCCACGTGCGGGCTAATTCGTAGGTGACGGTTGCCGGATCGGGAGCGGTGGCGAGGGACTTTTCGATGCGATCTACAGTGGCGCGGAAGTAGGGCTCGTCGGCTTCGGGGATGGCGTGTGTGGATGGGAGTTGCGCGGGGCAGGGGAGTGTGAGTAATGCGCAGGTTAGTAGGGTCAACCGCCGAAGCATATTCTGTCATTTTAAGGTCGGCGGGGAGGGCGGGGGGAATTGTTTAAGGGTTGAAGCGCGGATGGACTAGGAAATAAGGAGTGTGGCTTTTAGAAGTTGGCCGATTGCCAATCGGCCGCAGGTTGCCAACCTGCACTACATGGGGCTCCGTGGCGGGAGCCCCAAGCGAAGCTAAGTAAAGAGAACGACGTTTTAGCTGTGGTTCTTGGGTTGCCACAAACCTAGGTGGCCGCCTGTGGGGTCGATGATGACGCTCATGATGCCCATGTCGGCAACCGGGGTTACGTCCTGGGCTATGGTGGCTCCTAGGGACCTGGCTTTCTTTGTCGATTCGTGGATGTCGTCGACGACTACGTAGGAGAGCCAGGCGGTGGGGGCGCCGGGGTGTTGTTGCTGCATTATTCCGCCGCCTACTCCGCCGGAGTCTTTGCCGACCTGGATCATCGTGTAGGTCATCGGCCCCATAGGCACGTCTTCAAGCTTCCACTGGAACAACTTTCCATAAAAATCTTTGGCTTTCTTCACGTCGGTCGTGTTGAGTTCGACATGGACGAATGGATTCGGCATATTGGTCTCCTCGTTTGAATTTTGAACGTTGAAGATTACGTTCTATTGAGAAGACGATCTGAGGGGACGGAATTCGACACATAATTTTTTTGTTTGCGGCGTGCTTTGTAACACGTTGACTCCACATAGTAGGTCTAATAAAATTACTGAGACCTGCATGCAGGGGAGGGGTTGGGTGCCTAGATCAGATAGACGTCAGATAATAAAGGTTTTGTCGGCCTGCGGCGTATCGGCGTTGTGCCGGTCGAAAGGTTGGGCGGGAGAGTTGCCGCTTAAGAATACGGGACTGGAGCATTTCGGATATACGGTTCCGGATACGAAGGCGGCGGCGGAGTTTTATGGGAAGATTTTCGATCCGCAGTTGTTTCAGGAGCGCGATCCACCGCCGCGCTATTACGTGAGGCTGGGGATCGGGTACATTGCGTTCGGCGGGAATAATAAGGACGCGCCCGCGTTTATCGACCACTTTTGCACATTGGTGGACGGTTATGGGCAGGGCGAGACTCGGAAACTGTTCGAGGCGGCGGGCGTGCAAATGGGCGCGGGAGCGCTAGGGATGGCGATGGATCCGGACGGGCTGCGGCTGCAGACGCTTGGGGTGCCGGGCGGGTTGGCGCGGACGATTATTCCTTCGGCGCGGATCTCGCAGGAGCCGCCGCTGTTTCAGGCGATCGGGCCGGACTACCTGATTCTGCGCGTTTCGAATCTGGAGAAGTCGACGGAGCATTACCGGAAGATTTATGGAAAGGAAGCGGCACGCACGGCGAAGCCGACTTGCGTTTGGTTTAATTTGCCGGGGAATACAAGGCTCGGGTTGGAGCCTGTTAACGAGGGCGAGAAGGCAAGTATTCATCACATCGGCGTGAAGATCGCGGGGTTTGATCGCAAGACTGCAATCGAGAAGTTGAAGCGGGCGCAGGTTGAAGTTGTCAGGGCAGAGGACAAGAACATCGTGCGATTTAAGGATCTAAATGGCATGGTGATGGATTTGAAGGCTGGTGTATGAAGTTTCTGTTGTTCTTGATTGCGGCGGTTTCGTTCGCCGCTGACTTGAGCCCTGATGGCGCTACTCCGCTTCACTGGGCCGCGGATTCGGACGATGCTGTGCAAGTCGAGAAGCTGCTGGCCGCGGGCGCGAATCCGAATGTGAAGGATCGGTATGGGTTCACTCCGCTGTACTTCGCCGCGACGAATGGGAGCGCGGCGATTGTTCAGAAGCTTCTGAAAGCCGGGGCTGATGCGAACTTCGCAGATAGCGGCGGTGAGACTGCGCTGATGAGTGCGGTGCGTTCGGGCAACATCGATGCGGTGAAGGCGCTTCTTGTCGCGGGCGCGTCGGTCAAGGCAAAAGACAGCGTTTCGCAGGAGACGGCGCTGATGTGGGCGGCTCGGAGTAACAATACGGCTGCGATTCCTTTGCTGGTTGAGTTTGGGGCTGAGGTGAATGCGGCGACTCGCAAGGGGAAGACTCCTGCGCCCCGTCCACCTGGCGCGGGCGGAGGGTCGCACGGTGTGGGGATCGTGCGCAGCGGATGGCCGGAGCAGGGGTTTCAGGATGCGACTCCGGGCGGTATGACTGCGCTGCTTTATGCGGCGCGGGATGGGCGGCTTGAGGCTTCGAAGTTGTTGCTGGGCGCGAAGGCCGATGTGAATCAGACGGACGTGAACGGGATCAGTCCGCTAATGATGGCGATTACGAATAATCACCTGGATGTGGCGAAGTATTTCCTGGAGAATGGGGCTAACGTAAATGCGGCGGATTGGTGGGGGCGCACGCCTTTGTTTGCGGCTGTAGAGATTCGCAATCGGGATTATGGTCGGAACGATGAGCACAGCATCGATCGCGGCGCGGCGCTGGAATTGATTCGCGCGATGGTGGACCGCGGGGCTGCGGTGAATGCCCGGACGAAGGAAGTGTTTCCGATTCGTCGGTTTGTGACTCCGCTGGGGGACTTGTCCTGGGTGGATTTTACGGGGCAGACTGCTTTTTTACGCGCTGCACTGGCAGGGGATTTGGCTGTGATGCGGCTGTTGTTGGATCACGGCGCGGATCCGAATATCGCCACGTTCGCGGGCACTACGGCGCTGATGGCTGCGGCTGGCGTGAATTGGATGGGTGGGCAGACTTTTACGGAGTCCAAGGAATCGTTGTTGGAGGCCGTGAAATTGTGTTTGGACCGCGGCGCGGATATTAATGCTGCGAATTCTATGGGGATTACTGCTGTAATTGGGGCCGCTAACCGTGGTTCGGATGAGATTTTGGAATTCCTTGTGAAGCATGGCGCCAAAGTGGATGTGAAAGATAAAGAAGGTAGGACTCCTTTAGTTTGGGCTGAAGGGGTGTTTTTGGCTACGAATGCTCCAGAGAAGAAGCCAAGCACCATTGCTTTGATTCAGAGGTTGATGCAATGAGGGTTGGTGCGGTTGCTGGGAGTGCGGGACTTTTCCTGTGGGTGATCGCGGGGCAGGCGCAGGCTCCTTCACAAGATGCGGCGCTGATCAAACAATATTGCGCCGGATGTCATAACGATAAGGCTAAGACTGGCGGGTTGAGTCTTGAGAAGTTCGACGTTTCGAATCCGGGCCCGGATGCTGAGACTTGGGAGAAAGTGATTCGTAAGGTTCGCGCGGGGATGATGCCTCCGGGCGGAATGCCTCGGCCAGACCGGGCCTCCATGGACGCGTTTGCGGGACGGTTGGAGGCGGCGATCGATCGTGGGGCTAAACCGAATCCGGGGACTTCGGGGTTGCACCGGTTAAATCGCGCTGAATATGCAAATGCCGTGCGGGATTTGCTTGCGCTGGAGGTTGATGCCGCGACGCTGCCGCCCGCGGATGATTCCAGCGAAGGGTTTGACAATATCGCGGACGCGTTAGCGGTTTCCCCCGCGCTGGTGGAGCGCTACGTTTCGGCCGCAACGAAGATCGCGCGCCTGGCTGTGGGGAACATGTTGATCAGCCCATCGACCGTCACCTATCGCGTTCCGGCCGATCTTTCGCAGAACGAGCACATCGATGGGTTGCCGCTGGGGACGCGAGGAGGCATGGCAGTTCGGCATAACTTTCCGCTGGATGCCGAGTACTCAATCAAGGTTCGGTCGCGCGGCGCGGGGATTGGCGTCGGGGGCGCGGGAGCTTCGGGCGAAGAACTTGAAGTCACGCTGAATGGGGCTCGGGTGAAGGTCGGCGGGTTGTCGCAGGATTTGCAGTTTCCGGTGAAGGCAGGGCCGCAGACGATTGGGGCAGCGTTTATTCGGAAGAGTCCTCCGGGAGCGGATGACATCTGGCAGACGTACGCAGGTTTTTCGAGTTTGCAGACCATCGCGATAACGGGGCCGCTCAAGGCGACGGGTCCGGGCGATACTCCATCGCGGCGGAAGATTTTTGTCTGTAGTCCGGCGAATGAAGGTGAAGAAGCGGGTTGCGCGAAGAAGATTCTTTCTTCCCTTGCGCTGCATGCCTACCGGCAGCCGCCTTCGAGTACGGATCTGGATGTGTTGCAAGGGTTTTATCAGACGGGCCGGAAGTCGGGTAGTTTCGATGCGGGGATCGAGCAGGCTTTAGCGCGCGTGCTGGTTGATCCGCGATTTGTGTTTCGGTTTGAGAAGGCTCCGGCGGGTGTGGCTCCGGGGACTACGTATCGCGTGCCGGATTTGGAGTTGGCTTCCAGGCTCTCGTTCTTTTTGTGGTCCAGTATTCCGGACGATGAGTTGTTGAATGTTGCGATTGCGGGGAAGTTGCATGAGCCGGCGGTGCTGGAGCAGCAGACTCGGCGGATGTTGAAGGACCCGAAAGCCGATGCGCTGGTCACGAACTTCGGCGGGCAGTGGCTTTATTTGCGTGAGTTGAAGAGCGCAAGGCCAGAGACGCGCGGTTTCAATGACAATTTGCGGCAGGATTTTCGGACAGAGACGGAGATGCTGCTCGGGAGCATTCTGCACGAAGATCGCAATGTGCTGGATTTGCTGACGGCGGACTATACGTTCG
>Ga0126381_100003150_pt1 | contig 18007 bp, 12 predicted proteins | sample PanSoiMetPlot_28_FD_96465 | JGI IMG/M metagenome (GOLD analysis project Ga0126381, IMG submission 96465) | Tropical forest soil microbial communities from Panama - MetaG Plot_28 | ecosystem: Environmental > Terrestrial > Soil > Tropical forest > Bulk soil | place: Panama | collected 2016-02-17 | reverse complement strand
TGAGTCATCGTTTCTGCTTCACTGCGATAGCGGAAATCTCGATACGCGCGTGATTGACAAGAGCGGCCGCCTGAATCGTCGTGCGAGCCGGCTTCGGATCCGGCAAAAATGGTTTGTACACTTTGTTCATATCGCCGAATTCATCGATGTCGGCGAGGTACACATTCACAGACACAAGGTCCTTCAGTTCAAAGCCCGCCGCCTTTAATACTTTTTCGAGTGTCTCGAGCGTCGCCTTCGTCTCCGGGCCAATACCGCCAGGCACGAGCTTGCCCGAGGCATCCAAGCCCTGCTGGCCAGCAATGTAAAGAGTGTTGCCGGCCACGATGCCATCGCTGAACGGAAGATTATTTTCGCTCGACAGATTCACCGCCTTGTGCTGAGCGTAGCTCCGCTGCCAGGCTGGAACCATGGTTAGCAACATCGCAACGAGCAACCACAACCATACGCGCCGAAATCCTGAATGAGTCTTCATTTTTTCTCTCCTTTTCCGTGATCTCAGGAAAACTCTCAGTGCTCGAGATACGGCAGGTATCCTTTCGTCTTCGTTCGCAGGCGGTAAACTGAAGTCGTTGCCGTGATGTAGAGCGTACGATAGTCTCGGTCGCCCCAGGTCAGGTTCGCCGGTTGCTCTGGCATGACAATCGTGCCCAGATGATGGCCGCTCTCATCCCAGATCCATATGCCCTTCGGTCCCACGGCGAACAAGTTCCCCTTCTGGTCGAGCTTCATGCCGTCGGGTTCGCCATCGCCGTGGTTGCCCTGCTCTCCACCGAAGATACGGCCGTTCGTGAGCGAGCCATCCAAAGCTACGTCAAACACATAAATGTTCTTATCGGAGTCACTATCGACGTAAAAGCGCTTGCCATCGGGTGAAAATGCGAGGCCGTTTGGCTGCTTCACATCTTTGAGAAGCAATCGCAAGTTGCCCCCGTCATCGAGGCGATAAACGCCCTCAAAGGGCAGCTCCTGCTGCATCCCCGGAGTGAAGTCCATGGTCGGATCGGTAAAGTAAAGCGCTCCATCCGGTCCCACCACAACATCGTTAGGCGTATTCAGCTTTTTGCCCTGGTAGTGATCGGCAAGAATTTTATATTGGCCGGTACCCGTGACTTCGATCAGAGCGCGTAGAACGCTGGCGCAATCAATGAGCCGGTGGCGGCGGTCAAAGGTATTGCCATCGGGATCGCCGAGCGCTATCAGGGATTCCTTTTTGCCATGGGGATAGAGGCGATAAATCTTGTTTTGAGTTTCGTCGCTGATGATGAGGAATCCGGCGGGGTCCCACATCGGTCCCTCGGTGAATCCGAAGCCGCCGCCGACCATCTCCAGTTTGGCACGGTGATCAACCAGCTTCCAGAACTGCGCCGTGTTGGCTTGCAGTTGAAACTTCCGACTGTGTTCGGGAGTCTGCGCCAGAGCTGGCGTGGTCATCACCGAGAGGAGTACGGCGGTTACGAAGAGCTGATGCAGGGCGGTTGATCGGTTCATGCTGCTCTTCCCTACAACTCGAAATGCTCGATCAATGCGGGAGCGCAAAAACAAAGATATCGCTTTGTGCGGCAATCGCCACGTATTGAATGCCGTCGACAGCGTAGGTCATGGGTGACGCCAAGATTTTTTGACCGGTGTTGAAATGCCAGAGCGGATGGCCATCTCTTGCGTCCGCCGCTTCGAAAGATTCCGCATCATCACCAAAGAACACCAATCCACCCGCGGTCGTCAGGGTCCCGCCCCAGCAGTTCCCATAGCCCGCCAGCGGATAACGCCACGCCGGTTTGCCATCCCTGGACCAGAGCGACAGCAGGATTTTCTGTCCCCGTTCATTCGGAGGCCGCTTGGTGCCGGTGTTATAAAAAGTCTGTCCCTGAGTAAATCGGCTGGGAACGGCGAAATATTCATCGCAGCTTTCAAGCGCCATTACGTAAAACAGCTGGGTCTCCGGATTGTAGGAGGGCGAGTACCAATTGGTTGCACCCGTCACTCCCGGGCAAATGTATGTACCCTTCGCGGTGGGAATTCGATGGGTAAGAATAGGACGTCCGGCGCTGTCGATGCCCTTCGCCCAATTCAGCTTCTCCACAAAAGGACTCGCCCGCAGAAACTTGCCGCTGGTACGGTCGAGAACGTAAAAAAAACCGTTGCGGTCGGCTTGCAGCAGCAATTGTTCCGTCCTGCCGCCCTCTTCTACGTCGACCAGCACCGGAGTTTCGGTGGCGTCATAATCGTACAGGTCGTGGGGTGTGAACTGGAAATACCAGACCAATTTACCGGTGTCGGGGTTCAGCGCCAGCACGCATGCGGTGTACAAATCGTCACCGGGACGTGAATCCCCAACGTAATCAGGCGCCGCATTGCTGGTGGTCCAATAGAGAAGATTGAGCTCGGGATCGTAAGTGCCGGGTAACCAGGTTGTGCCGCCGCCGTGAAGATACGAGTCTCCCGGCCAGCTCGACGATCCGAATTCGCCGGGTCCGGGGACGGTCCAGAAGCGCCATTTCAACTTTCCGGTTTCCGCCTCGTAAGCTGCAATAAACCCCCGCACTCCGGAATCTCCTCCGGAGGTACCCACGATGACCAGGTCCTTGACCACCAGCGGTGCACTGGTGGCGCCGTAGTGCTCGCGCTTGTCGGCATATTCGATGTCCCATCGCAATCCCCCAGCGCGCGCGTCGAGCGAGAGGAGATGGGCGTCGTCGGTCTCCGCGTAGACCGAGTTTTGCCAGACGGCACCCCCCCGACTCTTGTGCGCCGCCGCATCGTCAAGCAACCCGGAGCTGATCGGACGATCGTAGTGCCAGAGCGTGCGCCCGGTTGTGGCGTCGAGAGCGAAAACGTTATTGGCGGAAGTGACGTACATAACTCCCCGCACCACGAGGGGAGTGACTTCCAGGTTTTGCGAATTGCCGGGATGAAAAACCCAAGCTGCGCGCAAGTGAGCGACATTTCCGGTGTTGATTTCCCTCAGGCTGCTATAACGTCGGCCGCTGTAGTCGCCGTTATAGGAAGTCCAATTGGCACCCGCGGGCTGAGCCAGTAAATCCTCGGGCTGCACGGTTGCGTTTGCGACTACCGTAACTTCCGCTTGCTGTGCCCATAGAAGCACAGGCAGAGCGCTGACATACAACATCATCACGAGCCATTCCGGACGGCGCCATTTCATGTCAGGGCCCGTCCCCGGCGTCGATTGGCACCTCATTCAAAGCGCCGCGGTCGATCCCAGCCTCGTCGATCAGATGAAGCGAGACTCGGGCGGCTTTTCCTGGCGGGGTCACTTCCTTATCGAGAGACGCGGCTTCCGATGGGCTCACCTCCGCCACTGGCATGGTGCCAAGCAATGCTCCATGTGCGTCATAGAAGCGGGCCACCAGATGTCCGGCAAAAAAGACTCCATATGCACCTGAAAATTTGATCTTGTCATTGGCGCTTCTGGCTTCGAGCGGTTTAATCAAAATGCCTGCATCGGTGACCCCATGAAATTCGTCTCCGGCGCGCGTGGGGAACCATTCGGTCGAGAAGCTACAGCTCTCGCCCGAACCTAACTTGCACATCGGACTGTTGAGTTCGGCCTCCAGATAGTAAGGGCTGGCGTCAGCATCGGCGCTCATCGCGGGCGTCCCGTCGCTGTTCAGTCTCATCTCCGGGCCATTGGTCCAAAAAATGACCGAAGCCTTCCCCGGATACTGTTTTGCTGCTTCATACTCAAAGCGCTCGACCATGGCATAGTGGCTGTTTCCGTCTACGACAGCCAGCCAGCCTTGGGTTGAATCCAGCCACAGTTCCGCTGCCATATGCACATAGTGGACGACGAAGAGGCCGTCCTCTCTCACTTTGACCGCGGGATTCTGCGCCGGTCCGAAACGCACGTGGTAGCGGTTGAGATAGCCGCTCGAAGGATTCGCGGGCGCGAAGGTCCAGAACTTGTGATTGAATCCCGCGGGAGAAGACGGATCAGAAGTGCTGTACTCGGACACCGACTGCATGGACCAGTTCACCGTATGTCCCGATACGTTCTTCATGGAGGCGCGAAACTGAATTCGCGGGGACTCACCGCTTATGCGAATGGTTCGCGAAAACTGAATGCCAGTCTGCGGGTCCGCCGGCCCGGTGAGTTCCACTTCGCAATCAGTGCCTTCCGAAAGTTTTCGAAAGGTGAAGGGCCCGTCATCGAGAAGATCGGAGTTGCCCACCCAGTGCTGCTCGTCATCATTTCCTTCGGGCAGGAGCCAGAGTTTGTCGCCTCCGTAATTGAACCACTGGTTGTTCGTAGGCGGAAAATACTTGCCCGCGAGCTGCGGATTCACGAAGAGATACGGATGCCCGGCGAACGTCACCTGGATGAGCCGTCCGCCGTTCTGCGGCACCAGAACCAGTTGTAGCCAACGATTCGACAGTTGTTGTGCGTGCCAACCCTGGTAATCCAGGGACTCAACGCTGCATGCGCTGCGCCGTTCCGCCTTGGCTTGAGGCTGTGATTCGATTGCGACCAAGCCCGTAAACAGGATCATTCCCGTGCGGAGGATCGAACGCGACAGCCGATGTCTTCTCATAGGCAACTTCTTTTTGCGAGTCAACGAAGCCTAGCACGTCACGGCAGGCGCTCCACAATCCGGCGCCGAGCTTTGCAGGCAAAATGAAAAACAATGAAACGAAACATTCCGATTTGCGTCAAGGAAATTCTGTGATATACGAATATGCTGCAATGAAAAGGGGTGAGGCCACCCGCGTCTTCTGGTTCGGAACTCTGCTCATGTTGTTCTCAGCTGTTCCCGCGGTCCGCGCTCAGGAGCGGCAAGTCGATCCCACCTGGTTGTATCGTTACCTTCCCGGGCTAAACTACACCGAAGTCGATCTCACGTCCGCCTCCTGCCACTACAGAGCAGTTTTTGGGGAAGGGGACAGCGAGGTCAGAGTCCTGAAGAGTGTTGCTCGGTTTGGCGAGGCCGCGCTCGATCCCTCGGGAGAGTGTCAGAGCGTTCAATACGCTCGCAAGGAAGAGCTCTATTTCGTTCTCGACGGTGAAGGCACGCTGCAATATGGCGACCGCGCCTATCCTTTGCGGGCGAGTGATTTCACCTATATTGCGCCGGGAGTGAAGCATTCCATCGAGAATCATTCCCAATCAGCATTGCACGTCGCAGTGATGACATTCAAAGTTCCGTCTTCCATTTCGATCAGCGCGGCACCGCCACAACCGAAAATCGTGAACCTGCGTGAGCTGAAGGAGCAGACGGTCGAAGGTCATCCCACGTCGGTGTTGTACAAACTTCTAGCCGGTCCACGGAGGGGAACCCGGGATGCCATCGATCAGGCCTATGTCGTCGTGAGCCTCTTCTGGATGGACTTTGCGCCGGGCGGCACCAATTTTCCGCATCATCATGAAGCCGCCGAAGAGATCTATCTGGTTGTCGACGGCCACGGTGAAATGGTGGCCGGTGGCGGAATGGACGGCGTCGAGGGCCGCCATCCCGCCCAAGCCGGAGACGCTTATTACTTTCGCTCCAACTGCACGGTCGGCTTCTATAACCAGAACCAGCCGGGAGCCAAGGCGCATATTCTGGCCGTACGATCGCGAATTCAGCTTCCGAAAGACGAAGATTAGACGCACAGGTTGAGTCCGACGCGATCTCGAGTCCTGCGCTCGGCACCTGGCTTGTTGAGGAGGTTCCATCATGCCCATTCAGAATTCCAGCCGCCGATCGTTCATGAAACTTGCCTGCGCCGCGCCGCTACTGACCGAAATCGCCGTGCGCGACCTGTACGCGCAGGCGGCCATGGCCATCGGCAAAGATCCCCGGCGGAATATCTACCGCGAGCTCGGCGTCAAGACGGTGATCAATTGCCGGGGTACATGGACGTATCTGAGCGGATCCCTGGAATTTCCGGAAGTTCGGCAGGCGCAACTCGAAGCCGCGCGGTACTTCGTCAACATGTTTGATTTGCAGCGGGCGGTTGGCCGGCGTTTATCGGAGCTGACCGGGGCCGAATCGGGCATCGTAACTTCCGGCGCTGCCGGCGCCATGTCGGCTGCAACCGCCGCATGCATCGCGGGCAACGACGACAAGAACATCTGGCAGCTTCCTGACACCACAGGTCTGAAGCATGAAGTCATCATGGTGGGAGGGCGTAGCGCTTTCGACAGCGCGATCCGGCTGGTGGGAGGCCAACTGGTGCTGGTGTATTCGCCAGAAGAACTCGCCAGTGCCATCAGCGAAAACACGGCCATGGTCTATACCACCGATCTTGGTGACAAGTTGGCGAAAGAACTGAAGGTCACCAAAGATCGCAAAGTTCCCATGCTGCTCGACGATGCCGCCGGGATTCCTCCGGCAGATAATGCCAAGCTTTACGCCAAAATGGGGATTGATCTTTATTGCTTCTCGGGCGGTAAAGGACTCAGCGGGCCTCAGTGCAGTGGACTTCTCCTCGGGCGCAAAGATCTGATCGAGGCGGCGCTTATGAATTCGAATCCGCGCGAAGGCGCCGTCTGCCGCCCCATGAAAGTTGGCAAGGAAGAGATCATCGGCTGTCTTACTGCGCTCGAGACTTGGCTGAAACTCGATCTAAAGAAACTCGACGCGGAATGGAATGCTCGCGTCGATCGCATCCGCAAACTGGTCGATACGGTTCCGGGAGTACGTACCGACGTCTATATCCCGGACGACGGAAATCGCTACCCGACGCTGAAGGTTTCCTGGGACACTCAGGCCTGGGGCTACAGCGTCTCCGATTGCGTCAACGAACTACGGGCCGGCGACCCCGTGATCGAAGTGCTGGGCCCGGACAATCCCAGCCTGGTGACCGCGGTTCGCGAGGGCCACCCCAATCCAACCCCGAAGGAGCGCAAAACTCCCGACCATATTGAGTTGGTCTCGCTGACCATCAAGCCGGGAGAAGAAATGATCGTGGGACAGAGATTGCGTGCGGCTCTGCGCAGTGCCCAAAAGAAATCCCAAGCACGCGTAAGCAATCAGACTGGTTCGTAAAAATGCTCGAAAAGACAACTCGCCAGAAACTCTCGCTGGCCGTGGCCGTGTTTCTTTTACCGCTTGTCGTGGGCGCACAAATCCGCTCGGTTACGCCCGTGGGAGGGCCTGCTCCGGCCAGCCCCTCCTCCTCGCCGGCGGTGGATGCCGGAGACTACGTTTACGTTTCCGCTCAAGGCCCCCGACGTTCTGGTGGCGGCTTGCCCGCGAGTTTCCCAGAACAAGTTCGCCAGGCGCTCGAAAACGTCCGGGCGCTGGTTGAAGCTGCGGGCCTGACCATGTCGAACGTCGTGTACACACAGGTTTACCTGGATGACATCCATAATTACGAAGAGATGGACCGCATCTTCGGCGAGTATTTTCCTAAGACTCCACCGGCCCGCGCGGTTCTGGGCGTGGCCCGGGTTCCAGATCCTCCGATCGAGATCAGTGCCGTCGCCGTCCGCGACCTGACCGGCCGCCGTGCCATCGTTCCCTCGAACTCTAAAGGGCTGGGCACGGCATCGCCCGGCATGCTTACCCACGACCGCCTTTTTGTTTCCGGCATGACCGGTCGAGATCCCGTGACTGAGAAAATCGCCGATACTCCCGCGGCGCAGGTAGACCTTGCCCTCGATCGAATGCAAGCGGTCCTCAAATCCGCCGGCCTCGAAATGGGCAACATGGTATTCGTGAATCCGTATCTGACCTCTGAGATGCCCCACCGGGTGATGAATGAGCGTTATGCCCGGCGGTTCGAATTTGGCAACACCCCGGCGCGCGCGACCATCGATGTGGTGAGCCTGCCGGGTGGAGCGCAAATCGAATACACCGGTGTTGCCGTGCGCGACCTGAGCCAGCGCAAGGCGGTGCGACCCAAGAACATGCCGCCCAGCCCGACGGCCAGCCCCTGCGTGTTTGCCGGTGATACGATGTACTGCTCCGCCAAGGACGGCTTTATCCCGGGGCCGCACGGCGGGATTTTCGCCACCTCCACGCAGCACCAACTTCGCCAGACTATGCGGAATCTCCTCGACAATCTCGAAGAAGCCGACATGAGCTTCGACGAAGTGGTGGCAACGAACATTTATTTGGACGATTTGTCAGACCAGAGCGCGTTTGATCGGATCTATGCCGAATACTTCGGCCCCGTGATGCCGGCCTCGACCACCGTCGAGCAGATTGCACCAGGGGAACGAAAAGCCGACCGCGAGGATCATTTCCCGGGCCTCGAACAGGTTTCTCTTATTGCGGTCAAGCATTCTGCCAGGTAAACCCTCACCCGGCCCGGTCGGCGTGGTCCGCTCCTGGGGCAGCAGCTGCAAAAGCCTACAAGTATGTGACAATTGAGCCGGCTTCGTGAACTCTGGCACCATCCATCCCGGCGGCCGCCGGGTGCCCAGGTGCACGGGATTTCACAGATTTGGTTCCGGTGTGTTCATTTCTTGCTTGACAACGCACCCATTCGAACATAAAAGATAGCGAACGAAATGATACGCTCACGAACTCAGGCTGCCAGACGGGAGCCCGTGGTTGTCTATCGCAAAAAGGGGCGTGTGCTTTGTTCGCTGGTTCTGCTCTGCTCGATTCCGGAGATATACCCGCAAAGCTCGGCGGTTCCTTGGACGCACTATGTTCGCATCGCTGCCTACGGTCTGAGAAGCGACAACGCGGATCAGATTGTCCGCAACGCCCAGCGTGATGGGGTGTTCGGTATAGAGGTCGATAACGACATTGAAGGGCGGTATGAGAGTTTCCTCCATCCTGAGGCCAAGCTGAAAGCCATTCAGGAAGTGGCGGAGAAGGCCCACGCGGCCGGCAACTACGCCTTCGTTTACGTCGCCGGTACCGAATGCATTACCGCGAATGCCGCGGACACACCGCACTCGATGGCAAAAGACCACCCCGATTGGCTGCAAAGGAAGATCACGGGAGAGCCGGCGATTTTTGGTGGGGGAACGGCATTCTGGATTAAGAAGGGGGATGAAGACGTCTGGGTGAGTCCCTACCCTCCGGAGTGGCGAAAGATCTACATGGAGCGCATCCGGCAGATTGCCGCTACCGGAATCGACGGCATTTACGTCGATATTCCATACTGGATGACGCACTTCGAGGGTTGGGAGAACACTTGGGCCAGTTTCGATGACTATACCGTCGCGGCCTTTCGTAACCGGACCGGCTTGAATGCCAAGAAGGACTTGAAGCTCGGAGACTTCTCCGATCCAAATTTCCGCAAATGGGTGGATTTTCGCATTCAGACCTTCACCGACTTCATGGAGGAAATTGGGAAGAATGCGAAAGCGGTGAATCCAAAAATCAAGATCATTCCTGAAATCTATCCCGGAATTGAAGAAGCGGCAGTGCGCGTGGGCGCCGACGTGTACAGCCTCTACCCCGTCGTCGACGCCGTTGCTCACGAATACGAGTTCGGCGAAGGCGATCACATGGCGGCATCTCGAAAGCCACTCGACTGGTTCAATTACCAGGTGGGAATGCATTCTTTTCGTGCCTTCGCCGAAGGCAAGCCAACCTGGATTTTGAATTACTCCTGGGACGGACAGAAGAACGTCAGTATCCCTGAGGCCATGAAAAACCTCGCCATGTCCGAAGCCATGGCCAACGCGAATTTCTGGGACGCCCCGGGCCATTCGATGGCCGGATCGAATGACTACCCCACCCGGCGAGAAATCTTCGCCTGGATCAAGTCGAACCAGAATACACTCTATGATCGGCGGGTTCCGATCTCGCCCGTTGGCGTGTATTTTTCTCCGAAGACTCGTAATTACTATGCCGACGAGTTCATGGCGTCATACCGCGGCGTTTTGATCCTGCTGATGCAGAGGCATCTCGAATTCCAAGTAGTGACTCCAAGAACCCTGGCATCGTTCGCAGGCAAGACCCTGGTGCTTCCTGACGCCCGTGTCCTGGACGGCGAGGAGAGATCTTGGTTGCGGAAATACACCGAGAGCGGCCGAACCCTGGTCATTACCGGTGCAGACGCCACCGAGCTTGGCGAGGGGCCGAATATCGTGCGTTTCAGCCGCCGTCCGGGGGCGGAGTACTACGCCAAATTGCAGAACAACTTCGATTCCGCGACGCCCAGCGACGAAAAAGAATTTATGGATGGACTGAGGTCGGCGCAAAAAATCCAGATCGTTGCGGGCACTTCCGTGGCCACATCGATCGCGAACGTGGACGGAAAGCCGCATGTATTCTTGGCGAATTTCACCGGCTTACGTGGGGATCGGAATCCTGTCGAGACTCCTCAAACCGGGGTGGAGGTAAGAATACAGGGCGCAAGCAAAGGACATGGATTCTTTGTTCCCTTTCTCGGACAAGTGTCGCCGATAGATGGGGTGGCTGAGGGCGGTACGCTGACCTTCCGTTTGCCGCCAATTCAAAAAGGGGCAGTCTTCTGGTGGGAACCGTGAATTTCGAGCAACCGTCATCAGGAGTTACCAACAGGCTCACAAGTCGAAGTGTTACGAGGCTTCTATGATCAGCACTACGAAAATTTCTCGTGTTATTTTTGCCGCTTCCGTTTTTCTGTTCTCCCTTCCCCTGCTCTTCGCGCAGGGAAGTTATCGGGCGCAGGTCCGAGGCATTGTCGCCGACAGTCGCGGCGCGGTAGTTCGCGATGCCAAGGTCTCGATCACGGAAGTTGGCACCAACATCTCAAACTCCAGCCATACCAATGAAAAGGGCGAATACTTCTTCACCGGACTGCGGCCCTCAACCTATTCGCTCAAAGTTGAGGTGCAGGGATTTCGCACCGTGGAACGAACGGGAATCGTGCTGGCTGTAGACCAGCAAACCGCCGTCAATTTCACCCTCAGTCCCGGTACCGTCACCACGACCGTCGATGTGAACACCTCCGCTCCCCTGCTGGACACAGATAGCCCAACCCTCGGGACCGAAGTCACAAATGAATACATCAAGGACATCCCGCTTCCGGGGCGCAATTTCTTCGGCCTCACATTTCTCTCCGGTGGAGTCACCGAGACGGCCGGGTCCGGAACCACCGATAACTATCCCGCAGGCACCAACTTCGTCTCCAACGGTCAGCGGAACGCCACCGCCGAAGTGCGCATTGATGGTTCGCTGATCAGCGCTCCGGAGCAGGGGGAAGGCGCCACCAGCAACGTTTATTACGAGCCCTCGGTGGAGGTTGTCCAGGAGTTCAAAGTACAGAACAACAGCTTCTCCGCCGAGTTCGGAAACAACGGCGGAACGGTTGTGAATATGGCGCTGAAGAGCGGCACCAATAATTTCCACGGCAGCGCCTGGTGGTTTGGACAACGCGCCGGTACCGACGCCCGGGATTTCTTTAACCCTGCGTCGATTGGACCTAAACCCGACCACAAGCGCGATCAGTATGGATTCTCGCTGGGCGGCCCGCTCCGAAAAAACAAGACCTTCTTCTTCGGGGATATCGAGAAAGTGCGCGACGATGAAGCACTTAACATTGTCGCCAGCGTGCCCACCCTGGCGGAGAGGACCGGGGATTTTAGCGGCACCGTGAATCCTATCTACGATCCCATCATCTGCCAGCCTAACTGTTCCACCCGGCCGCAAGTCGGTTCCCAGCCGGGCGGAACCCTGAACGTGATTCCACAAAGCGAGATCGACCCAGTTGGGCAAGCGGTCATCAATCTTTATCCGAAACCAAACCTTCCCGGGGAATTCAACAATTTTCGTCTGAACACCTTATCTAACGCTCACGACTACCAGTTCGATATTAAGGTGGACAATCAGTTCACGGATGCCCATCGGATCAGCACGCGTTACAGCCGCCTCAGCAGCCATTTCAACACGCCGACAATCCTGGGAGACGGCGCCTTCAATGATGGGATCAAAGATGATCCGGTTACGGCGCAAAATGCATCTCTCGAATACACCTGGACTATCAATCCGAGGATGGTCTGGACGAACCACTTTGCTGTGGACCGCGTCAGCGAGAACGAGCAGGAAGGTCTTCCCTCCTTGAGCACGGTGGGATTCCCGTCATATCTCGCGGCCAATCCGGGCGTTGACCGCATGCCAACGATGCAAATGTGTTGCGCTCAGCCTTGGACCGACCTGTATGACCAGTGCTGCATAAACACCACCTTTGCGCATACGTTGTACAGCTACTCCTCCCAGCTTCTGATCGCCAAAGGTACACATCTGATGAAGATTGGTGGGGAGCAGCGGCTTTTCTATAACAATTTTTTTCAGCCTCCAAACCCGACCGGACAATTTAACTTCACTGATTTTGTGACCTCACCGTTTCCCAACAGTAATACCGACGCAAACATGAACCCAACCGGGAATCCGTTTGCCAGTCTTTTATTCGGATACGCTGACAACATCAATGGTGGCAACAATGGCAGCAGCTTCATCAATATCTACCCCGCTGTCGCTAACAAGTCGAAAGAAACCGGCTTTTACTTCCAAGATGATTGGAAAGTGACTTCGCGGCTCACGTTGAATCTCGGCCTACGGTACGAATGGAGCACGCCTTACAGCGAACGCTTCAACCATATTCAGTTCAGCAATTTCACCGGCGATAGTGGGATGAAGATCGATCTTACCGCCGGAGGTCAGAACCAGGCATTGGGTTTGGGCACAAAGGAGTTAAGCGGGATTACGCTCTTCCCCAATACTACCGGAATGAGGCATGTTCCCGTTGACCGTAACAACTGGGGCCCGCGTGTCGGGTTTGCATACCAGCTTGATTCGAACACTGTGGTTCGCGGCGGCGCAGGTGTGTATTACGGAATGAGCCCTGCCACGAACTTTCAGTATCCGGGCACCGCCTTTCGCAAGAGCGCGACCATGTTCTTCACTACTGACAATTTCAATACTCGCACAAACAACGGGACCCCCGTTTCGCTCGCCAATCCTTTTCCGAACGGTTTGACCGGCCCGCAGAATCAGATCTATGGCAAGCTGGCGGAGTGGGGCTATGCCAATGGCAACGACCTCGGAACCACACAAGCCCAGAATGCAGACATCTACCAGTGGAACCTGGGCGTTCAGCGTCTGCTTCCCGGCAAGATTGTGGTGGCTTTGGATTACTCCGCGAACCGCAGCAACCACCTCCCCTTCGGCGGTTATTCGAGCACGCGCAACCGTGACTTCATTTCATCTGCCTTGCTCAAGCAGATTTCGGCGCAACAGCACCCGACTGATCCAACTTGTGATGCGGACAGCTGTGTCAGCACTTACCTGGCCAATCCAGTAGTGAATCCATTCTGCTCGTTGTTCGGCGGAGCGAGCTGCTCGTACAACGCAGGCGCGGCAATCTTCAACGAACCCGATTCGCAATATGGCAACCCAACTCTCCCGCTTGCGAATCTGCTTCGCCCCTACCCGCAATTTGATGGGGACTTCGAGGGACTTTGGCGATTCGTGGCCAATTCCTGGTACAACTCCATGCAAATTCGCTTTCAGAAGCGCACATCCCACTACGTGAGTTTCGAGGGCAGCTACACCGTTGCAAAGCTGACCGACAACTCCTCAACCGGCGCAAACGCCTTTGTGGGAACGCTCAATAATGGCAATCCGCAGCAACTGGACAATCTCCGGGCCGAATACAGCATCGGCGCCAATGACACTCCACAGCGCCTCGCGTTCGCCGTGGTATTCGACCTGCCAGTCGGACGCGACCGATGGATCGGCCACGGTATGAATCGGATCCTCGATGCGGTTATCGGCGGATGGTCGATTTCGAGTTTGGTGAGTCAACAATCCGGCCAGCCTATGGCAATTTATATGGGGTCGGGACGCTTGCTGGATGGCAACCAGCGACCGAACGTTCTCTGCGGCGGAAGCGCCGGAATCAACTCGCAGCGTGCCGCGGTCCAGCAGGTTTCGTTCTTCAATGCTAATTGTTTTGCTGATCCCGGGGACGAAATTCCAGGGGACGCTCCGCGCTATTTCTCAAATTTGAGAAACGACGGTATACACAACTTCGATTCGAACCTCTACAAAGAGTTTGCGCCCAGGGAAGGAATGATAATTCAGTTGCGGGCCGAAGTGTTCAATACCATGAATACGCCGCGCTTTGCGCAACCGGATACGGGGTGCTGCGCCGATAGCAATTCGCAATTCGGCATCATCAGCTCTACCGGTCCCGGCTTCACGCCCCGTCGCATTCAATGGGGGGTGCGCTTCGAGTTTTAGCGGCGATGTCTTCTTCGGCCTGGCTAGGTAGCGGCGGAGGCTCGCGCGCTCTTATTGTGTTTAGAGGATTCCGGGAAACCAACGGACGGCGTTTCGATGATATAGCTTGAGAAGAACGTTGGGGGGCAGGCCCAGACCCTGGGTTTTGTGCCCATCGTACTCAAATGTGTCGCGCGTCGAAAAGTATCGCCAGTCGCGTGCGTATTGATCGTTCCATTCCTTGACCGCGTCTTCCGGGGTCTGATCTTTTGAGAACTCCAGATCTGTTCCATAAACAATCCGATCCTGGTATTTCAGGATGAAGGCGCGCACTTTATCGCTCGGCATGACTACCAGGTGAACCACGCGCGCTGCCGTGTCCACAGCGAAATTCGGATAACGATCCAGGCGCTCTCCCAGGCCCTCTAGATCGTCCTCCATGCTGCCCAGGTGTGCTCCAACCACGCGCAGCCTGGGATTTTGCGCGAGCAGATGATCGCGCGCATCGAGGATCTGTTTCTTCGACGGCACGCCCGGCTTCGCATACATGTACCAGGTGGGATGCTCTTTGTAATAGGGGTAATCGAGGCCGCTCGGGTTCGGAGGCCCCCAGGCTTCGTCGGGTTCGGCCTGATGCGCGATGAGAGTGCGATTGTGGCTCGCGATGTCGCGATAAATTGCCCCGAATTCTGGATCATCGGCGAAAACATACCGTCCGTTCTTGTCCTTTAACTCCATGCCAATGTTCTTCCAAATCTTCACCGCCACGGCACCATGACTGAAATCCCGGTTCAGACCCTCGATCGCGGAAGAGGCGAAACCAGTGTTATTGAACCTGAAAGGGTCAAAAGTGGTGCACAGCTTGGCATGACCGCGACCGGTGTGGACGACCGCTTCTGCATCCTGACGCTCCGTATTCAGATCCTTGCGATAGGGCTCATGATCGTCGACCAGAATGATGTCCAGGATGTGCATGTGTACGCGATCGAGCATGGCATAAAAAGCAGGATCACCCTTGGCGACGTGAGTATGAGTGTCGATCGGTTCGAGAGCCGCCAGAGGGCGGAGATCAGCTTTTCCGGTGTCCACGGACTCTGTCGTTTGCTGGGAATGAGCACCTAGAACAAGAAAGGAAAAGACAAGCACCAGCAAGCATGTTTTTGAGCGGCGTTTAGACATCGAGCGAGTCCCTCCTGTTGCGGTTTAATCCAGCGGACCGGGCAGACCGGCGTTGACGAGAGCGGCCTTGATCTTAATACAGGAACTCGGCTATATGCATGAATATGTTCATTTAAGATCGAATATTATCGACATAGCAGGCCAAACTCGCCGGTCGGGCGCGAGCGGCTCACGGTTGAAAAATAGATCATGCTTTCTTTTCAATGCGTTTGACGTACAATCTCATGCAAAATGCTGGCTGAAGAACGACGTTTTCAAATCCGAGAAATTCTCGCTGCGCAGCGCACCGTGTCCGCTTCGGAACTTTGTGAGCGGCTCAAGGTGACGGCGGCTACGATCCGGCGCGACCTCGCCACTCTCGAGCAAGAGGGAGTGCTGGTGCGCTCCCATGGCGGGGCGGTGTCGCGCATGTCGAGCACCAATTTCCAGCCTACCTATGACGCACTGCTGAGAAGGCAAAACGAAGAGAAGCGGCAGATCGCCATCGCTGCCGAAGACCTTGTTTTAGAGGGAGACACGATTTTTCTCGAAAGCAGCACAACGGTTTTCGAGCTGGCGCGCAGGCTGGTACATCGCCATCGTCTTATGGTGGTCACGAATTCTCCCAGCATTGTGTGCGAACTGCAGCGCAGCGCGGGTGTGGCCGTTATGTGCACTGGCGGGGATCTGATGAAAGACACCTTCTGCCTGTCCGGCGAATGGGCGCAGCGGGCCTTGTCGGAAATCCGCCTGGATAAGGCCATTCTCGGGGTCAGCGCGATTGATCCAAAATATGGGGTTTCGACCTCCCATCACGCCGAAGCGCAGATCACCAGAATCGTTTCCCGGGCGGCCAAGACGCGCATTGCCTTAGCCGACCACACCAAGTTCGGCAGGCAGCGCTTCGCCTTCGTGGGTCCGGTCACCGACATCGACATTCTGATCACCGACTCCGGCACTGATCCTCGCTATATCCAGGAGCTTCGAGACGCCGGACTGCAGGTGATTGTGGCTGAATTCGGACGTAAAAAAGCAACCATTCACGCATATTCAAACAACAACGTTGACAATCGCTCAGATGCAGACTAGCCTGAGTCACTCGGGCCAAGGCAAGGGAGCCGCCGTGTTGTTCTCGCCGCCACTGCCAGTGGTCTACATCCCTTGTGAGCCCGGTACGGGGCTCCGCCGAATGCCTGTTTTGAGGTGACCTCTTGCAAGATTCAACGCCCAACGACGGGACCCAGCCGCCGTCCTCGAGCCTGGGAGTTCACACCCTGGCCGAAATTCTCTCCCAGCCGCAATGCTGGGCCGATTGCTTGAAGCGACTGGAATCGGGAGAGACGGTTCCGAAAATCGCGAAGCAATTTAGCCCAAGCCAGGAGTGGGTCTTTGTTGGCTGTGGATCGAGCTACTACATCGCCCTGGCAGCGGCTTCGAGCTGGGGGGCCATTACCGGAACCAGAGCCCGGGCGTTGCCGGCTTCCGAACTATTGCTCTTCCCCGATTTGGCGTTTCTCGGCCTCAAAGAATTCGTTCCTGTACTGATCTCGCGTTCCGGCCAAACCTCCGAGGTGCTGAGGGTGGCACGGTTGCTTAAGGAGAAGCAGATTCCTAGCCTGGCCGTCTCGTGCGCCAGCGGAGAGAAGCTCGAGACCCTGGCGACTACCTCGATTCTGCTTCCGGAAGCAGATGAGCAAAGCACCGTAATGACGAGATCGTTTACCTCCATGCTGTTGGCACTGCAATACCTGGCAGCAAGCCTCGTCGGAGATGCTGGTTTTCTCAAGGACCTGCGCAGTCTGCCGGCGGTGGCACAAAAGGTCTTGCGGGATTTGCCCATCCAGGTCCGCGAATTGGTTCGACGTAATTCTTGTTCCGATTACGTCTGCCTGGGACAGGGGCCTTACTACGGCCTCGCCTGCGAGTCTGCGCTCAAAGTCATGGAAATGTCGCAGACCTACGCGCAGTCTTTCCCCACGCTGGAATTCCGGCACGGCCCTAAGTCCATTGTGAACACCTCCACCTTTGTCACCTTGCTGCTGTCGGACGAGAACCACGACGCCGAGATTGAGGTGCTCGAGGAAATGAAAGAGCTGGGCGGGAAAACGCTCGTGGTGGCAAAAAACGTAACCGCGCGCGCGCGGGCGGCGAGCGACCTGGCGGTGGATCTGGATTCGACCCTTCCCGAGATTTCATGCCTGACGCCATTCGTACTGGCCGGACAGTTGGTAGGCTTCTCGAATGCGCTCAAGAAAGGTCTGAATCCCGATCGGCCACTAAACCTGAGCCGAGTGGTTCTGCTTGCGGACTAGCCGCCCCGACATGCCCCGATTCGAGGTTACGATCACCGGCGTGCACAACCTGTGCAACTCTTGAAAGCCAAGTTGGCTTCGCGTCACGATTCGGCAAGTTCCATTTGTCCTGAGGCTGCACTTCGAATTTCGATAGGGGCGAACTGAGGATGAAGCGCAGAGACTTTCTCAAGAGCAGCGCGGCTTTTGCACTCGCTGCCGACCTGGGTAGCGGGAGAGCACACGGGGTGGTGCCGGCGCATAACTGGGGCAAGTATGACTTCGGCTCCGGCCCGCCCGTGACAGATCGATTGAATCAGGGACCCTTCCCGCAATACGCGCCCTACGCCGTCATTCCGAGCGACGAGGTTGTGATGAGCACCACACCATCGGAAGAGATTGTGCCGAACTACGGGATGGGTCTGGTCACTTACATCACGGCGGATA
>Ga0126381_100003149_pt1 | contig 18009 bp, 15 predicted proteins | sample PanSoiMetPlot_28_FD_96465 | JGI IMG/M metagenome (GOLD analysis project Ga0126381, IMG submission 96465) | Tropical forest soil microbial communities from Panama - MetaG Plot_28 | ecosystem: Environmental > Terrestrial > Soil > Tropical forest > Bulk soil | place: Panama | collected 2016-02-17 | reverse complement strand
GTCTGGGCATTGATCAGCGTGCTGCTGAACAAATTGCCCGCATTGCCGGACGAGATCACCGTTCCGGTGACCGGATTGAGGCCCGCGCCCGGCGTGCCTGGCGCGGCGCTGAATCCTTGGGCGGTAAGGATCGGATTGGGGCCCGTGCAGTTGGGGTGGAGACCATCGGCCGTGCTGGAACCCGTATTGTAGCCATTCGGATTGGCTGCGCTGCAGGGCTGGCTGGAGCCCATGGTGGCGATGATCTGGTTCGGCAGGCGGAAATTCTCGAACGATTTGCCGAATTTGTGGCCGATCGTGCCGAAGCTATAGAGCTGCAGATTGTCGCTGAAGTCGTAGCCGGCGTTCAATGCCGCCATCGTCAGCTGATATTGCGGGTTGCCGTCGATTGAATTGGTGCGCGGATAACCGATCTGGCCGGGCAGCAACGTGCCGGGGATGGCGACGCCAGTGCTCCCGAGCTTGGCCACGCCATTGGCGCCAACGCCGGTAACAGAGACCTGCGGCACCAATTGGCTTGCCGCATTGCACATGCGCTGATCGCAGCCGCCATTCTGCGTGAAATTCGCAAATGACTTGTCCACCGTGAAGTTGACGAAGCCTTTGTCGAACAAAGGCAGACCCAGGTTGAACGAAAGATCGTACTTCTGGCCATTGGCCTTTTGGCCGCTGAAACTGCCACGATCGTAATAGTCGCCGGCGGTAGCGGCAAATTGACCGCCGGAAGACTTGTTCTTGAGAATGATGTTCACCACGCCCGCGACAGCGTCGGTGCCGTACTGGGCGGCCGCTCCGTCCAGCAGCACTTCAACATGGTCAATGGAGCCCGAGGGGATCAAGGACAAGTCGGCGGAGGAGCTACCGGCTGCGAAGCCGCCCGAGTCCACATGGAGGTTGCCCGAATAATGACGGCGGTGGCCATTGACCAGGACCAACGTGTCGTTTGGAGAAAGGCCACGCAGCGCTGCCGACAGCGTCAAATTTGCAGTATCGCCGCCGAATTGCTGGGCGGTGAAGGAAGGAACGGTTTGGCCCAGTTGCTGGCGCAAGTCGGTTGAGCCGGTGCCGTGGCTCAAGGCGTCCGTGCCCAACACGGTGATCGGTGCCGCCGAGTCGGCGGCCGTCATGCCCTGCACACGGGTACCGGTGACGATCACCGTTTCCGCTTCATTGGCCTGTTGTGCATATGCCGATCCTGCCGTCAGCGCGAGAGCGGCGAGCGACGAGCCGACGAGCAGCGTTTGCGTGAATGAAATGCGCATTAAGTCCCCCTCGTGCGCGACATGTGATTATGGCGCGCAATGGCGCCTCACGGGCCAATTTGCGCTTTCCGGGAAGGCGTCGCGGTTCCCCCCCAGCGACAGCAACGATGCGCGGACAAACATTGCCCGCGAGAGTGAACGTGAGGGCTGCATGTCGCGTTGTAAACTATACCCAAGTATAGGGATTTTTCGCTTTCGAATGAGCTGTGGTAACTAGGCAGCAAGTGGGCTTGCGCGAGGAGGTCCACAGTCGCGCTTAGTATCTAAAGGCTGCGTGGACCTTTCCGGTCGCGGAAAAGAACCCCAGGAAACCGTCCCTGGTCCAGGCAAATGATGGTGCACCGAAGGACTCGACTTCGGCGGAAATTGAAAACCTCTGTCCGTGCGGCCTAGCCAATTCGGTGCGCACATCGTCTTCAAGGCGCGCAATCTGCCCGGATTCGTCGAACACCAATGTCCGCCCGATCACGCCGGTGACCGTCGGAGACGCAAAGACGTTGAGAATCCGCGTCATTAGATTCGCGCTGGCAAGATCGTAACGAAGGTCGGCAATCCGGAACGATTGAGTAGCGGAATCAAATTTCGGGGTTCCGCGCAAATATACCTGCGCGCAGGACCCAAACCAGCCCGTGACGTCCCAATCGGGATCGGCGCGGAAGCGCGCTTCCACCACCATGTCTGTGGCCGACGGCAGAATGTGAAGTGCATTGAATGCCAGCCGCATGCCCGCGACGTGTGGTGGATTGCGCTTGAGCGCGGCGAGCGCCAACTGCTCGGCGCGGGCATATGGCAGAAGAAATGGAATCGCGACCGAAAAACGGTCCGATGGCTCGGCAAGCGGCAAGGGTTGGGGCAAAGGCCCGGCCGGATTGACGGGCATGTCGTCCTGGACCAGGACTTGGCCCCGCGCGGCAAGCGCGAGCGAGAGAGTAAGGACGCCGTTGCCAATCTCCGGTTGCATCAAGCCGATCCTTTCCGGCCGCAGCACAAGCCATGCGCGCGGTGCTTTGCCCACTCCGATCGGCGCGAAGGCGCGGGTCCAAAATGATTCGACACTTGGCTTAAGTTGGATTTGCGCAATCGCCCCGTCCAACATGCGCCATACCGGCTTCGACAGATTCTCGCCATTCTCGTCCCACAAATGAGTCACGTTGGTAACCAATGGTCCTACGCGCAAATGTGCGTTGCCGAGCTCGATCCTTCCACTCGATTGGGAATGAAGCTTCCAATCCCGTTCGACTGAAAGGACGGAGCTCGCAGTGGCGACACCTTGGGCATCGGCGTGCGCCTTGGCGAATGGCAGAATGCCGGAGCCCTTGAGAGCAGCGCTCAACCGGAATGGCAGCCGGACCGCGAGCCGCCCATCCTCTGCGGATACCTCCGCGGGACCGGTGCGAAATGCCGTGAGATCGAGCCGGCAACGACCGAAGACGCACTTGACGTCCTGGTCCTTGAGATCGGTGATCTGCGTCTGGCTGGCGTCATCGATCAAGTGTGCGATTTCGGATTGGGGAATCGAGAACGTCACGGACAATGTAGACAGCGGTGGGGGAAACGCCGACCGCGGAGGTGAGAGCGCAGGTCGCGGAGCTCTGACCCCGCACCCAAGCAAAAGGAGCGGAAGGATAAAAGAAAGGTATCGGAAAGGCCGGCTCATGCCATCATCATCTTCGAGCCAACGCCCGCCCGCCGCTACCGGATCCGAGATGGATCAGGATTGGCTTGCGTCCGCCCCGTTAGGAGTGAAAAATAGCAAATTGGTTCTGCAACCCCGTCCAATCCTGGCTGCATTTCGCCAAGATTACAGGTTTGAGAGGTCGCGCGATGATGAAACCCTTTATTCTCTTCTTATCCATGCAACTCGTGGCTGTTCCGGCAGCGTTTGCCGCCGCTCCTCCAGCCGCCATGGAGGCTCCCGCGATCCAGGCTCCCCCCACAGCGGCCCGCATATTGGCTCCAGGAAACTCGCCGTACACGGCCAATACGGCAAAAGAATTCGCCGATACCTGCAAGCTGGACCCGAGCAGCTGTTCGGCGATGGTGGGCCAGGTGCTGATGGACCGGATTCAATTCTCCCCAACCTCGCACATATGCCTGCCGGGGGTCAGTTATGCCAACGCGATCGGCCCGTGGCTCGACACGCATCCCGATGCCCAGCGAATGCCTGCCCGCGACGGCATCTATCTCGCGCTTACGACAATATATAAGTGTGGTCCGCCCAATAATTATTGAGAATCAAAAGGGCCGGCGGCCTTAGCAGGCAGCCGGCCCCGTCTATTCTTGGGAGTGCTTAATTCAAGGCGTCACGCGGAGGGTCTTGTCCCACGACGCTTTGATTTGCTTCACCACGGCGTCCGGCAACGGAACATAGTCGAGCTGACGCGCATCGGCCTGACCGGACTTGAGCGCCCAGTCGAGGAATTTCAGCACTGCCTTGTTCTTGTCGGCCGGATAATCGTCACGCAGCAGCATGTAGGTCGCCGCGGTGATGGGCCAGCTTTTCTCGCCGGGCTGATTGGTGAGAATTTCGTAGAAATCTTGCACCTTGGTGAAGTCGGCGTTCGCTGCCGCCGACTGGAAGGACTCCATGGTCGGAGCTACGCGCTTGCCTGTGGAATTGACCATGTCGGTCCAGTCGAGGTTCGACTGTTTGGCATAGGCGTATTCGACATAGCCGATCGAGCCGTTGGTCTGTTGGACGCTGGCGGCCACGCCGGCATTGCCCTTGCCGCCGATTCCGCCCGGCCAGGACACGGCGGTGTCCGCGCCGACCTTGCTCTGCCACTCGGGATTCACCTTGCCCAGATAGTTGGTGAAATTGAAGGTGGTGCCCGATCCGTCAGAACGGTGCACCGTGAGAATGGCGGTGCTGGGAAGTTTCAGGCCGGGATTAAGCTTCTTGATCGCGGGATCGTCCCACTTCGTGATCTGCCCGAGGAAGATCTTGGACAGGGTCATACCGTCCAACACCATCTTGCCGGCGGCGACGCCCTCGAGATGGACGATCGGAACGATCGAGATCACCACTTGCGGGAATTGCACCAAGTGATTCTGGGCTATTTCGTCATGCATCAGCGGCTTGTCGGAATTGGCGAAGTCGACGGTCTTGGCCTCGATCTGCTTGATGCCGCCGCCCGAGCCGATCGCCTGATAATTCACCTGATCGCCGGTCTGCTGCTGGTATTTTTGCGCCCAGACCTGCAACACAGGATAGATCGCAGTGCCGCCGGCACCTGTGAGATTGTTGGCGGCCATCGCGGCGCCGGAAAGACACGTCGTGGCCAGGATTGCCGCTAGGATTGCTAAAGAGGATTTCATGTTGGTCCTTTCTGGCGCGTGCTGCGCGAGGATTAGTGACGTCAAAGATAGCGGAGGCCGACAATTGCGGAAGAAGACTTCCTCAAAGCTGGGATGCCCCACAACCCGCGCCCGCATTAGGGGGTGAATATTGCGGCTTCATGACAATGAGCCCATGGATCCCAAGAGCTTAGCCCTCGGGGTAATGGGCTAGCCTGTTGGTAAAGGGAAGCCCACCAGAGGAGTGTGGATAACGCGCCACACGCCCTTCGATGCCGCAACTGGTGCAAAAAGCGTCTTTCAGTCATTGCAAAAGTGTCACAGAACCCGGCTAGAGCCTCCATAACCGCGGCCGCTCCTGGCCGAAATGGGGTAGAGGGTGAAAATATGAAATCAAAATTCATGCTGCGATCCGGCGCGGCAATTGGTGTCCTGATTGCAGCGGTTTCGGCTGCGCCGGCCGCCTTGGCGGATTCGACCACGGATGTGGGTCCCGCGACCGTGACTTTGGGTGGCTTCCTGGCGATGGAAACTTTGTACCGCTCGCGCAACGAAGGCTCGGATATCGGCAGCACCTTCAGCGGCATTCCTTTTCCTAGCACCAGCACGGCACATACCTCTGAACTGCGCTTCTCCGCGCGCCAGAGCCGCCTCTCCCTTTTGGTCCAGGGCAATGCGGATTCGGACACGCATCTGGCCTTCTATGGCGAGTTCGACTTCATGGCCGGTCCCGGATCGGCAAACTCCAATGAGAGCAACTCCTACAGCCCGCGCATCCGCAACGTGTACGGCACGGTGGATTGGGACGCGGAGGGCGTGGAATTCCTGGCCGGCCAGAACTGGTCGCTCCTTACCCTCAACAGCCATGGCATCACGCCACGCAACGAAGTGCCCCCTGCCACCATTGACGCGCAATATTCGGTTGGCTTCGCCTGGGCACGCCAGCCGCAGCTGCGCATCGTCAAGAATTGGGATCACCAGATTTGGCTGGCTCTCTCGGTGGAAAATCCCCAGACCACCTTCGCGGGCGGTCCTGGCGGTCCTGCCGCAATTCCCGGCATCACCGTCGTGAACACGATCACCGGCGCTTCGGAGTTCGACAAGGCGGTCAACACGCTTTCGCTCAATCATGTGCCGGACGTGATCGGCAAAGCGGCGTGGGAACCCATGATCGGCGACAGCCAACCGCTTCATATGGAATTGTTCGGCATCTACCGGTCCTTCTATAGCCGCGTCCTGGTGGCGTCCCCGAACCTGCTGGGCCTGCCGGCCGGCAACGGCAATATCAATGTCTCGGGTGGCGGCTTCGGCGGCAGCATCGCCTATAGCGTGCTTCCCAAAGTGCTCGACTTGCAGATCAGCGCCATGCACGGCTCGGGCATCGGCCGCTACGGCTCCGGCCAGTTGCCGGACGTGACCTTCAAGGCCAATGGCGAACTTGCGCCCATTCAGGAGACGATGGTCCTCTTTGGCGCCACCTGGCACACGACGCCCTTGCTCGACCTCTATACCTATCTGGGTCAAGAATCCGAACAGCCCAAATATTTCAACATTACCAACACTTTCGTTGTTCCCAACGCGACCATTCATGGCGGTCTCGGCAACCCGGCAGTCGTGACCACCGGCTGTGCTATCGAAGGGGGCGCCTGCTCGGTCAACCTCCAGAAGGAAAGCCAGGTCAATGGTGGCTTCTGGTGGAGGATCTATCAGGGCCGGTTCGGCAGCTTCCGCTTCGGGGCCCAATACTCCTATACCAAACTCAAATCCTTCGCCGGCGTTGGCGGCGTGCATGCGCCCACCGACGACAGCATGTTCTTCACCAGCATTCGCTACTATCCGTTCTGACGGAAAGAACTGCTACGAGATCAAGGCCGCCGCTTCCACGGCGGCCTTTTTCTTTGCTCTCTAGCCGCTGGCATCGAACCAATAGCGGATCAACGGTCCACGGCCATCATTTGCGGCAGCGTGTAGGGAAGCGGCTTCAAATCGGGCGGAAGCCAACTCCTACGGGCGGTCACGGAAAAAAGCCGCTCGCGGCTCCAATATTCCAGTAGCCAGCCGGGATCGCCCAAAGGAGAAGCGAGAAGACCCTCCAGAATTTGGTGGAGGGCCGAACGCTGGTGGGCCGCAAGATAAGCCCTAGCCGCGGATAGAGAGGCCCGGGTGATCGTCTCGTGATAGCCGCCGCTGTCGGTATTGGCGGTTCCGGTCGCTTCATTGAAGGCACGAATCAGGTCCGGCAACATCTCGTCCAGATCGAGCGAAGGGCGGTTACGGATGAGCCACAAAGTGACCGCGAAGTGCGCGGCGTGTGTCCATTCCTTCTTGGGCAACGAGCGGTCGAGAAATTTCTCTGCTGCCCGCTGAATGTCCCCTTCGCTGGAAAACTGCCGTGACCTCATGCACCGGAGAATAACGGAAAAAGCCGCAACCGGAAGGTGTTGCGATCACAGATCCGCCGGATAGTCCGCCAACCCGCAAGCTTTGACGTAATTCTCAGAGCGCAAGAAGCTGTTCTTTTCCCCTTCGCTCATCGGCCGCCGCGGCCGGGGCGCGATCCTGTCATAGGAAGTCCGGCCCGAGCTACCAGAAAGCCTATATTTATTCAGATCGCGCATGTAATCGGGATTAAACTCGAGGCCAAGCTTCCCACAGAGTTCTTTCAAGAATGCGTCCGGCCGCGCGACGAAATCCTCATATTTGACCATCAGGGCGCCGGGCCTATCCCGGAAGAAGCCATAGAATTTGGCATATCGGCGGCAAAATTCGTCTATATCGGATTTGATGGGATTCCACGCATTGTAAGTTTTGCCGGAAAGAAAACAGTCCACCGGGTGGCGGAGTGACACAAGGCTTGTCGGCTCCGTAAAATCCAGGAGCGGCAGCGTCGAGGACGAAAAACGCTCCGAGGCGAAAAAATCGCCATGCGACCATTCCCTGAGCAGCAACGTCCTGCCCTCTCCCACCAAGCCGCAAAGGTATTTTATCTGGAACCGGAACAATTGCTGCCGGGCTTCCGCGATCAGGTCCCCGGACAAGTCGCTTCTGTATCGCGCCAGAAATTGATCAAGCACAGTAGTGGGCGAGAAGGCGTCATCCGGGATGTTGGAGAAATATGGATGAATCTCATTCAAGAGCATGCAATTGCCCTGGGCAGCCAGGGCCTTGGAAAAAATTGTGCCTCCCGAGGATGCCAGATGATGAAGGACGATCATGCCCATTGGTTCCGCGACGCGCGATAACCATAAGGGACAAAAGTCGCACCAATCTTCTCCGAAGCCTGGCAAATATTCGCAGAGTTTCTCGGCCTAGCGATTAAACGTTTTTTCACCCGCCAGTCTGGTGATACTCGCGAAGCGAGCGACCCAATGGCGGCGGAAAACAATGATTTCCGCCGCCATGGATATGGTTGGACCGTCAGGTGCCCGAAGGGTTGACGGTTTTTTTGTGGCGCACCACTTTGTGATGGGCCTTGAAATGCTTGGGCATCAAATGGCGCTCGAGATAAGAAATGCGCGCGTTGGCCTTGATCAGCCCGGCCTGGAGCGTGTCGGCTTTTCCGTCCGCAGTCCGAGCGGTGCCAAGCGCATTGTTGCCAACACCATAAGCCTCGTCGGCGCGCGACTGGGCGGTCATGGCGTGGCTGTCGGCTACTCCGGCATGGCTGTCAGCTGACGCCGCATGCTGATCGGCGGCATTGGCAGTATTCTGCGCCTGTTCCACCGATTCGCGCGTGGCGCAACCCGCGAGAAGCAACGGCATACCCACCCCGAGAACCAGCAAACCTCGGGATATTCTGTTCTTGTGCATTGGAGGCTCCCTGAAAAGATTACCGATTGGACAATGTCGGCCATGGCGCAATTAAGGCGGGAGTGCGCCCCAATCGCGGCTTTGCTGGAACCTTGCGCCACAAAGTGCGCCCCTTGCCGCTGCTGCGGTGAGGAAGGCCGCATAGCTCCAGGCCAGATGCCGTGCAGAGGTTTGCGCGCCAGTGGTTTGGTCGAATTGCTCTGAAAGATCACCGCTTTCCGGCGTGAAAGCCCGTACCGTTTCGAGAAATGCATCGCCCTTGGCGAGGTCGCCCGAGCGATAATGGAACTCTGCCGCCGCCAGCGTGGTGAAATAATATGCGCCACCCGAATAATAACGGTCGCCCTGATAGCGCCCCAGCGCTGGCGCTCGCGACGGAGGCCGGCGCTGATTTATGGCATAGGCCGCATCGAACAGATTTTCGAGCCGCGCCAGCGTCTGCTGGTATCGTTCACCCGACACCCTTGCGTGATTGGCGCCCAGTATCACCGACATGTCGAGCAGCTTTTCCGGCATGCCGTCATCGACAAAGCGAGACCTCAAATGGGCCTGCTCCGCCATCCAGAAATCATCCAGCATGATTTCGAGTCTCGAGCGTTCGGCACGGCAAAGCCCCGCCACATGCGTTTCGCCATGCGTCTCAAGCCAACTCGCGCCTTCTTCCAGCGCGGCCGCCGAAACCCTCAATGTGTAGGCGTGCAGGCCTCGCTCCTCTTCCCAGATGTCGAAACAAGGCTGGCGGGCATGGCGAAGTACAAAGGCCAAATCGCGGCGAAGCAGCTCACCCGCCGCGCCATCCGCACCCCAGCGCATGACGCAGAGCGCGCGAAGCGCCGGTCCGTCATTCTGCGGCCTGGGCCAGTCCGTGATGTCCAACGAGCCGTCAGGGTTGATCCGAGTCTCGGCGGGAATTGCCGTACCGTGTGCATTTTGGGCGTCGGTTCGCAGAAATTGGACAAAGTCCACGTTCGCGTCTTCGCGCCAGTGGGCGGGCAATTTGCGGCCGTCCAGATCGTGAAGATCGAGGCTGAAGCGCACGAAATCCTGGAAAAGCTCCTCTGCTACGGGAAGTTCGTCCCTCACCAAGCGAAGCGCGTCCATCACCAGCGCGCTGTCGCGGTACCAGTGAAAGAAATAATCCGGCTCGGGATCGTAGGCAGCCAGAACCGGCGAGGCGACCACCGATCCGGCCTTGGGGATGATGACCTGGCGGAAATGCTTTCGTTCCTTGATGATTTCGCGAGGGGAAATGCTTTTCAGCATCATCGCCGCGGCATGATCCCATTCCCGCGCGATCCAGCGTTCCAGCTCGCTCACACAGTGAACCCTTCAAAACCCAGGCGGGCCAGGCCCCGTTGCACCTCGGGCGCGCTCATGAACAAGGACCACAAAAGCCGGCTGCGATAATTCTCGATCATTATCACGATGGGCGCCTGGTCGATGGCGAGGAATGATTCTGCCCACCAATCGCGCGTCTCGTTGAATGCATCGGTGAAGCCGAAGCGGCCCCAGATGCGGTCTCCATGCGCGCCTAGAAAATGCCGGAGCGCGGCAAACGCGGCCTCCGGTGCGTAGGGGAAAGAGGAAAGCGCAGCGGTGGGCGAAATCGTGCCGTTGTCGTGAGCGGGTGCGTGGGCGTCGTAACCACCGGGATCGTCGCTGGCGGTGATCCCCCAACAAGCCGCGCTGTAGCCCTTGAAGCGATTGGGATTGGCCAGGCAATGGGCGCGGTTGATTGCCACTTGTGCAACATTCTGCTGCCAATAATCGGCATGAGCATCGCGAAGATGCCTGGGATCGAGCCCAAGAAAGGAATAATGGGCAAAGAATAGCGGTCCACCCAATTCGGGGCCGAGCGGCAGCCGCACATCATAATAGATTTTGCCATTGGCATAATCGGGCCCGGTACAGAAACCCTGCTCATAGACTTCCCGGCCGATGGTGTGAGGCTCGGGCGCGCCGGCGCCCAGCACATATGTGATGAGCGTCTCGTTCCAGCCCCGGATGGGAAAGTTCATCGCCCAGCCGCAATTGGGGCTCCAATGCCAGTAAAGGACATTTTCACCCCTGCGGTACCAATCCCATTCCACGCCTTCCCACAACGCGTTGATGCGAGCCGCAAAACCTTTTTCCCGCTCGAAATATTGCCGCACGGTGAGCAACCCCATCATCAGGAAAGACGTCTCGACCAAATCGCCCCCGTCGTCCTTGGGAGTAAACGGGATTGTCTTGCCGGTCGCGCCGTGAAGGAAATGCGGGAAGGCCCCGTGATGGCGTTCGGCGCGCTCCAGAGCCGAGAGCATGCGGTCGAGCCGCGCCATGGCGGCGTCGCGGACGACCCATCCGCGCTCCACCGCCACGACCAGCGCCATCAGACCGAAGCCGCTGCCGCCCACGGCCACCAGATCGTCCGGCGGATCCGATGTGTTGCTCGAACGGTCGCGCGCGAGAAAACTGCTGGGTTCGGCGCCTTCCCAAAAGAATCGGAACGTTTGTTGCTGCACCCTTTCCAGCAGGGCCTCGTCATTCAACGCAAGAAGCGCTTTAGTCATTTTTTCCATCAGCTGGGCTCCGGCTTGGGCATTGTGTCCGGATTCACCTTGTCGCTGTCCATCACGGCACGGCGGAAATCGGCCACACGAAGCAGGGTGGCGCGCCAGTCAGCGATGATGGAGAAATTGTCCACGAACCAGCGCAGCGAAGCTTGGACCTGATTGAACGCGCCCGCCGCCATCATCAAACCGCCGAAGCTGAGGGTGCCCGAAAAATAAGCCGGTGCGGCCACCAGGATTGGCGCCACCAAACTGAGCCAGCCATAGCCCGCGGTCACCCAGGTGAGCTCAGTCAGGCCGGTGACCAGGCGCCGCATCGCTTTGAGCACGCCTTTAAGGTCGAGGGCTACGCGCGCGGCAGCCCGGGCTTCGTCATTGTCCCGTTCGATCTCGCCGATATGCTCATTCGTGCGATTGAGCGAGGTGCGCAATTCGGACTCGCGCTGATAGCGGTCGGCATTGCGCCGGATCAGGCCGCGGCCTACCCAGTAGCTGAGCAGCGAGCCCGAACCCGCATAGAGGATAGCGGCCCACACCATATAGCCGGGGACGGTGAATATGCTTGCCCCCAAATGGAAGACGAAGCTGCCGGAAATCCGCCACAGGACATTCACGAAGGTGATCAACAGAATGGACGATTGCAGCAGCTCCACACCCAGATCGGAGGACAGCTCAGTCAGATGCCGCGCATCTTCATGCATGCGCTGATCGGGATTGACGCCCACCGGTCCCACCTGGGCTAGAAGGAAGGCGCGATGGGGTTTGAGCCACTCACCCACCAAATCCTGCACAAGCCCTTCGCGCAGCTTCAGCTTGAGCATCTCCGACAACCAGCGCTGGCCTACATTAAGCACCAGCAGTGCGCTTGTGATCACGACGAACACGCCCAGCTGTTCCACAAAGCTGTCAAAATCTCGCCGGGCCAATGCGTCGTAAAATGGCTGGTTCCAGCGATTGAGCCGGATCTGGCCATAGGCCGTGGCCGCGATAACCAAGAAAATCACGCCACCCAGCACGAACAAAGTGTTGCGCACCGGCGAAGCCAGCAGCGCGCGGATCATCATGCCCAATTGGCGCAGGAGCCCCGTGCCTTTTTCTTCCTTCATTCCAAGTTCGGGACGATCGGGACCCATTGCCAAACCTTGCCATTCCCTTGGCCGAAACGGGATAGAAAAAACAGAAGACCGGGTTAAGGTGCGGAGTTATCGGGCCCCCCGGCCCTGGGAGCCCATTGTGAGCCGAATCGAGTCCCTGGTCGCCGCTATGACGCCCGCCGAGAAACTGGGCCAAATGACCATGACCACGGCGGGCTATGCCGTCACCGGGCCGATCGCCACGACCGATCTTCGATCCGGAATAGTTTCGGGCGAAATTGGCAACGTTCTCAATCTCTATGGCGCGGGAGCGGTGCGCGAAGTTCAGACGCTGGCCCTGGAACAAAGCCGGCTCAAAATCCCCTTGCTGGTAGGCATGGATGTGATCCATGGCCACCGCACGATCTTTCCCATTCCCTTAGGCGAAACGGCAACGTTTGATCCCGCATTGTGGGAATCCACGGCGCGGGAGTCCGCGAAGGAAGCCGCCGCCGATGGCGTTCATCTTACTTTCGCACCGATGCTGGATGTTACGCGCGATCCTCGCTGGGGCAGGATCGCGGAAGGTCCAGGCGAAGACCCGCTGATCGGTCAGGCGTTGGCGCGCGCCAAGGTGAAGGGATACCAAGGCGCGAGTCTTTCCGCCTCCGACAGTCTTGCGGCCTGCGCCAAGCATTATTGTGCCTATGGGGCGGTGGCGTCGGGACGCGACTATGCGCCCACCGACGTTTCGCAACGCTCGCTGCATGAAATCTATCTGCCGCCCTTCGAAACGGCAGTGGCCGCAGGAGTCGCCAGCATCATGCCGGCCTTCACCGATTTGGACGGTGTGCCCATGAGCGCCAACAGCGCGCTCTTGAAAGATTATCTGCGCGGGCGTCTTGGCTTTGGCGGCGTCCTGATCAGCGATTACAACGCTATCGCCGAATTGATCCGCCATGGCGTGGCCGCAGATCTGGCCGAAGCCGCGGCGTTGGCGCTGAAAGCCGGCATCGACATGGACATGATGGCAAATGCCTATCGCGACGGATTGCCGGAGGCGCTCCGCCGCGGGCTGGTCGCCATGCCGGAGATAGATGCCAGCGTGCGGCGGGTTCTGGCCCTGAAAGAGCAGCTGGGCCTGTTCGACAATCCTTATGGACGCGGGCTGACTGCGGAGAGCGCCGAGATTCTGGCGGCGCGGCGTCAGATAGCGCGTGATGCGGCCGCGCGCTCGGTGGTGATGCTGAAGAACGATGCCGGCGCACTACCCCTCGCCGGCGGGAGGTTGGCCGTGATCGGACCCTTGTCCGACGCGGCGGGCGACATGCGCGGCTGTTGGTCGGCGGCAGGCCGTGCGGAAGACTGCGTGAGCGTCCTGGCCGGATTGCGCGGCGCGCTGGCGCCGCAGCAAATCGCCTATGCCCAAGGAACCGACATAAACAGCGATGATGAGAGCGGCATCGCAAAGGCGGCCGAGCTCTGTGACGGGGCCGACGCCGTCATTCTTTGCCTGGGCGAATCCGCGGTGATGAGCGGCGAGGCATGCAGCCGCGCGCATCCCGCCCTGCCCGGCAAACAAAAGTCGCTGGCCCAAAAGGTAATGGAGCGGGCCAAGGGCAAACGGGTTATCGTTATCTTATTCTCGGGGCGGCCATTGGTAGTGCCCGAGATCGTAGGCGGCGCAGACGCTGTGCTCGCGGCGTGGGCGCCAGGCAGCGAAGCCGGCAATGCCCTGGCGGATCTATTGCTGGGTAAGGTCTCGCCGTCCGGCAAGACGCCAGTGAGCTGGCCGCGCGCGGTGGGACAAATTCCCATCTTTTATAACCAGCGTCCCACCGGTCGTCCCGCCAATCCCGCCGATCATTACACCAGCAAATATCTGGATGAAGCGAATGACCCGCTTTTTCCCTTCGGTCACGGGCTCAGCTATGGCGACTTCGTTTATGCCGATCTGGCTGTGAGCCCGCCACAGGCGAGCCGGGATGGCACATTCACGGCCAAGGTGACTGTGATCAATCACGGACGGCGCACGGCCAGCGAGACCGTGTTCCTGTTTGTCCATGACAAGGTCGGCCGGGTGAGTCGCCCGATACTGGAGTTGAAGGGCTTCGACCGGATCACGCTCAGGCCGGGAGAAAGCGGTGTCGTGACCTTCACGCTCCCGGTTCTTGCGTTGGAATACCCGGGATTGGATCTTTCGCCACTCTACGAGCCCGGGGAGATCGAAGTCCTGGCGGGCCCGTCAGCGGACCGCAGTCGGGCGCTATCGGTGACCGTGCGCCTGATTTAGAGCGGCCCAGCCAGACTGGCCGGAACCAACGCGAGCATCAGGATCAAGCCCGGCAGCGAATAGACGTATTTGCCGTGATTGACCAAGGCCAAGGTGCCGAAAAAAATGATGAACCCGGCCAGGATCACACCCCAGATCCGTGTCACCGGATTGGAGAGAAACAGACACGTCAAGATCTCCAATATGCCGATCACCCGATGAGCGTTGAATGGAAAGCCCCAGTGTCTGTAGGCCTGACGGATGAAACGGGGTCCCAGCAGATGGATTAAGCCGCTCACGCCAAACAAGGTGGTCAAAGCCAGTGAATCGAGTATGGGAATTGACGGCATCAGACCCCTCCTGCTCTTTCGAACGGGAAATAGGTTCGGGTCCGTCACCTGAACAGAAGCTGAAGGCGAATGTCAGGCATAACTGTGGCGCATGAATTTTTCACTTAAAAACGTGGCTTCAGCGCAACGGACGAAAGGAAAAACCGGCAAGCGCCTTGACGAGGCGCTTTGAGCGAATCGAAGGCGTGACGATCAAACGGGGCGGTCTGAGAAATTTCACAGCTCCCGCCGCAGCGATTACATTGCGACTATTGTGGGATTTGCCATCGAGCAGACGCCGGCGACGCCATGCCGGAGCCATCGCCCGCGCCATCGTCTCGAACAAGAGGTCGTCATTGCTCAAGACGACCATATTGACCAGGACAATTCCGCCGCGCCTGAGCCGGTCTTTCGCCAAGCGGAAGAACTTGGCAGTCAAGAAATGGCTGGGGATCTGACTTTCGGCGAAAGCGTCCAGCACGATCGCGTCATAGCGGACGGAATTTCGGGCAAGGAACCGAGCGCCATCTGCGGTGTGACATTCCACCGACATCGGCATGTGGAAATAACTTCGGGCAATCGCGAAAGTTTGCGGGTCCAAGTCTAGCAAAGTGACCTTCACCCCTGCCCGCGCCAACATGGTGGCCAGACTTCCGCCGCCGCAGCCGATGACCAGGACATGACGGGATCGTTTCTGATGCATGAGCCCGAACAGCGCATGGACGTAAGGCGCCAAGCTCACACCATGGCGGTCGGCTATGGTGTGATGATCGCTTGCCTGCCAATAGGAAAGATGACCACTGCGATTGTCCTGGATCAGCGCAATGTCACCGCCAGCGATAACCTGGGGCATGGCCGTCAGGTTCGCCTCAAGCGGTGCGGCCAACTGCAAGCAGGCTCCGGTCCACCGGAAGCTGGCGGATGCGGACGCCGGTAGCGGCCGCGATAGCGTTGATTACGGACGGCGGGCCAGCCGTACAGCCGGGTTCGCCGATGCCGCCCGGCGCTTCGCTGCTCTTGACGATATGCACGTCGATTACGGGGGCTTCGTTGATCCTGAGCATCCGGTAGTCGTTGAAATTGGCTTGCTCGATGCGGCCATTCTTCACGGTGATGTTCCCGTAGAGCGCCGCGGTGATGCCGAAAATCAATCCCCCCTGCACTTGGGCTGCCAGCGTGTCGGGATTGACAACCCGTCCCGCATCCACCACCGAGGTGATGCGCTTGAGATGCACCTGGCCGTCGTCATCGACTGCGACTTCGGCCACCGTGGCGATATACGTCCCAAACGCGAATTGTGCGCAGACCCCCCGGCCCTGCCGCGCGGGGAGTATTCCGCCCCAGCCGGATAATTTCGCCGCTGTCTCCAAGGCGTGTTTGAGGCGAGGACTCTTGTTCAAATGCGCCAAGCGGAAAGCAACCGGATCTTGGCCCGTCTTCTTCGCCAGTTCGTCCATCAGACTCTCACCGGCAAAGACAGTGTTGTTTGGCGCGACCCCGCGCCACCAGCCGACGCGAAGCGCACGGGGCTCGGCTTCAGCATATTCGATGCGCCGGTCCGCAATGTCGTAGGGCGTATCCATTGCCCCATCGAGAGCATCCTCGTCCACGCCGTTCTTCAACGGACCGAACATGCGCACCATCACCGAGCCGCCCGCCACGCGATGTGTCCATGCGGTGATCTTTCCTTGGCTATTGATCGCCGCCGACATCACATTGCGATAGGCGGGCCGGTACATGTCCTGACGCATATCTTCTTCACGCGTCCAGATCACCTTGACCGGGCCATCCACTTTCTGGGCGATGCGCACGGCCTTCTCGACCATGTCGGTGTCGAGCCTGCGGCCGAAGCCGCCGCCCAGCATGTAATTGTGGAAGGTCACCTTGTCCTGGGGGATCCCCAAGGTCTTGGCCGCCGCCGCCTGGGCGCTGGCCTGCACCTGGCTTCCGCCCCACATTTCGCATGCGCCCGGCGTGACATGGACCGTGAAATTCATTGGCTCCATCGGCGCATGCGCCAAGAAGGCCACTTGATAGATCGCATCCACCCGAGTGTCTTGGGTAAGACCCTTGTCGGGGTCGCCTTCGTGCTTGGCCACCGCACCTTTCTTGGCGGCGATAGTTTGGAGTTCCCCCATGATCTGCTCGGACGAGCGCGTAGCATTGGAGCCGTCATTCCACTGGGGATTAAGCGCGGAAAGGCCCTTTCGCGCCGCCCAGAAATGATCGCCCACGACGGCGACCAAATCGTTCAGCACCACCACTTGCCGGACGCCGTTGACTTTCATCGCCGCGTCCTGGTCCACGCCCGCGACCTTGCCGCCCACCGCGGGCGACGCCATCAAAGTGGCGACCTTGAGCCCCGGAAAGCGTACATCGATGCCGAATTGGGCCTTGCCGTTGACCTTGTCGGGCGTATCCAGCCGCTTCAGCGATTTGCCGATCAGTTTCAGATCCTTGTCGGCCTTGAGTTTGGGATTCTGCGGCGCGGGCAGTTTGGCGGCAGAAGAAGCCAGCGCGCCATAATCCAGCTTGCGGTTGTGGGCGTCATCAATTACCTGGCCGTTCTCGGTGCGCAGCGTGGCTGGGTCGACTTGCCATTGTTGTGCCGCCGCCTGCACGAGCATGGCGCGTGCGCTGGCGCCCACTTGCCGCAGCGCCGTGTAAAAGGCGCGGATCGAGGTTGAGCCCCCGGTGCCTTGGCCACCGCCAGCCGGCTGGCCATAGATCGCGTCGCTGGGCGGCGCGGGCTCAGGCGTCACCCGGTCGAAGCCCACATCCAACTCGTCTGCCAGCAATTGCGACAGAGAGGTGTAAACGCCCTGCCCCATTTCTTGCTGCGGGATGATCAAGGTGACATGGCTATCAGGATCGATGCGGATGAATGCCTCGGGCCTCAGCACATATTTTGCGGGCTGTGTGTCGGCACGTGCGCCACTGAGCGGAAAGCCCAGCAACATGCCCCCGCTTGCGGCCAAGCTCACTGTGAGAAAATTACGCCGCGACAGATCTTTGCTATCGGTCTTACCTAGGGCGGCCATGGCTTCTCCCGCGGGCTTGGAATCCTGTTTCTCGATTCTTACGCCTTTCGTGCGGACAGGGCAAAATGGCCTGGAAAACCGCGTTTTGTGGAGGCTCGAAGGTGCGACCGGAACGGGGGTTCGAGCGTTCCCTTGGCGATTTAATGGCTTATTCGAAAGGGATATTTTATGCACATCAGCATTATCGCGATACAGCCCCTGGTGACCCTGTTGTTCGGGATTTTGATCCTGATCCTGCCCAAGCTGCTCAATTACCTGATCGCCATCTACCTTATCCTGGTAGGTTTGATGGGAGTGTTTCCCCACCTCTTCAGTTCTCTGCGTTGAAGGAGATCGCTATGACCACGCGCCATCCCACCCCCGGGCCGAAAAT
>Ga0126381_100003147_pt1 | contig 18015 bp, 11 predicted proteins | sample PanSoiMetPlot_28_FD_96465 | JGI IMG/M metagenome (GOLD analysis project Ga0126381, IMG submission 96465) | Tropical forest soil microbial communities from Panama - MetaG Plot_28 | ecosystem: Environmental > Terrestrial > Soil > Tropical forest > Bulk soil | place: Panama | collected 2016-02-17 | reverse complement strand
TCGTCGGCGATACGCTGGCCAGCATCAATCCGAATCTGACGATCGTGAAGTTTCAGACATTCCAGCAACAAATCGACGACCGCTTCATCGAAGAGCGCCTGATTGCGAGACTCACCTCGTTGTTCGGAGCGCTGGCTCTATTGCTGGCGGCGATTGGGCTGTACGGCGTTACGGCATATACGGTGGCCCGGCGCACGCCGGAGATCGGCATCCGGATGGCTCTGGGCGCCGAGCGCATGCGAGTTATCGGGATGGTAATGCGAGGAGCGATGATGCAGGCAGTGATCGGGCTTCTCATCGGGGCACCGATCGCGGCTCTCTGCGTGCGCTATGTAAAGTCGCAGCTGTACGAGATTACAAGCGTCAACGCGGGCGTGATGGCGGGCGCGATCGGCGTGTTGGCGGTCGCGGCGTGTATTGCAGGATTGATCCCGGCGAGGCGCGCGGCAACGATCGATCCGGCCAGGGCATTGCGGGTCGAGTGAGGGTGCGTTTTCAGATCAGGGCAGCGACCGGACGCGTGCTGCGCTAGCCGCATGATTGCGGAGAGACACGGCCGGATTGCCGGCAAACTGTCATCCACGGAAGTTAGGTGTTTTGCCGGTAATTCGCCCGGAAGTGCATTGCTCTGTCCGAACTGACAGTAGACGGAACGCAATGGCCGCCTATCAAATAACCTCAGAAATGAGGATGTTTTGACATGAAGATCAGAACCGGATTGTCAATGTCCGCCATCATATTTGCCTCAACAATCGCGATCGCCCAACAAGGCGCTGATGTCTACAACGCAAAGTGCCAGGGCTGTCATGGAGCCACGGGTGTGCCAAGGCCCGAGGTGGTCAAGTACGTAGGCGTAAAGCCCGTGACCGACCCCGCAGTGAAAGGCATGAGCAGGGAAGATATGATTGCCGTCACGAGGAACGGCTTGAACAAGATGCCTGCGTTCAAGGGCAAGCTCACCGATGCCGAGATCAAAGCCTCTGTCGATTATTTCCGCTCGTTAATTAGGTAGAGTACGACGATGCTTTCGACCGCAAGGGCCCACATTTGGCCGCAGCGTAACTAGCGGTTTGCCGGTCAACCTCCGTGTTCGTCTCGAACGGTTCGGGCGAAGTGCCGGAAGGACAGGTGGTTCGCCTCACGAACCACTGAGGCAATCGGGCGAAGTTGCGGGCTTAGCCGGCTGCTGCTGCTATCCATCCCAGCTTGAAAATTGCTGTCCGCATAGTTTCATAAACGAGTGCTGCGGCAGTCTTACGTTCAATAGCAGACAGTGCGGGGCCAGCCACTAGACGGACAAGTTTGAAACGCTTGCCGGATCTGACCGCAAGGGTTTCAATAAGCCAGCCGTCCCTCATATCCAGCGAGTTGCGGCTGGCTTTTTTCTTTCATGAATCAGTTCTAGGTAGATCACAGCGATTTCGGATTGCGATCACACCCCAGCTTCCTTCTGGATGTATTGTCGGCAAACGGAACTTTGACGAATCTTCGGCGTAACTTTCGGTTTCACAACCAATCCTCGCAAGGCGCACCTACGCAGTCAGCGCGTCACGCCGTGAGTCTTCAAACGATGCCAACCCCTGAAGCTCCATCATGCAAAGTGCCACGCCAAAGAACGGCGTCAGCATTTCCAAGCGCAGGAAAGTGTACGTTGACAGGGAGACAGCTAAAAGGGAGACAAATGCTGTCTCAATGAAGCTCGCTCGACGCTCCCATATCCGCAAACAACCGAAGGCGAGAGCCGGCGCGCCCAGAAGGAAGCCATGCAACCACGAGACTGGTGAAATACATGCAGCGAGGAGAAAGAACGCGAAAAGAGCCCTTGCAGTAGACAGCGGGAGCGCAGTAGACGGGCGAACATTCCTGCAAAGCCACAATGCCGTGCACACCAAAGCCACCGAGAACGTTCTGCCGATCCACACAAAAGAAGAGATGATCGGGGTCATCGCAGTTCCCTGCCAGAGTACCTGCAGGGCGTTGACCACACCGCGATTTTCGGGATCAGTGAACGAGCGCGCCATCTGCGGCAGTAGATGGAGGAAATAGCGATCGAGAGCTTGCGGCCCGTTGACAGCGAGCAGAAATGCGAGAATGCTTGCACCCCAGAACAGAAATGAGCGCAGAGCCTTCCAATCACGCCAGGCAAGCAGCGGAATGACCACGATCAAGGGAGTCAATTTGATCGCAGCAGCCAGGGAAAACATCAGCGCGGCGGTCAATATGCGATTCTTCATGTAGAGGTAAACGCCGCAAAGCAGAAGAAAGAGCAGGATCGCCGAGGGCTGGGCGTGCTGAAAGTTATTCAGCGTTGGCCTGAACAACAGAAGACATAAGACAATCGTTGTATCCGCGGTGACAGTGTCGTAGCCGAGCAATCTGCTCAGCAAGATACCGGAAGCGAAGACCGCGGCCATGTTCAGAATTCCCCAAATGTCGAGCGCGGTTCTTGGCTGCACGAACGCCAGTGGGGCCAGAAGATCTGCGAGCATGGGCGGATAATCGTACATCGGCACCGGAGACATTCCAAGCGCTTCAGCCGTTTGCGCAAAGACGGAGCCTGGGGCAGCGTAGTCCTCGACGGGATCTACGTTCCTCTTGTCTGTTTCCTCATATAGAGAGACGCTTTGGTGACTCCTGACTACAACCGCGGCTGTGTAGTACGCCCAAAAATCGCCCCCTCCTCCGTCCAGGAAAGTAGTTTTGATTTGCTGCAGTTCGGGATAATCGCCGCGAAGCGCGATCAGCGCCAGGACTGCTAACAGCGTACAAATTCCAAGGCGGGCAAATGCCGGTCTTAGTCGAATGGTGGAAGTCATCGATTGATCCGTAGCGGCAATTCGTTTCGATCTGGCGTTGGATTGAAAGGCGATGTCTCTGATCCTCAGCTTAATCGCGTGCGGCACCTAACTCCTGGATTGTCTGCTACGGGGGACCAATTACGAACGAATCGAGACGATATTATGAATGGAAAGCACTTGTTTTCTGGCATCTGCCTCTGATGCGCGCTCGCCGACCAACGAAATTCCCCGGTGCAGAATCCAACCGTGTGGCTCCCCATGAGAACCAAACGGAGGACATTCCATATGCGAAATAGATTGTTTACTCTGGCGCTCGGCGGCGTATTTGCACTCGGGACAACCGCCGCTCTCGCGCAGGACGCTACGCCGACTCAGACCAGTCCGGTTCAGGAGCAGGGCAAGAGCAAGAAGAACATGGATCCTGACCAGCAGTTGCAGCGCCTGACGAATAAGCTCAACCTCTCCGCCGATCAGCAGAACCAGATCAAGCCCATCCTCGAGGAAAGGCAACAGAAGATGCAGGCTCTATCTCTGAATCAGTCGCTCACGCAGGACGATCGCCGCAGCCAGGCCAAGTCCATCAAAAGCGACTCCAACAGCAGGATCGAAGCCGTGCTGAATAACGACCAGAAGCAGAAATTCGAAGCCATGCAAGAGAAAAAGCGTGAGAAAAACAGCGGAACGCCGCAACCGCCACAACAGTAACGAGTTCGCTCCTAAAGCACAAAAGGGGCCTGCGAAAGGCCCCTCTTGGTGCACGTTCTCTCAAATTTGAAACATGGCAATACAGATCGAATTGCTGCACTAGGGCTTCTAGCCTTTGGCGATGAGAGGACGGTGTTATTGCGAGAGGGGGAATGCTGACATTGGGGCTCCGAAGCGGCGGCGGCAAGTGGTGAACATGCTTGCGACTACTTCTCGAAACGCCGCAAATGTGCCGGTTCACAGACGTGAGCAGCCTCGCAATGCTCCAGATCAGACTCCCAGGTAGACGTTCCTACCGTCTCATAGCACCGTGGACAGATTGAATCGATGGTGCCGTTGGGGTTCGTGCGATGCGGAAAATGTCGGGTTACTGTGTCACTATTGGGTATTTCAACACCATTGGGCATTTCAATACTCTATTTGAGAAATGTTTCAAATTCGTGAATCTCGTCAACGATAAAACGTTTAACTACTGGTTAAGTGCTGACATGCCAATGAGATAAAACGTTTAACTACTTGGTGTTTGCTGATCTTCCAAGGCCGAGCTGGAACCGGGAGACTCTTCGCCGCTGGCCAGTCACTCGCCAGGACATCTGAAAACGGAAATCTACTGCGAGCGGTTGCACGGCAAGAGTGCCGTTCTGTACCTGTTGTAGGCAAAACGGAAGTTAGGCGGATTCGCTCTGAACCGGAAAGATACGGCTAATGCATGTGAGCGACAAGGCTCTCAAAACATCCGGGAATCTGGGTGTCCCATTCATCCCAATCGTGGCCACCCGGCTTGGAGTGGAATTCGTAGGCGTAGTTGCGCTGCTTTAGAAGTTCGACGAACAGCAGAATTGGAGGAAGTAGAGGCTCTTGCGTACCTGCGGTGATGTAGAGGTACGGTGTTCTTGCTGGCTCAGCCGTTTTGACCAGGATGTAGGGATCGCTGTGAATGCGCGTTGCGCTTCCGTCCGGGCCGAAGATCATGCGGAACCGCGTACTTTGCGACCATCGTCTCAGAGTGAAGTGGCGACTGGGCACATCAATGGCGGGACTGATTGCGCCTGCAAAGGCGAAGAGATCGGGACGAGTGAGGGCCAATTTGACAGCCGCGAAGCCGCCCATCGAAACACCCACGATGGCGCGATTCTTACGACCGGGCAGGACAGGAAAACGAGATTCGGCGTCGGCAAGCACGTCGTGGACGAAATAGTCTTCGTACTTGTCTTTGGCGCTGAGAGCAGCATCCATGTAATACGAACAGGCGCCGTCCACCATGACGAGGATGTGTCCTTTTGCAGCATACGCGCCAACATCCGAATAGTTCGACCAATCCCTGAAACTGGTACCACAGCCGTGCAGCAGGTAAACGACCGGCAATCTCGTGCCTGCTGCGATTTCCTTTGGGATATAGACCCGGTACAGCATGTTGTGGCTAAGAGCCGGTGAGTAGAAGCTCACATCCTTGCTTGTGACTCCGGGGAAGCTGCGCGGATGATCCGTCACCGCCAGCTGCACCCGATGACAACCCGCAAGCACGGCAAACGCGACAAGGATAGCGCAGGAATGGCTGAAAACCGCTCTCATCGGAAGATCGATTATACGCACTAAATGGTAACCAAAATTCGCGCCGAATCTTCGCCGTAACTTCCGGCTTTCCGGTCATCCGTGACTTTTGCGCAATCAGCCCTTTACAAGCCGATTTCAATGGATCAGATCTCGCCATGCTTGGCGTGGAATTGGATCGGGATGGCCCAGCGCACTACTCGGTGTCTACTGCTAATGAACGTTCACGATGAACGTTGTTATCTGCTGCAGGCGTCTGTCGAGGTCTGCCTTCTCCTGCTTCGAATACTTCTTCTGCAAGTCCATCTCCGCCTGACCTTGCTGTTTCCGGCCCGTGCGCCAATACGCCAGGGCGAGCCGGTAATGAGCCTGCGCAAGATCCGGCTTCAAAGCGATCGCGGCTTCGAGATTGTGGATACTCCCTGCCCAGTCATCCTGATTCTGTTTGAGTAACCCCATCTGGTATTGTGCGTCCGGCAACCCGGGTGCGGCAGCGAGGGCGTTTTCCAGCAGTCTACGAGCGGTTTCGGTCCGGTCATCGCTTCCGTCTTCTGTTAGCAGCAATGAAGCGGCGTACGTCGAAGCCCGGGCATCCCGAGGATGTGTTTCGGCATAGTCCACAAGCGCTGTGCAGCCCTGCTTCGATGACTGCGAAACCGCTGTGCAAGCCATGCCGAGCAATTCTGCGTAGAGCGCGCTGTTCGGGTCATTGCTGAGCAGATCAGCAAAAACCGGAACGGCATTCGCATACCTGGAGTCACCGAAGTACGCTGCTCCGAGCCCGAGCTTCATGCGAGTGCTTCCCGGGAACTTGAGATCCGCGGCCTCAAATTCGTGGATTGCTGCTTCAAAGGTCCAGTGTCGCAGAAACTCCACGCCAAGAGCCCATGCATTTGCCTCGCTTGGCTCAAGTTCAACGGCACGGGCGTAATGCTCCGCCGCCTGCTGATATGAGCCAAGCTTCTCTTCCGCATCGCCGAGCAGCGACTGCGCTGCCGCCGAGTGGTCACGGCCAGACATGCTATTCAACTCTTCCATTGCTCGGGATGCCTGGCCTGCTTCAATCAATGCCCGCGCGCGGTCAAGCACCAAGTCGGAGTCGTCGGGCGCTGCCTCCATGGCTGCGCCAAAAGCGTTCGCCGCCTGCCAAGGCTGATGTTCCTCCATGAGCAGACGGCCCAGGCTCTGCTGAGTGGCCGCGTTTTTCGGATTGATCTGCGCGGCGGTCTGGAACTCCGACAGCGCCTCTTTATTTCGTCCCAACCGGAAGTATGCTGCGCCGAGGTTGGCGTGCGCCGCATCGGAGCCGGGCTGTTCGAGAGTCGCTGCCTTTAGCAATGGCAGTGCTTTGTCGAATTCTTCCTGCTTCACATAGATGAGGCCCAGCGATTCATCCACAGCGAAGATCCCCGGGTGTCCGGATCGCAGTTGTGCGAGGAGCGATTCAGCCTTCTGCAGGTCTCCCCGATCTTCAGCTGCCATCGCAGCCTGAAAGGTTTGTTCCATCGAAGAATTCGAGGGGGCCGACGTTTGAGACCGCACCGATGTGACTGGTGCGAGCGCCGAGACAAGGAACAGCCAACCGAGCATGCGGGAAGACTTGCGGATTGAAGCGAAGTCTGCCACCCTCACATCGATAACGCGTGTTTCTTGAGGCTTCTGCATCCGAGAAATCCAAGTTTACTCTGTGAGGCTATTTGAAGACCTCTGCAGAAAAATGAGGAGATCCGATTTTCGGATCTCCTCTAGGAGTAGGAGGGTCAGTCCGTGTGCAAACTATCTTGAGTGTTCTTTAAAACGCGTACCTCAGCGAAAGCTGCATGAAGCGCGAATTGGGTTGATAGACGCCTATGGAGCGCAGGCCCGTGATCTGGCCAGGATTCGAACCAGCGATGCCCGTGTTGCTCGGATTGGCCAGAGCCGGGGTGTTGAAGAGGTTGAAGATGTCCGCGCGGAAGTCCAGGTTCTGCTCGCGGAAAGTTTTAAAGCTCTTGAAGATGGACATGTTGACGCGCTCGTAGCCAGGCCCCGGAATCTGATTGCGGCGACCGCCCGCGTACTTGAGAGCAGTTGCCGTGTCGGTGATGTAGGTGCCGGGCGCGATGTAGTGAGCGCTGCTCGAGTCTGCGGCCCACGGGTTGGTGAATGCGCAGGGGTTGTACCATTGCTTTGCAGTTTTCACCGAGGTAGCGCAGGTCTGGTTGGCAACCGTCGCGGTACCGCCGGTCGAGAACGGACTGCCGGTCTTGACCGCGCGCGTGCCGGTGCCGGAGGCGCCACTGAGACCCGTCGGGTAAACGGTGAAGAAGTTCCCGCTTTGCGCCGTGAAGGTCGCATTCGCCGACCAGCCGCCGAGGATCTCGTCAAGGATCACGCTGTCGTGCATATATGCGCGGCCCTTACCGAATGGCAGCTCGTAGAGCCCGTTGAAGGTAAAGCGCTGACGCGTATCGAACGGCGATTGCGCGTAGTCGTTCTTGATCGGGATCAGGTTGTAGTTCTGTTGGCCGTTGTCGCCCGTGGAACCAAGCGGCGTGTTGGCGTCGTCCAGCGCGTGCGACCACGTATAGGTAGCTAGCAGGTTGTATCCGTGGGCCATGCGCTTTTCCAGCTTCGCCTGGAGGGAGTTGTAGTCACTCATCGCGGTCTGCACGACATTCGCTGTGCCACCGGAATGCACGAACGGGCGCATCGAATTCGAGCTGACACCGCCGTTGGCAAGTGCTAGCGGCGAGTTGGCGTCGACATTGATAGGCAGATGGCGCGAGGTGTTCCCCACATAGGAGACCGTCGCCACCATGTCGTTGCTCATGCTCCGCTCGACCGACAGATTGTAGTCTTCGGTGTAAGCGGTCTTGGGAGCAGCCTCCGCACCGCGCATCGTCAGGCCGGTCGTGTTCGAGGCAAACCCCTTGGCAAGAATCGCACTGAAGCCGTTGCCGATGGTGATGCCATCCGTTGGACAGTGATTAGCCGTGCAGCTTCCGGTGGAGTAGATGTTGCCAGTGACCTGGAACGGGTAGTTTTCGCCAAGGTTCGGCCAGTATCCGAGGCTCTCCAGGCCGCCGTAGAAGATGCCGAAGCCCGCCCGAACTGCCATTTTGGCATCTGGACTATAGGCAATGCCGATCCGTGGAGCAAAGTTTGTGTGCTGCGCCTTGAGCAGGTGAGGATCGGAGACCGAGACCGGGGTAATATTATCTTCCGCCAGCACCGTCGCGTAGTTCGGGCTGTAGCTACCACTGTTCATGATGCTCAGAGCGTAGGCGTACGTTTCTTTCGGAATCAGATACTGGGCTGAGCCGCTCGCCGTGCCCGTGTTCGTGTTGAACTTGAGGGAACTTGGGTCCGGAACGAATGCCGCCTGATAGCCGCCCACATCCTGGTAGGGCTGGAAGAATTCCCAGCGCAGGCCAAGATTGAGGGTTAATTTTTGGTTCACGCGCCAGTCGTCCTGGAAGTAGGCTGCATTATCGGCGCGCTGATCACCATTGGTCACTTCGTTGGAGAGACCGGCGTTGTTCTGCAGATCCAGCAAGAAGTCGGCCAGCCCGAGACCGGTGTTCGGCACAGGGCTTCCGTCCGGATTCAGATTTTGGGTGTAGTTGCCGTTGTAGCTGTAATTGCCGCGCGGGTTCTGAGGCTGCAGGGTCGAGAAACGAATGTTCTCAAACACCACTCCAGCCTTTAGCGCATGGTTGCCGGCGATCTTGGTGACGTTGTCGATGATTTGGAAGACGTTCTCATGCTCATCGGTGGTCGACCAGCCGGGACTGCCGAAATTGGAGACTGCATTCGACTGGTTGTTCGCGTTCAAATTTACTTGCGGCAGTCCACCGATTAGCGGACCAGTGTTCGGGATGCCGCCAAAGCCCACCGAGGAGGCGAAGTTGGGGTTGTTGGCGTTCGGGTGCTGAAAACCAGTGTGGAGGTAGTTGAAGCCAAAACGGGCTTCGTTAGTCAGGGATTGACTGAAGACGTGAGTCTCCGACCACATGAAGTTGGCGCCGTAAATCTTCTGCTTTCCATCGTCGCCAAAGCCCCCTCCATCGAGGATGCTTCCCAACGGAGGCGTCTTGTAGCCAACCTGGTTCCAGTAGCTGTACCGCGAGTAGGTCGTATCCTTGCTGCCGACATTCCAATCGGCGCGCACATCCCACTGGAAGGTATTGTCCACGATCGGGCGGTTCGGGATGTAGTTGTTGTAAATCTTGCTTCCGTTGGCGTTTGGCTGCGGATAGTCACTCAACATCTTCAGTGCGGTCTGGTTCACCACCATCCCCGGAATCTGGGCGGTGCAGCTCGAACTGGTGACGAGGCAGTTGTTCGGAATTGCCTGCGGTGGCGCGCTCGGGGTCTGGTAGTAGAGTTGCGTTGAAGAATTGCCGGACAGGTTGGGGTTCAACAGTTCGGAGAGATCGCCAAGGCGCATCTTGGCGCTGGGCACCGAGAGAGTGTTCTGCTCGTGGAAAGCGATACGGTTGGCTTGCGCATCACCGAAAAGAAACAGCTTGTTCTTGATTACCGGTCCGCCCAGGGTAGCTCCAAACTGGTTCTCATGATAGGCGGGAACGGGCGCATAGCCGTTCGGATTCCAGTCGTGCACGTCGAAGGCGGTGTTGCGCAGGTACTCCCAGGCGCTGCCATGGAGATTGTTTGTTCCGGATTTGATGCTTGCGTTGACGACTGCACCGGCGGAGTGTCCGAACTCGGCAGAGTAATCGCCGGTCTGCACCTTGAACTCCGCGAGCGCATCGGGAGGAGGCTGCGCAACGAAGCTTGCTCCGTTATAGAAGTCGACGACGTTGGCGTTGTTGTCTACACCGTCAAGGATAAAGTTGTTCTCTTCGGCGCGCTGGCCGTTGGCTTCAAAGTCGCCCTTGCCCCCGCCTCGGGAACCGTCCGCCACGGCGGTGCCGGCGGACAATTGCGCGATATAGACCCAGTTGCGGCCGGCGAGCGGCACGTTGTTGATGGTCTCAGTATCCATGGTCTGGCCCACCGAACTTTCCTGCGTTTGCATGAGAGGCGCTTCGGTGGTGACAGTTACGGTTTCTGAAGTAGAACCGGGCTTGAGCGTGATGACGATGTTCAGGCGCTGCTGGATGCTTAGGTGGAGGTTGGCCTGAGTGGTGGTTTCAAATCCCTGGGCTGATCCTGTGACCGAGTACCTGCCGATTTTGATAGGCGAAAATACATATACACCGCCGCCATCAGCCCTCGCCTTCAGCACCTGCCCCGTGTCTAGGTTGGTAAGGGTTACATTGGCATTGCCAATTACGGCCCCGGTGGGATCCTGAACGACCCCGGTGATGGTTCCTTGGTCTGCCTGCCCAAATGCATTTGGGTTGCACACTATCGCGAGCACCGCAAGGAGCGCGATTGACCACGGGCGTTTCAACATCATGAGTTGCCTCCAGAAGCTTGGCTTCTACCGCGTTCAGTCCTTCAAAATGCATCAGCTCCGCGAGACGAAATGGGGCCTTGGGGGAACTGCTCGTCCCTAATGTATACGATTACATTGCTGCTGACCTTGGACTCAGAGAGGCAAACTACACTTGCGTTTGCACCGTTGTCAAGCTATATTTCTCAGTCAGATAATGGCCTCAGAGTGAATCGATTTAGTGAACACGGTTACATTCACGTCTTGTGCGGCTGTCTTTGAGGACCCGTTCTTCGCGCCGGACCAGCGTCTCTTCATGATGGAGCGCTTACTGCTCTAACCGGAGGAGGTGTGTGCTCCTTCCGACGCTTCGCCGTCAAAGTAACATAAGGGGAAATCATGTCCGTAAGCATGCGGGAGATCGCGAAGATTGCAAATGTGTCGAGTGCGACCGTCTCGCGCGTGATCAACTGCTCCAATCTGGTCACTCCAGAGACAACTGAAAGAGTCCGTAAGATCATTCAGGATCTGAACTTCGTTCCCAATAACAGCGCCATCCACCTCAAGAACGGCAAAAGCCAGATCTACGGAATCATCATTCCGGACCTGACGAACCCATTCTTTACAGAGACCATCAAGATCTTCGAGGAATTGCTTGTCGAAAACGACAAGGAACTGCTGGTCGCCAACACGGATTTTCACTCCACGCGAACCCAGAAGTCCGTTCGACGGATGCTTTTGCGGCGTGTCGATGGCGTCGCTTTACTGACCTCGGAATTCGAAGCAGCGCCTCTTGAATCTCTAGTGCAGAACAGGATCCCCGTGGTCACAACCGATCACTACAGAACCGGGTCTGGCATGAGCGACATCGTCGTCGATTTTGCCGAGGGCATGGCCCAGATTGTTAGCCATCTGAAGAGCCTCGACCATCACAACCTCGGATTCATCGGAGGAACCGAAGGACTGGTCACGTCCCGCGTTCGGCGAGAGTCGTTTCTCGATGCGGTGGTCAAGCAGGGGCTCTCCTCGCGTGAGGGCTGGATCGTCGAAGGCGACTTCAAGATCGAAGGTGGCTCCGCAGCCATGGCAAAGATCCTCTCGCAGCCGGAATTGCCCACCGCGATCGTTACAGCCAACGACCTGACCGCGATAGGAGCATTACGTACGGCCCATGCGAGAGGACTGCGGATTCCTCAGGACATTTCGATCACCGGCTGCGACGACATTGCGATGGCGGATATCGTCTATCCCCCGCTCACGACGCTGGAGATATCACGCAAGGAGTATGCACGGCTGCTCTTTGAAGCTCTGCGCGTCGGCACCGAAGATGTGATGCGGGCAGGCAAGCAGTACACGTTGCCGACCCGTCTTGTTGTCCGCCAGTCCACCGGACCCGCGCCCAGCACCGAGAAGCCCCGTCAACGACGCAGCCGCTAGCGAAACCATACATTCAACAGCAGACAAGCCCCGCAAACGACGGCTGCCCAGGCCACCGTCGCCGCCGACCAGGTGAGGGGAAGCTTAGCCTCAGGTTCGGCGAGCCCGTTTGCAACAGTACTCTTTCGAGACCCGCCAAAAATCAGCGCCGTCGCCGTTGTCACGCCAAAGCTGATGATGGCGGCGTAGAAATTTGTGTTCATGCGGCTCCCATAGTGCACTACCCGCGCGGACACGAGCGCCTGATGTAATCCTGCCGAGGCCACTCCGACGGTGAGCCCTGCCAGTCCTCCACTGGCGCTGCGCCTGGGCGCCAGCACAGCCAACGCCACCAGCGCAAATATCGGCGCATTGAAGGTGGACAGAATCATTTGGATGTACTCCATCAGGCTCTGATAGCTCAGGGCCGAGTAGGCAGCGCCCACTGACAGCAATATCGCCACAACATTTGCGATTCGTCCCATCCAGAAGTAGTGCGTGTCCGACATGCGCGGGCAAATCCACTCCTGATAAATGCCCTGCACAAACGCCGAACTGAACCCCGAGACATTGTTGGCGAATGTTGAAACCAGGCTGGCCGCCAATCCCATGATCCCGATTGCCACCCACGAATGTTTGAAGTAATGCAACATCAGATCGGGAAGGGTCATGTTCCAGTTCCCCCGAAGGTGATCTCCCACGATCAGCGGCGCCACGATACCGGGAAACGCGACGACAATCGCAAACGCAATCTTGGCGGTCGCTACAGAGAGCGGCACAAATGCGACCTTGTCTCGCCGCTTCACCGCGAGAGCCCGCTGCATTTGAACGAAATCGGTGCTCCAGAAACCGAAGCTCAAAATGACTCCGAGCCCGACCGTAACCCCGACCAGGTCCATTGTCGCTTGCGGAGCGAAGAGCGGCAGGTTCTTCCATGCGTGGAGATGATCCGGCGGGATGTGGACGATCAGCGATCGCAACCCACCGAAATCGCGCAGCACGAGAAAGAATAGGGGCACAATCGCAAGCAACACGACTGCGAAGTGAAGAAGCTGGTTGTAGATCGTGGCGCGCAAGCCGCCCATCCACGTGTAGAACAGAACCACACTGGCGGTAACGATGACGCCCATGGCGAAGTTCCACCCAAGGAACGCGGTTATGATCTGCGCCACTGCGCAAAGACAGACCCCGGCCAGCATCAGCATCATTGCAGCCATGAACAGCGCGACAACGGCCTTCGTGCGCTCACCATAGTAGTGAGCAATGAAACTAAGAACCGTTGGGTATCGTGCGCGAGCGTACGCGGGCAGAAACCAGAACGCGACTACCACCAATGCAGGAATCGCACCAATCCAATAAAAATGGCAGGCCAGCATGCCATATTGCGCCCCCAGAGCCATCATGGCAATCACATCCAGCGATCCACAGTTGGCCGCGATGCTCGCTGCGATGCAGATCCACAGCGGCAGCGACCCGGTCGCGTTTAGAAACTGATTCGAGCTTTCATTTCTGCGGCTCGCCAGCGAGCCGAGGGCAAGGAGAGCTGCGAAGTAACCGCCACCCAGGATGTAATCGAATCCACTCCAGTCCATCACCGCTCACACGCCGTCGGGCCGCAAGCAATTGCGATCGCGCCTATGCAGCAGCGCAAAGAAAGCGGGAATCCGAATGGTCAGCCTGATTGTACGTGAAGACGACACTAGAACCGCTGCATCTTTACTCGCACCACGGTCGGTTTGCCGTGAAAGCAAAGACCCCGGTCGCTCTCATCTCCATTCCACAGTCGCAGGGGCTTCCACCCGCCGTTTTGGTACGTGCCCTGTTCCGCCGTCAGGATCTGACTTCGAATCCATGGTTCTTTGCCGGGCAAATGAAACACCACGCTCGAATCCACTCCCGTTACCAAAAACTCATCTGGTCCGATCTGTGCTATAAGCGCGGCTCCATGCGCATCCTTGGTCCCCGGTGCGCGACGGCCATCTTGCTGCGGAAAGCCGAAAGCCACAGTGGCCTGCCATCCACCGAAATCCAGTTCCTTCGTAACCTGGCCCGGTTCCTCAACCGCCGTCCTCAGTTTGCCGTCGAACTCTGACTGCGCGATCTCGCGGTTCATCGGTCCGATCAAGGCGAAATTTGTCGCGTGCGCGGTCCACGGATCGTCGCCCAGGATGTTCCATCCGCTCTGATCGATGCCAAACGGCGAAAAGCCAATTGCGCCTTCTCCAAGGGCGTAGTAGAAGAATTTGCCGAAACTGTCGCTTCGCCCTGTCTCCGGAATCCAGAGAGGATTGTCGGGACGATCGTAAGCCTTCATCGTCTCCCGATAGAACTGCGAATCGTCGGCGTAGATGTCCGGTCCAACCATATCAATCGACGGAGCGAGTTTGCGCCACAGCCCTACCAGTTTCTGCACAGCGCCGCCGCTCGGATAGCCAATCCCCGGCTCGTCAATCTGCCGCTGCGGCAGTTGAGCCGGGGGATAGTCGAGCCACACGTTGATGTAATAGGGGATGTCGAATTCGCGTTTGCCGGAGGCCGCAATCTCGTTGATGTATCTAGCCTGGTGGTAAGCCTGGAAGATCTCATCGGCCTCGTTACCGAACACCTGGCTCCACGTGCCCGCCCGCTTCCCGGTCGCTGTCAGCAGATCTGCAGGCACCTGCCCAGCAAACTCCCGGTTTGCTTCCGCCGAATAATCGCGCACGCTCCCGATATTGCCTGACTCGTTTTCCACCTGGATCAGCAGCACCGTATGCTGTTCGCCATCGGTCTGGCTCAGGTGGTGCATGAGTGTCGTGAATGCGGTCTTATCCGCTTCGAGCGTATTTCGCGAAAGCGGTGACAAGACGTCGATTGGTTCGCCATTGTGGCCGACGATCCGGGGGTACTTCGCCGCGTCCGTCTTGACCCAGGTCGGCGCGTAGTGCATGTTGCCGTTCTTCCATGTGCCGAACCACAACAACACAACATGCAGATTGTGCGCGCGGGCTCCCTCGATGATCGCGTCGACGTTGTTGAAATCAAATTTGCCCTCCTGGGGCTCAAACTGCTCCCAGTAGACCGGCGCTTCAATAGTGTTGGCGTGCAGGGCGGCCACTGATTCCCATACCTGGGACAGCTCACTGGGCCACGCGCTGGAATTGTGGATTTGTCCGCCCAGAATCAAATAGGGCTTGCCGTCGACCAGCAGGGCGAATCGGCCATCCTTCTGAACGAGGCGCGGAGCCTCAGCACCCAGGGTCGGAGACATCCCCGCGCAAACAAGGAATATCAGCACGGCCACACTACGAAAAACTACAGAGGAAAGCACACGAGAGAAATACATGTTGGATCACCTTCGACGCAATGTAATCGTGTACATTAACAAATTTCAAGGAGAATCTTTGACCGCTCGTTCAGTTTTGTTTGCGGATCGACACGAACAGGAGCCGGACCAGGCACCTTTCACAGGCTGCAACGCTCTGTTTATCTGGTTCTTAACAACTCGAAATTGTGTTTTCAGATTCGGAGAAGCTGACCCACGTCGATTCCCCCCGGAGCCTCCGTTCCGCGAGGGCAATCCGGTCCGATGGCTATGGCCTGCCGATGCGCCTGGGACCATGCAATGAACCGGGCATTGTCCGACCCTGCCAATCGGTTCAGATTGATCCATGTGCTGTAAGCGCCAAAGTCTGCATCCACAAGGGAACCGGCCGGATCGAACACGCCTTCTGCGGAGGTCGCCGAGAACATCTCATTCAGCGTCCGCTGCTTTTGTCTCGGGCCGTATCGCGCCACCACGCTGACGGGTTCGGCCCTGCGCAGAAGCTCTCGGGTGGCCCATTGGACAAACGTGGTGCTAAAAACTTGCGTTCCGGAGCCTTCTCCATAGACACTCACGATGAATCGGTCCACCAGCAGATCCCCGGTCATGGAGATTTGCTTTTGCGGGCTCCAGGTCGCCATCGCAGAGCGCAACATCTCGGGCCCGCCCCTTCCGCTCCCGACAACGCTTTCGACCTTCTCGAGCACCTTCGCGCGCAAAGCCGCCGACTCTTCCCAACTGAACCGGTGGATACCCTTGTTCGTTGTGTTCTCGGGTCTTCCACCATCCACGTACCAGTGTCCATAGGGAACATTTGCGCTCGAAGCACGTTTCGAGAGTTCTCCGACGATTTCTGTCATGCCGCCGGCTCCGTCAACGCTCGGGAAAAAGACTCCGTGAGGCCGCAGCTTGCGGAATAGCGGGTAATCGTCCTTCCGCAATTCGGGTCCGAGCACAACTACCACCCAGCGCGGCACCTCCGGCTGCTGTGGAGAAGTTGCTCGGTCCACCTCTCTCGCGAAGCTCGTGGCGACCGAGCGAAAGGTATCGTACTGCTTCGAAGCCCATAGGTGAGCGCTGAGGTCTTCCTCAAATTTATGCGGAAAGCGCACCCAGTCCTCGCCCGCCAACTCGGACGACAACGATAGGTCCGCGAAACCCTTCGTGAGCCTGTTCCGCTCTGCCTCTGGAATCTTCTCGAGAAAAGCTAAGCGCGACTCAATTGCCGTCCTCTCTCGCGGAAACCTCAGGTCAAAGTCGATCACCTCGCGCAGCAATACGGCGCATAATACCAGAGGCAGTTCGCGCAACAGCTCAAGATGCTCGCTCGCCACACGTCTGGCCATCGGTTCGTACGCTTGAAAGCTCTCTCTGGAAAGTGCACGTGGCTGCATCACGCCACCTCGGAGAGAACACGGCCTTCTGCCAGTGCAGTCGAGATGCCGAGGATCTTGCCGATCGTCGGCACAAGGTCGATGGACTCAACCGCACGCTGCACAAACACGCCCTCGCGAACACCTGGTCCAAGCACCATCATCCACGTCGTTCGAGAGGCAGCGTCGCCGGTGCGATGATGCTGGAAGCTGTTGCCTCCTGGATCCGTATCCGAGTCGCGCCCGAAATCCGGCAGGACAAACATCGTAGTCTTCCCCGAGTATTCGGGGTTCGCCTGAATGTTTTTCCAGATATCGACACACAACCGGTCGGTGCGCTGAATTCCATCGATATACAGCGAAAACGCACCGGAGTGCGCCACATCGATGTCGTGAAGCGTAATCCACAGCAGGCTCGGAGCAACCTGCAACATAAGTTGGTGTGCAACGTAGACCGAGAGTTCATCGGCGCTGTCCATGCTTAGAGCATGCTGCACAAATTCGTCCCGCGAGAAGCGGAGTATGTTCTCGATCTGGCGCAGCTCCGTTTCTCCCGTCGCCCCCCCTGAGATATGTGGTTCCTCGTACGTGTCGCGCAACAGCCGATCGATGCTGCCAGCGCCATGTCCCGGAGATGCCGCCTGCAGGAGCTGCTTCGGCAGAAGCACACTGGCGCCAAATTCCGGCCCATACTTCCGTGCCGTGCTCCCACCCATATTCCGGAATCCATTGCTGGGTGAGATCAGCCACGCATCATGCACTGGCCTCCTCAGATCGCGTCGGAAATATTCAAATAGCGTCGGGTGCGGCGGCGCTACACCAGAGAAATTGTTGAAGGTCTCATAAACCCCTGTCGCGAGGCTGGTCGTTGCTACGTAGTGACCGAGTATCCCACGATTCACAACTTGTCCGAAGAACGTACTCTGCGGCAAAAGGGTCTTCAGCAACCACGGGATATTCTCGTGCCCATCGGGTCCGAAGGTTTCCTCATCCCGCGCGCCCCCGCCGAAGGTCACCACCACGACCTTCTTTCCACCGATGCTTCCAGCCGCGCGCATCGGCAAAGATGGCAGCAGAACCGAGTTCACCGTGCATGCCGAGGCCAGCCGCAGAAATTCGCGGCGTTTCCAGACCAGTGGCCCGGGACTTGAACATCTCGAGGGAAAGACCATTTTGTGCCGACCTCGAGCAAGTCTAACACCGCCTTTTGGGGAGGCGTGGGCCGCAGCAGTCTTCGTGGCAAGAGGCTCTGACGGCGCCCTCGCTGTCGGAAACTTCGTCAATCGCTCAACTGCTTCAATGCAGGCGTTTTTGTGGGGTCTTCGATTATGGGCGATGCCGCAACGCGATCGCGATGGGCATGGTTGTAAGCCGGTTTTAATTCCTTATCTCTGAAGTGCCATGTTGACGTGGTCTAGGTAGAGGCGCCACACAGCCGCAAGATAGCTCCAGCCCGCGGGCGAGGCCTGTACGACGGCCCTTTTT